>Ga0126371_10003549_pt1 | contig 13664 bp, 10 predicted proteins | sample PanSoiMetaPlot_4_FD_110145 | JGI IMG/M metagenome (GOLD analysis project Ga0126371, IMG submission 110145) | Tropical forest soil microbial communities from Panama - MetaG Plot_4 | ecosystem: Environmental > Terrestrial > Soil > Tropical forest > Bulk soil | place: Panama | collected 2016-02-17 | reverse complement strand
CGTGCAGTCCGGCTTCGCGGAAGATGGCCGCGATCGAATCTGGAGCAGCGCACCGAAACAGCCCTGGAGCGTCTGGTTCGGGTGGTGCCAACGCGACCTCGGCGCTGATTGCTCCCATCGGAGTGGTCGCCCACGCGTTGCCATCTGGTTCCGCCCAAACCGCCGTCGATATTCGACCACCAGGACGCACTATGCGAACAAGCTCGGTGACTGCGCCCCGAATGTCGGGGAAGAACATGAACCCGAAGCGACAGCTCACGCTATCGAAGGTCGCGTCTTCGAACGGGAGGTCGTCTACGCCGCACACTCGTACTTCGACGTTGCCGAGGGCCCGCTTCTCAGCTTTCGAGCTGGCTCCAGCCAACATGGCCTCCGAAAGGTCCGTGAGGACCACTCGACCCTTCGGCATCTGCGCCGAGATGGAAAGGCCGGGCTCGCCAGTGCCCGAGGCGACGTCCAGGTGGACGCCATCGTCAGCCAGGGCGAGCAAGCGGATCATCTCCTGCCCGACAGGAGCTTGCATCTCGACTACCTGGGGGTCCCATTTGATCCACCCCGCCGAGAAGCGGTCCCAGGTGTCACGTTGTTGCTTCTCAATCTCACGCGCTTCTAGCATTGAATCCACCTCTGTGTTGGGAATGGAACCTGGAGCACGTGCAGCACGCCGGGTCATTCAAGGCCCGCGGCGTTTTCGGCGTCGATCGGAACCTATGGCTGGGGACTTTGCATCCGCTTAGCAGCTGCGGAGGGACCCCACTCAGAACGAAATCCGCATGCTGTGGGCTGCCAGCAGGTCATGCCCCTAAAAGCGGCACCGGAGCCACAGGAAGTTAGTTCGATCGGTCAGACCCTCGGTGTCCAGCGCTGCGATCGAACCGTCGGATGTGACCGTCATGCTCGGGCTTCGGGATTCAAGGGAGTTGGGGCCCAGCGGTTGGATGTGCCCGGCCGGCCCGAGGGGCACGCTCCGCCACCGGGTGCCGTCCCAGTGTTCGATGAAGGGCCGCTGGGTCGTGGCGTCCTGCCCGATCACGTAGGCGTCATCGGCGGATAGCGCAACGATTCCGGTTGGGTCGATCGAACTCCCCCTTCCCAGAGAGAGTTCGACCTTCCATGTGCTCCCGTTCCAGTGGAGAACCTGCACAGGGCTGACTCCCCAGCCCCCCGACGAGTTGATTCCGCCGGTCGTGAAGCTGCCGCCTGCGATTGCCCATACGTCGCCGGGGGCGATGGGGGCCATCATGGTGAGCGGCTCTCGCCAGGCCGACCGCCTAGCCACCGTCCACTGGCGGCCGTTCCACCGCTCGAGGACTCCGCCGCCGGGAACGGCGGCCTCACCGTGCCCCCGCATCCATCCGCCGACCGCCCAGAGGCTTCCAAAGTGGTCGGCGCCAATAGCCAGCATCGCCCCCACTCCCAGGTTCGGACTGACGAGGTTCGGCCCATTAAAGAGATGCCAGGAAGTGCCGCTCCAGTGCAGGTAGACGTCCGCGGGGCCCGAGCTTGGGTGCCCCAGCACCCACACGTCGTCGGGGCCGAGGGCCGCAACGGAGGTCAGGATCAGCGGCGAGGCTGGTGTCAACCGGTGCAGGGCAACCGTCGCCTGAAGCGACCACGATCTGCCGTTCCAGTGCTCGATGAGCGGCGGCGATGGGGCAGGCCCGACCGGCGCGAAGTTCCCGACCGCCCATACGTCGTCGGCGGCGACGGCCGCCACGCTGGCGAGCGATACTTGCCGTCCGCGAGGAGACGCCCCGGCGAAGTGGGCCCACCGGCGGCCGTCCCAGTGCTCCAGGACATCACCGACTGCCCACAGATCGTCAGAGCCCGATCCGGCGATCGCGACCAGCCGATCCTGCTGGTGACCCGCTAGCACGGCTCCGCGGGTAACCGACCATCCCGGCCGGCAAGGCACCGGCGTCGCGGTGACGGTCGGGCTGGCCGCCGGGCGTGGATTCCCGAGCCGGCCGGAAATGCCAGCGCTGATCACCGCAACGACCGCGATAGCGGCGGCTGCCGCGAGGGCGGCAAAACCTTGCCGCCTGGCCCTTTGGCGACGGACGGCCTGGACCGTTACCCGGTGCGGCGGATCGCCTACGCCCGCCTTCAACAACTCGGCCAGCCGACTCTCCGGGTCATTCATCGCACCCTCCCTTCGAGTAGGTCAGCCAGCCGCGGATCGCTGCGCAAGCGGGCCAGCGCCTGGGACATCGTCGCCTTGACCGTGCCAGGCGCACAGCCAAGGATCTGCGCAACCTGTGCTTCGGGCAGGTCATCGAACAGCCGCAGGACAACGACGGCCCGCTGCCGCTCCGTCAGTGCCGCCAGAACCTGGCGCACGGCGAGACGGCTCGCAACGTCGGCCGCCATATCCCCGGCAGCCGGCCGGTCCATCAGCACTGCGGAAGGCTCCTCGGCCCTCCACCGGCGCCGACTCCACGTCGCCCAGGTGTTCAGCATGACCCGGCGCACGTAAATCTCCGGGTCATCGCCGCGCCTGATCCTCGCCCAGTACGGCCACGACCGCGCAAGCGCCGCCTGAACCAAATCCTGCGCCAGCGCCCAGTCATGGGTCAGCAGCCAGGCCGTCCGCTGCAGCGCCTGCTCGCGTGCCTCGATGAACTGCGCGAAACCTGCAGCTTCGCCGCTCACGGCACCTCCGGTTGGCTCGGCCCTCGGGCTATACGACTACCGGAGCACGGCCGCCGGTTTAGTCGTCGACGCCAATTCTTCAGATGAGTGCAACTAGTAACGCCAGAATCGGATTCAGTCAATCCGTTCCCAGCCAATGCTTTCCAGTGCAGCGATTCGCGGACGGTGGTTCGGCGGCGGCCGGTTCGTCGGCGATCGCGATGGTGACCGAGGCGTTGGTCAGACGCTCGCGTGCCATCCGTCGTATTGAGCGCCGGGAGTGTGCTCAGCGAGATCTTCGAAGAAAACCCTGGCCGTTCGGACCCGTTCGCCGGTCGTGACGACATCGGACTGCTCGGCGGTCACGCACACGTCCCTGTCCTTGCGGTCAGCGCTGATTTCTATCGTCCAGCCAGCCCTGACCGCGGCGGCTGCGACCGCTCTGGCCGCGGCGATGTTCTGGCAAGGAAGGAAGTGCACCCAGTGCCTTGGCTTGTCGAGCGGGCCGCGCAAGGCGATCTGCCGCAGGATTTCGTCGTCGTCGGGGTCGCCGGTCGCGTATTCGGCCGGGAGTTCAACGTCGGAGGAGCCTCGCTTTATCCGTTCGAGCCGCCACCGATTGCGCTTGAACAGTCCCACCGTGACCTCCGCTCGCGGCCCGTCAGCGCGATGCCGCGCTGGGTGGTGTCAGCTCGCAGGGCACCTCGATGGCGACGATTGTCGGGCCGCCTGGCGGGCTGCTCACGGCGAGCACTCCGTCGAGCGTGGCCAGCCTGCGCTCGAGCCCGGTCAGCCCGCTGCCGTGCTGGGGGTCGGCACCGCCGCAGCCGTCGTCGATGACCGTGATCCGCAGCGAGCCGGCCTCGTGGGCCATCCGCACCTGCACCCCCCGCGCGCCGGCATGCTTGACCGCGTTGGTCAGCGTCTCGGCGACAGCGAAGTAGCAGGCGGTTTCGACGGTCGGCGGGGGTCGGCCGGGCAGGTCAGTGTCGACGTTAACCGGGAGCGCGGTGTCCAGGGCGAGCGCCCGGACAGCGTCTTCGAGTCCGCGGTCCGCGAGCACCGGCGGGCAGATGCCGCGTACCAGGCTGCGCAGTTCCTCGAGCGCGTTGGCCGACGCCTCACGGGCCTCGGCGACAAGCGCTATGGCCGCTTCCGGGCTGGTCGCGATGAGCCGCTCGGCGGCGCGCAGGTTCATGCCGACCGCGACCAGCCTCGCCTGGGCGCCGTCGTGCAGATCGCGTTCCAGCCGCCGTAGCTCGGCGGTGGCCGAGTCCACCGCGTCTGCCCTGGTCCTGGTCAGCCGCACCACCCGGGTCGCCAGTTCCGCGTCCGGGGCCCACCGGAACAGCGCCCTCGTCCAGTCGTCTGCCGCTCGCGGCACAAGCCAGATGGCCAGGCTGATCAGCGCAAGACCCTCGATACCCGCTGCCAGAGCCGGACCTCTGCTGGTTATCCAGATCGGTCCGTACCTGAAGGCATCGAAGTAGCTGGAAGTGGTCGCGGGAAATCCGGTCATCATATCCGGCCAGAACGCGGCCAGCGCCAGCCCGTAAAGACCGAAGCCCAGCAGCCCGACAAGCGCCAGATCGGCGGAGACGCCCGGAAACAATGCCACCATGCCCAGCGCCGCCAGCACGACCACAATCCCCGGGATGGCGTACCCCTGCGGGTGAAATCCTCCCGGTTGGTAGACGAGTTCCGCCCACAGTCCGACGACCGGGAGCAGCAGCAGGCCCCATCGCGGGCGGGCGGGGCTCGCGGCACCGCTGCTTACCCTCAGCACGCGGGTGGCGATGAGCCCGGTCCGGTCCAGCGACCGCCACGCGAGCCAGAGCCCGGCTGTGATGAACACATAGCCGGCAATGAGTCTGAGCTGCGTATCGGGGACGAAATTATGGATGACCCCGGTCAAGTAGGTGCCACCGACAAGCACGAGGGCTAGCGGCGTGACCTTTGTGGTTATGGCGCGAGGCGCGAAGGTCAGCAAGGCGAGCGCGGCAAAAGCTGCCGCCACCACCAGCAGGCCGGCGGCCGGGCCGGGAATCCTGGCCGCAGCGACCACGGCAGGCAGCAACAGGACTCCCAGCCCGCGCGAACGCAGCCGGGCCAGCGTTGGCTTCGGCCGCGGCGAAGGGCCACGCAGCCAGCGCCGTGCTAGACGTCCGAGACCTGGCAGGTAGACGATGGGCAGCGTGCCGGCCGCCTCGCTGAGCGTCAAGTGCATCGAGTGATCCCTTCACGACATCGCCGCCCGCCAGTGATCGCGGCCCCGGCCTTCATCGTGACCCACGCGACCGGCGGAACATAATGGTCTGCCGCCTACAGCTCAGGTAGGCCTAGCCCTACCAGGCACGCGCCGGCGCAGTGCTCGGGCCGTGGCGGCCGGCGGTCAAGGCGCTGGACCGGGAAGAGCGCGGGAAGCTCGCCACCTTCTCGGTCGACTTTCCCGCCAGCCAGGACGGTTTCCAGCCCGACTTGTTCCGGCCGAGCCATGATGAGCCGTTCGCCCAGATGGTGGCCGAATATGCCGGTACCAAGCACACGACGATCATGCTGGACGCGGCCGAGCTAACTGCGGCGGCCCACATGCCCAGACGCGCGTGCGACCTGCCAGTGATCGGCGACATGTACACGTCGATGTACCTGCTCTTCCGCGGCCTGCGCGAGCACTCAACCGTCGCGTTGTCAGGCGAGTCGGCGGACGAGGTGTTCGGCGGCTACCCCTGGTATCACAACGCGGCGATGCTCGCCACACCGACCTTTCAATGGGCCACCGGGTCCTGGGCACCAGCCCTGCGCGCGGAGGTGGACGCGGAGGTAATGCTCGACCAGCGCGCTGCTCAGCGGTACGCCGATGCTCAGGCGGAGGTACCCAGGATTCCTGGGGAAGATTCCGCCGAGCAGCGGATCAGGGAGGTTCTCTACCACGGGCTGACCCGCTGGCTGCCGCTGCTGCTCGACCGGAAGGACCGGCTCAGCATGGTGGTCGGACTGGAGGTTCGGGTGCCCTTCTGCGACCACCGGCTGGTGGAGTACGTGTGGAACGTTCCCTGGCACATCAAGCAGGTTGGCGGGATGGAGAAGGGCCTGCTCCGCCGGGCGGTAGCCGACCTGCTGCCGCCCGAGGTCACCAACCGCCGCAAGAGCATCTATCCAGCCAGTGCCGACCCCCAGTACGCGCTGGCTGTAAAGGCCCAGATGGCTGATCTGCTCGGTCAGCCCAGCGCCCGGCTATTCGAGATTTTTGACCACGACCGCCTGGCTAAGACATTCGCGGCGGACCCCACGCTGCCTGCGCTAATGGGCATTCAGCCGAGCCCGTGGGCGCCTGCGGCCTTCCTGCTTGACGTGAACGAGTGGCTGACCGAGTACAACGTAGCGCTGGTGTAACTCAGCTGGGCCAGCCTGGGCGACGCGCTCACCTCTTCTTCGCGCCGAGGCCAGCATTTTGCTGTCCTGGCTTGTCGTCATCGCCGCCGCCATTGCCGGTCATAGCGAGCTGGGCGCGGATTTCGCTGGCTTGGGGAGCTCCGATAGCGGTGTAGCGGGTGAGGGCTTGCTGCCAGTGGTGCCGGGCCTGGAGTGAGTCTCCGTCGGAGTGGCTGGCGCGGGCGAGGCCGTGGTATGCGCGCGCCTGCTCCAGCGGCGAGTCTGCCTGGGATGCGAGCCGCAGGGCAGCGGTGTGGTGAGCGCGTGCCTTGCCAGTTTGGCCTGTCCGGCAGAGAAGGTCACCTAGTTCGTTGAGTGCTCCGGCCTCCAGAACGGGATCGCCGACCTCGCGGAAGACGGCCAGGGCTTGCTCAAGGCTTGCGGCAGCTTGCTCGTAGCGGCCTAGTTCCAGGTCAACGCCGCCGAGCCGCATCAGGATCTCGGCTGCGTCGACTCTGTGACCCATGTCGTGGAACAGGGCCAGGGCCTGCTGAAGGTATCCGGCCGCCTGCTGGTAGCGGCCCTGCTGCAGGTCAACAACGCCGAGCCTGGCCAGCGCGTAGGCTTCGCCCTCACGGTCGCCGATCTCGCGGAACAGGTCGAGGGCCTGCTGGAAGTAGTCGGCCGCCTCCTGGTAGCAGCCTTGCATCCGTCGCACCAGGCCGAGGTTGCCCAGCGCGACCGCCTCGCCGTGGCGGTCGTCGAGGTCGCGGCAGATGGCGAGGGCTTCCTGTTGATGGCAGGCGGCTTGGGCGTAGCGGCCCAGTTCCTTCTCAGCAAGGCCCAGGTTGCCCAGCGCGCGAGCCTCACCGGCCCGGTCACCTGCCCCACGAAACAGGGCCAAGGCCTGCTGGTCGTGGTCAACGGACTGCTGAAGCCGACCTTGCTGCCAGTCGACGTAGCCGATCTCGTGGAGGGCGGTCGCCTCGGCAGCACGGTCACCGGTGCGGCGGGCAGCGCCGAGCGCATGACCGAAGACAGTGAGAGCCTCGGGGTAGTTGCTGCTGGTGAGAAAGTACTTGTTAAGGGTGGTCGCCAGCCGGGTGGCATGGCCGGGCCAGTCGCGGGCGGCGGCGTGCCCGGCGGCCGCCACCAGGACGGCGCGTTCGCGGTCAAGCCAGTGTCGTGCCGCTGCAGGATCGGGCAGCGGCGGTACCGGGGTGCCCGGGCGGGGTATGCGAGGACGGCGGTGCCGTTCGGCGGGGAACACGATGTCCATCGCGGCGGCGGCGGTGTGCAGGTAGTGGTCGAACAGGCGTGTCAGCGCCGCATGCTGCTCCCGATCGCCGCCAGTGGTCGCGGACAGTTCGCGAGCGTAGCCGCGGAGCAGGTCATGCATGCTGTACCGGCCCGGTTCGGTGGGCTGGATCAGGTACGCGCGGGCCAGCACCTCCAGCGTCTTTCGCGCCTGCGGCACGGTGCTGCCGGTCAGGGCCGCGGCGGCGTACGGGTCGAAGTCGGGGCCGGGATGCAAGCCGGCCAGCCCGAAGGTCCTGGCGGCATCAGGGTCGAGGTGGCGGCAGGACCACGAGAATACGGCGCGCACCTGGGTGCCGGGGTCCCCGCCCGCGTCCAGCAGGTCCAGCCGTGCTCGCAGGTCAGCCAGCTCTGCGACCAGCTCGGCGAGCGACACTGCCGGGCGGCTGACGCCGATCTCGGCCGCGACCCGCAGCGCCAACGGGAGTCGGCAGCACTGGCCGACCAGCTCACTCGCTGCGGCGGGTTCGGCGGCTGCCCGGGCGCCAATCAGCGCGCGCAGCAGTGCGAGGGCGTCTTCCGGTGGGAGCAGGTCCAGGTCCAGGCGGGTCGCGCCGTCCCTTGCTACCAGCCCGGCCAGCGCGTCTCGGCTGGTTACCAGCACGGCGCAGGACGAGCTGCCGGGCAGCAGCGGGCGGACCTGATCGGCTGATCCGGCGTTGTCCAGCACAATCAGCATCTGCTTGCCGGCGATCAGGCTGCGGTAGCGGGCGGCCCGCTCACTCTCTTCTGGCGGGATGTCCTGGCCGGACACGCCCAGCGAGCGCAAGAACCCGGCCAGCGCGTCCGCGGCGGGCATCGGCGCTCCAGGGTCATAGCCGCGTAGGTTCGCATACAGCTGCCCATCGGGGAACCGGTCCGTGACCTTGTGCGCCCAGTGAACGGCCAGCGCGGTCTTACCCACCCCCGCCGTCCCGGCCACCGCCGAGATCACCACCGCCCCTGCGGCCCCACCGCCCTGTTCGGTCGCGTCCGGCAGGAGCAAATCCAGTTCGGCCAGCTCGGCCGCCCGGCCGGTGAAGGCGTTTACGTCGGCGGGCAACTCCCGCGGTACCACCGCCAGTGGCGGCTTCCCGGCCGGTATTCCCGGCGCGGCTGGGGCGGGCATCTCCAGGCCCGCGTCGGCGGCGAGCACTTGCTCGTGGATTCGGCGTAGCCCCGGGCCGGGCTCGATGCCCAGCTGCTCCACGAGCAATACCCGGCCGGCGCGGTAAGCCTCCAACGCCTCAGCCTGCCGGCCGGACCGGTACAGGGCCACCATCAACTGCCCGCGCAGCCGCTCCCGAAGCGGATGCTCGGCCACCAGCCGCTCCAGCTCCGGGCAAAGGCTCGCGTGCTGGCGGAGCGCCAGCTCGGCCTCGATCCGGTCCTCGGTCGCGGCCAGCCGGGCGGCCTCGAGCCGCTGGATCTCGAACCGGGCAAATGACTCGAACTCCAGGTCGGCCAGCGGCCGACCGCGCCACAACGACTGCGCCTCGCCCAGCAGCGCCGCAGCCTGGGCCGGGTCACCGCGGGCCAGCGCGACCCGGCCAGCGGCCACCCGCTGCTCGAACACTTGCAAATCCAGTTCCCCTGGCTCGACGCGCAGCACATACCCCGGCGGGCGGGCCAGCAGCCGAGCTTCTGTGTCACCGCCGACCAGGACGTGGCGCAGCCGGGAGATCTGCACTCGCAGGATCGGCTCCGCCTGTTCGGCCGGCTGATCGCCGAGAAGCTCTTCGAACAATTGGTCGCGGGAGACCACCTGGTTGGGATGGCACAACAGCAGTCCCAGCAGGGCCCGCTGCCGCGGCCCACCGACGTGCACCAGCGTGCCGTTCGCCCGCACCTCCAGCGGCCCCAGGATCCCGAACTCCAGCCCAGTGGCCATGCTGCCGCCTCCGTATTTGAGTGTCCTCCCGGCGCTGTGGTGCTGGCTAGCCCGCGCCGACACAACCTTGAAGCCTCTTTGAAACGCCCCACGGAGACGCTTACCGCATGTTCTACACGCCGTCTCCGACGTGGGGTGGTGGCATTCCCAGTCGGAGGGGGAAATCAGTGAGACTTCTGAGCGCGCCGGGCTGACCCGGCGCGGGCTGCTGGCCGGGGCGGCCGGGGCCCGCCTGCCGCACAGCAGGCGTTTCGTTGGGCGCTCGACTGGTATCAGGCCGGTCACTTCCGTCAACCGGCGCGCACCACAAGCGCTACGCGCCACCGATGAGTTCGGCTTCGTCCCCTCGTCTAGGTTTCGTAGAACCTTGTCCACTGTCGAGGGAAGTCAAGAGAAGGTGAGATTGTGCGCCACCTGCCCACCCAGCCTTTGAGCACACCCGCGCTCCCGCCCATCGTCAGCCGAGACGATTACAGCAAAGCCCGCGACGATCTGCTCGTCCGTGAGAAAGCCCACACCCGCGAGGGCGACGCCATCGCCGCGCGCCGCCGGAGGCTCCCGATGACCGAGATTCCCGCGTCCGTCACCGTAGTCGGCGCGACGGGTGAGGTTCGTTTCCTGGATGTTTTCGAGGGACGCCGGATGCTCGTCGCCTACTTCCACATGTGGCACGACGGCGAGCCGTGGGAGGGGCAGTGCATCGGCTGTACCTACTTCGCATCCCAGGTACAGGGTCCACTGGCGCACCTGCACGCGCGCGATGTGACGCTGGCCTACCTTTGCGAGGGCAGCTACGAGGAGAGCCAACCTTACGCGGACTTCATGGGCTACACGGCCCCGTGGTACTCGGCGCGCGGCGCCGGCGCCGGGCTCCTGGCCGACCGGGACTTCGGCTGGCTCGGCTGCTACGTACATGACGACGACGACCGCGTGTATGAGACTTACTGGACGACCGATCGCGGCAACGAGGCGGGCTTCTGGTCCTACGGCCTGCTTGACCGCACCGTCTTCGGGCGCCAGGAGCCATGGGAAGACTCGCCCGAGGGCTGGCCCACGATACCGGCCGGCCAGCACCAATGGCGCGCCGACGGCCGCCCGCTGGCGCAATGGGATGTCACCGACGAACCCGTTGCCTAGACCGGCCGTGAAAAGCTGAGTCCGTGCACTGGAACAGGGTCATTCCGGCGGGATTGCTAGCCGGCGCGGTGCTGATCACCTGTTCCAGTTGTGCTGGCTCCAGCCAATGGATCAGTCACGCCACGTTCACGATCCGCGACACGGCAAGCGCGAGCACAGTCGTCGGGCCCGACACGGCATCAGATAGCACGGTACCGGCCGGACCTTCAGGAAATGCCGAAATGGAGCGGAACGGCGGGAGTTCACCAGCCACCTTTGATTTCGAAGTGATCATCGGGGGCAACCCGGATAGCAGCACAAATCTCTATCAGTTCAGCTTGGAACTACCCAACTATCGCGGCGTGGGCTCCTACGAGCTGAGGACTGGAGAGAGCGGGGCTAGCTTCGATGTCACGGTAGGCCCCGGGCTCGACCCGACGAGCGTAACCAATATCTGGAGCCTGGAGAGATCGCGCGTCGCCGGCTGCGACATCAGGGTCACGGCGGCCACGGCAACGAGCGATCGCACGATCATGCAGGTGCGCGGCCGCATTTCGTGCCACGGGCTAGAGGACGGAAACACCGCGACCTCCTCTTCAGACCTGACCGGCCGGTTCGATGTGTTCAGCGAAATATGGTGTGACCCCTTGGCGCCAGTGCAGCCTTGCGTGACCCCCTCGCCAGAAGGATGAGTAGTCTGCGACTGTGATCGATCGCTTGCATTTCGGCCGGACCGGGCATGAGAGCAGCCGTGTCATTTTCGGCGCGGCGGCGCTGGGGGCAATGCGGCAGGAACGCGCCGACCAGGTCCTTGCGACGCTGCTGGAGTTCGGCGTCAACCACATCGACACGGCGGCGTCCTATGGCGACTCAGAACTCCGGCTCGCGCCGTGGATGTCAGAGCACAGGGGACGGTTCTTCCTCGCCACCAAGACGGGAGAGCGCTCGGGCGACGCTGCACGCGCCAGCCTCGAGCGCTCGCTGACCCGCCTCGGCGTCGACTCCGTCGATCTCATCCAGCTCCACAATCTCGTTGAGGCAGACGAATGGGAGACGGCCCACGGACCCGGCGGTGCCGTCGAAGCCCTGTCGAGGGCCCGGGACGAGGGCCTGACCAGGTTCATCGGCGTGACCGGGCACGGACTGCGGATCGCGGGCATGCACCTGCGGAGCCTGGATCGGTTCGACTTCAGCTCGGTGCTCTTGCCTTACAACTACTCGGTAATGTCCGATGACCGGTACCGGGCTGACTTGGAAGCGCTGCTCGGGGTGTGCGAACAGCGCGGTGTGGCGGTGCAGACGATCAAGTCGGTCGCGCGGCGGCGGTGGTCGGACGGGGCGGCGCCGAGGTTCAGCTGGTATGAGCCGCTGGCTGATGGCGACGCGCTGGTCCGGGCAGTGCGTTACGTTCTAGGCCGCCCGGGCCTCTTCCTCAACTCCTCCAGTGACGCCCGCCTGCTCAGGCCAACCCTCGAGGCCGCCGCTGCGGGCGGGCCGGTTCCGACGGACGAGGAGATGGCCGCCGACGTTGAGCGGCACGCGATCGAGCCGCTGTTCGACGGCGCGGCGCTGGAGCGGATCTAGGCGGAGTATTCGCCATCCGGTCGGCCGCAGTCAACAAGGCGGTGGAGCAATTTACCGCGGCCATTAGGCGGAGTCCCTGAGGATGAGTTCGGTATCCAAGACCATGTGGATTGGCTCGCTCCTCGGGCTGGCGATGATAGCCAGCAACTCGCTCGCCATCTGGGCGGCCATGGCATCGACCGCCTGGCGGACGGTGGACAGCCGCGGATCCGTGTGCTGGGCCAGCGGTGTGTCGTCGAAGCCGATGACGGCGACATCGTCGGGCACCCTTCGGCCAAGCCGCCGCAGCGCGCGCAGCGCGCCCGCCGCCATGAGGTCGGAGGCCGCGAATACCGCGTCCAGGTTGGGACGATGATCGATGAGCCGGTACATCGCGTGCTCGCCGGAGACGATCCCGAAATCCCCGTATGCGATCAGGCCTGGATCACTGACGCCCACGGCGGTCATCGCCTTGCGGTAGCCGAGCAACCGGTCTAGGCCAGGAGACATGTCGCGCGGCCCGGCTATCGTGGCTATCGCCTTCCGGCCGCTGTCGATCAGGTAGGCGACCGCCATCCTGGCACCGCCTACGTTGTCGGCGTCGACGTAGGACAGGTCTTCCCCGCCGTTTACCGGTCGGCCGCAGAGCACGAGCGGGATGTCGAGGCCTGCGAAATCGAAGTCGCGCGTGCTGTGCATGGAAACTAACAGGGCGCCGTCCACGTGGCCGGCCCGCAGGTACCTGGACACGGACTTGTACTCGCGAGGCGAGTTCAACGTGAGCAGGATGAGTTGCTGGTCGGCGGCGATCAGCGTCCGATACAGATTCGACACCATGCGCGCGAAGAACGGGTCGACGAACGTCTTGGCGGCTTCCTCGCAATAGACCAGCGCGATCGCACCTGGTCGGCGGCCTGTCGCAGGGGCTGCCCGGTTCCTCACGTAACCGAGCCGGGTCACCGCCTGCTGCACCTTCTCTATGTTCTGCTGGCGCACGCGGAGCGAGCCGGTGAGGACGCGCGATGCCGTCGCCGGCGAGACCCCGGCGACGCGCGCCACGTCGGCCAGTGTCGCCGGGTCATAGTCATCCGTGCCGGACCTGCCTGAGGGCAGGCCCGGCATGGATGTGACCTTCATCGGATCAGAATCCGGCCGGAGGCTGTGCCGACGGGAAGAGGTAGGCGAACGCATCGAACGCGGTAGCAATATCACTTTCCGCCCAGAACCGGTGGTAGTTAAACACCGGAGCGGGACCGCCGTTGAGGTACGCCTGCACCTTGGGCCAAGCCGGGTCGCTGGTGTACCACGGTCGCAGGGACAGGAACGTGTTTGTGGACGAGCTGAGCTTCACGCCGCCCGGGTAGGTTCCGGTCCAGCTGGACGGGATGAAGACGCCCTCCTGGCCGCTGGTTGAGTAGGGAACGGTGAAGTTCTTGTAGTCCGTCCGGGTCTCCGGCGCGGAGAACCCGAGCGAGTCGGCGTAGAACTTGTGGATGACGTCCAGGATGTTCTGCGCGGCGGTCTCGGCCGTGGTGTTGCCGGACTTGGCCGCGTAGTACGCGTAGACCTTCGCCAGCGAGGCTGAGACGCCCAGGTCCGACGAGCAGCCGGAGACCGAGACAGATAGCCCCGGGTTCGCGGCTGGCGGCGTGGAGCTGGAGGTGTAGCTCGCCGATGGCTGGCCGGTCCAGGTCAGGGTGCCGGGCAGGCAGATGGCACCGGTCGAGGTGTTGAACGTGGCCACCGACTCGGCCCAGGAGACCCACTTGTCGAGGATCGCCTTGGCCTGCGCGTT
>Ga0126371_10003548_pt1 | contig 13664 bp, 9 predicted proteins | sample PanSoiMetaPlot_4_FD_110145 | JGI IMG/M metagenome (GOLD analysis project Ga0126371, IMG submission 110145) | Tropical forest soil microbial communities from Panama - MetaG Plot_4 | ecosystem: Environmental > Terrestrial > Soil > Tropical forest > Bulk soil | place: Panama | collected 2016-02-17 | reverse complement strand
TATCGCTCCGGCCAAAAACGAGCAAGCTTGCATCCTGCGCGCCGCGCGGTCTTTCCTGGCAATGGACTATCCGAATTTGGAAGTTCTGTTCGTGGACGACGGGAGCACCGATTCGACCTTTGAGTTGCTTCTCCGCGCTTACCAGTTGCAAGCGACTTCTTTGCCACACGAGCCCGCATTGCCACACACACCCATTGAAAGCGTGTGGCGCAGCGCGACCGACCCTCGGCTCACGGTTGTGCGGAAGCAGAGCGCGGGCTTCAAGGGAGACGCGACTAATGCGGGCCTGGAAATTGCCTCCGGCGAATATACCTTGGTGACGGACACGGACAGCGTCCTCGAAAAGGAAACCGTGCTCCGCATGGTGTCTGTGGTCCTGCAAGATCCGCGAACCATCGCCGTCGGCGGCAACCTTCGTGCCGTGAATGGCTGCGAGGTGGCGCACGGAGAGCTGAGCGCGGTCCGTTCTCCCAAGCATTACTACGAAATTGTGCAGGTAGTTGAATATATCCGCGCGTTTTTCATGTCTCGATTGGGATGGTCCTATCTGAACATGACTCCGATCATTTCGGGGGCATTGGGGCTATACCGGACCGACGTCGTGCGGGCCGTCGGCGGTTTCGCCAATGTGCTGGCGGAGGACCTGGACATGACCCTCAAGGTCCACCGGCACATCCTCGATCACAGTTTGTCGAGCCGGATTGGTTTTGCTCCCGATGCCAAAGCATGGACCGAGGTGCCTCCGTCCTACTGGTACGTCTCCAGCCAGCGAATTCGCTGGCACAACAGTTTGTGTGACGTGCTCTGGCGGTTCCGGTCCATGCTATTCCGGCCGCGCTATGGCCGGATTGGTTTCATCCTGCTGCCCTGGCTTTGGGCGTATGAACTGATGGCCCCCCTGGTCGAAGTAGTCGCATGGACAACGATTGTGCTGGCCGCCGTCATCGGCTGTCTGAATTGGCGCCTTGCGCCGCTCACCCTCGGCGGCGGCTATGCGTTGACTGTGGTTTTGTCGGCGATTTCGATTCTGCAAAGTGAGGGACGCTACCCTCGCTACTCGCGTCCGGACAAGAGGAAATTGCTTGTACAGGCGGTCTTCGAACTTTTTCCGTTTCGATTCCTGCATAACTACTGGAGGCTCCGAGGGCAGATCAGCTATTTCCTGGGTGACCGGCGTTGGAAGCCCATCCCAAGGGGCGGTTTGGACATGGTGGAACAACCTAACCGAGGAGATTGAGAATGCGGTTTCTGATCACGGGCGGCGCGGGATTCATCGGTTCGCATTTGGCAGAGCGGTTGGTCCAGCGCGACGACCACGTCACGGTGCTCGACGATCTTTCCACAGGCTGCTTGCAGAATATCGAGCACTTGAAATCGACCGGGTTGCTGGATTTTCACCTCGGGAAAATCCAGGACCGGCAGACAGTTCAAGAGCTCGTGGACCGGGCGGATTTCGTCCTTCACCTCGCGGCGGCGTTGGGCGTGAAGCTGATCCTGGAGAAACCGGTCGAATCCATGGAAACCAATGTGTCCGGAACGCAAACCGTTCTGGAAGCCGCCGCTCGCAGCAGGAAGCCCATATTGATCGCCTCCACCTCGGAGGTCTACGGCAAGAGCAACCGCCTTCCCTTCTGCGAAGACGAAGACATTGTCCTGGGGCCAACCTGCAAGAGCCGCTGGAGCTACGCTGCCTCGAAACTCCTGGATGAATTTTTGGCTCTCTCGTACTGGGAAGAGAAACACTTGCCCGCGATCGTCGTGCGTTTCTTCAACACCGTGGGGCCAAGGCAAAACAGCCGTTACGGTATGGTGTTGCCGACTTTTGTCCGGCAGGCCGTGGAAGATGCCCCCCTTACCATCCATGGTGACGGCAGGCAGTCGCGCTGCTTCTGCGACGTGCGCGACACCGTAGAGGCCGTCCTTCGGCTGATCGACGCCCAGCCTTTCGGCGAAGTCATCAACATCGGCAGCACGCAGGAGATTTCCATTGAAGACCTGGCCTTGCTGGTTCGCCGGCTGACCGGCAGCCGGTCGAAAATTTTGTACACCCCATACAGCCAGGCGTACAAACCGGGATATGAGGATATGCGGCGGCGAGTGCCTTCAGTCCTAAAACTCCATCGGCTTACTGGGTTCCGCCCGCAGATCACCCTCCCTGAGATTATTGATCGCACGGCGGCCCATCTCCGGGCCACCCCGGAAGCGGTAGTTTAAGGTGTCCGGGGCGCGGGCTTTTGACTGAGGTTAGATCACTTGGGGTGGCGGAACTGAGGAAGCGTCTGTTCACCCCAAAATTCCTTGGAACATCCTCTTTCTTCTTACGTTCTACAGGGTATGAACCTCCCCCATCTTCTCCGCTATACCTTTCGGCAATTCCGCGGCAATCCCAGCTTTTTCCTAATTGCCATTGCCGCGCTGGCTCTCGGCATTGGCGCCAATACCGCTGTCTTTAGCGCAGTCGAAGCCCTGCTGATTCGTCCCCTCCCTTACGGCGACCCCTCCCGACTGGTAATGGTTTGGGAGGATGCATCCTTCATCGGCTTCGCGCACAATACCCCGGCCCCCGCCAATTATGCAGATTGGCGTGCCCAAAACCATGTGTTTACGGATATGGCCGCGCTTCGCTACCAGACCGCCAGCCTGACTGGGGACCAAGCCCCCGAGCAGGCTCTTGGCGGCTGGGTCACCGCGAACTTTTTTGATGTCTTGCAGGTGCAGCCTTATATCGGGCGCTCTTGGACCAGGGAAGAAGACTCCGCCAAAAGCAGAGCCGTGGTCATCAGTTACAACCTTTGGCAGGGGCGTTTTGGGGGCGATCCCAGAATCGTTGGCCGCAGCATTTTGATGAACGGTCAGGGCACCGTCGTACTCGGCGTGATGCCGCGCAAGTTTTTCTTCCCGGTCCGCGACATGGATTACTGGATGCCTGGTTACTTCACGCCGGAAGTGCTGGCGCAACGCGATTCACATTACCTGGCCGTGGTTGCGCGCATGAAAACCGGCGTCACTGTGAAGAGCGCCCAGCGGGAGATGACCGTCATCGCTGCCCGCCTCGCCCAGCAGTACCCTAATCACAACACTAACGTCGGCGCTGTGGTCATTCCCCTGCAGCAGGAGTATGCCGGCGACGCTCGCGTGGGTCTTTTGGTATTGCAGATCGCTTCCGTTTTCGTTCTTTTAATTGCCTGCTCCAATCTTGCCAATCTATTGCTGGCGCGCGCCTCGGGCCGCCGCCGCGAAATCGCTGTTCGCATCGCTTTGGGAGGCACACCGAAGCAGATCGTCACACAGCTTCTTGCGGAAAGTCTCACTCTTTCGGTTGCTGGAGGCGTGCTCGGCCTGTGGCTCGGCGTCATTTTTTGGCGCGCCCTCGGTCGCTTGGTTCCCGAGCAGGTCGCCAGCTCAACTTTTTCTCTGGACGGCACGGTGCTCTTCTTTACCGCGGCCATTTCCATGGCATCGGGTATTTTGTTCGGTCTCGTACCGGCCCTCAGATCCACGCGAGTTTCCGTTCATGAAGCATTGAAGGAAGGAGCGCGGGTGGGGGAATCACGCGGCGGCATGCGCCTGAGAGACACTTTGGTTGTTGGGCAGTTTGCCCTGGCGCTGGCACTTCTAGTCGGCGCAGGACTGATGATTCAAACCCTTTGGAACCTTAGCCAAGTCGATCTGGGTTTCCGCTCCGACCATCTGCTTGTTTCCATTCTGCCTCTTCCTCAACCTAAGTACGACACGGATGCGAAGATTCGCAGTTTCTATCACAACGTGCTCGAGCAGCTGCGCACAAAACCCGGAATTGCGACGGCTGGCTTTGCCTCGGATGCGCCGTTCACATCGGAAGGCGACACGGAGGGCTATGGCGTTGAAGGCGAGCCGCCGCCGCAGCCTGGGATGTGGAACGACGCCCTCTATCGCGAGGTTACGCCGGGCTATCTCTCCGCAGTTGGCGCAAGGCTGGTGGAAGGGCGGTTTCTCGAAGACAGCGACGTCGAGACGTCTCAACCAGTCGTCGTGGTCAACGCATTCCTGGCCAAGCGCCATTGGCCTGGCCAAAGCGCAATCGGAAAGCATGTACGTGTTGGCCCCGGCCCCGAAAGTGGACTTCCCCCGGACCGGATTGCTCCTTGGCGCACTGTTGTCGGCGTGGTCGCTGACGTTCACGAACGCGGCCTGCTCCTTGGCATGAAACCCGCCGTCTATCTTTCGACCGAGCAGGTCAAGCGGCCAGGCGCTGATTATCTGGTCGTGCGCACCAAGCAAGATCCTCTAGAGGCTGCTAATGCGGTTCGCAGTGCCGTGTGGGCGGTGGACTCGCAGCAGCCTCTCGCCCGTGTTCGCAGCATGGACGACATCATCGAAAGCAATGTCGCGGACCGCAAACGTCCCATGGTTCTTCTCGGGATTTTTGCCGGGTTGGCGCTGGTCCTGGCGTGCATCGGAGTTTACGGCGTGCTGGCGTACGCCGTGGCGCAGCGCACGCGCGAAATTGGCGTGCGCATGGCGCTTGGCGCGCGTCCTGAAGACGTTAGGCGTATGGTCGTCGCCCGCGGTCTTCGCCTCGGTCTGCTGGGCCTCGCAGCCGGCACGGGCCTGGCGCTTGTCCTTGGCCGCCTGCTCGAAACGCTGCTCTACGGCGTCAAGCCAGCGACTCCAACTGTCTACATGACCACAGCTGCGGCGCTGCTCGCTATCGCGCTACTGGCCTGCGTTATACCCGCTAGGCGCGCTTCTCAGGTTGACCCCGTTGTCGCCCTCCGCGACGAATAGTATTGCTATCATCAGATTCCCACTTTGCACCAGTAGGGCTTTCGACAAGCATCGGCTAATTGGCAACTCTTCCACAATCGGATTAGTAAGAGCAGACGACTATTGGCTTGGAGCCTGCTCGTCGCGACTCAAATTCACGCGTCGGCGGGAAACGAATATTTGGCGCGAAACGGCGTGTACTCGTCCGAATCGTCCTTCTGCAATTAGCCAAGATGGACTTCGATGGCCGGGAGCAGGATTGTTTCGATGAAACGCTTGGGAAAGTATGTGGCCGTAGGAGCGATTTTGCTTTTCGCGACGGTCCGGTCTTTGCGGCCAGAGTGGCGGAGGAAAACGTTTATGGGCATCTCACTGCGACTTGAGCGGACGTTTGCGGCCCCTCGTGACAAGGTCTTCGGCTTATGGACAGACCCGAAAGCCGTGGCCCGGTGGTTCTTGCCGCCTGACCAGGCACGTTGGACCGAGCCGCCCACATTTGACGCGCGTCCCGGCGGACGTTTCAGCCTACGGGTCATCTCGAGAGAAGCATTTTATGATTTGCATGGAACGTTCCGCGAAGTGCGTTCGCCAGAGAAACTCGTCCTCAACTGGCAGTGGGATAAGGACAGCCCTCTCGCAGGCTCCCCCGGCGATACCGAGGTCAGCATCGAGTTCTTGGCGCGGGGAGCGAGAACCGACGTTGTCTTAACTCAATTCGAATTTGGAAACGAAGAATCTCGCGGTCAATATGAGCGCGGCTGGAACCGGTGCTTCCGCGAAATGGACAAACTGTTGGCTGCTCGAAGTTGGAAAGCAAGCGGACATCATGATTGTGAAAGGCCAGCCCGCAAAGAATATCCGGGATATCGAAAAGGTCGAGCTGGTCTTCAAAGACGGTATCGGCTGCGACTCGAAAGAGCTGATCGCGTCCGTGAAGGGTCAAGTAGGAATCCATTGATTACAGAGCGCTGCCAAGCCGAGTTATGCCAATGAACTCCAAGACTTCTCCAATCAATTTCGAACTTTCAGGACAAGTTGCCGTCGTCACCGGCGGAGGGCGGGGAATAGGCCGCGCTATCTCGGCCACGCTCTCCGAGGCCGGGATGACAACGGCGGTTCTTGCGCGTTCGGCTTCGGAAATCGCGGAAACGGCCCGCACGATCGAGCAGGCCGGCGGGAGCGCGAGGCCCTTTGCTGCCGACGTGACAGATGCAGCGGCCGTTGGCAGAGCGTTTCAGGAGATCGAGCGTTCTCTCGGTTCCGTGGCAGTATTGGTCAACAACGCAGCCATTCCCGGTCCGATTGGTCCCTTCTGGGAAACCGATGCAAACCAGTGGTGGCGAACGCTGGATGTCAATCTCCGTGGCGGCATGCTCTGTGCCCGCGCTGTTTTGCCCGGAATGATTTCGCGCCGCAAGGGCCGGATTATCAACATCGCGAGCAGCGCATTGCCCGTTGCGTATTTCTCAAGCTACGCCACCAGCAAGGCCGCGCTTGTGCGGTTCACCGAGACGATCGCTGCCGAAGTGAAGCCCCATCGCATCAGTATGTTTGCCGTGGGGCCCGGCACCGTTCGCACGCCGATGGCGGAGCATTCTCTGCGCTCTCCGGAAGGCCAGAGATGGCTTCCTTGGTTCAAACGGATTTTCGACGAAGGCCTCGACGTGCCCGCGGAACGCTCAGCGCGCTTGGTCCTCGAATTGGCGTCAGGGCGCGCGGACAGCTTGTCGGGGCGATTCATTTCCATCCGGGATGACCTGGATTCTCTGCTGCGAAATGCAAAGCAAATCGAGGAGCAAAATCTCTATTCGCTGCGCGTGCAAACGCTTGACGGTAGCGGAGTGGGTCGTGCGCTTTCCGCCATTCACGCCGATGCCGAGCGCCCCATCGGTTCGGAGCCGCAAAACTGATTTGTTCGAGACTGCAAGGAAGAAATCCTTGTTTGCGGTTGATGATCGCGAAACTTGACAACAGGAAAGCCAGGGTGAATCTGGGCCGCAAGTGCGACATCCTTATGTCTGGCAAAGAACGCAGCAGAGAGATCCCGAAAAAGAGCTGTACGCAATCCGATTACGGCATTAGCTTGAAATTCACAGTGATCTCCGTATCGATTTCGACCGGCTCGCCATTTAACAACGTTGGCTGAAACCTCCATTGATTGACCGCCTCCACAGCCGCGCGCGCTAGCTCGGGATCAATCTGACTGTTCAACACTTCCACTTCGTAAGGCCTGCCGTCCTTGCTCACAATCGCATGAAGAAAGACGGAACCTTGTACACCCGCCGCTTTCGCGCTTTCAGGGTAAATCGGTTGCACCTTCGTCAAAACCTTCGCGGCTTCCACGTTTCCGCCAATGCGGATTCGCGTGGGTTTCTGCTTCTCGGCGGTCTCGGTCGAAGGCTTGGCTTTCGCTGAACCCTCAGCCTGTACATCCACGCTCTCCGTCAAGATTCCGATTTCCAGTCTGGCCGTCAGCGCAAGGTCACGACCAGGCTCCAGCACGATTTGTGACGCACGGTAAACCTTAAAGCCTGGCTTGACCACCTTCATCTCGTACTCGCCTGTTGGCAAGGCCTTAAAGATAAAGTTGCCATCAGCGTTGGAAGTGGTCATTTCGACCTTGCGGTAGACGTCGGGTAAGGTGTTCTCTTTGTGATTCGTCACGATGATGGTCGCGTTCGGAACGGCTGCACCGCTGGCATCAAAGATAGTGCCCGTAAACTTTCCTGATAAGTTCTGGCCCGGGAGCCGGAGAGCAGCGAGCGGGAGCAACAAGCACAAAGCCGCGATTCTCATGAGCAGCCTCGTCCGCGGATACAATCCGCCACGGTTTAGAGTCGGATTCAGCATGGCGATGAATCTCCTTTCCAGATTCGAGGGGCGGGCAATAGCGAGCGCAGCGGACGCGCCGCGATGGGCGTTCCTGAGAGTGCGCGCGAGGTCGAGCAATTGATTTGCGTAGTCCGAAGCGTTGACTCCGCCGTTCAAGACGGCGTCGTCACAGGCACGTTCACTCTCGTTCCGTAGGCTTGCCGTCGCGAACCAAACCAGCGGATGGAACCAGTAAAGACTGCGAGCCAGCTCGGCGCAAATCTGCACGAGCCAGTCGTGACGCGCGATGTGCGCGAGCTCGTGCGAAAGCACAACTCTTCGCCTGTCCGGGGACCATTCCTTCGCGCCGGCTGGCAGTACGATGCGAGGCCTAACCATTCCCCAGGTCATCGGCATAGACTGCGTATCAGTGCATTGCAGCAATTGCACGCGACGCCCAATTCCAAGCGGTTTGCAAAAGCCCGAAACCATCTGCGCCCAATCGTCTCCCACCACGGGCGTTGATCGTGCGGAAATCAAAGCAAGCCGCACGAAAGCTCCCGCTAATTTCAGCATTGGGCACAAAGCGCCGAGCACCCAGAGAAGCAGGATCAGCTTGGACAACTGGCTGGAGAGCGGCGAGGCCATGGCGGCGTCGACCATCATCCCAGGCAGCTTCGGCAACGCCGCGTTTTGCGCGGCCGGAGCCAGGCCCGAGAGTTTGGCAGCGTTACCTAGTGCTGTGGAATGCCACGAAGGAAGCAGAAGCATGAGCAGCGGAAGAGCTAGCGAACCCACAATTCCAAGGGTCCATGTGTGGTGGCGGACAGCGGCGGAGCGGAGGCGCAGCGCGTATGCGGCGCCAGCGGTCAACGCCACCAATAGAGTTGCTTTGAGGGTGCAACCAATCAAGAACGAGAGCGCGGGTTCCGGGCTGCTCAATAGATTCATCTTCAGCCCTCCTTTTGTTGGCTTTTGGCGATAATGCCGGCAAGCCGCTCGAGTTCCTCGGAAGAGATCTTCGAGACCTCTCCGCCCAGCAAGGCGGTAACCGCCTTCTCCGTGGACCCTTCGAAAAATGTCTCAACGAGGTGGCGTAGTGCGGAACGTCGCGCAATCTCACGCGGGACAGTCGGAACATAGACGTACCGCAAGCCGTGCTCTTCGTGTCGGACGTGTCCTTTTCCCTCAAGGACCCGAAGCTGGGCCCGCACAGTCGAATAGTTCGGCTTACCGGAGAGTTTGCTCAACACCTCCGCTACTGTTGCCCGCTCTAATTTGTAGAGAATGTCCATAATCTGGCGTTCGCGGCGCGAAAACGAGCTTGGCTTAGGTTTCTTCATAGTTGCATGCTATTTGCGTAGCAGGCTATGCTAGAAAACTAGCACTTCACATTGTATGTGTCAACTTGGTTGCCTGCGGTCGATGCTGCCGCTCGCCTTATTGAGCCGGAGAGGTCAGCGGCTTGCCCTTCTCGACCACGAAGGCAGCTATCAATTTGACGGGAGTGTTGCCCGCATTTTCTCCCCAATGAACCTTTCCAGCGGGAATGAAGAAGACCTCGCCTGGTTTCACTGTCATAACTGGCTTACCTTCCACGCCAACCGTAAGAGTTCCTTCCAGGACATAGACGAAAATGTCGCCCGGGTGAGTGTGCCTACCTTCTTGCGCACCAGGCGCAAATTCTACTTGGGCCACCACGCCTTCGTGACCTGGAAAATTACTGAGGTCTTGTTTCGTCAGAATGTTGCGTTTGGCGCCTGTCTGCTGAGTGCGCACGCCGCGAGCGCAAAACAATGCAAGGAACGCGACGCACACGACCGCAGTCACAACCACAGCCAATTTCGAGCGATTCATAACCACCTCCCTGCTCATTGAATCTTCTCAGCCCCAAAATGTCGGAGACAATGTGTTGCCCGAGTTTGTTCACTCATCCGCCATTCTTTGTTGCTCGATATCCGGGCCCTCGGGTCACCATACCGGGGCACTACGATTGCAAACTCCACGCAGGCAAGAATGCCTGTGCTACGGGTCAGCGTCGAAACGCTGCTCTTTCCAGGGGTCGCCGCGCATGTGATACCCGTTTTGTTCCCAGAAGCCGGGTTCGTCCCGCGCCATCAGCATGACTCCACGCACCCATTTCACGCTCTTCCAGAAATACAACTGCGGAACGACAAGGCGGACCGGGTAGCCGTGCTCGGGGGCGAGCGGCTCACCGTCGTGCTTCATCGCGAAAATCGTCGTGGGCATCATCAAGTCGGAGAGCGACAGATTCGTGGTGTAGTCGTTCTCGCCGCGCACCATGGCAAGGCGCGCCTCGGGTTTGGGTTTGACCAGCTTCATCACTTCGGTGAACAACACGCCCTCGAAGCGGTTGTCGAAGCGGCTCCAGCGCGTCACGCAGTGGATGTCGCACCGGATTTCCGTCTTCGGCAGCTTGTTGAATTCTTCCCAGGTGAGCCGCACCGGCTGCTCGACCAGACCATCTATGCGAAAATCCCATGCGCCTAGATCCACGCGCGGCACGGACCCTTCGTGCAGCACCGGCCACTTGAGCGTGAGCGACTGCCCGGGCGGCAACCGGCCCGCGTCGTGCATTTCGCGTTCCAGTTTTTTCCGGTCGCCGGTCTCGCCGAAAATCATTGCAGCTCCTAAAGTCGGAAGGCAAGGCTGCGCGGTTCCTCTCGAACGGCGCGGCCCATGCAGCGCATTACAGCGATTGTACTGAACTTCAGAAGAATAGCTGTAGCAATCGATAGCGCTGAAAATCAGGCTTCGAGCATGATTCTTGTCGGGTGATGGGCAACTCTTAGTTGAGGCCTCCACGCGGGAACACCAGGCTCAGGTCGAGCGGAGGGCGGAGTTTGCCGGATCCGAAAAACTTTAGCGATTAACAGGGCCGGCGAGGCGGAGAAGCTCCTCCTGCCAATTCAAGACTACGTTGACGTCCGTTTCTGCGGAATCTTTACCGCGCGGGTGGCCGGGGCAGCCGCGGGAGTAGCGCATTCCGCCGCCGCGGAATCACTTCCCGACAGGACGTTGTCAATGGCGATGCGTGCTTCGCCGATAGATTGCAGGCGTTGGCGCGGATCTTTGTGCAGGCAGCAAGCTTCCTTGAAGCAGACTTCTGGCACGCCTGGCTCACCATGCCTCAACTTCCGAATTGCTCGTCAGACTCGGGAACAGTCCCGAGAAGTGTCGCAGAGCCACGGTCGCCAAATCACTTCGACGCATGGCCGACGATTCGGCTAACTGAGAGCGAGAGCCGAACGCAACACTTTTGGGTATGAGCCGACCACAGCCGTTGATCAACTCACCGCTTGTGCCGCTTTGGTTGGCTTGATGTTGTGGTTCATGCGGAAAAAATTTGTCGGGTCGTATTTGTTTTTCAGGGAAACCAGTCGATCGTAGTTAGGGCCGTAGGCAGCTCGCGCGAAGGCGTCTCCTTCGTCCGAGACGTAGTTGACGTACGATCCAGCCACCAGGTGAGGCTGCATGGCTTCCCAATACTGCCGTGTCCACTGGATGTTTTTTTCTGAGTCGGATGCCTTCTCCCAATTCGACCAGACGATGAAATTATAGGAATGGTGGCGATGCGGGAAAGCGGTTTCGCTGACTCCCACGCGGGCAACGGCGCCGTGCCAATGCTCGAGTATGGGAGCAAACGTATAAGGCGAGGGACTCTTGTCAGCGAATCCCGCAATGATTTCGATGGCTTCGTCGTTCAGGGAATGCATAAAGTTGGATTTGACATACGTATAGCGGCCGGGCGGGAAGAAGGGCTGGAACATGCTCTGGATCTCGAGGTAGCTCATTACCTGAATCGCGTCTGTGAGTGGCGAACCAAATTTGCGCAACGGCTGCAACACTTTCTCACCTTCTTGCATGGAGGATCCGCAATAACAAACCACCACAGCGAATACGGGGGTGCCGTCCGGAAGCTTTAAGCCCGCGCCTTGAAGCACCACTTCGTCGGGGAGAGTCTCAGCAAACTCGCGGCAGAAATGAAGAACCTCTTTCGTTTTGGACACAGGATAAAAGACGGCGCCGCCGAGCACCGGACCGACTTCATGTAGCCGGTATTCGAGCGAAGTTGCAATGCCAAGGTTGCCGCTGCTGCCTCGCACGCCCCAGAAGAGATCGCTGTTTTCCGAAGCATTCGTCGACAGCAGGCGGCCGTCCGCGGTGACGACATCGACGCCGATGAGGTTGTCCAACGCGAGTCCGTACTTGGCCATCAGATTACCGAACCCGCCGCCAAGGGTAAGACCGGATATGCCGGTATCTGGGACAACGCCCAGAGTGGTGGCCAGACCGAAGGCTTGCGTTTCGCGATCAAACTCGCCAAGCTTCAGGCCGGCTTCGGCCCGGACGGTCTTTTTGAGCGGATCGACCCGGACTCCTTTCATCGCTGAAAGATCAACCATTAGACCCGCTTCGCAAACGGATTTCCCCGCAACACTGTGCCCGCCGCCGCGGACCGAAACAACGATATCGTGCTCAAGTGCAAAACGGACGCAGGCTATGACATCAGCAGCTCCGGCACAGCGCGCAATGATCGCGGGACGCCGGTCGATCATGGCGTTCGGGACTCTCCGCGCAGCGTCATAGCCCGGATCGCCGGGACAGAAAATCTGTCCGCGCAGGGAGGATATAAAGTGCTGTATAGCGGATTCCGCAATCATTGACGTTATCCTAGTTGATGACTTGAATCAGGGACGCCTTGTAAGGACCTTTACATAGGGCTAAAGGAAAGTCCTCAAGGAAACATCAAATTTTTAATAGAATACCGGCCTGTGAAGGCACTGCGATCTCTAGCATATGAGTTCGGACGGTATCAACTGGACGCGGTTCGGCGAAGCCTGAAGTGCGGAGACGAGGTCATCGCCCTGCCGCCTAAGGCAGTAGAAGTCCTAACAGAGTTGGTTAAGCGGCCTGGCGAGGTAATCGGAAAAAGGGAACTGATGGAAACCGTCTGGCCTGAGACATTTGTCGAGGAAGCGAATCTGAACCAGATGGTTTTCCTGCTGCGCCGGGCACTCGGCGCAAACAACGGCAACGGCTACATCACGACGGTGCCGAGGCGGGGATATAGGTTTACCGGTACTGTCTGCACGGTTGAGATTCCGTGCCGCATTGACTCTATTGCGGTGCTTCCGTTGGCAAACTTGAGCGGCGATTCAAGCCAGGAGTATTTCGCCGATGGAATCACCGAAGCTCTGATTACCGAGCTGTCGAAGATCGGCAGCCTACGTGTCGTCTCACGAACATCCGTAATGCGGTACAAAGGAAAGGTCGAGCCAGTCCGACAGATTGCCCGGGCGCTGCGTGTGCAAGGGGTTTTGGAAGGCTCGGTGGTGAAATCGGGCGACCGCCTGCGAATCACGCTGCAGCTGATTCATGCTCACAGCGATCAACACCTGTGGACCCAGGTGTACGACGGCGCGATGGTGGACGTGCTGGAGGTGCAGAGCAAAGTCGCGCGGGACGTTACGGCGGCGATTCGCGCACAACTCAGCCGAGATGAGAAGGTGCGACTGACTCTAAGCCGCAAGGTAAGCCCCGAGGCTTACTCTTTGCATCTGAAAGGCCGATACTTTGCACGAGTCCTCACGGAGGAGGCGCAGCGCAAGGCAATCCTTCATTTTCAGAAGTCGATTCAATGCGACCCCGATTATGCTCCTGCCTATGCCGGGCTGGCCGAATGCTTGATAGAGCTGGCCTATTTCTTTGGGATGGATCCGAAAAAGGCGTTTGCCGAGGCGAAGCCCGCAGCGCTCAAGGCCGTGGCCTTGGATGAAGAATTTGCGGAGGGGCATGCGGCGCTCGGACTGCTTCGCTTGCTACACGATTGGGATTGGCAGGCGGCAGATGCGGAGACCCGGCGGGCGATCGAGCTCGCCCCAGGCAATCCGTACGTCTACTGGAAGCGCGGCGTCTACCTGCGGTATGCGGGGCGTTGCGATGAGTCGATTTCGGTCCACCTGCATGCCGAGTCGCTTGATCCTTTCTCGATCGTCGCGATCCTGGAAGTAGGGTTTGCGCTGTATTACGCAGGGCGATTTCGTGAAGCAGCCGAGCAGATCAAAAAGGCGATAGACCTGGAG
>Ga0126371_10003547_pt1 | contig 13672 bp, 11 predicted proteins | sample PanSoiMetaPlot_4_FD_110145 | JGI IMG/M metagenome (GOLD analysis project Ga0126371, IMG submission 110145) | Tropical forest soil microbial communities from Panama - MetaG Plot_4 | ecosystem: Environmental > Terrestrial > Soil > Tropical forest > Bulk soil | place: Panama | collected 2016-02-17 | reverse complement strand
GCGGCGTTACCAGGTCGCGGATGCTGCCTTGAAAATGCATCGCGTGGCAGCGGAGACAGTCGTCCATCAGGAGCGTTTGGCTGTTGTGGTCGTTGCTTAGCAGGATTTTGGCGTACGTGACTCCGTGCGGACCGGAGGACCAAGTGGCATATTCTTCGCGATGGCATTTGCTGCAGCGCTTTTGGATCTGAAGGACGTCGTCGGTCTTAAGGCGGACCTGCTCGGGGATTTTGCCGCGGATGTGGGCCACGAGTTGGCGCAGGTTCTTGAGATGGTACCCGGTATCGAGGGTCATGACATCGCCATGGCATTCCGAACAGGCGACGTTGCGGTGGGCGGATTGATGCCAGTCGCGGTATGGCTGCCAGATCTCATGGCATTTCGTGCAGGATTTTCCGCTGGAGTAGCTGTAGTAGAGGCTGGCTCCGGGCAGGAACAGGATCGCGCATAGGATCACGAGCAGCGGGACGACCACGCGTGGCCGGAGGAATTTGCGGTCGGGAGCCGTCATGTAGCCTGCTCCATGCGTTCGGAATTCCCCACTCTAGCCGCACAGAACGAGGCTGAACTCACCACAGAGGTCACAGAGGAACACAGGGAAAACTGATGGCGCGTCCTCAGCTGTTCAGGACTCCACATGGGTTCCCTTCCACGCCTTTAACAGGTTCTCGGAGGCGTAATAGGCGATCGCCATGATCGTCAGGACCGGGTTGAATCCGCCGTTGTTGGGGTGGACGCTTCCATCAATTACGTACAAGTTGTCAAAGTCATGGACCCTGCAGTATTTGTCGACTACGGACGTTTTTGGATCATTGCCCATCCGACAAGTACCCGCCTGATGCTGGCCTCCGCTGGGCCCTTCGCGCGATGCGGCACCGAAAGGGATCGTCGTTGTAGCACCAGCCTCCTTTAACCACAATTCAGCTTTCGACGACAGAAATCGAGTCCCGAGCAGGTCATTCTCATGGCGATGTCCGGAGAGGCGGGCGACTGGAATTCCCCAATGGTCTTTTACTTTTGGGTCGACCTGTACGCGGGACTCAAAGACGGGCATCTCCTGGATCGGCCCCATGACCGAGATACTGCGACGATAGAAACGCCGCATGAAGTCTTTGTGTGCTGCGCCCCAGCGGGGGATTCCGCCGCCTCTGCGGGAGGCAAACTGATATGGGAGACGGATGAATTCGTTGGCGAGGAGACCTCCGCCAACGAATCCCGGGTTGTTGTGGCTGAAGTCGCATATAGCGATCGATGCGCCGGGGCCGAGGTCATCGTAGGTTTCCTCCGCGAACAGGCCCAGTGCGCCTGTGTACGCGTGGCCTTGCAGATTCCTTCCGACCCAGTCATATCGATTGCCCAGTCCGTTGGGAAATAGTCGGCTTCTGGAATTCAGCAAGAGACGGGCGGATTCGATCGCGGCGCAAGAGACGATCACAAGATCAGCGGATTGCTGCTGCAGGCGGCCTGAGGAATCGAAGTACGCGACGCCGGTTGCACGACCACTATCGTTGGTGAGAATTTCTTTCGCGATGTACTCGCAACGTAAGTCGCAGTTGCCAGTTTTGATTGCAGTCGGGATCACCGTGTTGTGCGTGCCGCATTTGGCATTGACTTCACAGGCGAACCCAACACACCAACGGCAACGCATGCACCCTCCGCGCCCGTTGTAGGGAACAGAGTTGCGCAGCATCGGAATGTCGAACGGATGCAAGCCGAGGCGCTCGGCGGCTGGTTTCAGGATCTCGTACTCCCGATTGGGAGGAAGCGGTGGCATGGGCAGCGGGCGCTTGCGGGGTGCGCGGTAGATGTTGTTGGAGTCGTCGCCAGAGACGCCGATTTCCCACTCGGCCTTCTCGTAGTAGGGTTCGAGATCCGGATAGCTGATCGGCCAGTCGTCCAGAGTGCTGCCTTCGACCGCGCCGTATTTCGAGCGCAGGCGAAAATCATCTTCCATGAAGCGCCAGGCCATGGCGCCATAACTGAGTGTGCCTCCACCGACACATGCGGCATTGTTGCTGTAGGCCCCGTGGTGAGGGTCGATGATTTGTTCGTGTCCGGCGGCGTCGACATAGACGCGGGGACTACGTTCATCGGGCCCAAAGGAGTTGCCGAGGACGCAGGTACGCTGGTTGCGGAGGTCGTCTTTGCGGTCGTCGAAGGCAGTGAACCATTTGCCGCGCTCGAGCAGGACAACGGAGAGGCCGGCGGTGGCTAGTTCTTTGGCGACGATGCCGCCTCCAGCGCCGCTGCCCACGACTATCGCGTTGACGTGTTTGCGTGACATCACCGCTGGGGCCAAAGCCCCGTTCCTTTGGGGTGGCCTTAACCGCACGGCTAAAAGCCGTGCGCCACCCAAATGCTGTTCCCCCGTAGTTGCTCAGACCGGTTGCGCTCGGCTCCGCCCCTTAGACTTCGCTCAGGGCCGGCTTTCGCGGACAGCCGAGGCGGCTGTCGCTACGCGATCAACCCGATCTCGTTTTGGCCTGATCGGAGCGAACTCTGCCGCGAATGGGCGGGTATGGAAGATTCAACATCTTCCAGCTCACGCCCTCCCGATTGCCGCCGTGCCGCGGGTCTCCATAGAAACCTTGCATGGTGTGATCGACAACCATCGCAAAGAACTCCAAGGACGGCTGCTGCTTCCAGCCCGGGCCCGGCGCTGTTCCTTGTTCCAATCGTTGGAGCAATTCAATCTGCTGATGAGACTGCAGATCGGCGAAGAGCCTGCCATACATCAAATTGCTGGTCTGATCCACGGAAGCCAGTCCGCGGTGGTACGAGCTTTGCAGGTTCTGGAAGGGACCGCAGAGCTGGCGATCGATGTAGTTGACGACACCGGCCCAGACTGCACCTTCGTCCTGGTCAGGTGGGATGATCTGATCGACCATACCTGCGAGCGCACGAGCTTCATCAAGAGTAAAGAAGCGCCACGGGCTGCGTGTGGAATTACACGCAATGCCAGTTCCCGCGGCCGCGGCGGCGGTAAGCGCGGCTTGCAGAAAAGTGCGGCGGTTAAGTCTGATGCTCGGCTGCATCGGAATCTTCTCGGTTGGACTGTAAAGGTGTGGTGGCAGGGGGTCTGTGACGTGGATCACGCCCGGAAGTGACGGCAGGGAAACATCGATCTCGGCGGTTTCGTCGACTTCTGACGTATGATTACGGGCCATGTCCATGATTGATCCGGAACAGGAAAGCAAACGTCTGGCTGAGTTCTACTCTCGGCAGCTCGATGGAAACCTTGAAAAGGTAGCAGGGGAAGCGTACGAGCTCAGTGACATTGCGCGGACCGTGCTGCAGGCGGAACTGCAAAGACGTGGCCTCAATATAGAGCTTGCGAAGGATCGTCCGGTACGCAGGAAGAAACGAGCCGCATCTGCCAATTTTTCCTCGAACGACACCATCGGCCCGATTCATTCTGAACTGCCCTCGGCGAGCGAAGACGACGGGGATGACCTGGTGACAATTCGTCAGTTCCGCGACCTGCCGCAAGCCCTGCTGGCCAAAGGATGTTTGGAGTCTGCGGGGATCGAGTGCGCTCTCACAGACGACAACATGGTTCGGATGGACTGGTTTTATTCGAATGCGATCGGCGGAATCAAATTGTTGGTCAAGCCTGGAGACGCGGCCGACGCAGAACAGTTGCTGAATCAGCCGATCCCGGAGCATCTGGACGTCTCGGGTGTGGGTGACTACGAGCAGCCGAAGTGTCCGAGCTGCGGATCGCTGGACATCAACTTTCGGGAACTCGATCCCGCTACCTATCTCGGCTTGGGTGGTAGTTATTTAGGAGTGTTTGTGCCGATTCCCATCCATCGCCGCGCGTGGACTTGCCATTCCTGCAACGTAGAGTGGGAAGACGAGCCGGAAACGGGATCGGGGGAATCACCTTCCTAGTTTTGCGAATCCTTTTTGAATTACGTCGAAAGTATCTTCCGCGAGATTCAATGCGTGCAGCTCTTCGAGCCTGAACCAGCGGACCTCGGCGGCGTCGCTGGCAGCTCGGAATTCGCCTCCGACCTTACGGCACAAGAAATCAATCAAAACGTAGTGATATTGGACGCGGTGGTCCGCATCGCGGAGGATGCGGTCGAAGACCCCGAGCAGTTCCCCGGGCTCGACGATCAAGCCCGTTTCCTCGCGGGCTTCGCGGATGGCGGCCTCGCGTAGCATTTCTCCGACTTCGAGTACGCCGCCAGGGATGGACCACTGTCCCTGGATGGGAGGATGGGCACGCTTGACGAGCACGACTCGGTCGCCTTCGATAATGATAGAGCCGACGCCGATCAGCGGGTGTTCGGGGAATTCGCGGTTCAAAGGCAGTTCTCAGTTGTCAGTTCTCAGCTCTCAGTTCGTGGAATCGTGATTATAGCTTTGAGGGGTGAGCAATGAGCGGTGAACCACGAGCAAGACGTATCTTCTTCGCTTATTGCTCATGGGCTCATAGCTCGCCGCCACCTCTCAACGGCATTGGCTTGCTACAATTTCGCGGTCGGTCCCAAAAAACCTGACAACCACAGGGGACACAGAGGGACACAGAGAGATATGGCACTTGAGGAATATAAGCGGAAGCGGCGGTTCGAGGAGACACCGGAGCCCCCGCCGGAAATCGCAAAGAAGAAGGGGAATCGGTTTGTGGTGCAGAAGCATGAGGCTACCCGGCTGCACTATGACTTCCGGCTGGAGATAGAAGGAGTATTGAAGTCGTGGGCGGTCCCAAAGGGTCCGTCGCTTGATCCGGCCGACAAGAGGCTGGCGATGCAGGTGGAGGATCATCCGGTTTCTTACTTCGACTTCGAAGGAAATATCCCTGGAGGCAATTACGGTGCAGGAAGCGTCATGGTGTGGGATGTGGGCACATGGGCTCCGCTTTCGCCCGTGCCGGTGAATGGGAAGTATGTTCCCGGGACCGAGGCGGAAGCCGCGGCGATGATTTCCAAGGGCGATTTGAAGTTCCGGCTGAACGGCCAGCGGTTGAAGGGAGATTTCGCCCTGATCAAGATGAAAGGGCGGCGTCCGGGGAGCAAGGGCAATGAATGGCTGTTGATCAAGAAGCACGACCAATACGTCGAGGAAGGATTTGACGCCGGGGACATCGACGAGTCGGTGCTCAGCAAACGCAGTATGGACGAAATTGCCGGGGATGCGCGGTCGCGGGAGTGGGCCAGCAGCCGTCCTGCAGGGCGCGGACGGTTGAAAGCCCCATGGCTGGCGGATGCAGTCGCGCGGCTCGATCAAAAAAAAAAGCAAACCAAAACCGCAGAGGACGCGGAGGACGCAGAGGTAAATAAAAAGAAAGCTTCTGGTAGCAGCGGAAGAGGTACACGGACTACTAAGAAGAGTAGCGGCGAGCCGGTAAAATCTTCCCCAAAACTTAGCGCTCCTAGGAAGAATGAAACCTCCAGATCCTCCGTGTCCTCAGAGTCGTCCGCAGTTTTGGTTTCCGTGCCCGTCAAGCGGGCGATGCCGACTACCATCCATCCGATGCTGGCCGAGTCTGTCGAGAAGCCATTCGACGATGAAGACTGGTTGTTTGAGATCAAGTGGGATGGGTACCGGGCGATTACGTTCATCGAGAACGGTAAGGTGCGGCTGGTTTCGCGGAATCAGAACGAGCTTACGGGACGATATCCGGAGTTGAAGGACATAGCGGAATTCGTTAAGGCGCAAACCGCGATTCTCGATGGCGAAGTCGTGGCGCTGGACGCGGATGGTCGGGCTTCGTTCAGCCTGATGCAGCAGCGGACGGGATTTCGGCCGGGCGGGCATCGTGCAGCGGCGAAGGCCGATGTTCCTGTTCTGTACTACGCGTTTGACCTGCTTTATCTCGACGGCTACGACTGGCGGCGGATGCCGCTGGAAGAACGCAAGGCCAAACTGGCCTCGATCCTAAAAGTAGGAGACTCTCTTCGGTACTCGGATCACTATGCGGCTCAGGGGAAGGCCCTGTTTGACATTGCGCGGGACAAGAAGCTGGAAGGCATCCTGGCAAAGAAGCGCAACAGCTACTACGAGGAGCGGCGCAGCCGGGAGTGGCTCAAGATCAAGATTCGACATCAGGTGGAGTGCGTGGTGGGCGGATTTACCGAACCGGAGGGAACGCGGGCTCATTTCGGATCGTTAGTGCTCGGGCTGTACGACAACCAGAGCCGATTAATTCACGTGGGACAGGTGGGGAGCGGCTTCGATCAGAAATTGTTGGCAGAGATCTGGAAGACTCTGCAGAAGATCGAGACGAAAAAGAATCCGTTTTATGGAGAAGTAGAAGCCTTGCGCAAGGTCTGTTGGGTAAAACCTGAATTAGTGGCCGAGGTCGAGTATGCGGAGTGGACCGAGGGGGCCGACACTGGGAGCGGGCCGAAGCTGCGCGCACCCGTGTTCTGTGGGCTGCGCGATGATAAAGATCCGAAGGAGTGCACTCTGGTGGAGGCGGCCCCGCAGACGGCGGAGTCGACATAGCGGATGGAGAGGGCTTCTGTCCCTGGCTAACTTATTTCAACACCGCCGGAGTAGCGGCAACATGCAGGGGAATTCCGAGAGTACCTGCGTGGTTTGCTTTTAGGTCGTAGATCCCGGTCTGTAGAAATACACCCGATTGGGGCAGGTCGATTTCTTCGTGAAGCTGAAACCCTACGCGTTGCATTTTCACGAACACATCAGGTTGGAGTCGCATCGGAATCTTTTTGCTGATCGCGTTCAATACCTTTCCATCGGAGTTGTAAGCAATCACAGCTACTTCAAGGCCGCCTGAGCGCGCACCGTCTGCGCCAGATTCCAACTTCACATCCTGCGGCAGGATCGCGAAATCTAGGCCATACCGGACAACTGGTTTGGTCGGGTCTGCATTACGGCTCTCTTGGAGAATTCCGACCCGCACTTTGTACAGAATCTCAGCACAGTCAGGCATCCCGAAGCTCATTAACGGTAGAAGGAGGTCGCTGGGCGCATTTGGCTCCGACATCTGCTCAACCTGCCGGTTCTCCGCGTAGTACCCGCGGCGGTAAGCCAGCTTGTAGCTGCTGTTCGTTGTCTTCAATTCGATTCGCCGAAATTTCCCATCCGCTTTGGTGTTGGTGGGACTATATGCGATCGTGTAGTAATAAGAACCGCTGTTGATCGCCTCCGTCATCGCGTTGCTCAAGTCATTTGTGTTGTAGAAAGCTCTGCCTCCCGTGTTGCGTGCCAGCATTTCCATCGCGATTTGGTCAAAGCTGGAGTCGCCCAACCCCTCGTTGACGGGCCTGCCGTATTGGTCGGGGTGAGTGTTCTCCTCTGCCGTCAGAGCCCTCGCTGATATGGGATAGACAGCGACCTGCTCCGCGGTAAGAAGCTCGACTGTCTGCCGGATATCGCCTCGATATTCCTTGCGAGGTGAATGTCGCGGACTGGCGTCCGGAAAGAAACTCACCGGAAAGGAGTCGGAGATCCACATGACATTCTTACGGCCCGGAAACTGCGATAAGTAATGCGCCAGCGCCTGAAACGCTTGCAGTGTCATCGCAATGCGGTCGCCAGTTCGTTCTGCGCGCTCTTCAGACAGAAAATCCCGGCAGGCTGCCTGGCCGGCGGGCGATCTTATGCCGTCACAGACGAGATTCTCGCTGGCTATCCGGTGAGGTGAGGCCATCTGTGGTTCAAATTTCGCATCTGTTCCAGACTTTGGATCAATCAGCGCCTTCAGGCTCGCGGCCGGATCGGCCGTAAACCCACGAACCATACGAAGTCTCTGTCCCAACGTGAAAATCGCTAATCTGGCGCCCTTGGGGGCAGCCAACTCAGCCCGCAGATACTTCACCATCTGGGGCTGCACGTAAACCTGGTCCGTCGCTTGCGTGTTGAGTGAGTCCAACAGCAAGACGTTGATCGAATCCGTCGTTCTTATTGTGGGATAGTTGGTGTAAACATCGGGAGGCATTGGTGGCAGCACGACCGGCGAGACCGTCCCACCAGTGTGTTCCTCAAAAGACGAAATCTTTTGAGCATCTCCGTCCTCTCTAACCTGAAAGGCCTCCTTGTGAAGTCCAACGACCGGCTCACCCTTCCCTTGCGTCACCACCACATCTACCAGGACAATCCGCGCCTCAGTTTTTATGGTGGGGATCTGACCGTTTGAGCTCGCTGCCTGAGATTGGTTAGTTTGGGCTGGAATTGGAGCGAGTGCAAAAAGGAGAAAAACAGGCCAAATGTCCCGGCAATGATGGAGGCACATATAGTTGTGCTGACGGATCGTGCCACTGATGCGACGCGACCGAAATCATTTTAGTTGCCCGCACCGATGCGAAGCTGATGGACAGCCATTATGCTGCTTTTTGTTACAGTCGTCAGGACGGCTTGGCTGAAAGCCGAGTCCCTTCAAGACCATTGCACGAGGATCCTATTTGATGTCTTTCATCGCGAGCAATGTGCCGTAATCACGGCCCGAAGTATCGACGGCCCGAGCAACCACAGCCGCGAATGCGTCGCGAACTTCCGGGAACCTGGTCACCAGAGCCTTCATGACATTGACGTTTTCCTGATAAGCGAGATTGGCGTTTGAAACGTTTGCGGACTCGTATCTCACTATGAGATCGAGGTCGTTGCCCACGACTTCGGGAAACACTGCAGTCAGCTTGTAGGTTGTACTTGGGGAAGCGAGAGTCGCGGTCTTTCCTTGTGCGGGCAAATCGGTTGGCTTTACAGTCTGGCATTCGTCATAGAGCGTGTCGCTCGCTAACGTGCTCATGAAGGGGAGCGGCGAAGCTAAATTTCGTGCCTCGAGGTAATAGAACCAGGCGTTGTGCATCTGGCCTTTCGCCTTGTACTGACGAGCTTGAGTGAGGAACCACTGGCTATCGTGCCCAGCGAACTGCGCCGGCTTGATGTAGAGACCACCGAGTTTCCAATCATTGCCGGTTTGCTGGAGGATTTGCGAAAACATGGTTCGGCCCTTCGGAGAATTCGCGTCCATGAGGATGACGGCATACTTGCCCGGCGGCAGGCCATCGAAAACGAAGGCGGCGCTATTGGCAGTTTGTCCGTTCCTGTTGAAGACGCCACACCAGAACTCGGCATGCTGGTTCGATGTAGAGTCCTCGGCATTCAACAGGTATAACGATTTCAGGTTTGGCTGTGCGCCGGTGAGGTCCTGTTGCCGTTCCTTGATTGTGTTTTCGACACCGCCAAAATCAGAAGCGAGACTGGGAATCGCGTTTTGCCGCAAGGACGCCAGGTCGCCCTTAGCGGTCATGTCGAAATATCGTTGTGCGGCGTTCGAGATGGCTGTACGCAACGTCGCATCCATGTCGTTGGCGGTCTGGCAGGTCTGTGCTGCGGCACTTGAGGGCAGCAATGCGAGGAGAACCATCGCCATGGAGTACAACTGGCGCTTGAAGCACCGCGATGCCGGTCCCATAAAATCGTACCCTTTGTTCCAGAGAGTGCAGAACCTGCCAGAGGCGGCCAGGATTTGCCCTGCATAAGATTTACGGCGGCCGGAAATGGTTGACTGCGATTCTTGAATGACAATGAAGGACGGCATGAATTCTTTGCAAGAACGGGCCGCAAGAACGATCTTCTGATGGAGATATAAACAGCGATAAGCGGCCAAGGGCGGTGCTAGAATTTAAGTAACGGCGCCGCAAAAGTCCCAAGAAGCAGCCTCCGACAGGAAAGCAACGGCATAAGGAATCAGGGTTATGAGCACAGGATTGAGATTTCAACAAATGGCAATCGCAGTACTCCTGAGCTCGGGTCTGCTTTGTATGGGGCTGCCGGCCTTTGGGACCAGTCCTGCCCAGGCGCAACAGCAAAGCCGGAAAGCGCATAGCAAGAAGAAGCAGGCTGAACCACCTCCGCCACTGCCGTCGGGACCAACTGGACGTCCAGTTCCGCCGATGCCTCTGGACGCAATGGCGGCGGTACCTCCGCAAGTTACATTCGAAAATAACCAGCTGACGATCGTTGCGCCGAACTCGACTTTGGCGGATATCCTGCGCGCGGTCCGTAAACAAACGGGCGCGGATATCGAGGTGCCCGCAGCTCCGGAGCGTGTGGTAACAAATCTCGGACCCGGACCTGCACGGGAAGTCCTGGCGGACCTGCTCAATGGGTCACGATTCAACTACGTCCTGCTCGGATCGCCTTCCGACCAGACAGCGCTTACGCGAGTGGTTTTGGTGGCTAAGAGTGGCGGTCAGGAAGCCGTGTCCAATCCCGTTGCGAGGAACACACCCCCTCCTCCGGGCCAGGCTGTTGTTCCAGGTCAGCCGGTAGACGCACCGGAGCCCGACCCTTCTCCTGAGGCGGGCGAGGCCGAAGCAGCTGATGACAACGGCAACAACGCCGATGACAACGCCGATCAGCAGCCGGCCGAAGCGGAGCAGGCTCAGCCCACGGACCAGCAGAACGGAGTCAAGACTCCGCAGCAAATGCTGCAGGAGATGCAGCAGCGCCAGATGCAAATGCAGCAGCAACAGCCAGGGGGCCAGCCTCCCGTTCCGGGCTCAGGTATGCCGCCTCACCCGCCACAACAAAATTAGGGGCGCCTCGCCAATCAATCTCACGATGATGTCTAGATTCCCACTTCTCGCAAAGGCAGCGAGAAGTGGGGCACCCCAACTTCTTAGGGGACTTTCACTACAGAGGAGTCGCTACTGCTGATTTCCGCGGATCTCGACAGAGCTTGCCGAACGGGCTGTGAGCCGGGCATCGCTCTGTGATGCGGCTTGATTCAGGAGGTTCCAGTCGCGCTCGACCTGGCTTTCTGAAATGCCATGTGGCGATGGACGACGGAACTCAGATTCCAGTCTCGCTTCCAGCAATTGGCGTGCAAGCTCGGGCGGTGAATTGCCGTCCATGATATTGCTGGCAGAAACACCGACTCGCACAGATCTCTCACCAAGCCGTATCAGGAGAGCGGGCCGGCCTTGCGAGTCAATACTGGGGATGGCGTTGGCCTGCAATTTTTCCCAAGCTTTTCCGACGTTGTGGGCCGAGGCCTCCGGATACGCACCGGCAAGATAGTGTTTCAGCTGCACCTGATACGCGCGGATATCCTCGCGGTCGGCCGGTGATTCAGGAACTTGGCCCGCAACAAAGACATTGGCATCCCGGGCTGGCTTAAAGCGACCCGCTCCACTGCTGAAGTAAGCCCCGGCGACACAGCCAGCAAAGATCGGGCTCACCACTGCGCTGGGAACCATATACTTCTTGGATTTGAAAAACGACTCGACCACGCCGTGCGCAGTCGAACTGCGCGGCATGCTGCCGGGAACCTGCGCAATCACAACGCGGGAGAAGCGAATCTCCGGATGCCGGGCGCTGAACTTGGTCAACATTCTCGCCATCTGCTTCGGCGTAGTGATGCCGACGTCGGAAAAAACGCTGCGATGCAGCGTTTTAGGGTAGTAAAAGTTGATGATGTCTTTCGCGAAGTCTGCGCAGTTTCGCGACACGGTGTGGAAATGAGAGACGTTCGGAGAGGAGTTTAACTCCTGAATCAGGGCAAGATCCTGCTCCGGGGTGGTTTCGATCTCAAAACCGTAGATCGTACGGTCGTAGGACGAGCCTACGAGTTCATACCAATTGCCGCCCGGACGCTCCCCGTTCCGAACATCGGGAGCGATGGCTTCGAGGTATTTGCGACGATAATGATCGCGAAGGAAAGCGGTCATCTTCGCGTCGGCGAACAACGGAATGTCTTCTGCACGCTCGACGGCGTAAAGGTAAGGGATCAGTGGAATCGCGACCCAGTCATGCTTGCCGATGCCATCGTACCGGCTAATAACGACACCGGTTTCCCCAGGTGAACAGGGGCGAAGGATCAATGGGGTCCCAGCACAGACGCCAGAGAGATAAACGGCTGAGTGACCGGTGGCGGTGAAAAACCCCAGCGTGCCATAGGGCTCTTCCAGCAACAGAGTGGCAGAGGAACCAGCGAAAGCAGAGCACGCCGACAGCAGGAGAATCACTCCCACGGCCGCCCGGCTCGACACTCTCTTACGGATAAACTGCATGAATCCGACTCCTCTGCTTAAGTCCTGTACTAAGAACCCTTTGTCGAGAGATTAGTTGCGTTTCAGCAAGAAAACGAGTTACGGAAGTTTAAAAAATAAAGTTTGAAAAAAGGGGAATTTTTAACGAAAATTTTGTGAACCCACGATCAATTTTTTCGCGATTGTTGCAGCTTAGCCTGGGCCCACCGAGCACATTCCGCGACCGATCCATCCTGATCGGACATCAGCTTCTCGGAAACTGGCAGAAGTTCCAGTTTGCCGCTATTACCAATAGCTATGAGTGCGTTGCGTCGAAGGCCAGAAAGCTTGGTTCTCCGGATGGGAGAGCCGCGAAACTTTTCACGAAATTCCTCGGCTGACATTTCTGCCAGCCAATCCAAGGCCGGATTTACAAGATCCTCGCGCGGGGAAAATTCGGGAGCGTTCGTCACGGGCGCTTTACGGTTCCATGGACAGACGTCCTGACAGATATCGCAACCAAAAACATGGTGTCCCATGCCGGAGCGTAAGTCTTCAGGAATGGAACCGCGCTTCTCGATGGTGAGATAAGAAATGCAGCGGTTGGAGTCGAGTTTGTAGGGCTCCAGAATGGCATCTGTGGGACATGCCTCGATGCAGCGCGTGCACGTGCCACAGCGGTCGGGCGCGGGCATGTCGGAAGTTAGGTCGAGCGAGGTGAGGATTACGCCGAGAAACAGCCACGAACCGATCTTTTGATTGATGATGCAGGTATTTTTGCCGATCCAACCTACGCCAGCGTACTTCGCGAACACACGTTCAACAACAGGGCCAGTATCGACGTAGCTGCGGGTGAACAATTCCGGCTGTGAATCGCGAACGGCCTCGTGCAGGGCAGCTTCAACCTGCTTCAGGCGCCGCAAGACGGCATCGTGATAGTCTTCGCGGCTCCACGCATAACGGGAGATCCATCCCCGTTTGGGTTCGTGGACTTCGGTTGAGTAAGGATGATTGGTGTTGTAGTTGATCGCACAAACGATGACGCTGCGCGCCCATGGAGCGACGCGAGACAACGATGCTCGTTTGAGCGAGCCTTGTTCATCGCGCGATTCTAAGTACTTCATCTCGCCGGCGTAACCCGAGGCGATCCATTCGGGAAAATGCCGGAGTTCCGAGGCATCTGTCGCGGGCGCGATCCCACACAAGTCGAATCCGGCTTGCAGGGCAGCACGCTTAACGGTGGTTTCGATGGGGTAAGCAGGGCTGGACAACGAAACACCTCAGAGTACGCCGGCGTCGAGGGGAGGGGGTTAAACGCCGAGCTTCTTTACTTCCTCGTTATAGTACTTGCGGTAGAGAATGTCCCATTCCTGCGAGCCTTCGAGAATGGTCCGCTTCTGCGTGTCGATCTTTTGGCGGGCAGCGAGATCGATCTTCGCTTCCTGATTGAGCAATTCTTCCAGGAACTTGCGAGTTTCCTGCCGAATTGTATTGGGGTCTTCGATGAAATCGACCTCGTCCATCTGCTTGAGGACGTCGGCGACGGCGCGAGCCAAGACGTTGACTTTGTCGCGGCTGAGTCTCACAGCACCGCCTTATATTTGCGAACGAGTTCGTTCTTCACCTTGCGGAACATCTCCTGATAATTGGCGCCGGTCTTGCGCATCTCCTCCGAGTAAGCCTCGAGAATGACGCGGACTTCGTCGTTGATGCGGTCCTCCAGG
>Ga0126371_10003546_pt1 | contig 13673 bp, 12 predicted proteins | sample PanSoiMetaPlot_4_FD_110145 | JGI IMG/M metagenome (GOLD analysis project Ga0126371, IMG submission 110145) | Tropical forest soil microbial communities from Panama - MetaG Plot_4 | ecosystem: Environmental > Terrestrial > Soil > Tropical forest > Bulk soil | place: Panama | collected 2016-02-17 | reverse complement strand
TTGAGCACGATCCTCACCGTCATCGTGACGCCTGCGTTCATCCTCGGCTGGTTCGGGTTGCCGCACCTCGGCGTCGTCAGCGTCGTCGCAGGCTCGTGCATCAGCAATCTGATCGCGTTCGCCGCTTTTCTCGTGTACCTCGCGCGCATGGGCCACCCGCTGCGTTTCGACGGCGAGATAGCGCGCGACATGATCGTCGACCCGCACATCCTCGGACTCGTGCTCAAGATCGGCATCCCGACCGGCCTCCAAGTTATCATGGTGTCACTCGCGGAAATCGCCGTGCTGTCGTTCGTCAACCGTTTCGGGTCGAGTGCGACCGCCGCGTACGGCGCCGTCAACCAGATCATCAGCTACGTGCAATTCCCGGCGATATCGGTGGGCATCGCGGCGTCGATCCTCGCGGCCCAGGCGATCGGCGCTCGAAGAGAAGATCTCTTGACGAAGGTCGTGCGGAGCGCCGTTGCGCTGAACTACGTCATCGGCGGCACGATCATCGCGGTGTGCTACATCTTCGCTTGGACGATCCTCGGGTGGTTCATCACCGATCCGGCGACGCTCGCCATCGCACACACGCTGCTGATGATCACCCTTTGGTCGTACCTCATCTTCGGCAACAGCGCTGCCATCAGCTGGGTCATCCGCGGCAGCGGCGACGTCATCATCCCGATGATCAACGGCATCTTCGGCATCTGGGGCGTCGAAGTGCCGGCCGCATATCTGCTCATGGGGAAGTTCGGCCTCAACGGCGTGTGGCTCGGCTACCCGATCTCATTCATCGCAGTGCTCACCTTGCAGTATTCCTATTACACGTTTTTCTGGAAAAAGCGCACGCACGCGCGACTCGTGTAGGCTGCGCGCCGCGATATCTCGCTTGCGACATGAACCTCGTATGAGCAACGCGGTTCTTCAGGCGCCTTCCCAAAGAGTCGAATGAGCGCGTAACGAACGAAGCCGTCACGCGCTCTTATCTTTACGGGGCCCATACCGACAGGGCCATATCGCAATCATCGCATAATCGAGGCTGCCCTTTCCATGCAAGACGATCGCCGGGTCCTCTTCTACGTCGGAGCGCTGCTGTGCTTAGCCGCGCTGGTGATCCTCGCAGTTTGCGTCGTCCGCATCCCGCAGCACTAGAACTCCACTCGGTCTTATCGATTCGGGTGTGACGCTCGTCACGCCCGCTTCACCATCGAGCCCGCGTAATCCGATATTCACTGTAATATAGTGAAGACGCGTCGACACATGTCGTCGCGAGCGGAGCCCGCCTTTGTCTATCTCTCGCCGCCTTTACACGATCCTCGGCGTCATGGTGCTCCTCATCAGCGCGGAATTGTCCGCGCTCTGGTTCACCATCAACACGTTGTCGAGCGTGCGGGCGTACGTCGGCGGCGAAGGGCTGTGGTCGAAAGCCGAAAAGGACGCGGCGTTCGAACTCGAGGCGTACGGCCGGACGCACAATGAACGCGACTATCGTGCGTACCTCAACTACTTGAGCGTTCCCGTCGGCGATCGGAAAGCACGCCTCGAGATGGCGAAGCCCGACCCCGACTACGATGCCGAATGGGAAGGCTTGTTGCAGGGCCGCAATCAGCCGAGCGATATCCCCGGCATGATCTCGTTGTTCCGCAACTTCAGCCAGGTGAGCTACATCGCCGACGCGATATCGGATTGGCAGCAAGGCGATGCCGAGATGGTCGCGCTGCAGCAGCTCGGTTCAGACCTGCACGAAGAGGTTGTCGCGCACGAATCGCAAGCGACGATCGACCGCACGCTCCGCAAGCTCGAAGATATCGACCAACGTCTTACCGCGATAGAAGATCATTTCTCGTTCACGCTCGGCGAAGGCTCGCGCTGGCTCACCGGCATCGTGCTTTCCATACTCGTCGGCGCAGCGCTCACCGTCGAGCTGAGCGGCCTCTTGCTGACGGCATCGGTGACGCGCGGGATCTCGCGGCGTCTCACATCGATGCTCGAGGCGACGGACCGAATCTCGAAAGGCGAATTCGACATCGCGATCGAGCGCGGCTCCAAAGACGAGCTCGGCCGCCTCGCCGATGCCCTCAACCGGATGACCGGCGATCTCGCGGCCGAACGATCTCGCGCCGAAACCGCCTTGCTCACGGCGGAAGAGGCGCTGCGTGAGGCGCAGCGCGTCGCGCACGTCGGCAGCTGGGAATGGGATGTACAGCGCGATCGTGTGACGTGCTCGAAGGAACTGCTCCGGCTTTGCGCGTCGACCGCTGACGATTTCGCGCCGACGTATGCAGGCTTTGTCGCCCTCTTTCATCCGTCCGATCACGAAGCGCTCGATTCGGCGATCCGATCGGCGGTCGAGATGTCGGACCCGTTCACGGTCGATTGCCGGATCGGACCGCTTCCGAGCGGCGAGCGGTGGCTTTGCGTGCAGGGCCATGTCGAGCAAGACGCGTCGGGCGCTCCGTCGCGCGTGTTCGGCACCGCTCTCGACATCACGGATCGCAAGCTCTCCGAAGAACGGCTCGAGTTCCTCGCACAGCACGATCCGCTCACCGGACTGCCGAACCGCGCGCTGCTCATGGATCGTCTCGCTCAAGCGACCGCGCTCGTGCAACGCAATCGCAGCACCGGTGCGCTGCTCTTCTTGGACCTCGACAACTTCAAAGCATTCAACGACACGTTGGGCCACGGGACCGGTGACCGGCTGCTCGTCGCGGTCGGCGAACGCCTCAAAGCGCACGTTCGCGAAGTCGACACCGTCGCGCGCTCCGGCGGCGACGAGTTCATGATCGTGCTCGGCGACGTTTCGACGCCGGACGGCGCGACGACCGTCGCGCGCAACATCGTCAACGCGCTCGAGCATCCCTTCGACGTCGACGGCCACGAGATGTTCGTCACGGCGAGCATCGGTATCATCGTCTTCCCGGATGACGGCCTCGACGTCGAGACGCTCATCCGCGACGCCGACACCGCGATGTACCAAGCGAAGCGTCACGGCCGCAACAAGTTCCAGTTCTACAGCCCGCACATGCACGATCAAGCCGTGCGGACGCTGTCGCTCCAAAACGAACTGCGGCGCGGGCTCGAGCGCAAGGAATTCGTGCTTCACTATCAGCCGATGGTCGAGCTTTCAAGCGAATCGATCATCGCGGCCGAGGCGCTCGTTCGCTGGATGCATCCGGATGCGGGCCTCCGGCTTCCCGGCGAGTTCATCGGCGCAGCCGAAGAGAGCGGGCTCATCGTGCCGCTTGGCGAGTGGGTCTTACGAGAGGCATGCGCGCAGTGCCGCCGCTGGCGCGACAACGGTTTTGACTCGATCCGCGTCACCGTCAACGTCTCGCCGATGCAGCTGAGTCAGATCGATTTTCCCGCCACAGTTGCAAGCGCGCTTCGTGATGCCGGCATCGACGCTGCCGCGCTCGACCTCGAGATCACCGAAACCGCGCTGTTCGCCGAACCGGACCGCGCCTCAAGCGTCCTCGACGAGCTCCATCGCATCGGCGTCGGCATCTTGCTCGACGATTTCGGCACCGGCTATAGTTCGCTGAACTATGTGAAACGTATGCCGATCGACGCGCTGAAGATCGATCGCTCGTTCGTCAAGGATATCGCAGAGGATCCATTCGACAAGGCGATCGCCGAGTCGATCGTCGCGTTGTGCGAAAGCGTCGGGTTACGCGCCATCGCCGAGGGCGTCGAGACGCGCGCGCAGCTCGATCTGCTCCGCAACCTAGGCTGCGATGAGATCCAGGGCTTCTGCTTCAGCGGAGCGGTCGACCCGCGCCGTTTCGAAGAGCTGATGCGCTTCTGGAAGCGCACGGGCCAGACCGATCAGCGCAACGCCGCCCAAGCCGGCGGCTAACACCGACACCCGACCGACGCACCCGCAAATGTAGTGGGCCGAGCGAAGCTCGGCTCTTGGTCGTACCATCTCATCCTTCATTATTGAAATATTTGACATTATTTCAATAATGTGATACCATCCCGCCATGGCTCCTTCGCGCAAAGGTCTCGTCAAAGATAGGACGCAGCTCTCCGCGCTCGCGTCAGGTACGCGCCAGGAGATCGTCGACGTATTGCCTCGACTCGGCACGGCATCAGTCGCCGAAATCGCTCGCGCGCTCGACCGGCCGCCGGACGCGCTCTATTACCACCTCCGCGCGCTCGAGAAGGTCGGCCTGATAGAATCTGCCGGGAGCCGCCGCACCGAGCGCCGGCAAGAAGCACTCTATCGAGCGATCGCGCCTCAGATCGAAGTCCGCCTTGAGCCGCGTTCGGCGTCGCGCGATCGCGCTGCGACGGCGATCGTATCGTCTGCCATGCGTATGGGCATCCGCGACTACAAGCGCGCCTTGACCGAGCGAAACGTCGTCACGACCGGGGCGAGCAGAGAGGTATGGGCGCTGCGTACGACCGGCTGGCTCACCGATTCGCAGCTGCGCGAGGTCGTCGAGCTCATCAAGCGATTGGTGAACGACGTGTCGCGGCCCAAGGATGAAGGCAGGCTCTTCGGGCTCACGCTCGCATTCGCTCCCGTCCATCAGCGCGGACGCGCAAGGATTCGACCGGAATGAAGTATTTTATCGCCACGTTCATCGCCGGAATGACTTTGAACGGAATCGCTTTGGCGGCGCCGTGTCCGCGTGCCGCCTACGTCACCTACGAGCAGGGTCGGATCGCCGGCGTCGAATGGGTCGAAGCGACGTCTAAAAGCGTTCACACGCGCAGCGAACTGACTCAGTCGGCTATCATCGATTCTACGATCGCATTGCGTGATGACGCCTCGACATCGAGCTCGTCGACGACGCTGACGATGGCCGGCTCACCGCCTTCGAAAACGATCACCCACTCGTTCGACCCAGGGATGATCTATTGGTCCGACATGATCCCGAGCTCGATCCAGCAGGCGCTCGACCGCGCGATCGTGATCGGCGGGTCGAGCGTCGACGTTCCAGCCCGTTCGCTCTTCAGCTCAGCGTCCGGCAAGGTCTCCGTTGTGCGCATCGATCCGGCCGACTGGACGGTCTCGTATCATTCCAAGACGTATCTCGTGCTCACCGATGACCGGAGTTGCGTCATCTCTGCGAGCCTGCCCGCGTTCGGCGTCACGATCGAACGCCGCTCATCGTTTTCGCCTGCTAGCTATCCGATGTGGGCACCGTATGCAGCGCCGCCGGATCGCGCGTATACCGTTGCGACGGCAAAGATCCCGGCGCACGGCGGCGCGACACTCGCCGGTACGCTCACACGCCCTCCGCATGCAAAGCTCGCGCCCGCTGCCGTTCTGATCACCGGGTTGTCATCGGGCGAGCGCAACAACGGCCAACCTCCATGGATGCCCTTGCGCGATATCGCCGACGCGCTGACGCGCGCCGGATTCGCCGTCTTGCGCGTCGACGATCGCGGCATCGGCGAGTCGACGGGCGATAGCAAGACGTGGACGACGCCGGCTAAGGCCGCCGATGTCCGAACCGAGGTCGACTGGCTCGCATCGCAACCAAATATCGATCCGAAACGCATCATGCTCGTCGGGTATAGCGAAGGCGGGTTGATCGCGCCGATGGTCGCCGCCGATGATCCGTCTATCGCCGCGATCGTCACGCTCGCCGGCCCAGGCGTGAGCGGAAACGATCTCGCGCGTTACCAGACGGAAGCGCGCGTCGACGCCGATCCGACCATTGCGCCGGCCGATCGGGAGCGCGAAGTTGAAAAACAACTGGCTGAGCCTCTCGACGCGCACGAGAGTTCTTTCATGAGCATCGATCCGATTTCGTACGCACGCCGCGTGAGATGCCCGGCGCTCATCATCCAAGGCAGCACCGATCTCGACGTACCGGTAAGATCGGCGGAACGGTTGGCCAGCGCGATGCGATCGAACGGCGATCCAGACGTCACGGTGCGATTCTTCCCCAACGTCAGCCACGCGATGTTGCCAGACGTCGCCGGCGTCGACACGGGATGGGCGACGCTGCCCGCGTTCATCACGTCGCCGCAGATACTCCAGACGGTGACGGAGTGGGCTCGAGTACACCTCGTGCATCGGTGACGCGCCGGCTAAAGAGCCGAGCTTCGCTCGGCCTACTACAGATCGAAAGAGGCGCGCCCATCGGACGCACCTCTTCTTCTGGCACTCGACCTTTATCGTTACGGTCGCGGACGCCCCATCGAGCGACTCTCGCGACTCGCCGCGGAGTGACGTTCGGACGTCTCCCTGCTCACTGCGCGGAACCGGCTGATCTGCCGGTCGTCCCGCCGATCGTCAAGACGGACCCGGCTGACCTGCCGGTCATCACGACGGTCGTCGAAACGAGCGGCACTCACGCGCCGGTCGTCGCCGTCGAACCGCGCGCGACTGATCTGTCGATCGTCACGCCGGTCGTCTCGCCGCGCTGCGATGAAACGCCGGTCATCCGCATCGCGACGATCGTCTGCATCGCGCCGGAATCCCGGGTTGAAGGGCACCGGATTGAATTGCTGACGCATGCAGTCGGCCCGGCGCTGATCGATGATGCCCGTGAGAATCGACGGAGCGATGTCGGGTTGCTCGTGCATGACCAACGCGCAGTTCTCGCGGCGGATCCGGCTGATGCGTGCGAACAATACGTTATCCGGCACGTTCTGCGGGATGCGTCGCACGACCGGACGCGGCGCCACCGCGACCGGCGTCACCGGACGTCTCGCAGCGACCACGATCGGATGTCGGGCGATAATCGCCGAGTGCTGAACGGGCGACACTGGCCGCACGCTTCCTGTGTCAGTCGGCGGACCCGCCGAAGCGAACGCAGTCGTCGCGAACACAGCGATCACCGCTGCTGCCGTCGGCAAGATTCGGAAATGCACCATTGACGTGCACCACCTTTCGAAGGAATGCCCCGCCCTTTTCGAGCGGACGCTTTCGATAACGGAATGGGGCAATGCTTCGTGCGCAGACAGGAGCACGGTCGCTTGATGTCCGGGCGTGCGACGGCGAGCAAGGAAGCACTCGGTGGCCGCGTGAATCTTGCGTTCATAAATCCGCGGCGGGCAATAGACTCGCCGTGTGCTGTCATTGTGGTCGAGGCTCATTATGCCGGACGAGTCACAGAGAACACCGAGCGGTCGCTCCGTCGCGCGAACCGTCGTAGTCATCGCGCTCGCGACGTTCGTCCTCGGTTCGACGCTGCCGAACTTGCTTGTCACCGACACTGTCGGGCTGCCGTTCAGTACCGACGTGAACAACCACGTCAACGCGGTCTATTCTAGTGGGGTCCCTGTGCGCGTCGGCGACGTCATCGATTGGGCGGCATGCGGTATTGCGCAAAAAATCGCGCTCAACGGCGAGTATTTTTTCGAACCAGGTGCTTCGATATCGATACCGATCATCCGCGACGGTCGTCATATGGTCGTGTCGGTGGTCGCTCCGCCCAATCCGGGAGGCTTGGCGCTCACGGTCGTCAAGCGCACGAGCGCCACGCTATTTGTCATCATCGCGGCGCTATTGCTGCTTCGACGGCCGAGCAAGATGTTCTGGGGATTCTATCTGTACGCTCTGGGGAGCGTCAACGGCTCATCGCTATGGTACGAGTGGGAGCCGATCCGGGTATTCGCAGTGCACGAGCTCCTGCTCAGCAGCGTATTCGCCACGTGCGCGCCGATCGGGCTGATGATGTTCGCATCGCGCTTTCCACAGGATCGGCCCACCGGTTGGCGTGTATTCGTCGATAAGGCTATCGTACCGAGCACGGTTATTCTCGTGTTTACGAGTGTAGTCCCAAACGTCGTCTCGACGTTCACGAGCGCATACTGGGTCGTTTCTCCGATTCCGGTGATCATCGCATTGACGCTCGGATTTCTTTGCATCGTCGACGCGTTCGTCCATCTCCGGATGGGCGATCGCCAGCGGCTCAAGTGGGTGACGGCAGGTCTCGGCATCTTCTACTTGGCGTACGGTTACGAGGCGATCTCGAGCTTATTCCCAGGCGGCGGATGGCCGACGTCGTGGTCCAATGCAGGATGGACGATCGACGTCCTCTCGGCGACGCAGATCATCATCCCGATCACGGTCGCTTACGCCGTGCTCAAACATCGCGTACTCGACGTCAACTTCGTCATGAGCCGCGCCCTTGTGTACGGAGTGATCACGACGATCGTCATCGGCGTCTTCGCGCTCGTCGACTGGTTCTTTTCGCGATTCCTCGCGCAACAGCAGATCGCCGCGGTCGCCGAGATCGTTGCCGCGCTCGGCATGGGGTTCGGCATCAACGCGATGCACCGGCTCATCGATCGATTCATCGATCGGCTCTTGTTCAGACGCCGTCATCTCGCCGAAGTGCGCCTCGCTCGCGCGACCGCCGGAATCCATCACGTGACGCAGGCGAGCGCGATCGACGAGACGTTGACCGACGAGCCTGTCGATGCGCTGGGTCTCACGTCGGCGGCCGTCTTCCATCGCGCGCGAGACGGCTCGTTCGAGCGAGCGCGCGCGATCGGTTGGGATGGCGATTCGACCAACGTCGTCGCCGCGAATGATTCTCTCGTCCAAAACCTTCAGGGCGAGCGCGGACTCATCCGGCTTCGCGACGTCCGACGACCTGGCGCGCACCTACCGGATGGACAAAGCTCTCCCGCGATCGCGGTACCGCTGTTCGTGCGCCACGACCTTGATGGTTTCGTGCTCTTCGGATCGCACGTCGGGGGCGAGGATTTCGACCCCGTCGAGATCGCGCTGCTCGAGCGGCTCGCAAATGCCGCCGCGTCGACGTACGATCATCTCGAAGCGCAAGCAGCGATGGCCGAGGCCGACCGGCTCGCGCGCGAACTCAGCGAAGCGCGATCGGTGATCGCGTCACTCCGCACCCAGCCCGCGCTCTAGCGCCTCGCGACGATCACTTCAGATCGTCTAGCACGTATTGCGCGACGTCGTGCAGGTCGCGCTCCGACATCCGCCAGTGCGGCATTACCTTGTCGAGCGGCTTGCCTTCGTTGTCGATGCCGGTCGAGATCGCGCGTTCGATAAGCGCGAGATCGTACGGGTGCGCTTGCTCCATCACGAGCGCTCGGTGTCGAAGGTCGGCGCTGATCGCGCCGTCGGAGAAGTGGCGGCCGCCCGACCCGTTCGCGCGATGGCAAGCTTCGCAGCTATTGAATGCCGGCGCGGGTTGTGCGACGATCTTGACGCCATCGAGGTCTTTCCCGGTGTCGAAGATCGCGCGTCCATTGGCTGCGGGTGAATAGGCGAGCGCCGGTCTCGAAGACGGTTTCGACATCGCGACCGCCGGAGATGACGACGACGAGGCCGTCGACCTACCCGAGCAGGCGACCACGATGGCGCATAGGGCCAAGGCTGAAACGACTACGAACACGACCGATCCGATCCTACGCATAAGCCAGCCTTTCTCTAGCGGCCGAGCCCGGCCGATTACTTTCGTTTAAACGTATCGGCGAGCGAAAACTGCGCCCCCCAGACGGTCGTGCATATGACGTTCGGGTAGATCCTTCCAATTATCGTTAGACTGAGGAGCTCGCGGGAAACCGCGAGATGGTCGAGAACCGCCCAGCCATGAAACGCTTTCTGATCGTTTTGTCATTACTCGCATGCACCGCCGCATTCAGCGCGTGCTCGGGATCGGCCGTCGCGCCAATCGTGCAATCTCATTCTGGAGTTGCTGCTCCGCGCGTCGGACCGGTCGCGACGTCGAAGCGCATCATCTACTACTACCAGACGCAGTACAACAACGGCGTCTATGTGTCGCTGGCACCGGTCTGGAAGACGAAGAATCCGAACACGGGCTTGCCGTACACAACCGATCTCATCATCGCCGCGTTTCATCTCGGCTACGACTCGAACAATCAGCCGTACATCCATCTCAACGATAACGTGCCGAGCGATCCGATGTTCGACGTCATGTGGCCGCAGGTTCATCGGTTGCAGCATCTCGGCATCACGACGCGCATGATGCTCGGTGGTGCGGCGCAAGGGTCGTACGCGGACCTCTTCGCGCACTGGACGACCTTCTATCCGATCTTGCGGCAGACGCTCAAACACTATCGGCTGAACGGCATCGACCTCGACGTCGAAGAGAACGTCACGCTGCCGCAGATCGAGCGCCTCATCAACAAGCTGCACACGGATTTCGGCTCGTCGTTCTACATCACGCTCGCGCCGGTCTCGTCGGCGCTGACGAACGGCGCGAACCTATCGGGCTTCAGCTACCCCGCGCTCTACTCGAGCAAAGTCGGTCCGGATATCGCGTGGTTCGACACGCAGTTCTATAGCGGGTTCGGCACGCTCGGCAACCCGACGGACTACACGAACGTCATCAACTACGGCTATCCGCCGGACGTCGTCGTCGCAGGCATGATCGCGAACCCGTTCGACAGCAGCGGCTTTGTCGCGATGAGTACCGTGGAGAACACGGTAACCTCACTCGTCGGGACGTACCCGACTTTCGGTGGCGTGTTCGCTTGGGAGTATTTCAATGCGCTGCCCGGAGGCACCGCGAATCCGGGCGAGTGGTCGCAGGCGTTCGGTCAGGCGATGGGTCTTTAGAGCACGACATCGATTAGCTTGCCGGCAATTCGATGCTTTGCGGATGCCGGAATACGTCGTGCGGGTCGAGCGATCTCTTGATCGTCTGAAGTCTCGGATAATTGTCCGCGAAGTAGCGTCGCTGCCAATCCTTCAGGTCGAGATCGGCATAGTTGCGATAGCTTCTTTGCGCCGTGTGGGGATCTAAAATCGCGAAGGCATTTCGAACCCAGTCGAATGCCGGCCCCGCAGCGTCCGGAAGTCCCCAGTACGTCTGACATTGGAGCAAGTAGCTCATGCCCCGGTGCGGGAACGCCGTGCGGTCAGGAGCCACGTCGTTAGCCGCACCGCCGAAGGTGTCGAACGAGAGCACGCACGTCACCGAGTGGGGAGCGGCTTCGAGCAAGTCGACGGCATCGGTTATCGTTTTTGAGTTCAGCGGGTCCGACCCGAAGCTCGACTTGTTCTTCCACGACTGGCGCGGCGATGCGGATCCTGCGAACGCTTTCACGGCATCGGTATAGCTCATCGACGTGACGACCGTTTGCGTCGGCGTCGTCCCCTTCGAGAGCGCCGAGACCATCTGTAGCACTTCGCGCTCGTCACCGAGGAATTGACCGGTGAGATGTACCGTGCGGCCCGCGCCGTTTTGAAGGGTCAGACCGCTTGTCCGATCTCGCCGATCATCGTTCGTCCACTCCATCCAACGCGCGAGCACGGTCGCGATCGTCGATGAGTCCCACTTCCAGCGGACCGAGAAGTAGACGACTTGCGCCGGGCACGCGATCGTCTCGAACTCGAAATCGGTGATGACGCCGAAGCTCCCGCCGCCGGCGCCGCGAACGGCCCACAAGATGTCGTCGCCGTGTTTGTCGGCGGACGAATCGCGCGCTCGGCCATCGCGATCGACGAGTGTTACGCGGCGAAGCCAGTCGCACGTGAGGCCGGATCTGCGAACGAGCATGCCGTAGCCGCCGCCAGTCGCCAAGCCGGCGATACCGACGCTCGGGCACGTGCCGCCCGGCAATGTGCGATTCGCCTTCGCGAGTTCGCGGTAAGTATCGCCGAGCGTCGCACCCGCCCCGATAGTCGCGCGCCGGCCATCGTCGTGGAGCGTTATGTCGTCGTAGTCGCTCACGTCGATGACGAGGCCGTGCTGGTTGAGCGAGAAGCCTTCATAGTCGTGGCCGCCGCTGCGGACCGCTACGGGTTTGTCGCGAGCGGTCGCCCAGCGTATTGCCTGCACGACGTCGTCCGGCGTTTGGCAATACGCGATGACGTCGGGTGCCAGATCAAGTCGCGCGTTTTGTTCGCGACACGCGGCAGCGTAGTCGGCGTCACCCGGGAATACGAGGCGACCGCCGGGCCGATCAGGCGCGCCTGCGGCGACTGCGGGATACGCCATGCAAAGCACGCCCGTGCCGATGACACCTAGGAATTCACCACGCCCATACGCGCGACGAGCCTCGATCGCCATTCTCGTGGCGGAGCGTTCGACGACTCGCACCATGAACCATCGGAACGGGCCGCGCGACCCACAGGCGATGCGACGCATCGTCATTCTCTGTTCCGTTGGCCTGGCGCTTATCGTTTCGGCTTTGCTATTCGTTTCGAACGGGGCGCCCGAGACTTTCAGCTGGACGGTTACCGTCTGCACGCGCTCTCATCCAATACCTGTACCAGCGCGAAGGTTCGGCGGTGTCCATCCTAACAACGTCAGCGCTGATGCATTCTGCGATCGATGGGTTTCAGAGGTCCGACCTTGGGTGATTGCGTGGCTCATCGAGTCCGCGCTCGAATCGACGTTCATCGCGCTTGCTGCGCACCTCTATCTCGCCTCTTATCGTAAAGTTTGAGCTGAGCGATACAGTGAAACGGCGGGATCGGAATCCCGCCGTTCATCGTCGGTCTTAACCTCATTTACGGTCGCGCGATGTGCCAGATGCCTCCGAAAACGTTCAACCCGTCGCCGTTGGTCTGTCCGGAAGCTGAGTCTCCCACGTAGGCGTAGAGCGGACGGCCATTGTACGCGAGCTGCTTTCGACCGTCTTGGCGCGTGATCGCGGAATACGGTGACGGCAGATCGCCCGCCGGCGCGATGAGCGGCGGCCAGTTCTGCGCGCAGGTCCCGTTGCATGAGGATTGACCCGGGCTCTGAAGGTCGAGATCGAAGACGTATACCGTCAGGTTGGCGTTGTCGACAAGACCGGCCGACCCTTTCAACGTCATCGTCGAAAGCGGCACGGTCTGCGGATTCGGACTCGGTTGATTCCCCGGCCCGCCGTAGACGGCCGATGATCCACCGTATGCACCGCCGCCGCAGCCGGCTAGAAGCGCGGCTGCAAGAGCGATTGCGGTCAGAAAAGGTGTGCGTGGAGCGAAGCCTGTTTTCGTAATCACGTTTGTCTCCTCGATGAAGCGATGACGTGACCACGATACGATTTCGCTCTGAAACCCGAGTGAAGCGACGAGCGATGCGCTTCAGTCGGCTTTCAGTGCACGATCGATGTCTACTTCTTAGCCGGCTTCGGTTTCAGCGTCTTCACGTATTTATAGCTGAGATCGAAATACTTCGCGAGCTCCGTCGTCTTCTTCAAGAGCGCCTCTGGAACGACGACCCAATCTTTCTTGATGACGCCGTACGAGACGTACGGTTTCGCCTTGAACTTCTTCACGAACGCATCGCGGTCGTCGTCGGAAAGTCGGATCGCAAGGTCGCCTTCGGGCGTCATGTGCGTGAACATATGGCCGTTGAGCGATGTGTACGGATTCGTATCGCCTTTTCGCTCGACTTTGGGATTCGTCGCGACGAGCTTCTCGTATAAAGCGAGCCTATCGCTAGGAACGACGCTCGACTTCTTGACGCTCATGAGGATGCGGCTCCCTGAGGCGGTCATCGGGTAGTCATAAGAGGTGGATGAGTCTCGCGGGTCCAGCGGCGTTTCCTCTCGAACGATTTTTCATGCATCTAGATCCCGCGGACCGTACGGCCGCCATAATGGGTATCGTGTTCGCCCTTTGGTTCATGGGACTGCTCTATCTGCTCATCAACGCGATGTGGATCGCGATCGCGCCTGCGGTCGTCATCGGCATCATCATCTTGTTCGTCGCACGTTCGATGAGCCGCGGCGGCATGCGGCCTAGCTGACCAAAGCCTATTCCAGGTCGACCGCCTGCGCGAGCGCTT
>Ga0126371_10003545_pt1 | contig 13674 bp, 13 predicted proteins | sample PanSoiMetaPlot_4_FD_110145 | JGI IMG/M metagenome (GOLD analysis project Ga0126371, IMG submission 110145) | Tropical forest soil microbial communities from Panama - MetaG Plot_4 | ecosystem: Environmental > Terrestrial > Soil > Tropical forest > Bulk soil | place: Panama | collected 2016-02-17 | reverse complement strand
GGTACCATCCGCGAAGGTTTTCTATGGAATCCCACGGACGCGGGTTACGCGATGGTTGCGGTCGCAAAGCTGGTGCTCGACGGCAAGCCGATCACGGAGGGTGTCGAGATCCCGGGACTCGGCAAGGCGGCGGTCGATGTCCCAGGCAAGCAGATCAAGGTCGACAAGATCATGCGGATCAACAAGGAGACCATCGACGGGTTGATCGCCCAGGGGCTCTAGGCTGGCTCTAGGGCCGAACTCACTGGAATGGCTTGCTCGTGTTGCATTCCCCTGACCCCTTGGGCCGGGAATGCAACGCGGGTTGAAGCGTCTCCTCAAGAACACTTTCACCACGGGACGAGGCATTGGCACCCTTCCTGGAGTTGTCCGGTATTTCGAAGCGCTTCGGCGGTGTGCACGCGCTTCGCAATGTCGATCTCAAGCTGGAAGTCGGCGAGGTGCATTGCATTGTCGGCGAAAACGGATCCGGCAAGTCGACACTCATCAAGATAATTTCCGGCGTGGAAGAGCCGGAGCGGGGCGGTTCGATCGCGATTTCCGGCAAGGAATACCCAAAACTGAACCCGGTACGCTCCACGCAATGCGGCATTCAGGTGATCTACCAGGATCTCTCCTTGTTTCCGAACCTCAATGTCGCCGAGAATATTGCGATGGCCCATCATCTTGGTGGCCTGCACAGAGTTGACTGGCGCGCGATGAGGGCGACTGCCATTGCCGCGATGGGGAAGGTCGGGGTTCAACTCGATCCGGAAACAAAGGTCTCCGATCTCAGCATTGCCGGTCGTCAGCTCGTCGCGATCTGCCGCGCGCTGGCGGCTGACGCCAGGCTACTCATCATGGATGAGCCAACCGCGTCCCTTACCCGCCACGAGGTCGATTCCCTGATCAAGCTCGTGAGTGAGCTGAAACGCACCGGCATCTGCATCGTTTTCGTGAGTCACCGCCTGGACGAGGTGCTTGAGATTGCCGACCGCGTGACAGTGCTGCGAGACGGGGCGAAGGTCGGCACCTTTGCTGCTGACACGATCGATGGCCGCAAACTCAGCCACTTGATGACCGGGCAGGCTTTCGATTATCAGGTGCAGACACGCGATGTTACCGCAAGCCCGGTCGTACTTGAGGTCGAGGGCCTCTGCCGGGATGGTGACTATCAGGATGTCAGTCTTCAACTGCGTGCTGGGGAGGTCGTCGGCCTCACCGGCCTGCTCGGTTCGGGCCGAACCGAGCTCGCACTATCTCTGTTCGGCATGAACCCGCCCGATCGAGGCACGGTCGTCCTCCAGGGCAGGCCGATCGCATTGGACACCAATGTCGACGCGATCAACCTGGGCATTGCCTATGTTTCCGAGGACAGGCTTACTCTCGGACTCATTCTGGACCAGTCGATCACAGCCAATATCACGCTGACCGTATTGGAGCGCCTTGCCGGCGCATTTGGCCTGATTCGTGCGCGCGCGCGACGGAGCCACGTTGCGCGATGGATCGCTGATCTGGCGATCAAAGTATCGAACCCGGAGAATCCGGTGAAGACACTTTCCGGCGGCAATCAGCAGCGCGTGGTGCTCGCCAAATGGATGGCCACGAAACCGCGCGTCCTGATCCTCGACAGCCCGACGGTTGGCGTCGATATAAGCGCGAAGCATGGAATCTACGAGATCATTCAACGGTTGGCCCGCGAGGGCGTCGCCGTGCTGATGATTTCCGACGAAATCCCCGAGGTGCTTTATCACAGCTATCGCGTGCTGGTGATGCGCGAGGGCCGTTTGATAATGGACGTACCCGCCGAAGAAACATCCGAAGATGCGCTTCGACAGGCGGTCAATGCCTGAATCGCTCATCGCTTCATTGCGCAGGTTTCGGCGAAGCCACGAGTTCTGGCTGCTCATCGTCATCCTTGTGCTCTGCGCCGGACTGAGCCTGGCGAGCACCCAGTTCCTGACGATGCAGAACCTGTTCGACCTGCTCACATCCTACGCATTCGTGGGTATTCTTGCGCTCGGGCTGCTCGTGGTGCTGATCGCCGGCGGGATCGACATCTCCTTCACCGCAATCGCATCGGTAGCGCAATATGTGGCGCTTGCGGTCGCGAACGCCTATGGCGGGAATTGGATCGGCGTCTGCGCCCTGGCGATCGGTATTGGCGGCGCGCTTGGCGCGATCAACGCGATTCTGATCCAGAAACTTCGAATCCCATCGATCATCGTCTCGATCGCAACGCTGAATGTCTTCTACGGTCTGCTGATTTTCTTCACGGGCGGCAAATACATCTATTCCTTGCCCGATTGGTTCGCGACGGGAATATTCTGGTTTGAGTTCGCGTGGGGAAAGGATACGTCATACGGCGTCAACCTGCAGGTTTTCGCGCTGACCGTCTGCTTTCTTGTCACCTGGCTTCTGCTCAACCGCACCAATATCGGCCGCCAGATCTATGCGATGGGCGGTAACGCGGATGCGGCACGGCGGCTCGGCTTCCACATATTCGGTCTCAATATGCTGGTCTATTGCTACATGGGCGTGATGGCGGGCGTTGCCTCGCTGGTTCAGGCGCAACTCGCTCAATCGGTTGCGCCGACAGTGCTGGTCGGCAAGGAGCTTGATGTGGTTGCTGCCGTCGTGCTCGGCGGCGCCAGTCTCATGGGCGGCGTCGGCACGGTTCTTGGCACATTTCTCGGTCTTGCACTGCTCGCCGTGTTGCAAAATGGGCTGATCTTGCTGGGCGTTTCGTCCTACTGGTCGCCGCTCTTTGTCGGATTCGTGATTCTCATCTCTGTCTCCGTGACGGCCTGGTCGCAGCGCGAGCGGCACACGAAGAGGGTGACGCCATGAAGAAGTCACCGGTCGTGTCCGTTGTCCGGCGCATGTCCCGTCAGGTCGGCAGCGGAACGATTGGCACGCTCGCTCCTCTGCTGCTGGCGCTATGGGTGGGATTCGCGGTGACCATCGGAGATCGCTTTTTCTCCGTCAACACGCTGCAATCCATGGCCTTCCAGATGCCGGAGCTTGGCATCCTCTCCCTTGCGATGATGCTGGCCCTGCTGTCAGGGGGACTCAATCTGTCCATCATCGCCACCGCCAATCTGACCGGACTGACCATCGCGTTCCTGCTGACACGCTATATTCCGGGCACCGAGGGCATCGCATGGGTCGGCGTGCAGATGGCGGCGCTTGCAGCGGGGTTTGTGGTTGCCGCATTGGTTGGGCTCATTAACGGGTTCGTCATTGCCTATCTCGGCGTCTCGCCAATCCTGGCGACGCTCGGCACGATGACGCTCTGCAAGGGGCTTGCGATCGGCCTGACCCGTGGCAATGTTATCTCCGGATTTCCCGATCCCATCGTGTTCATAGGCAATGGAACGGTCTTCGGCGTACCCTTTGCGTTGATCGTCCTTGCGCTTTGTGCCCTGCCGGTCGCCATCATGCTCAACGCCACGCCCTTCGGCGCGAAGGTCTACATGATCGGATCAAACGAGAAGGCGACACGCTATTCCGGCGTTGACACCCGCGCGATCCTTCTCAAGCTCTATGTCCTCTCCAGCCTGCTTGCCGGCGTCGCGGCGGTGGTCATGCTGGCGCGGTTCAATTCGGCCAACGCGGCCTATGGAGAGAGCTATCTGCTCATCACCATTCTTGCGGCGGTGCTCGGCGGAGTCGATCCGTTTGGCGGCTTCGGCAAGGTCGGCGGGCTCATGCTGGCACTGGTCATCTTGCAGGTGATCTCATCCGCATTCAATTTGCTCAATCTCAGTCAGTTCCTCACCTTGGCGATTTGGGGAGGGATTCTGATTGCGGTCGCCGCCGTTCCTAATCTTCGCGGCAGGTCGGCGAGGTAGCAGCGATGACGCCGCCGACTGACGCATCTCGGATCGCGGTCCTCGACATCGGCAAGACAAATCTGAAACTGCTTGTGGCGACCGATGATGGCTGGCCGCTCGAAACTCATTCCATTCCGAACCTCGCCGACGCTTCCGGTCCTTATCTTGCCTATGACGTTGCCCGGCTGGAGGAGTGGTTCCTCGATGCTCTCGCCGAAGTCGCGCGGCGCCACGCGATCGGCGCGGTGATCTCGACGGCGCATGGATGCGGCGCGGTTCTTGTTGATGAGGACAAGCCCGTTCTTCCGATGATGGACTACGACGCGATTCCTCCGCCGGCGATCGACGAAGCCTATGCCCGGATCGCACCGCCATATTGCGAGGTGTTCTGTGGCATCGGCGCCGGCGCAATACGGCTCGCCAAGCAGCTCCTGTGGCAGGAAAGCGCGTTTCCAGCCGAATTCGCACGCGCAAAGGCCTATCTGACCACTGCCCAGTTCTTCGCAGTGCGTCTGGGAGGGCGTCCTGCAAGCGAAATATCGCAGCTTGCGGCACAAGGTCATATCTGGGACCTGCGCTACCAGCAACCTTCGTCCGTCATGCGTGAACGCGGCTGGGCGCGTCTTCTGCCGCAGCGCGTTCCTGCCGGCACATCGCTGGGAACGGTCTCCGAAGCGGTCGCGAAGCGCACTGGCCTTGCGCGATCGACCGAAGTTCTGTGCGGCGTGCATGATTCGAACGCAAATCTCTTCCGTTACAAGGCCGCCGGCATGGCGGATGCCTCGATCCTCTCGACCGGCACCTGGATGATTGGCTTTCAACGCGATCTGGAGTTGGATCGGCTCAATGCTAACAGCGCGATGGTGCTCAACATCGATGTCGACGGTGAGAACGTGCCATCTACGCTGACCATGACGGGGCGCGAATACGACCTGATCCGTAAAGAGGTCATCGCCCGCGATGCCGCTGTCCTTGACGCGTTGCCGGGACTGGTAAGGCGAGGGACCCTGGCGCGGCCCTCTTTCGTCGGCGATGAAGGGCTGTTTCCTGGCTCAGCCAATCGCGGCCGCATCGTTGGGCCACCGCCCGAAACCGCTGCTGAATGGCAAGCATTGGCGGTTCTTTACGCGGCGTTTAGCGCAAACCGTTGTCTGGACGCGCTCGGCAGCTCAAAGCGCATCATCATAGACGGGGGCTTCGCCAGCAACCTGCCGTTTGCCCGCTGTCTTGCCGCCTTGCGTCCCTCTCAGGAGATTTCCGTCAGTCAATCCCGCCATGGAACGGCTCTCGGCGCGGCCTTGCTCTGGCGGAGGTTTTCGCGCACGCAGCCGGTTACGAGTGTTGTACTTGAAGCTGTCGGCCCGCTCGGCGAAACTGCGCTGGATCGCCGTCAACTTTCCACTGCATATCAATCCTGGGTGGCCCTGTCGGAGCAAGCACCATGACAGACAACGAATATGCCGATCTCCGCCAGGGCATCGTCGATACCTGCCGCGAGATGAACCGAAACGGCCTCAACCAGGGCACATCAGGCAATGTCTCGCACCGGATTCCGGGTGGCATGCTGATCACGCCGACAAGCCTCCCGTACGATCGCATGCGGCCCGAGGACATCGTTGCCATGGATTTTGCCGCCAATTATCAGGGCAGGCATCGTCCCTCGTCGGAATGGCGTTTTCATCGTGATATTCTGCTGGCGCGAGACGATGTGAATGTGGTGCTCCACACACATTCCATCTTCAGCACCGTTCTCGCTGTGCAGGAGCGCGGCATTCCCTGCTTCCACTACATGGTTGCGGTTGCCGGTGGGAACGATATCCGCTGCGCGCCCTATGCGTGCTTTGGTACGCAGGCTCTTTCAGATCATACCGTCAAGGCGCTTGAAAATCGCAATGCATGCCTGCTCGGCCATCACGGTCTGATCGTCACGGCCCAGACATTTGAACGGGCGCTGTGGCTGGCTGTGGAAGTGGAGACCCTCGCTAAGATGTACGTCCATGCCCTCGCGATAGGCGAGCCGCCACGCCTTAGCGAGGCTGACATGGCACAAGTCCATGAGCAGATGAAACGTATGAGCTACGGGCAGGCGCCGGATCTGGACGGGGTCGACGATGTGCCGCGCGAGGTGGCGGGGTCGAAACGACGCGTGCGCCGATCGGGCGAACGTTCATGATGCCGCATATCGTGCGAGTCTCTTTTGCCAAATCGGATTGTCGAGCACCGCTCCATTGACGATTCCGGCGGGTACTCGGCCGCGACGCAAGTCGAGCACCGCTTTTACATCCGTCGCGCCGATGCGCTCGAACATCTGATCCGTCCAGCACAGGGCGTGCGGAGTGACGATGATGTTGTCGAGTTTTAGAATGGGGTCGTCGGGGTGAGGCGGCTCAGGGTCGAAGACGTCCAGGCCCGCGCCCGCAATACGGCGTTCCTGCAGTATCTTGGTCAGGGCTTGCTGGTCGACGACCGGCCCGCGCGCGAAGTTGATGAGAAAGGCCGTCCGCTTCATCAGAGCGAGCCGCCTGGCGTTGACAAGGTGCCGGGTCTCCGACGTGAGCGGGCAATTGAGGGTCACAAAATCCGACTCGCGAAAGACCGTATCCAGATCGACGAGCGTGATCCCGAGCTCGCGGGCAAGCGCAGGGTTCACGTACCGATCGTGCGCGATGAAATGCATGTCGAACGGCTTCGCGAGGCGAAACATCTCTGCTCCGATGTTGCCGATGCCGACCGATCCAAGCACCCTGCCGATCAGGCCAATCCCGTTATGATCAAGCCGCTGATCGAATCCCTTAGACCCCAGCCGCGCCAATTTGTCCTTGACGAATAGCCTGCCACTTAGCGCAAGGATGAATGTGATGATCGCAACCGCGACCGGCCGCCGCACGCCATCCGGCGCGGTGACCAGCGCAATCCCGGCCTCGGTACAGGCGGGCACGTCGACATTGTCATAGCCGACGCCGACCTTGGCGATCAGGCCGAGCCGATGATTGGCAGGGATGCTCTCGCGCGCCAAGCGCGGGAAAAGCAGGATCAGCGCATCATGAGCTGCAAGGGCGGAGGCGGGTAGGACGCCATTTTCCGGCTCGACAAAATCAATTTCGATGTCGGCATCCGCGGTCAGCGCCGAAAGATCGAACATCGCGTTGCCTTTGTGCCGGATGTCACAACTCAGCGCTACCCGAAACCGACCCATCTGAACACCCGCCGATCTTCAGCTTCAGAATCCCACCATCACCATTTTGCCCGGTGCGCGCCGCTCCCAGATGCGGTTGTGAGCCCCGGTGAGAGTGGTGGCGTTGATGGGGCCGAGCACTTCCGCGAGCGTCGTCCTGATCTGGCCGTTATCGATCATCTGTGACAGTCGCGTCAGCAGATCGCGCTGAGCGTCCATGTCCTCAGTCTCGAAGATCGAGCGGGTGAACATGTTCTCCCAATGTGTCGATACGCTCTTAACCTTGATGAGCCGTAGGTCGAACGGCTCCGGATCATCGATCAGGCCAAAACGGCCCTGTGGCGCGATCAGTTCGGCGATCTGCGGGAAATGATGCCCCGTCATATTCGTGCTGAACACAAATTTGACCGGCGCGATATTGAGCGCGGCGATTTGGGCGGCAATCGGTTTCGTGTGATCGACGACATGGTCAGCGCCGTTCTTACGGCACCATGCTCGCTCTTCCGCATCGTCGAAGGACGTTGTCACGACGGTGAGCCTCGTGAGTTGCCGAGCGAGCTGAACAGCCATCGACCCGACGCCGCCTGTGCCGCCAATGATCAGCACGGACGCGCCGCTCGAGCCTTCGGGAATGGCGAGGCGGTGAAAGAGCATTTCCCAGGACGTGATCGCGGTCAAAGGCACCGCCGCCGCTTCCGGAAAACTCAGGCTCTTGGGCTTTCGTCCAACGATCCGCTCGTCGACCAAGTGATATTCGGCGTAGGTACCCGGCCTTACGAGCGTGCCAGCATAAAACACCTCATCGCCCGATTTGAAATTCCTGACCCGGTCGCCGACGCTTTCGACGACGCCGGCTCCATCGAAGCCAAGAATGGTCGCATCCTTTCGGTCAGCCGGAACCCGCGCGCGCGTTTTCACGTCAACGGGGTTAACCGAAACGGCTTCAATCTTCACCAGCAGATCGCGCCCTTTCGGCGATGGCTTCGGAATGTCGATGTCGCGCAGAGCCTCGGCGCCGGTTTGGGGATCAGACCTGAAGAACCCGATTGCTTTCATAACTTTCCCTTGGCTTTCCTCTTGGCTTTCCCTTTGGCGTTCCCCTTGGCCGGCTGCTAGATTCCGAGATATGCGGCCATGACAGCCGGGTTGTGCGCCACTTCGGGACCGGTGCCTTCCAGCGCAATCTTTCCGCTTTCGATCACATAGCTGTAGTCGGATATTTCCAGCGCTGCGTGAGCGTTCTGTTCGACGAGAAGCACAGTGCTGCCTTCGGCGCGGATCTGCAGAATGATCTGGAAAATCTCTTCAACGATCAGCGGAGCCAGGCCCATCGATGGCTCGTCGAGGAGCAGCAGTTCCGGCTTTGCCATCATCGCGCGGCCAATCGCCAGCATCTGCTGCTCGCCGCCCGAGAGATAGCCGGCCTGCTGGCTTCGACGTTCACCGAGCCTCGGGAAACGCGCGATGACCGCATCCGACCGGCGTCTCGCCTCGGCCTTGTCCGCGACAAGATAAGCCCCCATCGCGAGATTCTCGGCGACGGTCATCTCGGCGAAAACCTGACGGCCTTCCGGCACCTGAACGAGCCTGCGCCGAGCGATTCTGTGCGGCGCCTCTCCCGCGATCTCCTGACCCGAGAAGGTGATAGATCCGGCGCGCGGCTTGAGCAGGCCGGAGAGACCGCGCAGCGTGGTCGATTTCCCCGCGCCATTGGCGCCTATCAACGAGACGATCGAGCCTCTGGGAACGCGGAAACTGATGCCGCGAATCACGTCGCTGCGCGTGTAGCCGAGACGCAAGCCATGGACATAGAGAAGGTCGGTGGTCATGACCGCACCTTGCTTGCGGGGCCGGCCGCCTTCCTGTCGTCCACCTTGTGACCGAGATAGGCCTCTATGACGGCAGGATGCTCGCGGACTTCCGCAGGCGTGCCATCGGCGATCCGCTTGCCGAAATTGATCACGGTGATGCGGTCGCAGAGCGACATCACCAGATGCATGTCGTGTTCGACGATCAGCAGAGTAAGGCCGCGCTCGTCGCGTAGCCTTTGTAGCAATGGTATCAAGGCGTGCGTTTCAGCCGGATTCATGCCCGCGGCCGGTTCGTCAAGCAGGAGGATTTTTGGTTGCGACGCGAGCGCACGGGCGATCTCGAGCCGACGCTGATCGCCGTAGGACAGATCGCCGGCACGACGATCCGCAGCCTTTTCCAGGCCGACGAACGCCAGTTGCTCGTGCGCCACCGCCTCGGCTTCTCTTTCCTCCTTCTTGAACGATCTCTGACGGATGAGAATCGACCCGATGTCGCTCTTCAGTCGGCTGTGCATTCCCGTGATGACGTTCTCGACGACGCGCATGTCGCCAAACATGCGGATGTTCTGGAAAGTGCGCGCGACGCCGCGCCTGGTGCGCTCCCAGGTCGGTAATTTGTCAAGCGGCTCATCGAGAAGGCGGATCGAGCCGGCGGTTGCCGGCAGGACGCCGGAAATCATGTTGAACACCGTGGTCTTGCCGGCCCCGTTAGGACCGATGAGGCCGTGGACCGTATTTTGGCTCACCTGAAAAGTTACGTCGTCGGCCGCGATCAAGCCGCCGAATTTCTTGGTCAAACCCTGGACATCGAGCGTCGTCTTGATGGTGGCCATGTTAGACCGTCCGCTTCATGCGCCAGGACAGAAGGCCGCGCGGCATGAACAGGATCGCTATCACGATGATGGCGCCGTTGATCATCAGACGGTAATCGGCCAGGAACCGAAGGACCTCGGGCAAGAGCGTCAGGATCGTCGCCCCCGCGACCGGCCCGAGCGGCGTGCCGATGCCGCCAAGTAGCGCGAAGCTTAGGATCGTCGTCGCCTCCTCGAAGCCATATTCGTTCGGACCGATGAAGGACGACAAGTGAGCGGACAGGCATCCGGCCAGCCCGGCCAGCATGGCGGAAACGACGAGCGCCGCGAGCTTGTAACGCGGAATGTTGACGCCCATCACGCCGGCTGCGGTCTCATCCTCGCGCATCGCCTCCATGGCGCGACCGAGCCGGGACCGCCCGACAAAGATGAAAGCGATGATGAGGACGATCAGTACGCCGTAAAGGAGGTACACGTCTCCGCGCTCTGGTATGCCGGAGAGGCCAAGCGCGCCGCCGGCATAGTCCCAGTTCAGGAGCAGAAGGCGCGAGATCTCGCCCAATCCCAGCATCGAGATGGCCAGGTAGACGCCTGTCAGGCGGAGTGTCGGAGCACCGATGGCCAAGGCGACGGCGGCCGGCGTAAGGATCGACGCGAGAATCGCGACGGGAAACGGAAGGCCGAGTTTCGTGGTTGCGATCGCCCCGAAATAGGCGCCGATGCCCATGAATGCGGCCTGCCCAAGTGCTAGCTGACCGATCGACAGGACGACGTAGACGGAAAGGGCGAGGATGCCGTTCACCGCGACGCCATGGATGACGTTTTGATAAGTCCAATAGAGATCGCTGAGCGTGTCGAGCATCGTCAGGCCCGTTTTGCGGCGGCGCGCCCGAACAGACCAACTGGTCGGACCCAAAGTGTAAGGACGAGCAACGCGAAGGCGACGAGATCCTTTGCCGCCGAGGCGAAATAGCCGGCCGTCAAAACTTCGATGATTCCCAGCAGGAAACCCGCGATCAACGCGCCGCGTAGGTCGCCGAGGCCGCCAATGATGATGACGGCAAAGCCGCGCAGCATCATGTTCTCACCCATGAAGGGTTGGATCGCGTTGAAATTGAGCCCGATCAGGACTCCTGCGGCCCCACCGAGCGCGCCGGACATGAACGACACGAGATGAGTGACGAGCGCGCCGTTGACGCCCATCAGCGCCGCGGCATCCGGGTTCTCTGCCACGCCGCGAACTGCAAGACCCACCTTCGTGCCGCGCACGATCCAGATCAGGGCACCTGCCATTAAGAGTGCCGCAACCACGATGAGCGCTTGCGTCGCGACAATTCGTACTCCGGCGATTTCAAAAGCGGCCGACGGCGCGAAATCCGGCGCAAAGCGTCGGACCTCGGTGCCATAGATCACAGAAAGCCCGGTATACAGGAACAACGTCGCGCCGATGGTCACCATGAGCGAGGACAGTTCCGGCGCCTTGGCGCGGCGCAGGCGTGTCAGCAGCAGGGTGTCGACAATGACGGCGATACAGCCGGCGACGATCGCGCCGACGGGCAGAGCCAGCCAGACGCTCAGGCCAATTGCTTTCGAGGCCCATAACGCCGCGAACGCGCCGAGCGCGAAATAGACGCCATAGGTCAAGTTGATCACGCCCAGCACACCGAACATCATCGTGAAGCCGAGCGCGAACAGCGCGTAGGTCGCCCCGAGGACGACGCCATTCACCAGTTGTTGCTGAAGCATTTGTACACCGGCCGATCCATCAGAAGGACCTCAGGAATACGCTGCCGTGCTTGAATCGTCCGTCATGATGTCTCGCCAAATATGCGGAACTTTCCACCCTGCATCTCCAAGATCACGACGCCCGACGTATCTGCGGGATCGCGTCCTTCCGTAAAGGAGAATGGTCCCATCACGCCAACATTCGTCACCTTCTGGAGGGCGCTTCTGAGCTTTTCCGGCTCGGTGCCGCCGGCGGCGTTGATCGCGCGGGCGACAAGATACATGCTGTCGTAGGCCTGCGCGGCGAACTGGTCGGGATCTTCGCCGTATTTGCTCTTGTAGGATTTAACGAATTTCTGGTTCACGTCATCCTTCTTGGCCAGGAACCAGGGGCTGCCAACCAGCGTTCCGTCCGCGGCTTCGCCTGCGATCTCGGCGAGCTTCGGCGAATTAAAGCCGTTGCCGCCGATGAACCTGACGTTTTTGCCGATGCCGAGTTGACGTCCCTGCAGGAGGATGCCTGATCCGGAATCGACATGCGCCGAAACGACGATGGCATCCGGGTTGAGGTTTTTCGCTTTGGTGAGTTGGGCCGTGAAATCGGTGTCCTTGTCGCTGAATGTTTCAGTGGCAAGGGTTTCAACGCCGAGCTTGGCGAGCGTGTCCTTCATGACATCGTAAGCGGACTTCGTGAACGCGTCGTCGTTGGCGTACATCACAACGACTTTCTTCACGCCGAGTTTCTCTTTCGCCGTCTTGAGAGTGACGGGAATGACGTCGGATTCCGGCATCGCCGTGCGGAACACCCAGGGGCCGATTGCGGTGATCCCGTTCGCCGTCGTCGATGTACCAATAATTGGAATCTTGCGGTCGTTCACGACGGGGCCGACGGCAAACATCTCGTTGGAGAGCGTCGGACCGAGGATCAATGGCACCTTGTCGCGGCCGATCAATTTTCGCGCCGCGTTCATCGCCTGGTCCTTGTTGCCTGCGGAATCCTCGTAGGCTATCGCGATCGGCCTTCCGCCAAGCACACCGCCGGCTTTGTTGATTTCTTCGATCGCGAGATCGAAAGCGCGCTGCGCGGGAATGCCGTAGCGATTGTTGGGGCCGGTCAAAACCTCGATCGCGCCAAGCTTCACGGGCTCCTTGTTATCCTGGGCGGCGGCGACGCTGATCAATGCGGCAGCGATCACGCCAACTAACGCAATCCTCATCGAACGTTCCTCCCGATGCCGACCCTCGGTCTGTTTTGATGGATGATAACTCTGCCGGGCCGAACAAGCTGGTGCATTGATGCACAGTGGTTGTGCTGTTTCTCACGCTGTTCTCTGCGGTCGCCGACTTGTTAGAATGCGCTATCGATCGAAGGCGGATTCATTCGAATCGTTGCGCAACGCGATCATCATCGCGTCCGCGGCGCGGGCGGCACTTATGTGTCCGAATTCTCCGGCGAGTTTGTCCCCGCGATCGAGATGGGCGCGGTGCTTGAGGATATTGCCGGCACAGTTCACGTGCATCCGACGCTGACCGAACCCTTCCACGAGTCGACCTTACGGCCTTGGGTCACGCGATCCATCTGGCGCGCCGTTGATTGGGATTGAAAATGTCGCAATCGATCACAACCATCGAGGAATTGCGGATCCTCGCGAAGAAGCGTGTTCCGAGGATGTTCTACGATTATGTCGATTCGGGCGCGTGGACCGGCAGCACCTACGAGGCAAACGAGCTTGACTTCAAGCGGATCAAGCTCCGGCAGCGAGTCGCCGTTGATATCTCGAACCGCTCGCTCGCCACCACGATGGTGGGGCAGACTGTCAACATGCCGGTCGCGTTGGCTCCAACCGGCATCATCGGAATGCAACGCGGCGATGGCGAAATTCTCGTCGCGCGCGCCGCAGCGAAGGCGGGAATTCCATACACGCTGTCGACCATGAGCGTGTGCTCGATCGAGGATGTGGCCGCCAATACGGAAAAGCCGTTCTGGTTCCAGCTCTATGTCATGAAGGATCGTGACTTCATCGGACGTCTGATCGACCGTGCGAAAGCGGCTGGATGCTCGGCGCTGGTTCTTACGCTTGACCTTCAGATCATCGGTCAGCGTCATAAGGACATCAAGAACGGCCTCACCACCCCGCCGAAGCTCACGCTTGCCAACGTTCTCAACATTGCGACAAAGCCGCGATGGTGCCTCAGCATGCTCGGAACCAGGCGACGAACTTTCGGCAACGTCGTCGGACATGCGCCCGGCGCCGACAATATGCGGTCGATATCGTTGTGGATCGCGGAACAGTTCGATCCGAAACTGAGCTGGGACGATATCAAGTGGATCAGGG
>Ga0126371_10003544_pt1 | contig 13675 bp, 10 predicted proteins | sample PanSoiMetaPlot_4_FD_110145 | JGI IMG/M metagenome (GOLD analysis project Ga0126371, IMG submission 110145) | Tropical forest soil microbial communities from Panama - MetaG Plot_4 | ecosystem: Environmental > Terrestrial > Soil > Tropical forest > Bulk soil | place: Panama | collected 2016-02-17 | reverse complement strand
GGCCGCTCCGATTTCATGGTCTCGAAATGCAACATCGCGGCGGTCGAGCGGATCGATCGATGGCCCGATTGGACCTCCGCGGTGCTCGTGCTGACTGGCCCACACGGTTGTGGCAAGACCCATCTGGCTCATCTCTGGCGGGAGCATGCCTCGGCCCTCGTCATCGCTGGCGAAACATTGACAGAGGCGGCGCTGCCGGGTCTCCTCGACGTGACGCCGCGGCAGGTTGCAATCGACGATGCGGATCGGGCCTCGGGGCGCGCGTTGCTACACCTCTACAATTTTTGCATCGAACACGGTGGCAGCCTGCTGGTCACCGCCCATCTGTCGCCAGGGTCGTGGCGAGTAACGCTGGACGACCTCCGGTCGCGCTTGCTTGCGGCCCCCACCGTCGAGATCGGCACCCCCGACGATCTGCTCCTCGGCGCCGTTCTCGTAAAGCATTTCGCCGATCGCCAGCTCCGCGTCACGCCCGATTTGATCGCCTATCTGCTCAACCGCATCGAGCGATCCTTCGCGGCCGCCGAGCACATTGTGGCTCGTCTCGATCGGGCGGCCCTTAACAACCGCGGCCCGGTTACCATTCCGCTCGCTCGCAAGGTGCTGGGAGAAGATGCCGGTCAGCCTTTCTCGCCGCGCAGCGAGCCGACGGTGACGTAGGCGACGAGCTCGCAGCGCGAGCCACCGAGCGCCGGCCAGCGATCCGACAAGCGGAAGCTAGCCCGCGCAGTGGTTGGAAATTTGCCCGATGCGAGCGCATGAAGGATGGGCGAATCCGCACCGGCGAGTTTGACCGCGAGTTCGTGCAGCCCCGGGTTGTGACCGATCAAAAGGACATTCCGGTTGTCGTCGTCGAGCCGGCGCAGACGGTCCAGCAACGTTTCCGCACTTGCCCCGTAGAGCTCGTCCTCGATCATGCTGCGAGGCGGTGACTTGTAGTCGGCGAGCACGAGCTCCATTGTTTCGCGGGTCCGCACGGCGCTCGAGCACAGGACGAGATCGAGCACGCCGACCGTCGCCGGCAGCTGCCGGCCGATACGCCGCGCTGCCTCACGGCCGCGCCGGTTCAACCGCCGCTCGCGATCCCCGACGTCCTCCTTCCAGCTCGACTTGGCGTGCCGCAACAGGTGCAACAAACGCATCGTCGGTCTCCTAACCAGACAAATGACCTCACAGGCTCCCGAATACCCGCCCGATCAACCCGTTGCGCGATCGCCGCGCCGGGACTGACAGAGACCGGCCAATTCCTACGACAACATGACAGCGCGACATCGCTACGATAGAATCTGTGCCAATAATCCATCGGGAGAGCGGAAGTGAGAACCACTGCGCGGCCGGTCGATGTCCAGCTGGTCGACCTCCATGCCGACACGCGCTTCATCAATCGAGAGCTCTCCTGGCTCGCCTTCAACGAGCGAGTTCTCGCGGAAGCCGACAACCACCACCATCCGCTCCTTGAGAGGCTGCGCTTTCTGTCGATCTCTGCGAACAATCTCGATGAATTTTATATGGTGCGCGTGGCCGGTCTCAAAGGCCAGTATCTCGCCGGCATCAAGACCCTGAGCGAGGACGGGCTGACCCCCGCGCAACAGCTCGAAGCGATCCGGCAGCGAGCCGGCAAGCTGATGGCCGACCAGCAGGTCACATGGATGGGATTGCGGCAGCAGCTCGGCGATGTCGGCCTCGCCGTCGTCGAACCGGCCGAACTCGAGCCGGGGGACCGTTTCTGGCTCGAGGAGCGGTTTATGGCCGACGTCTTTCCGGTGCTGACGCCCCTGGCGATCGACCCCGCCCATCCGTTTCCGTTCATCGCCAACCGCGGCTTCGGTTTGGTACTCGAACTCGAACGCATTACCGACGGCGCCCGCTTGCAGGCGCTGATCCTGGTCCCGTCATCGGTAGATCGTTTTATGCGCCTGCCGGGCCGGCGGGTGCGCTTTTTGCCGATCGAGCAAATGATCGCCTTGTTTCTCGACCACCTGTTTCCGGGTTTCGCGGTGGTGGCTCAGGGTGTTTTTCGCGTGTTGCGCGACAGCGAGGTCGAGATCGAGGAGGAAGCGGAAGATTTGGTGCGCCTTTACGAAACGGCGCTCAAAAGACGGCGGCGCGGCCACGTGATCCATCTCGCGGTCGATTCCACGATGCCGGCTGATCTGCGCCGTTTCTTGATGGAAAGGCTCGATGCCGCTCCGGCAGATGTCTTCGCCAGTGACGGGATCCTGGGTCTCAACGACACCGAGCAGCTGATCATCGACGAGCGTCCCGACCTGGTCTTTACCCCGTATCACGCTCGCTTTCCCGAACGTATCCGAGACTTTGGCGGGGATTGCTTTGCCGCAATCCGGCAAAAGGACATCATCGTCCACCATCCTTACGAGAGTTTTGACGTAGTCGTTCAATTTTTAGGGCAGGCCGCTCGCGATCCGGCGGTCGCGGCTATCAAGCAGACACTCTATCGCACCAGCGAGGACAGCCCGATCGTGCGCGAGCTCGCCACCGCAGCCGAGGCGGGGAAGTCGGTAACCGCGCTAATCGAGCTCAAGGCGCGCTTTGACGAAGAGGCGAACATACGTTGGGCACGAGACCTCGAGCGCGCCGGAGTGCAGGTCGTGTACGGCTTTCTACAGCTGAAGACACACGCCAAGGTGTCGCTCGTCGTGCGCCGCGAAGGCGGCGAGCTTTGCTCTTACGTTCATTTCGGCACTGGCAATTACCATCCCTATACCGCCAAGGTTTACACGGACCTGTCTTTTTTCACCTGCGACCCGGCGCTGTGTCGCGACGCCGCACGTCTGTTCAATTACATGACCGGCTACGCGAGCCCGGCGAGCCTCGAAAAGGTCGCGGTCGCTCCGATTGACCTGAGGACCCGAGTCTGTGAGCTGATCGAAGCCGAAATCGCCAATGCGAAGGACGGCAAGCCGGCGCAGATCTGGGCCAAAATGAACGCGCTCGTGGACCCGGCGATCATCGACCTTCTATACCAGGCCTCGCAAGCGGGTGTGAGCATCGATCTCGTGGTCCGCGGCATCTGCTGCCTGCGTCCGGGCATTCCCGGGCTTTCCGACAATATCCGGGTCAAGAGCATCATCGGCCGCTTTCTCGAACATAGTCGTATCGTCTGTTTCGCGAGCGGAGAGAAGCTGCCATCGGATAGCGCCAAGGTCTTCATCAGCTCTGCCGACTGGATGCCGCGAAATTTTGACGGACGCGTCGAGGCACTGGTGCCGATCGAGAACCAAACGGTGCACCGCCAGGTGCTGGACGAAATCATGGTAGCCAACCTCAGGGACACCTCGCAGAGCTGGCGCCTCTTGGCGGATGGCAGCTACGAGCACGTGGCGGCTGGCGAGGAGGACTTCTCGGCCCACACCTATTTCATGACCAATCCGAGCCTGTCGGGGCGCGGCACCGCGCTCAAGCGCGGCCAGCCGAGGCTCGTCGTTCGCTGAGCTGATGTCCACCGCGGATACGACTGCAACCACCGGCCGCATCGCGGTCGTCGACTTAGGCTCGAACTCGCTGCGCCTTGTCGTATTCGAGCGGCTCGGTGGCGTCTTGTTTCCTCTTTTGAACGAGAAGGTCATGTGCGCCCTCGGCCGCGGGATCGCCTCGACCGGGCGTCTGAACCCGGAGGGCGTCACCCTCGCGCTGGACAATCTTCGCCGGTTCGTGGCGCTTGCTCGCGCGCTCGGTGTCGAGCATCTCGCCGTCCTGGCGACGGCGGCGGTGCGCGATGCGATCGACGGCCGGCGCTTTGCCGGCGAGGTCGAGCACGTGTGCCGCGTGTCCGTCACCATCATCGATGGTGCCGAGGAGGCGCGCTTGTCCGCGGCCGGCGTGCTCGCCGGAATTCCCGACGCCGATGGGCTCGTGGGCGACCTTGGCGGAGGCAGCGTCGAACTGGCCCGGGTAGGAGCAGGTCGCTCCTCCGGTACTCGCGAAATCGGGCGAATAGGCCAAGGAATCACGCTCCCGCTCGGACCGCTGCGGCTGGCGGAACTCGGCGATAGCGTCAAGGCAATTTCCGAAGCGGCGGAGCGGGCGCTGGCGCCCGCCACGGTGCTGCGCACCGCGCCGGGAAAAGATTTGTATCTGGTCGGGGGGGCCTCGCGCGCCATTGCCCGGCTGCACATGGAGCACACCCACTATCCGCTTCACATCATCCACCAGTACACGATCGGCCGCCGCGAGGCCGAAGCCTTCTTCGACATCATCGGGCGGCAATCGCGCAAGTCACTCGAAAGAATTGGCACGATCGCGCGCAAGCGCCTCGAATTGGTCCCTTCGGCAGCATTGGTTCTCCGCAAGCTGGTTGCCATGGCAGCACCACAACGTGTCATATTCTCCGCGTTCGGGCTGCGGGAGGGCTACGCCTACGGCTTCATTCCTGCCTGGGAGCGGGAGGCTGACCCGTTAATCGCGGCGTGCACTGCGATTGCCCGGCGACAGAGCCGATTCGCTCTCGACGGCGACCGCTTGCAGGCATGGACTGCACCGCTGTTCCCAAACCAGTCCGAGGAAGCACGACGCATTCATCGCGCTGCCTGCTGGCTCAGCGACATTGCCTGGAGCGAGCACCCCGATTATCGCGCCGAGCAGGCGTTTACCCGGAGCCTACGAATGCCGTTTGGCGGGATCAGCCATGCCGACCGTGTCTTCATCGCCGCGGTCCTGCATACGCGCTATGGCGGCGCAATCGATGATGCGGTCAAGGAGCCGACACGCCCGCTGCTCGATGAACGGGTCGCCGGAGAGGTCCTTCCTCTGGGTCTTGCACTTCGCTTCGCTTACACCTTGTGCGGCGGCACAATCGACCTCTTGTCAAAGGCTCGGCTCGGGCTCGACGCCGGCAATCTGATCCTCGAGATCCCATCGGAGGACAGCCTGTTTCTCGGCGAAACCGTGCAGCGCCGTCTCGATGCCCTTGCCAGGTCCCTCGGGACGCGCGCCACGGTGCGACGGCGCGAGACGAGTAGAGCGGCGCGAGTTTGACAGCGCTGACGGACCGCGCCACCGGTGGCTTTTTTCGGCGATTGTCGATCATAGAATTGCTAAATCCATGTTCCACGCTGCGAATCGTGCGACCGCCTCGGTGTATCCCGGTTTCGGGAAACCAGCGGAGACATGCTGCTACAAGGGATCGCCTCGGACGAGGCGAGGCAAGTCGCCAAAGATCCCCATGGCGTCGCGCATCAGCAGCCGCTTGAGCGGTGGCACGCGGTGCACTACGGCGGAGCCAAGATCGCGCGCGAGCTGCACCGGCGCGATCGAGTTTGAGAACAGCCGGTTGAGCCCGTCGGTCACCGCGGCGAGTGTCAGAGCGTCGAAATAGCGCCATCGCTGGTAGCGGGCGAGCAGCGCATCATCGCCGATGTCGAGGCCGAGCCGGCGCGTGTCGATCACCAACTCGGCGAGCGCGGCGACGTCGCGGATTCCGAGATTGAGTCCCTGCCCGGCGATCGGGTGGATCACATGAGCGGCCTCGCCGACGAGCGCCAGCCTGCGGGCAATGTAGCGATCAGCGAGCATCACACCGAGGGGATAGGTCCACCGCGGTCCGTTGGGCTCGACCATGCCGAGAAAGTCGCCGAAGCGGGCTTCGAGTTCCGCCGCGAACGCTGCGTCGGAGAGCCCGACCAGCCGCGATGCCAGTTCGCTCCTCTCGGTCCATACGATCGAGGATCGGTTGCCACTCATCGGCAGGATCGCGAACGGCCCCGCGGGCAGGAAGTGCTCGACCGCGACGCCGCGATGTGGTCGCTCGTGACGCACAGCCGTTACGATACCGACTTGGCGGTAGCGCGTTTCGACGGTGCCGATGCCCGCTGCGCGACGCAACGGCGATTTCTGACCATCGGCGGCGGCGACCAGGCGAGCCCCAACCCGTCGCCCATCGCTGAGCGTCGCGAACGCGGCGAAGGCCGAGGTTTCGACCGATCCGACAGCGAGACGAGCATGGAGCGAGAGGTTCGGCAGGGATCTGGCCCGCTCGATCAGCGCACGCCGCAGCACGCGATTCTCCATCACATAGCCGAGCGGCGCTGCGGTCACGAGCTGCTGATGGTCGTAGTGCAGAAACAGCGGCGATTCATCGTCGGCGACGCGAATCTCGAAGATCGGCTCGGCTCGCGGACCGATCTCGGACCACAGACCGAGAGCCTTCAAAACCCGGCTCGACCCGTAGGCAATTGCCGAACAGCGGCCGTCGAAACCTTGGTCGAGCACCGCATCGGGGTCGGCGGGATCGACGACCGCAACCTCGAGCCCGGCGCCGGCACAGGCGGTTCCCAGCAGCAGCCCGATAAGGCCACCGCCTGCAACCAATACCTCGACATCCTCGCTCACCGGACCAGGATGGAGTTCTGTCGGCCGGCTGTCCAGGTCCCGATCGGGCCGAGCACTCCTGGATAGTTAGTGCTCGCGCAATGTTGTTGCCGCTTTGTGCCTTTAGGGGCTAGACGGAGCTCGGAGAAGGTGGCCAGCGGAGGGGGCAGCGTGGCCCGATCGATAGGATTCTCGGTGCGCGGGACTACCCGGCACAGGCGCGGGTGGGCGGATGCGCTGGAGATGCTCAAGCGGCGCCTGCTCGAGTCGTTGGGCCTCGCCCTATTGCTCGCATGCTCTTTGCTGACGCTAGCGTTGGCGACCTACGACCCACCGGATCCGTCGCTGAATACGGCGGTCGACACAGCACCGCACAACTTCCTCGGCTATAGCGGGGCCGTTCTCGCCGATGTTCTGCGCCAGAGCATCGGTTTTGGCGCCTTTCTGATCCCGCTGGTGTGGCTCGGCTGGTCCCTTCGTCTGCTGCTAAATCGTCCGCTCGTATCGTTTCGGCTCAAACTGGCGCTGCTTCCGGTCGCGATCGTGTTAGGAGCATTTGCTCTTTCGGTTCTCGATGCCGGCACGCTCTCGCCCGACGCGAAGTTTGGCGGTGCTATCGGATGGGGCCTGCAGCGGCTGCTCTTGCGTGCCTCCCCGAGCGACTTGGCGTTGCCGATCTCAGTAGTCACAGCGGGCGTGGTCGGCCTGCTGACGCTAATGATCATGGGTCTGTCTTGGCAGGACTGGCGTGACATTGGTGAAGAGGCGGGGCGCAACATGTCTCGCTTCGGCTCGTTTGCTGGCCGCCGCACGATCTCGGGAGCGTCGGTCGCCGGTCAGCTGGTGCGCTATCGGCGGAGCGGCGCTGCCGCCGGCATCTCCGGCCCTTCCGGGCTGGACCAGTCTCCCGGCGTGACGATATTGCCCAATCGAAATGAGCTGCGATTTGAACAAAATGCGTTGGGCGCCGCGAGGGCGGGGCGCGACCGCACCGGGCTCATCCGTTTTGTCGCACCCAGGGCCAAGCCGCTACCACCGGGCAAGCGTATGGATCAGGAGCGCCAGCCGACACTCGACCTCGAACCCAACGAACAACCCTTGCTGCCCTCGCTTGAACTTTTGGCAAAACCGCAGCCAACCAAGACCGAGGAGGTGGACGAGGAGGCACTCGAAAAAAACGCGCGCCTGCTGGAGACCGTGCTCGAGGATTTTGGGGTCCGCGGTCAGATCGTGCAAGTTCGCCCCGGCCCGGTCGTGACGCTCTACGAGCTCGAGCCGGCGCCCGGAATAAAGGCGTCGCGCATCATTGGCCTGGCCGATGACATCGCACGCTCCATGAGCGCAATTTCTGTGCGCGTCGCCGTGGTGCCCGGACGGAACGTAATAGGCATCGAGCTCCCGAACCGCAAAGCCGAGACCGTCTTTTTGCGCGAGCTTCTCGGCTCTCCGGTCTACGACAAGCATCCCGGGCGCCTCGCGCTGATCCTGGGAAAGGATATTTCCGGCGAGCCGATCCTTGCCGACTTGGCAAAAATGCCACATCTGTTGATCGCGGGAACGACAGGATCGGGCAAGTCGGTCGGCATCAACACGATGATCTTGTCCATCCTGTACCGGATGCCGCCCGACCGTTGCAAATTCATCATGGTCGATCCAAAGATGCTGGAACTTTCAGTCTATGACGGGATTCCGCATCTCCTCGCCCCGGTGGTCACCGATCCGCGCAAAGCCGTCATGGCGCTCAAATGGACGGTGCGCGAGATGGAAAACCGTTACCGCAAGATGTCGAAGCTCGGGGTGCGCAACATCGACGGGTTCAACGGGCGGCTGGCGGAAGCGCAGCGCAAGGGCGAGAGCCTGATCAGCAAGGTGCAAACCGGCTTCGATCCGGAAACCGGTGGACCGATTTTCGAGTCCCAGCCCTTCGACACCAGCGAGCTGCCGCTGATCATCGTCGTCGTCGACGAGATGGCCGATCTGATGCTGGTCGCCGGCAAGGAGATCGAGGCAGCGATCCAGCGGCTGGCGCAAATGGCACGCGCCGCCGGTATCCACATCATCATGGCCACTCAGCGCCCGTCGGTCGACGTTATCACGGGCACCATCAAAGCGAATTTTCCCACTCGAGTCAGCTTTCAGGTGACGTCGAAGATCGACAGTCGAACTATCCTCGGCGAGGGTGGTGCAGAGCAGCTCCTGGGTCGCGGCGACATGCTCTACATGGCAGGAGGCGGCCGCATCACCCGGGTCCATGGCCCGTTTGTCTCGGACGAGGAGGTCGAACGCGTTGTGTCGTTCCTCAAGACGCGGGGGGAGCCCGATTACATCGACGAAATCACCGAGGACGACGGCGGCCCCCTCGACCTTCAAGCGGATGAAGAGGACGGTGGTGCCGGAGACGCGCTCTACGGACAAGCTGTTGCTGTGGTATGCCGTGAGCGCAAGGCCTCGACAAGCTTTGTGCAGCGCCATCTACAGATTGGCTACAACCGCGCCGCCCGGATTATCGAGCGGATGGAAGCCGAGGGCATCGTCAGCCCCGCCAACCATGTCGGCAAACGCGAGGTTCTTGCCCGGAGCGGCGATTGACCGCATTCGGCGGCAGCGCCACCGGGCTCATTTGTGCGGGACAGCTGGTGCGCCGGTCGGAGATGGAACAGATCGACATCGTAGATAATCCGCACTCTGCCGAGAAGCTCTGGGGTTTCGGCGCGCCGTGTCGCGTCAGCCGGCGCGTCGCCATCGCGTTCCTGTTGCCGGCGACGACAATGCTGCGGGCCACCCTCGCAACCGCGGCCGTCTCGCCACCGCCGGCGGCGCTGACCCCGCAGGACCTCGATGATCTACGCCGCGTTACCGCCTATCTGAACGGCATACACACGATGACCGCTCGGTTCCGGCAGTCCTCCGCCGGCGGCGGTAATGCCAGCGGAAGCCTCTGGATGGCACGGCCCGGCCGGATGCGGTTCGAATACGATCCACCTTCGCCGGTTCTGCTGATCGCTGATCGCTTCTATGTCTACTATGTGGACAAGCAGCTTGCCCAAATGTCGAAGGTAGGGTTGAAATCGACGCCCGCATGGTTTTTGCTGCGCGATCCGATCACCTTTGACGACCTCCTCGTCACTCGGTTTGAGCGCAGCGCGAATACACTGACGGTTACTGTCGTCGAGCCGGCCGAACCAGACAAAGGTAGCTTGACCATAGTATTCAGTAGCCAGCCGATGGCATTACGCCAGTGGACGATCGTTGATCAGCAGCGCAAGGTCACGACGGTTTCGGTCTCCAATATACAGATCGGGGTGGCACTAGACCCCGAATTGTTCGTGTATCGGGATCCGTTTACCGCTGGCCGCCGCCAATTCCAACCCTGAGCTCAAGACCTGAAGGCCTGATGTCTCGTTCTACTCGGCAAATACCGCTCGTCGGCATCCCGAGCTGCCTCCGCACCGTCAACGAGCGGGCTTTCCACGGGGTCAACGAGAGATATCCGAGCGCGGTGATCGACGCGGCAGGATGTCTCCCGGTATTGATCCCGGCGGTTGGATCGAAGGTCGACGTCTGCGGGATCCTCGGCCGGCTAGACGGATTGTTGCTGACCGGCAGCCCGTCGAATGTACATCCGAGCCATTACGGGTCCGAGCCGAGCGACCCCGAAATTCGTTACGACCCGGAGCGCGATGCAACGACTTTGCCGCTGATCCGCGAAGCGATCCGGCGGGATCTACCTATCCTGGCAATCTGTCGCGGCATCCAGGAGTTGAACGTCGCGCTTGGCGGCACCCTGCATCAACGCGTGCATGAGGTTCCCGGTCGGCTCAATCATCGCTCGCACAAGGAGTCCTCAGACGGGCCCTATGGACCGGCCCACCCGGTGACCCTGACGGCGGGGGGGATACTGGCTGCGCTCGCGGGGGCTTCCGAGGTTATGGTCAATTCACTGCACTCGCAGGGGATCGATCGACCCGCCTGCGGGCTTCGGGTCGAGGCGGTCGCGCCGGACGGACAGATCGAGGCGGTAAGCTTGCCCGCGGCGCGCTTCGTCGTCGGCGTGCAATGGCATCCCGAGCACAAAGCCGTTGACAACCCCCTCTCCGCCGCTCTTTTCTCGGCCTTTGCGGCAGCGTGCGCCGCCCCCGCGTGCGTTCCGCTAACTGTCTGCGCGGTGTGAGGGAATAACCGTTGGTTCCCGCGCGCAGCATGCATTTTTGCCGCTCCGGACATGCGGGAATCGCGCAGTTGTTTTCCGCCGCTGTGACCCCATCTATCCAGTTCGGAAGCGGAGAGAGTAAAAGCTCTCTTTAGAACGGGCCTGTCTCCCCTGTGGGTCCGATTTCCCCCAAACGCTTCTGGCATGCAGGCGCCCGGTCTTCCCCCCCGACCGGGCGCCGTTGCTTTTGCTCGTTCGGTTCCGATGCTCGGTGTTGCCGAGGCGTTGGTTGCGCGTGTCCGATGCTTGATCCATGCTCCGGTTCTCAGCCCTGTCGTATCGGATGAGCAGTGCCTCTGCGCCTGATTACCTGGAACATCAACTCGATCCGAATAAGGATCGCGAATATTCACCGGCTCGTTACGGAATGGGCGCCCGAAGTCATATGCTTGCAAGAAACAAAAACGCCGGACGACCGTTTCCCGCGCGACGCATTTGACGCTCTCGGTTACCGCGAGATGCTGGTGCACGGCATGAAGGGCTACAACGGAGTCGCGATTCTGTCGCGAATTCCATTGCGATCGCCGCAGATCCGTGGCTGGTGCGCCCGCGCCGATTGCCGACACGCTTCGGTCGAGTTGCCCGGTGGCATCGAGCTTCATAATATCTATGTACCGGCAGGCGGCGATATCCCTGACCCCGAACGCAACTCGAAGTTCGCCCATAAACTCAGGTTCCTTGACGAGCTGACGGCATGGTTTGCAGCTGAGCGTCGGGACGGCCGGCCGATGATTGCGGTGGGTGATCTAAATATCGCTCCATTGGAAACCGACGTCTGGTCTCACAAACAGCTTCTGACGGTGGTAAGCCACACGCCGGTCGAGGTCGAACGCCTCGGAGGCTTGCAACGGGCGGGCGGCTTTATCGACGCGGTCAGGCATTTCGTGCCGCGCGAGGAGCGTTTGTATAGTTGGTGGAGCTACCGCGCCCGCGACTGGGCGGCTTCCAACCGAGGTCGGCGGCTCGATCACATCTGGGTAACGCCGGAGCTTGTCGGGGAGCTGACCGAAGCTCGCGTTTATCGGGAGAGTCGTGGGTGGGACAAGGCCTCGGACCACGTTCCGGTCATGCTGACGATCGGCAATTGACGCGTCTGTAGAGGTAATAACGGCCAGGAGCGACGCTCTCGGGCAGGGTCAGGGTGATCAGCTCCTCGTGGATGATCGCCGGCTCGCTGACCAGCAACCCGCCCGGGCGAAGCAGCGGCATGATCAAAGGTGCGACCTCGGCCACAAGTGCTTGGCTCGCCGCGGCGTCCCCCGTCGCCGGGTCGAAATGCGCCAGGGCTACCCGCCCCGCAAGTAGCTCGCGGGCGATCGGCAAGGTATCTCGCATATCACCCAGAATGAGCAGCTCGGTTGGCGGCACGCAGTCAGGATGCGCCGCAACCCGGCGCTCGCACACGTAGACTTTCCGATCTGGAAGCAGCTGGCGCAGATGGTCGTAGGTGCGGCCGTTGCCGAGCCCGAGCTCGAGCACGTGCCCGTCCAAGTCGCGGACGAGGTGGGCAGCCAGGTCGAGGCAGGCGCGCTGAGCCTTCAGGCGACGGATAAAGCTGTCGAGCCGGCTCAAGACGATCAGGCAGCGATGCCAGCCTGATCGCGCAGCCGTTTGACCTCGGCATGCGCCGCGCTCAGCTGATGGTTCGTCGAATCGACCCGCTGCGCCAGTTCCCGCATGATCGAGACCGCCATCGACGGGAATTCGCGGACCATGCGCATGAACGGCTCCTTTGAAATGCGCAAGGCGATGAGGCGATCTTTGGCGCATACCGTCGCATTACGGGGCGCGTCGCCTAATATCCCACTTTCGCCGACGAAGTCGTTGGCGCCGAGTGTCGCCACGACCACCGGTCCAGCAGGGGTCTCGAGGATGACCTCTGCATGACCGTCGATGATCAGATAGGCCGCATCGGCCGGGTCGCCTTGCCGCATGAGCTGTTTCCCGGAGTCAAAGCCGACCCGCTCGCTCATGAAGGCCAAGAGCTTCAGCTTCGAGGGCTCAATCTCAGCGAAGATCGGCACTCGCCGGAGCAGTTCGAATTCTTCCTTCAGGCTCATCTGTTTCCTCCCGACATTCGCATTCGCGCGCCGCCCTTTCGAGTGGTCATTCGGCGGCGATCAGCATGGACATCAGTGACCCGTTATTGTCGAGCTCAGACGGGTCGCCCTGTTCTTGTAGCTTCCCGCTGCTGAGGACGAAAACGCGGTCGAAATTTCGAGCGAGGCTCGCCCGGTGGAGCACCCAGATAATGCCTCGGCCGGCGAACTCCTGCTTCAGTCCCGCCGTCACCCTCGACTGCGCCTGGCCGTCGAGCGCCGAGGTTGCTTCGTTGAGGATCAGAAGATCGGGACGCTTCAGCACAGCACGAGCAATTCCGGCCTTTTGGCGGTCGGCGGGCGACAGGCGCGATCCCCCGGTGCCGACATTGTAGTCGAGGCCGACATCGATGACCGTCTGCCGGAGCGATAGGGCGTCGACCACTTCAGCGAGCACCGCAGGGACGCGGATGGGCGCGTCGGCCTCGCCATAGGCGATCTTTCCGAACAGGATGTTGTCCTGTACCGAGGCTGCCGCATTATAGCGCTCCGCGTCAAAAAACTCGATCTGCGGTCGCGCCTCCGGCGGAAGATCGGCGCGAAACACCCGCCGCGCTTCGAGCAGGCGATTTTGCATCGCCTCGTCGAGGACGTCGAGCCGGTGCCGCGCCGGGATCAGCTTGAAGGGCAGCGAGAGAAGCTTCGCGCGATCCTCCTTGGCCAGGGCCGCCGGCCCGCCGCTGCCGATACGACCGAGGATCGCCGCGAACTCCGGAAGATCGTTCGAGCTGATGAAGCTGAATTGCTCGAAAAACTCGTGATCGGGCGGCAGATCCGCAAACAACTCCACCATCGTCTCGGCCACCTGTTTACCGGCTTCGACGAGATCGTCTATCAACCCGACTTTTGCGAGCACCTGAGACACATAGGTGTTGTCGGCGAGCGCTTCGAAATCGAAGGCTGGGCCAATCGGCGTTCCGAACAGCAGGTTTTCGGCGACCGAGGCGTTGGAGTTGAAGCGGTTGGCGTCATAAGTCTCGACGAGGTTTGTGATTCCATCCTCGACGAGCCGGTGGGCGAGCGCCTTGCGAGCTTCCAG
>Ga0126371_10003543_pt1 | contig 13676 bp, 13 predicted proteins | sample PanSoiMetaPlot_4_FD_110145 | JGI IMG/M metagenome (GOLD analysis project Ga0126371, IMG submission 110145) | Tropical forest soil microbial communities from Panama - MetaG Plot_4 | ecosystem: Environmental > Terrestrial > Soil > Tropical forest > Bulk soil | place: Panama | collected 2016-02-17 | reverse complement strand
GTCTGCCAATGGGCCAAGCATCTCGGGGCCACCGTGATCGGCACGGTCGGCGACGACGAGAAGGCGGCACTCGTCAAGAAAACCGGCTGCGATCACGCGATCGTCTATCGGCGCGAGGATTTTGTCGCGCGGGTCGCCGAGCTGACCCAAGGCAAGAAGCTGCCGGTCGTCTATGATTCGGTCGGCAAGGACACATTTTACAAATCGCTCGACTGCCTGGCGCCGCTCGGGCTGATGGTGTCGTTCGGTCAGTCTTCGGGGGCGATCGGACCCGTCGACATCGGCATTCTATCGGCCAAGGGCTCACTGTTTCTGACCCGCCCGACTCTATTCAACTACACGGCGAGCCGCGATGACCTGCTGACGGCGTCCCGCGAGCTCTTCGAGGTGGTGCAAAACGGCGCAGTCAAGATCGCGGTCAACCAGACCTACCCGCTGCGCGAAGCAGCTCGGGCCCACCGCGACCTTGAGGGTCGCAAGACCACGGGTCAGACCGTGCTTACCGTGTAGACGGTTTTCTCACGCAGTCGTCGCACCACCGGAGAAAGAAAGCTCGTCGTCCCCGCGCACGCGGGGACCCAGGGGCAAGCGATTGAAATCCTGGGTTCCCGCTTTCGCGGGAACGACGGATAATGGCACCCTATTGTGGGTCGTAGTCCGGTACGACGAGAAGCGTTGGGGTCAGGTATTCATTGCGTCGAAGAACTCGGAGTTGCTCTTCGACTCCTTGAGCTTGTTGATCAGGAACTCGAGCCCGTCGACGGTGCCCATTGGGGTCAATACCCGGCGCAGCACCCACATCTTGGACAATACGCCACGATCGACCAGTAGCTCCTCCTTGCGCGTCCCGGATTTCGTAATGTCGATCGACGGGAAGGTGCGCTTGTCGGCGACCTTGCGGTCGAGCACGATTTCCGAGTTGCCGGTGCCCTTGAACTCCTCGAAGATGACCTCGTCCATCCGCGAGCCGGTATCGATCAGCGCGGTTGCGATGATCGTCAGCGAGCCCCCCTCCTCGATGTTGCGGGCCGCACCAAAAAAGCGCTTCGGCCGTTGCAGCGCATTCGCGTCGACACCACCGGTCAGCACCTTGCCCGATGACGGCACGACAGTGTTGTAGGCCCGCGCCAAGCGGGTGATCGAATCGAGCAGGATGACAACGTCGCGCTTGTGCTCGACCAGCCGCTTGGCCTTCTCGATCACCATCTCCGCTACCTGGACGTGGCGCTGGGCCGGCTCGTCAAAGGTCGAGCTGACCACCTCGCCACGCACCGAGCGGGCCATGTCGGTCACCTCCTCCGGCCGCTCGTCGATCAGCAGCACGATCAGATAGACCTCGGGGTGGTTGGCGGCGACCGCGTGGGCGATGTTCTGCAGCATCACCGTCTTGCCGGCGCGTGGCGGCGACACGATGATTGCCCGCTGGCCCTTGCCGAGCGGTGTAATCAGATCGATGACCCGGGTCGTAAGATCCTTGCGGGTCGAATCGTCAAATTCGAGCTGCAGCTTCTCTTCCGGATAGAGCGGCGTCAGATTGTCAAAGTTGATGCGCTGACGCAGTCGGTCGGGCTCGTCAAAATTGATCTCGTTGACCTTGAGCAACGCGAAGTAGCGCTCGCCGTCTCGTGGCGAGCGAATCTGCCCTTCGACCGTGTCGCCGGTGCGCAATCCGAAGCGCCGCACTTGGCTCGGGCTGACATAGATGTCATCGGGACCGGCCAAGTAATTGGCTTCTGCCGATCTTAAAAAGCCAAATCCATCCGACAGCACTTCGAGCACGCCGTCTCCCGATATCGGGACATCGTTTTCGGCGAGCTGTTTCAGAATCGCGAACAGCATATCCTGCTTGCGAAGCGAGGAAGCGTTCTCGATTTGCAGTTCCTCGGCAAACGCCAAGAGCTCTGCCGGAGTTTTACGTTTCAATTCCTGGAGATTCATGGAGATTTACGTCAGGCTGAGACAAGGTTCGCCTGTCCAGAGGAAGACCTGCAGAGGATCAGAGGCAGGTGCGGTCAGGCGGGATTATCGGAAAAAAACACGAAGAACCGATTACCGGCTCAACGCTTCCCTTAGCGAAAAGAGATATGCAAGTCAAACAGATTTACAAGACGCCGGGCTCATCGCCGGATGCGTTTTCGCTCAGAACGGCTTGACCACCACGAGGAGCACGATGCCGATCAGTGCCAATGTCGGCAGCTCGTTGACGGTGCGAAAAAACCGCGGCGAATGGATATTGGCGTTGCCAGCAAAGGCCGCGCGCCACCGCCCGAGTGCCAAGTGAAATGCACTCAGCGCCGCGACGAGCACGAGCTTCACCCAAATCCACCCCATCCGCCAATCGACGAGCCCGGGAGTGCCGGCGAGCGCCACCCCGAACAGCCAAGTCGCAATCATCGCCGGCGTCATGATCCCCCGCTGCAAGCGGCGCTCCATGATTTTGAAGGTCTCCGACCGGTTGGAATCCACCGGCGCCATCGCGTGATAGACAAACAGGCGCGGCAGGTAGAGCAGGCCAGCCATCCAGGCGACCATGCTGACGATGTGGAGCGACTTGATCCACGGATAGGCCCCGGTCACCCAGGTGCTCACGCTGCCGGACCGGCAAGTGCGCGGTTCACAAGGGTGGCCAGCGATCCGATAAAAGCGGGTTCGACGCCGACCGTCGGCACGCGCTTATAGGTCGGCACTCCGGCAGCCTCGGCGAGATCACGGTGATCGAGATCGAGCTCGACGAGAGTTTCCGAATGCTCGGATACGAACGAAATCGGCGCCACGACGAGCGCGACGCCATCCTCGCCGGCCCGCCTGATCTCCTCGTCGGTGGCCGGCCCGATCCATTCGAGCGGACCGACCCGGCTCTGGTAGCAGACCCGCCAGTCGAGCTCCGGCCGAGCTAGTGCGGCGACGACCGCCGCCGCGGTCTCCTCCACCTGATCGGGATAAGGGTCGCCTCGGTCGATGATCTTCTTGGGCAAGCCGTGTGCGGTGAGCAGCAAACGAAAAGGTGTTCCATTGCCGGAGGCCTCCTCGAGAGCCGGCCGGACGAGCCCCGCAATCGCCTCGACGAACCCTTGCTCGCGCGGATAGCAGCGAACGATGCGGGTGGGGCAGGACAATCCCTGACGCACCGCCGCGCACCGCCATATCGCGAGGGAGGAGGCAGTTGTCGTCGTCGAGAACTGCGGGTAGAGCGGCAAGCAGACGATCTCGTCCGGGCTCCATTCCGCCACCGCGCGGGCCGTCTCGATGCTCATCGGATGCCAATACCGCATTGCGACGAAACAGCGGTGTCCCGGTCCAAGCGCCGCCTCTAGCGCCCGCGCCTGCGCTTCGGTATTGGCGAGCAAGGGGGACCGCCCGCCGAGGCGCGCATAGATATCACGGGCGACAGGCCCGCGGCGCCACGCGATAAAACGAGCAAGCGGCAGCCGCAGCAAACCCGGCAGGCCGATGATCGCCGGGTCGCTGAACAGGTTGGCGAGAAAGGGCCCGACCGCCTCGATCGAATCGGGGCCGCCGAGGTTCATCAACACGACGGCCACTCGGGTCATGTCATGTGACGGCGTCCAATTCGGCGAGCAAGCCGGCGAGCGCCGCGACGTTCTCCGGCGGTGTTTCGGGCAATACGCCGTGGCCGAGGTTAAACACGAACGGTCCCCCGCCGAGGGTCCGACACAGCTCCCTGACCGCGGTCTCGAGAGCCGCACCCCCGACAATCAGCAGCACCGGGTCGAGATTCCCCTGAACCGCGGCGAGCTGCTGCAGCCGATTCCGGGCGTAGCCGGCCGGCAGCATCGTATCGAGGCCGACACAGTCGACCCCGGTCTCTGTGATATAGCGCTCGTAGAGCAGACCGGCGCCACGCGGAAACCCGATGATCGGGCGATCGGGAAACCGCTGCTTCAATGCCGTAACGATGCGCCTTGTCGGTTCGATCACCCAGCGCCCGAAAGCAGGTTCGGGGAGGACACCCGCCCAACTGTCGAAGAGCTGGACGACCTCGGCACCGGCCTGCATCTGGGCCCCGAGAAAATCGACAGTACCTTCGATCAGTATCTCGATCAGCGCGCCGAAACCGTCGCTGTCGCGAAAGGCCCAGCTCTTTACCCGCCGAAAATCCCTGCTCGCCCCGCCTTCGACCATATAGGTCGCGATGGTCCACGGCGCACCCGCGAAACCGATCAAGGTGGTTGCCGGACCGAGTGCTGCGGCAACGCGCTGAATAGCCTCGAAGACCGGTCCCAGCCGCGACGTGATTCGACCGAGCTCGAGCCGTGCGATGCCGGTATGGTCTTCGATTGGATCGAGCACCGGACCTTCCCCGTCGCGATAGCTCAGTCCCTGCCCGAGCGCGTAGGGAAGCAATGGGATGTCGGAGAACAGGATCGCCGCATCCATCCGATAGCGCCGTACCGGCTGCAACGTAAGCTCGGTGGCTAGCGCGGGAGTGAGGCACAACTCGACGAAATCGCGCGCCTTGGCCCGAATCGCGCGATATTCGGGCAGATAGCGGCCGGCTTGCCGCATCAGCCACCAAGGCGGGCGTCTCAGCGCCTCACCCCTCAGCGCTCGCAGCAGAGGCTTGGATTTGCTTGTTGGCATGCAGAACCCTCCCTCTACTTCATATATAGGTTTAATAGGAAGGAGTAGGTTGATGATCCTTGTGAAACCCGGGGATAGCCATCTTCCCCCAGGTTATCCCCAGATTGGTCGACAGCGAGCCTGAATGACGGTGGCTGTGCGCAAGGCTGCGGACTGTGTTGTAGACGCGAGAAAGCCCGTGGTTGTGAACAAAGGGAAAAGCAGGGATGGTGTGGGACGTAACCGGAGTAATCCAAAATATCCGCAATGTGGGTAGATTTTTCGGCGGGACGAGGAACAGCGGGGAATGATTGATGAAGAGCGAAGGAGGATCCGAGACCAACCAACGCAGCGCCGGCCTTTCCCTGTCGACCATCGAATGATGCACAGTAGCGCCGGGATAACTCCGCCATCTCGGCCGCCACTGCCATGACCCGGTTTCATCTCCATCTGGTTTCCGATTCCACCGGCGAAACGGTGCATTCGGTAGCGCGGGCCTGCCTTGTGCAATTCGACGAAGCACAGCCCATCGAGCATGTCTGGAGCATGGTCCGGACACGAGGCCAAATCGATCGGGTCATCGCCGGTGTCGAGGCGAACCGGGGTGTCGTTTTGTTTACCCTGGTCAGTGATGCGCTTCGCCAGCTGTTGCAGGAAGGTTGCCGACGGATCCAGGTGCCGGCGATCCCTGTCCTCGACCCCGTCATCGGGGCGCTGGCCTCCTACCTCGGCCGCCAGAGCCGGGGGCTGCCGGGCAAGCAACACCTTCTCGACAACGAGTATTTTGCACGAATCGATGCCATGACCTTTGCCCTTAACCATGATGATGGGCAATCGAGCTGGGGTCTCGACGATGCCGACGTGTGCCTCGTCGGGGTATCGCGCACATCGAAGACGCCGACCTGTCTCTACCTGGCAAACCGCGGCATCAAAGCGGCGAACGTGCCGTTCGTGCCCGGAGTACCCCTGCCGCCCGAGCTGCTCGCGGCGAGGCACCCGCTGACCGTCGGCCTCACCAACGATCCGGAACGGCTGATACAGCTGCGCCGCAACCGCTTGGATGTGCTGCATCACGACCATCCCACCGAATACACCGATATCGACGCGGTGCGCAGCGAGGTGCGAGAGGCTCGCCGCATTTTTGTCGAGAGGCATTGGCCGGTCATCGACGTGACGCGCCGCTCGATCGAGGAGACTGCCGCGGCGATCATGAAATTGCTGGCGCGCCGCCACGGCCTGGATGGGTGAGCCCTTGGTCGTGGTCGCTGCGAGCCGGGTCCTGGAACAGACTGCCCGCCGATGACGATCAGCGGAGCCGCGCGCCTCGCCGGTATCATGGGATGGCCGGTGGCCCATTCGCGATCGCCGGCGCTGCACGGTTTCTGGCTCGCCGCGAATGGTATAGACGGCGCTTATGTGCCACTGCCGGTGCGCCCGCAGCATCTCGAGCAGGCGCTGCGGGCGTTGCCCGTTCTCGGCTTTCGCGGATGTAATCTGACGATTCCGCACAAGCACGCGGCGCTCTCCATCGTCGACCGCGTCGAGCCGCTGGCGCGACGGATCGGCGCGGTGAATACGATTGTCGTCGGATCCGACGGCAGCCTCGAGGGACGCAATACGGACGCCTTCGGGTTTTATCAGAGCCTGCGCGCCGCGGCGTCCGATTGGAGTGCCAAAGCAGGCCCGGCGACGATCCTGGGCGCCGGTGGTGCCGCCCGGGCGGTTGTCGCCGCTCTCGCTGATGCCGGTGTCGGGGAGATCCGGATCGTCAATCGAACGCTCACCCGCGCGCAGGCGGTTGCGACCGACATCGCGACGCCGCAGACGAGCATCACGATCCATAAATGGGACGAGGCAGGTGCGGCGCTGCGAGACGCCGGGCTGCTCGTCAATACAACGAGCCTCGGTATGGCGGGAGAGCCGGCGCTGACGCTCGATCTTTCGGTCTTGCCGCGATCGGCGCCGGTCGTCGACATTGTCTATGTGCCGCTCGAAACCGACCTCCTCGCAAACGCACGGCGGCGCGGCCACCCCGTCGTCGATGGCCTCGGCATGTTGCTGCATCAGGGTAGACCCGGGTTTGAAGCCTGGTTCGGCACGCCGGTCGAAGCTACCTCCGAGCTGCGAGCTTCAATTCTCGCGACCTTGGCACCGCCGCGGTGATCGTTCTCGGTCTCACCGGCTCGATCGGCATGGGCAAGACCACCGCAGCGGTCACCCTGCGACGGCTCGGGGTCCCGTTGTTCGATGCCGATCGCGTGGTTCACCGGCTATTGGCGGCAGGTGGCGCCGCGGTCGAGCCGGTAGCAGCGTCATTCGACGGTGTTCGCTCGGTGAAGGGCGGGATTGATCGCTCGCTCCTCGGCCAGCGTGTTTTCGGCGATCGCGAGGCTCTCTCGCGGCTCGAACGAATTCTCCACCCGATGGTCGAAGGCTGCGAGAAGCGGTTTGTCAATTTTGCCCGCGCGCAGCGAGAGCCCATCGTCGTGCTCGACATCCCGCTGCTCTTCGAGAGCGGCAGCGAACGGCGGTGTGATTACGTGATCGTTGTCTCCGCCCCCCGATTGGTGCAGCGGCAGCGGGTAATGCGGCGACCCGGCATGACGCAAGGCCGATTGGCGGCGATCCTGCGCAATCAGATGCCGGATCGCGAGAAACGCCGGCGTAGCGATTTTGTTGTTCCGACCGGCTTGAATCGGCGCGTGAGCTTGCGCCGTCTGCGTGCAATCCTCACACTGCTGCGCACCGGGAAATCGGCGGTCGCTCGGCGGAGCCGGTGCGCCTACCGAGAGCGGCGGCGGAGGGCCGATGCGTGAGATCGTCCTAGATACCGAGACGACGGGTCTCGATCCGCACGATGGACATCGGATCGTCGAGGTCGCCTGCATCGAGCTCGTGCATCATGTCGCCACCGGGCGGAGTTTTCACCGATACGTCAATCCCGAGCGCGACATGCCGGAGGATGCCCTCTCCGTGCACGGGCTGACTGCCGAATTCCTCGGGCACCAGCCACCGTTTGCGGCCGTCCTGGACGAGCTTCTCGGGTTCATCGGCGGCGATCCCTTGGTGATCCACAATGCCGAGTTTGATTTGGCCTTTTTGAACGCCGAGCTGGCGCGACTAAATCGCGAGCCGATCAGCTCGGGCTTTGTCGACACCTTGGCGATCGCCCGCCGCCGCTTCCCTGGATCTCCGGCGAGCCTCGACGCATTGTGTCGCCGCTTTGCCATCGATCTCTCGGGCCGTGTCGAGCACGGGGCGGAGATCGATTGTAGCCTGTTGGCGGCGGTCTACCTCGAGCTGCTCGGCGGGCGTCAGCCCGGGCTCGAGTTTGCCGCTCCGGCAAACCTTGCACCCGACATTGCCAGGGTCGCGCGGGCACCGCGTCCACATGAGCCATCCGCGGATGAGTTCGCCGCGCACCTCGCGATGCTCAAAATCATCACCGAGCCGCTTTGGCTTGCGGCCGGGTGAGCTTCAGACGAGGGCGGTGTCGGCCGAGCCGACCTGTGGTGTGGCTGCCTGCTGACGGCGCAGCAGCTCGGCGAAATCGATCGGGTTGATCATTAGTGGAGGAAATCCGCCGTCGCGTGTCGCGTTGGCGATGATTGCGCGGGCGAAAGGGAAGACGATTCGCGGGGTCTCGACCAGAACCAGCGCCGGCAGAAGCTCTGCCGCCGCATTCTTGATAGTAACGACCGATCCGTACGCTAGCTCGACCAGGAACACGGTCTCGCCCTGCGCGCGTGCGGTGGCATTGATCGTCAGAACCACTTCGAAAACTTCGGGTCCGAGGTTGTTCGCTTTGACGTCGACGTTGATTTCGACCTCCGGCGGCTGACCAGTTTGCTGGATCAGGCTCTGCGGTGCTCTCGGGTTTTCAAACGACAAGTCCTTGACGTACTGGGCATTGACGATCAGCTGCTGCGGCTCGATCGGTCCTGTCGTCGGTGCATTCGCCGCACCGTTGCCTGTCGTCTCTTCCGCCATAAAAATCTCCTTTGCCCGCTCGAGTCGTTCTGCCGAGCGCGGCAGTCGCCAGGGTGAAGCCCCCAATGTGTGACCACACCGATCCCGGACCAAGCCTCGCACAGCGGTTTGCGGGCGATGGGTTGGAATGACCGGCCCCGGTCCTACCCGAGTTGCGCGCGCCATGCTTGTCGTCGCAGTACCGGCGCCCTATCTGACCTGAAGTCGATGTGAGGGCCGGGCTCCGGTGCTCCCAGGACAGCGACGGGCACGGAAAGCGATGGGCGAGTTTCAGTATTTCGACATCATCCTGTTCGCGATGATCGCCGGCTTCCTGGTATTGCGGCTGCGCAGTGTGCTGGGTCGGCGCACCGGAAACGAGCGGCGCCGCGACCTCTTCCCGCGGCGCGCGGCGCGGGTCTCAGACAAAGTGGCGACTCTGGTTGAAGCGGACACGCGGGTCGCGAGGCCCGCTGGGGCCGCCCTCCCTGCCGATGTTGTCGCCGAAGGACTGAACCGGATTCGGCGTGCCGATTCGAGTTTTGATCCGGTGCATTTCACCGCGGGTGCGCGGACTGCTTTCGAGATGATCGTCGCTGCCTTTGCCAAAGGCGACAAGGCCGAGTTGCGGCCGTTGTTGAGCGACGAGGTCTTTGATCGTTTCGCCATGGCGATCGACGAGCGCGTCGCCGCCAAGGAAACTCTCGAGACGCAAATCGACAGGCTTGACAGCGTCGACATCATCGAGGCCGAGCTTGCCGGTCGCGCCGCGCAGGTAACGCTAAAGCTGGTCTCCCACCAGATCAATGTGACGCGCGCGATGGACGGAAGTATCGTCGACGGCGCTCCCGGCCAACCGGTCGAGAAGACCGATTTCTGGACCTTTGCGCGCGATACCCGATCCACCGACCCGAATTGGGTCCTCGTGGCAACCAGCAGCGGATAAACCTGCGCCGCGCCCCGGATCATCCGCGGCGTCGACACGTCGCGGCATTCGTCATTCTGACGCTTGTGCTGGTTACCCTTGGCCGCGACACCGGCCCGGCGCGCTTCACGCTCGAACCTGTCGCCTTCGCCCAACTTCAAGGATGGTCCGACGATCGAATCTCGGCAGCGATCCTGGCCTTTCGCAAATCCTGCGAGCGGATACTGACAGGGCCGGACGCAGCACCGCTCGACGCGAGGCCTCGGTTCGCCGATTACGGGCGGGTCAGCGTCTGGCGTGAGCTGTGCGAGGCCGCGGCCGCGCTGCCGGCGGAGGACGATGCCGCGGCGCGCCGCTTTTTCGAGACGGCGTTCGTGCCGTTGTCTGTCGCCGATTACGGGGCGTACGAAGGGCTGTTCACCGGGTATTACGAGATCGAGCTCAACGGGTCGCGGCGGCAGCAGGGCCGTTTTCAGACGCCGATCTACCGGCGGCCGCCCGACCTCGCCGTGGCTGCGCACTACTCGCGGGCCGAGATCGAGGACGGCGTGATCGCCGGGCGCGGTCTCGAGCTCCTCTGGGTCGACGATCCGATCGACGCGTTTTTTCTGGAGATCCAGGGCTCAGGCCGGGTCCGCTTCAAAGATGGTAAGACCATACGGGTCGGCTATGACGGGCAGAACGGGCTACCCTACGTTCCGGTCGGGAGGTTGCTGGTCGAGCGCGGTATCATGCCGCGTTCCGCGGTGACAATGCCGGCTATTCGCGCGTGGATGGAGCAGCATCCCGAGGCCGGCGCCGCGCTGCGCCGTGACAACCCGTCCTATGTTTTCTTTCGCGAGCTGCGCGGCGACGGACCGGTCGGTGCCGAGGGGGTCGCGCTGACCGCGGAGCGGAGCCTCGCGGTCGATCGGTCTTTTATCGCGCTCGGTGTCCCGATCTGGGTCGAAGCCGACGAGCGTTTCGCGTCGGCCGATCCGGTGCGGCGCCTGGTCGTGGCGCAGGATGTCGGGGGCGCCATCAAGGGCCCGGTGCGCGGCGATCTGTTCTGGGGCACCGGTAGCGCCGCTGGCGAACGCGCCGGTGTTATGAACGCCCGCGGCCGGTATTACCTGTTGCTGCCGCGCGGAGTTGCCAACCGGCTCGTTGCGGGGAGGTAAACCAAGTCGTACACGCTAGGAGAAAAATTTGGAGTTTTATTTCGTCACCCCGGCGCAGGCCGGGGTCCATTTCAGGAGCGGACACCGGCCTTCGCCGGTATGACGGAGCGGAGCGCGACGGCGCGGGCTCGGCAAGCGAGAAACCCCCCGCGCGATAAATTACGACAATTGCTGCCATGAGATTGCCAAATTCATATTGCACGCTAGGGGCGAATGCAGCAACGGCAACCATCGACCGCTCTGGCTGACCGCTTCAACCTGAAGACGAGTATTTGCTGCAGATTTGCAGCAGGTACAACAAGCGGTCATAATCGACTCGGCTTTTGGTTGTAGCGTGAGCAAAGAGCCAGGGTCGCCTCCGGTTGATTCGACGCGCGCAACCCCTAATTTTCGTTTCGTCGAGAGGCGGAGATAGTCGAGGATCGCCGAGCCCCGATGCGTGTAGCGCTGTTCGTGACTTGCCTGGTCGATTTCTTCCGGCCGACGATCGGGTTCGCCGCCGTAAAATTGCTCGAGCAGGCTGGGTGCACCGTCGAGGTGCCGCGGGCGCAGACCTGCTGCGGACAGCCGGCCTATAATTCGGGCGACCGCGCCGATGCCAAGGCGATCGCGCTGCAGGTGCTCGACACCTTCGCGGGCTATGACCATGTGGTGGCACCATCCGGCTCTTGCGCCGGGATGATGCGGGTTCACTACCCCGAGCTCTTCGCCGATGACCCGGCGGTGTTGCCGCGAGTCCGGAACCTTGCCGCGCGCAGCTCGGAGCTCGTCTCGTTTCTCGTCGACACTTGCGGGATGTCGGCGGTCTCAGCGCGCTGGGCCCGCACGGTCACCTATCACGACGCCTGCTCCGGCTTGCGCGAGCTCGCCGTCAAGGATCAGCCGCGCCGACTCTTGGCATCGGTCGACGGGTTGACCCTCGAAGAATTGCCCGGCGCCGAGACCTGCTGCGGCTTTGGCGGCACATTCTGTGTCAAATACCCGGACATCTCGGACAAGATGGTCGGTGACAAGGCGGTCGAAATCGCCGCGACCGGCGCTGCGGCGGTCTTGGCCGGAGACCTCGGCTGCCTGTTGAACATCGCCGGCAAGCTGCAACGCCACGGCCGGCGGATCGAGGTCCGCCACGTCGCCGAGGTGCTCGCCGGCATGACCGAGGACACTCCGGCGATCGGCGTTCCGCGATAAGAACATGCTCGCGACCAGCAGTATCTTCGAGGTGAACGCCCGCGCCGGTCTCGCCAACCCGATCCTGCAGCAGGCATTACGTTTGATGCGGAGCGGGTTTCCCGAGCGCCGCCGGCTCGCCGTCGAGCGGCTCCCCGAATTCGAGGCGCTGCGCGACATCGGCAAATCGATCAAGGACCACACGCTCGAGCATCTCGATTTCTATCTCGAGCTCTTCGAAGAAAACGTCGCGGCCTCAGGTGGCCGGGTTCATTGGGCGCGGACAGCCGACGAGGCGCGCGCCGTGGTGCTGCAGATCTGCCGCTCGGTCGACGCGAAGATCGTCACCAAGGGCAAGTCGATGATCGCCGAGGAGGTCGGGCTCAACGACTACCTCGAGCAGAACGGCATCACCCCGGTCGAGACCGATCTCGGCGAGTACATCATCCAGCTGCGCCACGAGCCGCCGAGCCACCTGATCGCACCGGCGATCCATTTGATGAAGGAGCAGGTCGCCGACACGTTCCGCGCCGAACATCGCGCCCTCGACCCGCAGCGCTCGCTCGCCGAGGCGCGCCAGCTTTGCGACGAAGCCCGCGCCGTGCTGCGCCCGCAATTTCTCGCCGCCGATGTCGGCATCACCGGCGCCAATTTCCTGGTCGCCGAGACCGGGTCGAGCATCATCGTCACCAACGAGGGCAACGGCGATCTGACCCAGACCCTGCCGCGCGTCCATATCGTCATGGCGAGCCTCGAAAAGCTGGTGCCGACCCTGGAGGATGCCGCGACCTTGCTGCGCCTCCTGGCCCGTTCGGCCACCGGCCAGGAGTCCTCGGCCTATACCACGGTGTCGACCGGCCCGCGGCGGGCGGGCGATCTCGATGGACCGGAGCAATATCATGTCGTGCTGCTCGACAATGGCCGCAGCGCATTGCTCGGCGGCGAGTTCCGGGACATGCTTCGCTGCATCCGCTGCTCGGCCTGTATGAACCACTGCCCGGTTTATGCCGCGGTCGGCGGGCACGCCTATGGCTGGGTCTATTCGGGGCCGATGGGGGCGGTGCTGACGCCAAGCCTGATCGGCATCGCCGAGGCCGGGCATCTGCCGAACGCCTCGACCTTTTGCGGAAAGTGCGAAAGCGTGTGTCCGGTCAGGATTCCGTTGCCGAAGCTGATGCGGCACTGGCGGGAGCGGCAATTTGCCGGGAAGCTCAACCCGCCGGTCTACCGTGCCGGGTTGTCGGTGTGGGCTTGGCTGGCGCGCCGGCCGGTCCTCTACCATGCGCTGATCGAGCTCACCAGCCGCACCCTCGGCTGGCTCGGCCGCGGCCGCGGGCGCTTTCGCACCCTGCCTATGGCCAATGGCTGGACCGCCGTGCGCGACATGCCGGTCCCGGAGGGCCGCAGCTTCCATAGCTTGTGGGCCGAGCGGCAAAAGGCTGGTGTCCGGCAGTGAGCGAGGCGCGCGCCGAGATCCTCGCCAGAATTCGCCGCTCGCTCAAACGCGGCCGGCTCGACCCGCCGCGCGAAACCGAGCTGCGCGAGCGGGCTGCAGCACACCGGCGCAATCTCGTTCCGGCGCGGGCCGTGAGCCTCGACGATCCGAAGCGGATCGCGCTATTTGTCGCGATGGCCGAGGAGGTCCAAGCTACGGTTGCCCGGGTGGGCTCATCCGGCGCGGTGCCGGAGGAGGTGGCGCGCTATCTTGCGGCCGAAAATCTTCCCGCCGAGCTCGTGCTGGCTCCGGATTCGAGCCTCGACGCGATGCCATGGCACGAGCGGCCGCTGCTGCGCTTACGCCGCGGCCGGGCCGAGGCGGGCGATGCCGTCAGTCTGACGCCGTGCTGTGCCGCGATCGCCGAAACCGGGACCCT
>Ga0126371_10003542_pt1 | contig 13679 bp, 13 predicted proteins | sample PanSoiMetaPlot_4_FD_110145 | JGI IMG/M metagenome (GOLD analysis project Ga0126371, IMG submission 110145) | Tropical forest soil microbial communities from Panama - MetaG Plot_4 | ecosystem: Environmental > Terrestrial > Soil > Tropical forest > Bulk soil | place: Panama | collected 2016-02-17 | reverse complement strand
GAGTATGGCTCGACGCCGTACATGATGTTCATGCTCGGCGAGTACGTGGCGATCGGAACCATGTGCGCCATGGCCACCATCATGTTCCTAGGTGGATGGCTGTCGCCGGTGCCCTATCCACCCTTCACTTGGGTGCCGGGCGTGATCTGGTTCACGCTCAAGGCGCTGTTTATGTTCTTCTTGTTCGCCATGGCAAAGGCCATGGTTCCACGCTACCGCTACGATCAACTCATGCGGCTTGGCTGGAAGGTGTTCCTGCCGCTGTCCCTGGCCATGGTGGCGATCGTGGCGGCCGTCATTCAATACGGCGCGCTGGCAACGGGCGCGGTGAAGTGAGGATGCGATGAGGCTCGATCGCGCAGCCAAAGGTTTGTTCCTAATGGAGTTCGTGACCGGCTTCGTGCTGGCCATGCGTTACTTCTTCAAGCCCAAGGCGACGCTCAACTATCCGTTCGAGAAGGGGCCGATCTCCCCACGGTTCCGCGGCGAGCATGCGTTGCGCCGCTATCCGAATGGAGAAGAGCGTTGCATTGCCTGCAAGCTATGCGAGGCGATCTGTCCGGCGCAGGCGATCACCATCGAGGCCGGCCCTCGGCGCAATGACGGCACACGCCGAACGACGCGTTATGACATCGATATGGTGAAATGCATTTATTGCGGGCTCTGCCAGGAGGCCTGTCCGGTCGACGCCATCGTCGAAGGCCCAAATTTCGAATTCGCGACCGAGTCGCGCGAGGAGCTTTATTACGACAAAGAGCGCCTGCTTGCGAACGGCGATCGCTGGGAACGCGAGATCGCGAAGAACCTGGCGCTCGACGCGCCGTACAGGTGATGGCGATGAGAACAATTGCAAGGCTGTGTATGACGACTGGAACCGCGGAGGCCGGCGCACAATGATCGCCGCGCTGTTCTTCTATCTTTTTGCCGGCATCTGCGTGGCCAGCGCGGTCATGGTGATCGCAGCGCGAAACCCCGTGCATTCGGTTCTGTTTCTCATTCTCGCATTCGTCAACGCGGCGGGCCTTTTCGTGATGATGGGGGCTGAATTCCTCGCGATGATTCTGATCGTGGTCTATGTCGGCGCGGTCGCTGTCTTGTTCTTGTTTGTCGTGATGATGCTCGACGTTGATTTTTCCGAACTCAAGCAGGGAATGCTGCAATATCTTCCCATTGGAATGTTGATCGGCGGCATCTTTCTCGCGGAATTGTTGTTGGTGGTCGGAGCCTGGGCAATCGGCCCCGGGGTGCCGCAGGCGATCACCGCGCCCATCCCCACAAAAATTCCGAACACAGAAGCCATCGGTCTCGTGCTCTACACGCGCTACATTTACTTCTTCGAAGCGGCCGGCATGATCCTGCTGGTGGCAATGGTGGGTGCCATCGTGCTCACGCTGCATCACCGCACCCGAGTGCGGCGCCAGAATATCGGCGAGCAGGTTGCACGCACGCCGCTGACCTCGATCGAGGTCGTGAAAGTGCGTTCGGGACAGGGTCTGGGAAGCAATACATGACGATCGGTCTTGGCCATTACCTTGCGGTCGCCGCAATCCTGTTCACGCTTGGGATCTTCGGTATTTTCCTGAACCGCAAGAACGTCATCGTCATCTTGATGTCGATCGAACTGATCCTGCTTGCGGTCAACATCAATCTGGTGGCCTTCTCGACTCACCTAGGCGACATCGTCGGCCAGATCTACGCGCTGCTGGTGTTGACGGTCGCGGCGGCCGAAGCGGCCATCGGGCTCGCGATTCTTGTGGTTTTCTATCGCAACCGCGGCTCGATCGCGGTCGAAGACATTAATCTGATGAGCGGCTAGCGCATGATCCCGAAAAGCAGAGACTGGTTTTCGGACAAGGTCACGCGCCAACGGGCACAATCGTAATGTACCAGGCAATCGTATTTCTCCCGCTTCTCGGCGCCATCCTGGCCGGCATTATCGCGCTCGCCGGTGCGCGCGCCCGTTTTCCGGGAAAAGGGCCGGTAGCGAGCCCCGAAGATAGCGCAGCGAACCATGGGTCTCACCATGGCGCGGCCGACGTCGGTGACGGCGCGGTCATTCACTCGTCTCAGCATGAAGAAGAGGCACACGAGCCGGCCGCTTCCGGTTCGCGCATGGCCGAGTTGATCACGACCACGCTTTTGCTGATTTGCATGATCCTGTCGTGGATTGCCTTCGTGGATGTCGGTTTTGGCCATCACGACATGCGGGTGCCGATCTTCACATGGATGACCGCCGGCGACCTTAAAGTCGAGTGGTCGCTTCGCATCGACACCCTCACGGCCGTCATGCTGGTTGTGGTGAACACAGTGTCGGCCTTCGTGCATCTTTATTCGATCGGCTACATGCACGAAGACCCGTATCGACCACGCTTCTTCGGCTATCTGTCGATGTTCACCTTCGCCATGCTGATGCTGGTGACGGCGGACAATCTGGTGCAGCTGTTCTTCGGCTGGGAAGGCGTGGGGCTAGCAAGCTATCTTTTGATCGGCTTCTGGTATCACAAACCTGAAGCGAACGCGGCTGCGATCAAGGCCTTCATCGTCAATCGCGTCGGCGATTTTGGCTTTGCGCTCGGCATTTTCGCCGTGTTCATGCTCACCGGCGCAATCGATTTCGACACGGTCTTTGCACAGGCCCCCGCTCTGACCGGCAAGATGATCAATTTCTTCGGTTGGCAGGCGGACGCGCTTACGCTCACCTGTCTGTTCCTGTTCATGGGTGCGATGGGTAAGTCGGCGCAGTTCCTGCTGCACACCTGGTTGCCCGACGCAATGGAAGGACCGACCCCCGTTTCAGCTTTGATCCATGCCGCAACCATGGTGACTGCCGGGGTGTTCATGGTGGCGCGGTTATCACCGCTGTTCGAGCTCGCTCCGAACGCTCAGTCCTTCGTGATTTTGATCGGCGCGACAACGGCCTTCTTCGCGGCGACCATCGGCCTCGTGCAGAACGACATCAAGCGCATCATTGCTTATTCGACCTGCTCGCAGCTCGGCTACATGTTCGTGGCCATGGGAGTAGGGGCTTATTCCGTGGGCATGTTCCATTTGTTCACGCACGCCTTCTTCAAGGGACTGCTGTTCCTTGGCTCAGGTTCCGTGATTCAAGCGATGCATCACGAGCAGGACATCCGCAACATGGGCGGGCTGAAGGATCGCATTCCTTACACGTATATCGTGATGCTTATCGGCACGCTGGCGCTGACCGGTTTCCCGTTGACCGCCGGCTATTTTTCCAAGGACGCCGTCATCGAGGCCGCGTATGTCGGCAAGAACCCGATGGCGCTCTACGGCTTCATCTGCACGGTCTCCGCCGCGTTGCTCACTTCATTTTATTCCTGGCGGCTCATCTTCAAGACGTTCCACGGCGAGCCGCAAGATCGCAAGCACTGGCGGGACGCACACGAAAGCCCGATGGTTATGCTGATCCCGCTGGGCTTTTTGGCCGCAGGTTCAGTGCTGGCCGGGTTGCCGTTCAAGGAAATCTTTGCCGGTCACGGCGTGGAGGGATTCTTTCGCGATTCACTTGCGTTCGCGAAATCCAATCACGTGCTGGAGGATATGCACCACGTGCCCTTGCAGATCAGCGTTCTGCCGACAGTCATGATGGTCATCGGCTTCGTGATCGCGTGGCACTTCTACATCCGCCGGCCCGACATTCCAGTCGAACTCGCGCGCCAGCACGACTGGCTCTACCGCTTCCTGCTCAACAAATGGTACTTCGACGAGCTGTACGACCTGATTTTCGTTCGCCCCACCATCTGGCTCGGTCGCCTGCTGTGGAAAGGCGGCGATGGCTGGCTGATCGACGGTTTCGGGCCTGACGGCGTATCGGCGCGCGTGCTCGACGTCACCCGCAACGTGGTGCGATTGCAGACCGGTTATCTCTATCACTATGCCTTTGCAATGCTGATCGGGGCCGCAGCCTTTATCACCTGGTTCATGTTTGCGATGGGGACGCACTAATGAATTGGCCGATCCTCTCCGTCGTCACCTTCCTTCCGCTGCTTGGGGCGGTCCTCGTCGCGCTGCTCGTGCACGGCAATGAGCGCCTGGCGCGCGGAACCGCACGCTGGATCGCGCTGTGGGCGACGCTGGTCACCTTTGCCATTTCGCTTGTGATGGTCTGGCGCTTCGACCCCAGCTCGGCGGAATTCCAGTTCGTCGAGAAATACAACTGGCTTGGCATTGCCTCCTATCACATGGGCGTCGACGGCATCTCGCTGCCCTTCGTGATCTTGACGACCGCGCTGATGCCGATCTGCATTCTGGCCAGTTGGACCGCGATTCAGACGCGCGTGAAGGAATACATGATCGCGTTTCTGGTGCTGGAAATCTTGATGGTCGGCACCTTCTCGTCCCTCGATCTGGTGCTGTTCTACCTGTTCTTCGAAGGCGGTCTGATCCCGATGTTCCTGATCATCGGCATCTGGGGTGGGCCGCGCCGGGTCTATGCCAGCTTCAAATTCTTCCTCTACACGTTCCTTGGCTCGGTGCTGATGCTGCTTGCCATCATGGCGATGTATTGGGACGCCGGCACCACTGATATTGCGGCGCTGCTACGCCACGGCTTCCCGCTCGGCTTGCAGAAATGGGCGTGGTTTGCCTTCTTCGCGTCGTTCGCCGTGAAGATGCCGATGTGGCCGGTCCACACCTGGCTGCCGGACGCGCATGTCGAGGCCCCAACAGCGGGCTCTGTCATTCTCGCCGCGATCCTTCTGAAGATGGGCGGCTACGGCTTCCTGCGCTTTTCGTTGCCGATGTTTCCGGCGGCAAGTCACGAATTTGCGCCGCTGATCTTCACGCTTTCGGTCGTCGCCATCATCTACACCTCGCTCGTGGCGCTGGTGCAGGAGGACGTGAAGAAGCTGATCGCGTACTCATCGGTCGCGCATATGGGCTTTGTGACGATGGGCATCTTTGCCGCGACAGCGCAGGGCGTCGCCGGCGGTATATTCCAGATGATCTCGCATGGCATCGTCTCGGGGGCGCTGTTCCTCTGCGTCGGCGTGGTTTATGACCGCATGCATACGCGCGAGATCGCCGCCTATGGCGGGCTGGTGAATCGCATGCCGCTTTACGCGTTTGTCTTCATGGTGTTCACGCTGGCCAATGTCGGCCTGCCCGGAACGTCGGGATTCATCGGCGAATTTCTGTCTTTGATCGGCACCTTCCGGATCAACATACCGGTCGCGACATTTGCCACCCTCGGCGTCATCCTGTCGGCAGGCTATGCGCTGTGGCTCTATGGCAGGATGATTTTCGGCGCCCTCAAACCGTCGCTCGAAGGTATCCGCGATATTGGCTGGCGCGAGACGGTGATTTTTGCGCCCCTGGTCGCACTCACCATCCTGTTTGGCGTTATGCCCAAGCCGGTGCTCGATATGTCGGCGGCCTCGGTCACTCAGCTGCTCGAGAACTACAATCACGCCATTGCCACGTCCAAGAACGCCGAGCTGTCTTCGGCGCCTCTGGGAACGGCAGCCGCAGAGCTGGCACAAGCTGATCGCGGCCGGAGCGTTGCACGATGAATCAACTGTCCGCCTTGCACGACCTGGTGCCGATTCTGCCGGAACTTGTGCTGGCTTGCGGCGCCATGCTGATGCTGATGTTCGGTGCATTCATCGGCGAGCGTAGCGCTGCAATGGTCAATGGCTGGTGCGTCGTGGTGTTGGTACTGGCCGGCATCGCTCTCGTCTGGTTGCCGGCAGGACCGCACACAATGTTCGGCGGAAGTTTTCTCATCGACGACTATGCGCGCTTCCTCAAGATGCTGACGCTGGTCGGCTCGGCCGGCGCGCTTTTATTGTCGCTCGACTATCTCACGCTCGAGCGACAGCAGAAGTTCGAATATGGCGCGCTGTTTCTGCTGGCCACGCTCGGCATGCTGATGTTGATCTCGGCCTCGGATCTGATCGCGCTCTATCTTGGCCTCGAGCTGATGAGCCTTCCGCTTTACGTGATCGCGGCGTCAAATCGTGGGAACCTCAGATCGACCGAGGCCGGCCTGAAGTATTTCGTGCTCGGCGCGCTTTCCTCGGGAATGCTGCTTTACGGTGCGTCACTGATCTACGGTTTCACCGGCACCGTTAATTTTGCCGGCATCGCCAAGGCGACACAGGCCGGTGCCGGTGTCGGCTTGATCTTCGGCCTTGTATTTCTGTTCGTCGGTTTCTGCTTCAAAATCTCGGCAGTGCCTTTTCATATGTGGACGCCGGACGTCTACGAAGGGGCGCCGACCCCGGTCACTGCCTTCTTCGCGGCGGCCCCGAAGGTCGCCGGCATTGCCATTTTCGTTCGCGCGACAGTCGTGGCGTTTCCCGGCATCACCCACGAATGGCAGCAGATCGTCGTGTTCGTTTCGATCGCGTCGATGGCGCTCGGCGCCTTCGCGGCAATCGGCCAGCGAAATATCAAGCGACTGATGGCGTACTCCTCGATCGGCCACATGGGTTATGCCCTGGTCGGGCTTGCTGCCGGTACGGCCGAGGGCGTGCAGGGGGTGCTCGTGTACATGAGCATCTATGTGGTGATGACGCTCGGTACCTTCGCGGTCATCCTGAGCATGCGGCGCGATGGCAGGCTGGTCGAAAATATTGGCGACCTCTCGGGCCTCGCGCGCACGCACCCGAATATGGCGTTCTTCCTCGCGGTGCTGCTGTTCTCACTCGCCGGCGTTCCGCCGCTCGCGGGTTTCTTCGGGAAATTCTACGTATTCCTGGCAGCCATCAAGGCCGGGCTGTTCACACTGGCGGTGATCGGCGTGCTCGCCAGCGTGGTCGGCGCCTACTACTATCTGGCGATCGTCAAAGTCATGTATTTCGACGAGCCCGTACAGAGCTTTGATCGCATGCCGATGCTGCTGCGTCTGGTCCTGGGCGTGTCGGGCCTGGCCAATATTCTCTTCTTCGCCTATCCGGCGCCGCTTTTGGGAGCAGCGACAGTGGCGGCGAAGTCGCTCTTCTGAATGAACCGCGAAGCCACGGGCCTGGCGGGGGTCCGGCACATCGTCTACGAGACACTTGGCTCGACTAACGCCGAGGCGCTGGCGCTTGCAGGCGCCGGCGAGCGCGGCCCGTTGTGGCTTACCGCCACAAGTCAAAGCGCCGGCCGTGGCCGCCGCGGCAGCCACTGGGTCTCCCAACCCGGCAATCTTCACGCGACGCTGTTATTGACTGAGCCCTCGGTCCCCGCGAAGGCGCCGCAGCTATCCTTTGTCGCGGCACTCGCGGTTCATGATGCCGTTGCAGAGTGCGCGCCCCAGCTTGGCCCGCTCCTGAAAGTAAAGTGGCCGAATGACCTGTTGATCGGACAGGCGAAAGTTGCCGGCATTCTGATCGAAGGGATGAATGAGCCCAACTTCGTGGTTGCGATCGGCATTGGCGTCAATTGCGCTGCTCATCCGGACAAGACCGACTATCCGGCGATCGATCTTGCCTCGACCGGTGCGCTCGTCGTGCCGGATACCTTGTTTGCATCGCTGGCGGCTGCCATGGCGCAACGCCTTGCGCAGTGGAGAGAGGGCTCGGGTTTCGCCGAAATTCGTGCCGACTGGCTCAAGCGTGCGGCCGGTCTTGGCGAAATGCTCCAGGTTCGATTGCCTGAGCGTGCGTTATCGGGCCGCTTTGATGGCCTCGACGAAAGCGGGCGCCTTCTGCTCGACCAAGGTGGCCAGATAACGGCGGTTACCGCCGGCGAAGTTTTTGAGTTTGGTGGACGCTGACCATGGCCGCGCCGCAGCAACTGGTATTTGCGCCCCTCGGGGGCGTCGGCGAGATCGGCATGAACCTGTCGATCTACGGTCTTGGCGATCAAGGCAATCGGACGTGGCTTGTGGTCGATCTTGGCGTCTCGTTCGCCTCAGAAGAGCACTTGCCGGGCGTCGACCTTATTCTGCCCGATGTGCGGTATCTCGTTGAAGAGCGCAAGAATCTGGCTGGGCTCGTGCTGACCCACGCACACGAGGACCATTTCGGAGCGCTCCTTGAGTTGTGGCCGCGGCTGAAAGTACCGGTCTACGCCACGCCCTTTACGGCGGCGCTGCTCGAAGCCAAATGTGCCGGCGAACCTGGCGCGCCGAAGATCCCCGTCAATGTTGTCGCTCTCGGTAGCCGCTTCGATGTCGGGGCGTTCGACATCGAGCTTGTGACCATGGCCCATTCGATTCCGGAATCGAATGCATTGATTATCCGGACGCCAGCCGGCGCCGTGCTTCACACCGGTGACTGGAAAATCGATCCGACGCCGATTCTGCGCGATCCGACCGACGAAAAGAAGCTGCGCGCGCTGGGTGAGGAAGGGTGTCTCGCGCTCGTTGGCGATTCCACCAACGCGGTGCGCGAAGGTCGATCGCCTTCCGAAGTCGACGTCGCAAAAACCATCGCCGAACTCGTCAAAGCTTCGCGCGGGCGCGTCGCGGTGACAACATTCGCCTCCAATGTCGCGAGGCTGCGCGCGGTTGCCGATGCCGCCAGGGCCGCCGACCGGGAAGTCGTTATCGTCGGCCGCGCAATGGAGCGCATCGTGCAAATCGCGCGAGAGACGGGATATTTCGAAGGCGTCCAGGAGTTTCGTTCTGTCGATGCCTATGGCTATCTGCCGGCGAACAAGGTCGTCGCGCTCTGTACGGGCAGCCAGGGCGAACCGCGGGCGGCGCTTTCGCGCATTGCCGAGGATCAGCATCCGGAGGTGACGTTCTCGCCTGGCGACCGGGTGATCTATTCCGCCCGGACCATTCCCGGCAACGAGAAGGCTGTGAACCGTGTCATCAACCTGCTGATCGAACAGGGCATCGAAGTCATCACCGATCGCACGCATCTGGTGCACGTGTCGGGGCACCCGCGCCGCGCCGAGCTCGAGGAACTGATCGGCTGGGTCAGGCCAAAGATCCTCATTCCCGTGCATGGCGAGGCGCTGCATCTGCACGAGCATGCGGCGCTCGCGCGTCGCTGCGGCGTCCGTGACGTCGTGCAATGCCGCAATGGTGATCTGCTGCAGCTGTCACCGCAGGTTCGCACGATCGATGAGGTTCCAGCCGGGCGGATCTACAAGGATGGAATTCTGCTGATCGAAGCAGAGGCCCGCACGGTCGCCGATCGCAGACGGCTGAGCTTTGCCGGCGCCGTATCGGTCGCAATCGCGATTACGGACAAAGGCGAACTGGTCGATGATCCATCGCTCGATCTCATCGGGATTCCAGAGCGTGATCGCGATGGCGGCTCGATGTACGAGGCAGTGCGCGATGCGCTGATCGAGACATTCGAGTCCTTGCCGCGTGGCCGTCGACGCGATCCCGATTCAGTCGCTGAAGCGCTCCGACGTGGCGTTCGTGCGGCTGTCGCGCAGCGCTGGGGCAAGAAGCCGATGTGTCACGTCCACGTACTGACGGTATGATGGCGCAGGCATCGGGTTTGCCCGATGTCGGGATTTTGTAATGCCGGAAGCGAGGACAATCATGATCGGTCGTCTCAATCACGTTGCTATCGCCGTGCGCGATATCGGTAAAGCCTCCAAGGTCTATCGAGATACCTTGGGCGCCGAAGTTTCCGCAAAGGTGGCCCAACCCGAACATGGCGTATCGACCGTGTTCATTACGCTTCCGAACACCAAGATTGAATTGCTGGAGCCACTCGGCGCCGAGTCGCCCATCGCGAAGTTCCTCGAGAAGAATCCCGACGGCGGCATCCATCACGTCTGCTACGAAGTTCCGGACATCCGTGCCGCCCGTGACACGCTCAAAGCGCAGGGCGCGCGCGTTCTTGGCGACGGCGAGGCGAAAATCGGCGCGCACGGCAAACCCGTTTTGTTTCTTCACCCGAAGGACTTTTGCGGCACGCTCGTCGAACTCGAACAGGCCTGAAGAGATGGGCAAACCTCGGTCCGGCAAATGAGCACCAGCACGATCATCGCCATCTACTTTCTCGTCTGGTGGGTGACGCTGTTTGCTGTGCTGCCGTGGGGCGTGCGCAACCAGGAAGAAAGTGGCGACATCTCGCCCGGAACCGATCCTGGGGCGCCCGCGGTACACAAGGTCTGGAGCAAGCTGGTTTGGACGACAGTGGTCGCGACCGTGCTCTTCGGGATTTTATACTTTGTCTATTCCCAAGGCCTCATTCCATACGACCTGCTGATGGCGATCTCCGGCCCGAAGCGGTAGACAAAAAAGAGCAGGGCGCGAAGCCCTGCTCATCATCTTGATCGAGTCCTTGTCCCCCGGCGTTTGGTCGTTTGCGGGGTGGCTGCGGTTATCGCGCCAGGACTTGCTTTCCTCCCAAGACTTGGACCGCAGGTTTGGCACCGGTCTTCGGCCGGTTTCCGCTCGTACGGACTGGGGCGACGCTAGCCGATCATCCGAAGGCTGTCACGAATATTTGTAGCATCAGCGCTCGATAACGATCGGAGCATCGAGCGGGATCAGTTCCCCATGGTCGGGCCTAACGAAAACCCGGACGGTCCATATGCCGGGTTCCGTCAGCGTGACACCGTTAACCAGCCAGCGTCCATCAGCCTGCTCGACAGCATCCTGCTCGACCGGATGGGCGCCGCCCTGCTTCGGTGGCTCCAGGGCAAGGCGCACATCCTTTGCCGGGAAAAGTGAGAGATCTTCGCGTGCAACGCGAATCGTAACGTCAGCTTTCCCGGGGCGCCCAGGGTTGATCATCACGTCGGCCATAGCTTCCTGGCTATGGATGTGGACGAACGCGGCGTCGGGCGGGATGCCTTCGGGCGCGACGTGCCTGTGCGCAGAAGGTGGCAAAGTCCCAAGCATCCCGACAAATAGCAGGACGCAGAGACCCAAGGCGATTTCGGCGAGGCTGTTGAATTGCAGTGCGCGCAGCGCTGAGGCCTTGGGCAGCCGGGGGGTCAGGTAAAAGCGGTTCACCGTGGCAATGGCCACCATTGCGGCAAACAGCCCGATTTTGAAGGCGACCAACCGGCCATAGTCGGTAGTCACCAGATCGCGCGGACCACTCAAAAGAAACCAAGTGTTGACTAGGCCGCTTGCCAATAGGGACCCGACGCTGAGGATGCCGATCACCGAGAAACGGTGGGTCGACCGGATTGCAAAATCGGACCAGGCGACGCTTTTCGCCCGCCGCGCCCTCCACACCAGCCAGGCGAAGGCCGGGAGACCGCCGAGCCAGGCTCCGGCCGCCAGCAAATGCACGATGTCGGAAGCAAGGTGCACATCGCCGGCCAGTCCCGGCGCTGCGCCGGCGTGACCGACCAGCGCGAGCAGGGCCGTCAAGGTGGCCGCTGTGGCAAGCTGCGCGCTGCGCATCGCGGGCCGATGGATCAGGACACCGAGCAGCAGAGCGAGCACAAGCCGCGCACACCACACGAGGCCGAAGCGCGTATCGAACAATACCACCCAGGCCCCGCCATGCAGGCAGACATCCGCAAGCGATACGCCGAGAATGTCGGATGCCACCAGCACCAGCCACGCCGCACCCGACATGACTGTCAGACCGAGCGCGACCCAGATCAGGACAGTGAGCTGATAGCGGACGATCGCGAAATCGAGCCGCGGCTTCGTGCCGGCCGGTTCGGCAGCGAGCACCAAGAAGGCGGCCGTTCCGCATGCCAGCAATGTCGCGGCGATGTGAAGGCCGCGCACATATATCAGCGGATCGGTAATCACGAAGTGTCCTCGGGCTGCCGGTCTTCACTGACCGACGCGAAATGTGAAATCGCCCTGGGTACGATGGGTATCAACGGACAACACACGCCAGATCACCTTATAGGTTCCGGGGGGCAGCGATTTAAGCGACACACGTAGCTGCGTGCGGTCGCCAACAACCGTAGCCTTACCCGCATTGACGGCCGCACCCTGTTCGTTGCGAACCTCGATCGAGCTGAAGGCCGGCTCGAGTTTTTCAGTGAACCAGAGCATGACCTCCTTCGGTGATTGCGCGACTGTGCTGCCGACCTTCGGCGTCGCGTGGTCAAGATGAGCGTGCGCCAAGGCCGAGCCAGCTGTGGCGAATAGAACAGCAATGGTTGTGATGATGCGCATGGCTAGCGGCCGAAAGCCGGTCTCCCTGTCGTGATGTTGTTGGCAAAAATGGGTCGTCCGAGCGAGTTCGGGAAGATGTCGTCGAGGTAGAAGTGCAGTTGCCCGATGATACCGACGCTGGTGCCGCTCTGACGGTTCACCGGGATCATGGCTTCGACCGCAACTTGATATTTGTTTCCGACGTAAATGAAGCCCGGGTTGATGGTACCCGTTGTCACTGTGCCGGACGTCGTCGTGTTCGAGACCGGTGTCTGCATCGAAGCCTCGACGATCGGGATGAGACGATTCACAAACTCCGGCAAACCCAGATCGGCAACCGCAGACTTCAAGTAGGGCATGCTGTACTGGAGGGTTAACCCCCAATTGAACACGCGCGGATTGAATGCGGTATCGATACTCAGCTCGCCACTGTCGGGATCGGTCGTCGCCGTGGTGACCTCTGACGAGCCTGGAATCGAGTAGCCGAACTGACCGGTGATCGCGAAAGGTCGCGCCCAACTCAGACTCGTGGGCAGGTCGCCAAAGCCTTTGCCGAAATAAACTGTCGGCGTGTAGACGGTGAAGCGCTCAGCACCAACGCCCTGTGCCCCGCTGCCACCCCATTCGATCTCGAGGCCCACCGACATCACGAATTCATGCTCGGGGTTCTTGAACAAGCGGTACTTGAACGTCGTCTCCAGATTTTGAAAGCCTTGGACGCCGGTCATGTTGGGTCCACCTGGGGCGTAAAGTCTCGACCAGGTCGGCGCAAAGGACACGCCGAAATCCTCGGTGATGCGCTTCGAAAATTCTCCGGAGATATCCAGTTGCTTGAAAGACGGATCATCACCGGTTTTCGACATTGAGATGGTCGGAAATGATAGTTCGTCGTTGACGCCGGGATCATCGATAGCCAGCGTTGCCGGAAAGAAACGGTTGCCGATGATCTCGTGCGCGCGCGCAGATGTCGTCGAGGCCGCCATGACGGCGGCGAGAGTGGCCAGCGGCCACGTATTCTTGAACATGGAAGACTCCAGTGTCGCGATGACGGATCAATGAAGCCGCGCAGAGGCGGCGTTTGATGTCAGGCGAGAGCCGGAGGACCTCGAGCGCGCTTGGGATCAGCGGAAATATTATCATGCCGCGCGAATTCGACGAGGCTCAGAACCTGGAGTGTGCGCACGGGTTCGAAGCGAGCAGCCAAGACTGTGTCGGGCGTCAATGGCGGCGTAGCCGCGCTGCACAGATTGCAATGATCGCAGACGTGCGTCGGCAGCAGCGGGCCGGGTGTCTGTTCGGCGGGCGCCGATGTTTCGCTGTGGCAAATGATTGTGAATGGGTCGAGCGGGACGTCGGCAGGGGCTGGGGCAATACCCCCGATAACTGTATGCACGGCCAATGCAAATGCCGCCACCGTGCGCACTACTTGTCTGATAGACGCTCCCATAGCTTCGACCGTCCTCGGGTTCCGAACCTAGCATGGATATAGATGCCGCATGGTTCAATAAATTCCCGAAACTGAGTACGAAGGGCGAACAATTGAGTCCTTGGACCAATATTGGACCCAATTGGTCTTTCAGCCACGCAATAGCGCACCGATGGGTCTGGCTGCATCAGCGTCGGTTCTTGGTCCGCTTGGCTTTTAGGACTTCAGCAACGTCGGTGGATCGTGCCCACAGCGGTC
>Ga0126371_10003541_pt1 | contig 13681 bp, 14 predicted proteins | sample PanSoiMetaPlot_4_FD_110145 | JGI IMG/M metagenome (GOLD analysis project Ga0126371, IMG submission 110145) | Tropical forest soil microbial communities from Panama - MetaG Plot_4 | ecosystem: Environmental > Terrestrial > Soil > Tropical forest > Bulk soil | place: Panama | collected 2016-02-17 | reverse complement strand
CGGGACGAAGGAGCTGATCACGGCGGTGCCTTCGGGCAGGCCCTCAACGGCCACGAGCACCTCCACGCCGCCCGGCACCGAGGTGCTGAAGGACTGGCCGCGCATCGCCAGTTCGACGCTGGGTGACCTGGGCGCCGGAACGCCCGCCTCGGTGCCGTCCGGTAGGAAGATCGTGACCGCTGTGCTGCTCGCGGCGTTGACCTGATCCACCGTCAGCCGCAGGTGGCGGTCGTCGAGTGTGGCGACGAGCGGGGTCATGGACTGCGCCTCGACGGTGGCCGTCGAGACCGCGCGGTCGACGGCGAGGGTGCGCAGCACCAAGGCGAGCGGCACCAGGAACGAGACAAGCACGAGCGAGGTCGTCGCCACCACTAGCGCGATGATCCGGAGTCTCATCCCGGCGGGCTGAGTTTGACTCCGACGCCGCGGACGGTGTGCAGGTAGCGGGGTTGCTGAGCGGTCTCGCCAAGCTTCCTGCGTAGCCACGAAATGTGTACGTCAACCGTCTTGTCCGCGCCGCCGTAGGGCATCTGCCAGACGTTGGTGAGCAGGTCGCGTCGGGTGACCACCTGGCCCGCATGCTGCGCGAGGTAGTGCAGCAGGTCGAATTCCCGGCGGCTCAGGTCCAGGCCGATGCCGTCAAGCGTCGCTTCATGCGCGGCCGGGTCCAGCCGCAGCCCGCCGCACTCAACCGGCGCGTCGCCTCTCCCGTCCTGCTGGCCGGACCGCCTGAGCACCGCCCTGATCCTGGCCTCGATCTGGCCCGTGCCGAATGGCTTGACCACGTAGTCGTCGGCGCCGGCGTCGAGCACCCGGATGATCTCGCGCTCATCGTCGTGCGCGGTGACGACGACCACGGGTACCGCGCTGACCGCGCGCATCATCCGCAGCGCCTCGTATCCAGACAGGTCAGGCAGCCCAAGGTCGAGCAGGACTAGGTCTGGTGGCGTGTCGAGCACATGCCGCAGTGCGGTCATCGCGCTGGCCGTAGAGGTCACCGCATGGCCGTGCTCGGTGAGCACGCGGATGAGCGCGCCGCGGATGGCCGCGTCGTCCTCCACCAGCAAAAGCTGCGCCATGGAACCGAACGGTATCCCGATCGCGGGCACCAGGACGGGTTACAGCCGATTTACTTAAAATCCGCTTTACCCGCCCTTAGGAATGGCCCTGCGATGGTGTAGCGTGCACAAGCGCATTCTCTTCGGCCTCGTCGCATGGCTGCTTGGCGCGGCAACCGCCACCGCGGGCAGCCTGCTCGCGGTCTCACTGCTCGGCCAGGGCATTGGCGGCGGCTCTGCTCAGCAGCTGACCCAGGACGCGGTGAACGGGGCACTGGCCAGTGAAGTCGCGGAGAGTACCCCGCCGGCTTCCCCGACGGAATCGCGAACAGTGCACCCGGCGGCCAAGCCACGCAAGCCATCGCCGACGGCCGCGCCAGATCCGCCGCCGACGCCGGCCGCCACCAGCGCGAGCCCGGCTACTACCGATGGTCCCCCCTCGAGTTCTGGCGGGACGGTGTTCACTTCCAAGGGTGGTCAGGTGGTAGCCAGCTGCCAGCCGGCGGGCGCATACCTGCTCTCCTGGTCACCGTTCCAGGGCTACGAGGTCAGCTATGTCGTCAGGGGACCCGCCGCCGTCGCCAGGGTGTCGTTCGAGTCGATCACCGTGGAGGAGACCATGGTGGTTACGTGCTCAGCCGGCGTGCCGTCCGCCAGAACGTCTACCGGCAATTGAGTCCTCGATGAGCAGCGCCAGCGTCGGGCAGGCCGCGGCCGCTCGCCGGGCATGCTCAGCCAGGTGACTGGGAACAGGGCCGTCGGGGACCAGCGGGTACCCCCACGGGTCAAGCCCGATGAGCTCGGGCAGCAACTCCGCGCACATGCCGTGTGCGGTGCAGGCGATGGGGTTGACGCGCAGCCGGATGCCGTTGCCGCCCCTCATGCGTTATCTCCGGGGATCGGCAGCAGCGGTTCCCTGAGCACGCCACGGCAGGGACCGATCTCGTCATGATGACGCGAGTCCGCGCCTGCCGCACGCAGCGCGCTGCGGATCAGCTGGGTGACTCCGTCCGGGTGCCGGCAGGCTCCGCGGCGCTCAACGAGCGGTACCAGCGTGCCGAGCTGCCCGAGGAGCCGGCCGCGGCCGCCGTAGAAGGCGAGATCGGCCAGGGCGTCGGCGAGCGCAGGCAACCCGAACACACAGGGACCGCACTGGCCGGCGCTCTCGTCGGCCAGGTAGCGGACCACCCGGGCGGTCTCCGCGAGCAGGCACGATGACGCAGGCAGCGCGATCACCATGCCGGCGCCGAGTGCACCACCCGCGGCCTTCAGTGCCGCGTGGGTCATCGGCAACGGTAGCGCGGCCGCTACGGGTAGCCAGGCGCCGAAGTAGCCGCCGACCAGCATCGCCTGCAGCCGTTCGGCAGGGCCGCCGGCGTGCGCGACCACCTGCCCGATCGGGGTACCGAGCTCGATCTCGTAGACGCCGGGCCGGTAGACCGCGCCGCTCACCGTGACCAGCGTCGAACCGGGCGCGGTCGGCAGCCCGGCGGAGCGGAACCAGCGAGCTCCGTACCTGGCGATCAGCGCCAGATGCGCGAGCGTCTCCACGTTGTTCACCAGCGTGGGCAGACCGCGTACGCCGCGCTCGTGCGGGCGCGGCGGCGCGAACGTGGGCTTGGCAGGGCCGCCGTTCAGGTGCTGGACGATGGAGGACTGCTCGCTGGCGACGTACCGGCCGGGAATGCCGGTCACCTGGATCGGCAGCGGGTCATCCCGCTCCGCGACCGCGGCGTCCAGCCAGCTCATCAGTTCGGTCTCGTGATCATGCACGCACAGGTAGGCCTCGTCAGCCCCCACCGCCCGGGCGGCGAGCACGATCCCGTCGAGGACCAGGTGCGGTAGCCGGGTGAGCAGCAGCCGGTCTTTGCTCGACGCGGGCTCGCCTTCCGCGCCGTTGGCAACGACTACCCTGCCGCCGCGCCGCGGGCCGTCGGCGACCGAGCGCAACTTCCGCCCGGTGGGGAACCCCGCACCGCCCCTGCCGGTAAGGCCGGACGCGTCCACGGCGTCGATGAATCGCCGGCCCACGGCCGACCGGTTTCTGCCGTTGCCAACAAGGAGCTGAGGCAGCGGGCCGTAACACCGGTAATGCTCGGCCAGGTCGGCGGGACGGTAGTAGGAAAGGCCGGCCAGCAGGCGCGGCACCGGCCTGCTGGCGATGCCGGTGATCTCGAGGGTGTTCACCGCGCCCCCACCACGACAATGACTCGCCAGGCGATCGCGACGCACACGCAGCCGACGCAGGCCAGCGTCAGCGCGATCACCCAGGTAACGGACCTGTCCGTGCCGATCCCGACGCCGTGCGCCACGGCGACAGGCCAGCAGGCGTAGGCCAGCCAGTGCAGCCGGCGCCAGGCCCGGTACCCGAGCCGGTCCCTGAGCAGGCTGGTGACAATCAGCGCGATGAGCAGGTCAAGCGCCACCGCGCCGAGCGACAGCCAGTCCGTCTTGTACGAGGAAGCGAACGGCACGAACACCGCGGTCACCGAGATGGAGACATACGTGTCGAGCACGGTGCTGGCTATGTGCATGGCCAGGAACACCAGCACGAGGAGAGATATGTTGCGGTGCAGGCCCTGGGTCAGAAAACGCGGCCAGCGCTGGCTGGCGAACCGGCCAGCCGTGAGCAGGCCGAGCAGCACGCTCGCCGTCAACAGCAGCAGGCTGACCAGCCCGCTCGCCCGGGTGGCGTACCACAGTCCGGGTCCGTGCATGTCGAAACTCATTGGCCCGTTCCCCCGCCGGGCCAGCCGGCTACCGTGACCACGCCGCCGTTGCGCCGCACCAGGCGCGACGGCAGGCGCAGCCGTTCCAGCCAATCCACGGCGTGCTTACCGCGAAGGATCGCGGCGGTGCTCGCGATGTTGGCGTCGACACAGCTCGCCGCGGCGACGGTGGCCGTGCGCCAGCATGACTCGGCGGGCATCCCGGTGCGCGGGTCGATGATGTGGTGCAGCAGCGCGCCGCCGCGCCGCCACGCACGGCCGAGCACGCTTGACGTCGCCAAGCCGCCGCCGGACACGGACACCACCTGATGCTGCTCGACGCTGGCGGTGGTCGTGTCGAAGGTGGCGTCATCGGCGACGCCCACCAGCCACCCGCCGCCGGGCGGCGGGCCGCCGACGGCGATGTCGCCGCCCAGGTTGACCAGGACGCCGCAGCCAGTCTCCGCCTCGATCCTGGCCGCCGCCCGGTCCGCCGCCAGCGCCTTGGCGGTGGCGCCCAGGTCCAGCACCACCCCCTCGGGGACCGTCACCTGCTGGCGCTCGGTGTCGAGCAGAATTGCGCGCCATCCGCCATGGAAAGCACCCCGCGCCGACGATGAGGGCAGCGAGCCGTTGTCCTGTCTGGCGGCGGCGAAGTCCCTGTCATAGCCGAGGCTGACGAGTGCCTGCCCGCAGGTCGGGTCCACGTCCCCGCCGGTGAGCCGGGCCGCCGTCAAGGCGACCGACAGTGCCTCGGTGAACAGGGCCGACACCGGCACCGGCTGTCCGCCAGCGGCACACACCCGGTAGAGCTCGGAGTCGGCGCGAAAGCGGGAGCAGGCGGCGTCTATCGCCGCCAGCTCCTCGCCGAGCAGGTCGCGCGCGGCGGGCAGCGCTTCGGGATCGGAAATGAGCAGGGTGGCGAACGTCCCCAGGGCACCGAACGTGCACTGACCGAACATCGCCGTCGTCATCAGCCTCATGCGTGCGTCGTGCTGGTGGCGGTTGGAGCCGGAGATGAGGTCGACGGGGCGGGGGCGGGCGGGCTACTCGGCGGGGCCAGGGTGGGTGCGGGGCGCGACGTCGTGGGCGCGGCGGTCGGCTGTGGCGCCGGCTGCGCTGACGACGGCTGCGCAGCCCCCTGGGCGGGCCGGGAGGCCTGCCCCGCCTTTGCGCGGGTGGCGCCGGGTGAGCCGCCGACTGTGCGCGGCTGGTGCCCCGAGGGTGTCGCGCTGGGCGAGGGGGTGTGGGATGGGGTGAGCGCCGCCGGGGCAGACTTGCCCGGTGCCGTGGTATCGCTACTCGCCGCCGGGGCGGCGGTCCGCGCGAACAGGATCGCGAACCCGACCGTCGCCAGCGCCCCGATCTGAGTGCTCCGCCAGGTCAGCCGGCTTAGTCGGCGCAAGCCAGCTTCGCGCGCTTGTGCGGGGGAATCGTCGTAGCTGTCTCGCATGATCGGTGATCTCATCAGTGCGAGCGTTAAGAGGAAGTGAAGGGCGCCTCAAGAATGCGCCTAAAGAAAAAGATCTCTTATCGTTTCCGCACACGCGTCCGCCCCCAGCATTGGCGTACTGGGGGCGGACGTCGCGCGCGGTGCGCAGAAATCAGACCTGCGCCGAGCGCCAGCCTTCGGCGTAGTGCTCGCGGACTTCCTTGGTGTAGGGCGCGGGAGCCACGGTTGCCCGGACCTCTATCTGACGATGCGGCCGCTCGACAGAGGCCTTGGCGGAGCCGCCGTCCGGCTCGCCCCAGATCACGGTGACGTCGGTGCCGATCGGCAGGTCGTGGTCGACGGTCGACAGCGAGAGCACCGAGCGCTCGTTGTGGCTGTAGCCGGTGAACATGGACAGGCCGACCACGTTGCCGTCCTTGACGATGGCGTCGTAGTTCGAGGCGGCGTAGTTCGACACGGGCAGCTCGAGGACCTTGTACGGCACCTCGTCTGTGAAGAGCGAGCCGACGATCTTGGCCACGTCCTCGCCGTTCCACGCCAGCGTCACCTTGCGGCGCTGGTTGGCCTTGTCCATCGCTTCCAGGGCCTCCCGGCCGATGAAGTCGTGGTCGAACTTGACCATGTGGCCGTACCCGAGCTGGTAAGGCGTGACGTAGTAGTCGTCGATGCTGTCGGAGACGAAGCTGCCGCCGATCGATCCGGCGAAGCCCTCGTATCCCTGCGCCGGGAGCCATTCCCGGTACGGCTTCATCTGGTCGCCGGTGTAAATGGCGGGCAGCGGCGACGGAATCCAGCCCGACTCAAGGGCGTTCGTCGCGTAGGCGCGGGCGCCGACTGGCTCCATGCCGAATTCCTTGCCCGCCACCAGGATCGCCTCACGGATCTCCAGGTACTCCTCGTACGGGCCCCAGACCTCAAGCCCGGGCTGGCCGGCCATGCCGTGCCGAAGCGCGTGCACCCGGCGTCCGCCGATGTTGATGTAGTCCGTGTGGAAGAACTTGATATCGGCGAACGGGCCGCCATTCAGCTTCTGGATCACCTGCTCGGCGTTCGGCCCCTGGATCTGGAACCGGTACTGGGTGCGGGTGACCGCTTTGCCCATCGGGCGGGATGGCGACCGGTCGTCGCGCACCAGCTCGACCTTCCAGTCACCGGTCTCCGCGTGGAACTGGACCCAGTTCACGGTCGGCACCCGGCCGACGAACTCGTACTCGTTCTCCTCGAGGTGGAACAGGATCCCGTCGCCTATCACATAGCCGTCGTAGCTGACCGGCACGAATTGCTTGGCCCGGTTGAGCGGGAAGTTCTTGAAGGTGTTGATGCCCAGGTAGGAGATCAGCTTGAGCGCGTCGGGCCCCTTGATGTACAGGTTCGCCATGTGGTGCGACTGGTCATACAGCACACAGGTCTGAGTCCACGCGCACTGCTCGGTCCGCCAGTTGGTGAACTCGGTGGGCACGACCGGGTAGACGTAAGCTCCCTCCTGGGAGCTGCGCAGCAGCTCTACGGGGTTTACTGTCTGCAGCAGATCCTCAAGGCTTCGCTGCGTCATCTGTAGTTTCCTGCCTTCCTTGTTACTCCGCGTTACCCCGGCCAGCCGGGAACTGCCCCCTAGCCGGTGGCTCACGACCATGATGGACCCGCGGTGTCAAGATGTCGCTGTTGAATTCCCCCGATTTTCGGCGATGCTTCTCGTTCCTGGCCCCAGCGGTCCAACTGTACAGGTGGCGCAGGTCACACGGCATTAGGCCGTGGCGCGGCAAGTCCGGCTTATTGGCAGCCGTTACCGGGCCACAAAGCCGGAGAGGTCACCGCGGGGCGCACCCCAGCGCTGTGTAACCCGGGTCACACGGCCCGGCGCGGTGCCGCCGGCAAGATCGGCGAGCAGCTTCCGGCAGGCACCTTCGCTACCCTCGGCCACGATCTCCACACTGCCGTCCGCCAGGTTGGTCGCCGATCCGACAAGGCCCAGGCCAGCGGCCTGGAGCCGGACCCAGTACCGGAAGCCGACGCCCTGCACCCGGCCCTCTACCCACGCGGTGAGCCGCACGGCCTGCCCTCCGTCGTCGCCAGCCGTCACGTCCGGCATGCATTCCCTCGCTGACCGCCTGTGAACCCTCGACAACATCGCCGCCACGCGGCGTCGCCGGCATGACGGTATCTGTTACAGAAGAAGCGAAAGTGGTGTTTCGCGAATAACGATGCCCGGATCGAGGGAAATCAAAGTCATTATTCCGAACGAGTGGTGGCGTCTGCCCAGCTCAATACCTGAACAGCGGATCGGGGCGAGCGTGCGGGCGGGCAACTGGACGCCGCCCGAGAATCATGTCAACGCCATTTATCAGACCGCCGTCTAACCGCGCGTTGCCTGATATAACAGTCAGGCATCGCGCGACGGCGTTACTGTGGAGGTCCGACACAATGTGGTCCGGATCATCCTTTAGATGCACCGGACTCACGCGCGGCGAAAAACGAGGAGTGGCAATATGGGCGTCCCCACCTCCCCGGGCCGGGCAGCCCCGCGCGCGGCAAGTCATTCGATTAGCTTCTATCTCGCCGCCGGACTGATCGTCCCTGTCACATGCGCGCTGCTGTTGTGGGGACTGATCGCCGGCTTCGTGCTTGCCGGCGCGCTTGACCGGCTGCACTGGCTGAGCAACGCGACGCCAAGCCAGCGGGCGCTTATCGGGGCAGCGGTGCTAGTCGGCGCGGGACTTGTCGTGGTCGTGGTCGTCGTTATCCGGCTCGCCTGGCTCGCGCGACGGCTGGCGGAGGAGATCTCGGGCCTGACCGCGACCGCGGGCGCACTCGCCGACCAGCGGCTGCCGCAGATCGTGTCCGCGCTGCGAACCGGTGACCAAGTCGTCGACGACGGCACCGGGCAATGGCCGGGCACGAGCATCACCGAGATCGCGGCCGCGGAAACCGCCGTGACCGGCCTGTACCACGCGGCGGTAACCGCGGCCGCCGCGGAAGCGGGCCTGCGCAACGGCTTCCGCCAGATCCTCGTCGCACTGGGCAGGCGCAATCAGTCGCTGCTGCACCGGCAGCTGCGCATCATCGACGGGCTCGAGCAGCAGGCGGCCAATCCGTCCGCGCTCGCCGACCTGTTCACGCTCGACCACCTGACTACGCGGATGCGCCGCCACGCGGAAAGCCTGACGATCTTGTCGGGTGCGGCCTCGGGGCGGACCTGGAGCGGGCCGGTACCGGTCATCGACGTCATGCGCGCGGCGACGGCGGAGGTCGAGGACTACACCCGGGTCACGGTCATCACCGACTCCGACGAGGCGGTCGCCGCTGCCGCGGTCACCGACATGATCCACCTGCTCGCCGAGCTGATCGAGAACGCGACCCTGTTCTCGCCGTCGACAACTCGGGTCGAGGTAAGAGCGCAGCGAGTGGCCAATGGCTTCGCCATCGAGATCGAGGACCGCGGCCTCGGCATCCCGCATGATCAGCTAGTCCATATCAACGCCCAGCTCGCCAGCCCGCCGGACTTCGACTTGGCCGACGCCGACCGGCTTGGCCTGTTCGTCGCGGGCCGGCTGGCGGCCCGGCACGGCGTGCACGTCTCACTGACTCCGTCGGCCTACCGCGGCACCAAGGCCGTCGTGGTGCTACCCGACACCATCGTCGTGACACCGGCCGAGCCCGGGACCGGCCCGCACCCCGCCGCCGAGCTGGCACTCGGCAAGTCTGGCCGGCTGAACCTGCGCGCGCCCGAGGTGCTCACGCTGACAGGTGCCATGCCCACCGGACCGCATACCGCCGACGGAGAGCAGGACATCTTCCCGGATGCCGACATCCTCGTCGAGGTGCCGACGGCGACCACCATCCACGGCCTTCCGCGCCGTGTCCGTCCGGCGGCCGCGCCGCCGGACGCCGCACCGCTGGAGTGGGACGACCAGCCCCCGACCGACGGCTCTGGCGGACTCCCTGGCCGCCATGCGCCTGCCGACAGTCCCGCCCCCGAACACGCCCGCACGCTAGCGGCCTCCCTCCAGAACAGCTGGCAACGCAGCCGGCAGGACGACCAGACAGCCGATCCGGATAGCGAACCAGAAAGTGAGGAGCCCTGATGCAGGAGGGCGGTACTCCAGCAAAAGATCTGGCCTGGTTGCTGGATGACCTAGCCGACCGGCTAAAGGATTTCCGCCGGGCAGTCATCTTGTCCCGTGACGGCCTGCTTATCGCCGCCTCAAGCGATCTGTCCAGGGAGAGCGCCGAGCACCTGTCGGCGGTCGCGTCCGCGGTACAGAGCCTGGCGGCCGGCACGGGGGAACGATTCTCGGCCGGCGGAGTGCGGCAGACCATCATCGAACTCGAACAAGGGATCTTCTTCGTCATCGCGGCGGGGGAGGGCAGCTGCCTCGCCGCGCTGTGCCCCGCCGATGCCGACGCAGGCACCGTCGCCTATGAGATGGCGATGCTGGCCAAGCGTGCCAGGCCGCACCTGGCGGCACTGCCGCGGTTCCCGGCGACCGAGATACCGGTGGAGTGAGCGTGCCCGCGGGCGACAGGTGGAGACGGCGGGATTCCGGTCCGGTGGTCCGCCCCTATGCCGTTACCGGCGGCCGAACGGAGCCCGTCGACGGCGCGGTTCTCGACCTCATCGCCGTCGTCGTCGCAACCGGGCGTGGTACCAAGGCGGACGAGTCAGCCAAGCTGACACCCGAGCACCGCAGAATCCTGGACCTGTGCAAGCGACAGGTCACGGTAGCCGACATCGCCGCCGAAACCGCGCTGCCCGTAGGCGTGGTACGAGTGCTGCTCGCCGACCTCATGGCACAACACGCCGTGACCGTGGTCCGGCAACGCCCCGCCGCCCAGCGCACCAGCAACGACGTGCTCCAGGAGATACTGAATGGGCTCCGCGCGCTATGACGAGGGCCCGCCGCTGGCCGCGCACAAGATCCTCATCGCGGGCGGGTTCGGGGCGGGCAAGACGACCCTGGTGGGCGCGATCAGCGAGGTGCGCCCGCTGCGCACCGAGGAGATGCTGACCACCGCGAGTGTAGGCCTCGACGACCTGTCCGGTGTCAGCGGCAAGACCACGACGACCGTCGCGCTCGACTTCGGCCGGATCACTTTCGGCACGAACATCGTGCTGTACCTGTTCGGCCTGCCGGGTCAGGAACGCTTTTCGTTCATGTGGGACGAGCTGTCCTATGGCGCGCTCGGCGCGGTGATACTCGCCGACGTCCGCAGGCTGAGCGACTGCTTCCCCTCTGTCAACTACTTCGAAAAACGCCGGCTCCCGTTCGTCGTGGCGGTCAATTGCTTCGACAACGCCCCCCGCTACGATCCGCAGGAAGTGCGACTCGCCCTCGACCTTGACCCCGGCGTCCCGCTAGTGCTGTGCGACGCCCGCGAGGTCAGCTCGGTAAAGCAGGTCCTGATAACCCTGGTGGAGGCCATCGCAGCCAGCCGTAGCAGCAGATCACGCACCAGGCGGACCACCGTGACACCGAGGATGTAGGTGATGGCCACCATGAACAGCGCGGTACCGGCCGGCATGCGCGAACGGTCAGAAGCAAAGGCGGCGGCACCGGTATGGACAGGCTCCGCGCCACCGCTCGCCGACGCGTTCATCGCCAGGCCGGAGACGGGACACCTGCTGCAGTCGGCGCTAACTCCGCACGCGACGGTCGCGCTCGTCCCCGACCGCGTGACCACAGGGCCGCGCAACTGGCAGGACTCGTGCGGCAAGACGCAGCTGGCGGTGGCGTTCGCGCAGGCTCTGTGGCAGAGCGGCGCGGTCGACCTGGTGATCTGGGTTACTGCGACCAGCCGGGCGCAGGTGCTCTCCGGCTATGCCGAAGCAGCCGCGGCGCTTGGCGTGCAGCTGTCCGGCGACGCCGAATCGGTCGCCTCGCGCTTCCTCGGCTGGCTGCGGGACTGCGGCCGCCCGTGGCTGGTCGTGGCAGACGACCTGACCGACCCCGCCACGATGGACCGGTTGTGGCCGCAGGGCCCGTCTGGCCGGACCCTGGTCACCACGGCGGACGTCGCGACCCTGACCGGTCCTCCGGCCCGGGTGATCCCCGTGGGGCCATTCAGCCGCCGGGAGGCGCTGACCTACATGGTGGGCCGCCTCACCGCCGATCTCGATCAGCGCCAGGGAGCCATCGACCTAGTCGGCGACCTCGGCCACGAGCCGCTGGCGCTGGCCCTGGCGAGCGCCGTCATCGCCAGCTCCGAACTCACCTGCCATGACTACAGGGAACACTTCCTGCGCAGGCGTGAGCAGCTGCTCGGGGCGGCCGCGGCGGCCGTCGCCGAGCCGGCCTCGGCCGCCGGGACGATCGCGTGGGCGCTTTCCGTCGACCATGCCGACCTGCTATCGCCTGGCACTGCGCATTCGCTGCTCGTGCTCGCCGCCCTGCTCGACGGAAACGGGATCCCCGGCACGATCTTCGCCACCTCCGCGGTTAGCGCATTCGCCGCCGTGGGCGGCGCGTACGCCGCGCCCGGCGGCGCCGTCCAGGACGGACTCGCGGCCCTGGAGCACGCGGGCCTGGCCATCACCGACGCCTCATCGACGCCACCGTTGATGCGGATGAGCTGGCTGGTTCAGGCGGCGGTCAGGTCGGCCATGCCCGAGGCGATGCTCAAGGGCGCCGCCACCGCCGCGGCGGACGCGCTGCTCGAGGCCTGGCCCGCCGAAGACCCCCCGGAGTGGCTGGCGCGCACCTTCCGTTCGTGCGCAGAAAGCCTGCGGCAGTGGTCCGCCGACCTGCTGTGGGAGGGGGGCTGCCACGCGCTGCTGATGCGCGCCGGGGCCAGTCTCGACTCGGCGGGGCTCACCGGTCCCGCCGTCGCGTACTGGGAAGAACTCGCCGTCACCAGCTCCCGCGTGCTCGGCCAGGACCATCCGGCGTCCCTCAGCATCAGCGAGCAGCTGGCGCACGCGTACCTCGCGGCCGGGCGGGCACCGGAGTCTGTCGCGCTGCTCGAGCGGCTCCGGGGCGACCGGGCACGCCGGGCCGGGCCGGATCATCCGGGTTCCGTCCAGGCCGGCCGAGATCTCGGCCTCGCGCTGGTGACAGCGAACCGGTTCGGCGAGGCGATCGCGGTACTCGGTGAGGTTGCCAGCGGCTGGGAGCGCTCGGCTGGAGCCGACAGCATCGAGGCTATCGGCGCCCGGGAAGACCTGGCCGCCGCGCACCGGGCCGCGGGCCAGTTTTCCGAGGCCGTCACGCTGTATCGCGGGACGCTGAAGGACCGGGAGCGCGTGCAGGGTGCCCGGCACCCGGATGCCAGCGCGACCTGCCAGAAGCTGGCGGAGACTTACCTGGCGGCCGGCCAGGCCAAGCCCGCGATCTCGCTCTATGAGCGCGTGGTGTCCGATCGGGAGCGCGCCCTCGGGGCGGGCCATCTGCATACGATCGCCGCGCGCGGCGCGCTCGGCTCCGCCTACCACTCGGCCGGCAAGATGGCCTCCGCGGTCCGGCTGTACGAGCAGACCCGCACTGAATACATCAAGGTTCTCGGCGCCGACCACCCCGACACCCTCGGTGCCAGCCTGAACCTGGCGCACGCGTATTACGCCGTCGGCCGCCTTACCGACGCCGCCAACCTGCTCAGCGATCTCGTCGAGCGCTGCGAGCTGAGCCTGCCGGCCGCTGACCCGCTCACGGTGGCCGCGCGGACCAGCCTGGTGAACATCAGCGGGGATACCAGCAGGGCCTAGCCGGAGGAAACTCATGTCGTCAGCCGCTGGCACTCCGGCGGATAGCGTCGCCGCGCGGGTGGCCAGCCGCTGGCGCGCGATCGATCCGCTGCTCCCCCCGCCCCGGTTCGCCCACGGGTCTGTGCCAGGATCCGTATCCCCGCACTGCGGGGCGGAGCTTGTGGTAGCCGCGCCGGCCGGGCCGCCCCGCGCCGCCGCCCGGTGCGAGCACTGGGCCGGCGCGCCCGGTTCCCTCGATCTGTCGTGGGGCGCTGGCCGCAGATTCCAGCTGACCGCCCTGGTCGCGGACGACGACGAGGCTGGCGTAGCCGGCGGGCTCGACCGGCTGCTCTGGCTGTGGCGTGATCACCTGGCGGACGTTCCCGCGGCGGCCGAGGAGGGTACCGCCGCCGTAGTCAACTGGCCGAGTCGTGACGCCGACGGCGTGGCCGCCCTGCTGCGCCACGGGCTCGCACCGCTGGAGGTGCTCGCCGCACGGACCACCCCCCGCCGCACCGGGGCCGGGGCGGTTATCCCGAGCGAAGCCGGGCTCCGCCGGGCCGGCCAGCCGCTCATCCGCCGGGCCGGGCCGGCCGATGTGGACACCGTCGCCCGTCTCGCGCTGGAGATCATCCGGTGGGACTCGCGTTTCGGCACGGTAAACGAGCGGCCGGATACGCTGGGCGCGCTGCGGGTCGAAGCCACCGGCCTGCTCGCCGCCCCGGATCCGTGGACTTGGCTGGCTGAGCACGACGGCCGGGCAGTCGGGATGCTGTCCGCCCAGCGG
>Ga0126371_10003540_pt1 | contig 13681 bp, 7 predicted proteins | sample PanSoiMetaPlot_4_FD_110145 | JGI IMG/M metagenome (GOLD analysis project Ga0126371, IMG submission 110145) | Tropical forest soil microbial communities from Panama - MetaG Plot_4 | ecosystem: Environmental > Terrestrial > Soil > Tropical forest > Bulk soil | place: Panama | collected 2016-02-17 | reverse complement strand
GCTTCAGCCATTGCTCTCGGGGTCGGTGTGCTAGGGGCAGCGGGTGCTGTTGCCGCGGGGTTGATGGACTGGCTGGACGTTGATCCGCCCGAAAAAGCCATCGGCGCCTTTCATGCCATGTTAAACACCAGCGCATCGGTCCTGTTCCTGGTCTCGTTCCTAATCCGCTGGGGCCAGCACTGGCAGCCTGGCTGGGGAGCATTCGCTGTTGCTTTGGCAGGATACCTGTTGGTAATGGGCGGCGGCTATCTGGGAGGGATCATGGTCTTTCATATGGGAGTCATGATCAACCGCAACGCTTATCGTGGCGGCCCGGATGACTTCAGGCCAGCTGCGGCAGCAGGCGATCTCGCTGAGGGTCAACTCAAACGACTGGTAATCGACGAGCAACCGATACTGCTCGCGAAGCTGGAAGGCAAAATTCATGGTCTGGGCGCAGTTTGCTCTCACTACGGCGCGCCGCTCAATGAAGGCACGGTGGTCGGCAGAACCATCGAGTGTCCGTGGCATTTCTCCAGGTTTTCACTTGAGGATGGCAGAGTTGTTCAAGGGCCCGCATGCGCTGCCATACCCGCTTACGACTGCAAAATTGTCAACAATCAAGTGCAAATTAAAATTCGGCGATAGCCGGCGTTTGCAGGGCGGTCTCGACCGAATCTGGAGCCAACGGCCAAGACAATCCAATACCGTAGCGGCGCTAGGCGGTGATTTCGACCCCCAACGCCCCATCTACACGCCGCGACCGATCCGCGACATGGTGTAGACGCAGCCGCATCAAAATAACCCCATTCTCATCGCTCTATCTCCTGTATTGGCTGGGATAACAACAAAGCTGGTCCAGACCTAACTCCTTGGTTGCCATGGTCGAGCCGGGTGACGTCCCCGCTTCTTGATGTCGATTCCGGCCGGCTCCTGCGATGCGGATAAGCGAAGCCGGATTTGCGGACCAGCAAGCTTCCAGGACCAGAACCGTGGTAAGGGTGGGGTTGAGGTCTTATGCTGACTCCTAGAGTTGTGATCCTTCCTGGCCTTCCCGCGTCGCCCAAGTACGCCCTCCATGTCTGAGAATCGGAAAGAAAAGCGCAATCCCGAAAGACTGCAAGTGCTGCTCTCAAGCGCGGCGGACCCTTCGTCCATAGAGTCAGCTTTGACGGAAAACGTTAGTTCTCGCGGTCTGCGCGTGCGAACGGAGCGACCCTGGACGCGCAACACTCTGGTCATCGTACTAACCCGCAAGAGCGAGCTTTGGGCGCGTGGGAGAGTCGCCTACTGCCAACCCCTGCCAGACGAAACATTTGCCATTGGACTGGAGCTTCTGCGCCGGGCTTAGGGCCCGAGATGCTTTCGAACTGACCACAGGGTGTGCGATCCGTAAGGCATGGCTCGCGAAGCGCGTACTTTCGGACCCTCTCAGCCCGAGGATTGGAAAATCGAGAAACATGCCCCGTTTCGACTTCAGTGGCCATTGCCGGATTTTGTCAGAGAGCCCTGCGGCCCGAACGTGAGGCTCAGCAAATACTGAAGCAAGTCGCTTTTTTCGGATGAGGTCAGCCGGAGACTCATGCAGGAGTTGTAGTGATCCACTACATCGCTGAGCGTGGCGAAACGCCCGTCGTGGTAAAAGCCGCCCTTCGAGTGCGTGAAGAGGTCGCCGATGGGCGAAGTACGGTAGTGGTGATCGGGGGCGCGGTCGGCCTGAAAACTGTCGATGCACACCTCCGAAGGGGTATGCATGTTCCAACCGGCGTCGGTCCAGAGCGGTTCGACGTGGCAGCTGTTGCATTTCGCTTTGCCGCTAAACAGAGCATCGCCGCGCTCCGCGGCCCGAGGGTCAAAACTGCCGGCGGGAGGCTGCGGCGCGGGAATGGCCAGCTGATAAACCTGAAGCGCGGGAAGCTTGGAGGAAATGCGATCGCTGTCCGGATCAATATGCGGTAGATCCCCGAAGCCATTGGCGGCGGCAATAGGGAATTGGGCGGAGTTGTTCAATCGCGGATCCCACAACCGGCCCTTCCCGTGCATTTCCAAGTTTGCGACGAACGCATTCCAGTGAGGCACAGATCCCCAGCCGCTCCACGTATGGAGGTTTACCCCCGCAAGGCCAAAAGCGGGCGGAATCAAACTGGCGCCGGAAACATTCGTAGCTGTCATGGCACCGTCGGTCATCTGCTGGGGATTGAAGGCTTTGCCGTCGAGAAGCAACTCGGCGTCAAATTTCCCGGGGCCCCAGGTGCCCAGAACTTTTCTGACGGTGGCTTGATCGGTGCTCAGAAGGTTCGCGAGTACGCTGAGATCGGGAGCGAGAGAAACAATGGCGCCCACGTTGAGATCCCGGTTCGGCCACCCGTCCAGTCGGTGGCCGATGCAGCCCGTGCCGGGGTTGGGCTGAATCAAGCCGGTGCAGGAGGCCGGCAGGACACTGTCGACCGTGGAATGACACAGGGCACACTGAATCCCAACCGATTGGAGCGTTCCGGAGGAGTTGAAGAAGCCAGTCACGCCGACGACGGCATTCAATTTGAGCAGAACCAGGGTCGTTCGAGGATCGTCGAGATTCACTTGCCCATGGTTGAGAGCGGAAAGGACATTGGCGGGGAGGGCGTCCACGTCGACCTTAAGGCCCACCGCCAAGGCGGTTTTCGGACTGACGCCGGAGCCGATGCCGCCTAACTTCGCGCCCTCGATGGCTTGATGAAGCTTTAAGGTGCCACCCCAGAAATCCTCGTCGCCAAACGTGTCAAAACGAAAGGTCTGGCGCCCTTCTTCGATCAATTGGATGGCATTTTGTTGAACGGCATCTCGAGATGGTGGCAACTGGGCGCTGGTTGATCCAGTGTGCATTGCCGGGTGAGGCCGGGGCGTTGCCCCCTGCAGAGCGAGAGCAAAAGCAGCAACAGAGAGAAGGAATAGGAAAGTTTTTTTGTAGGACATTGGTCACCGCCTGAAAGGCATCAAAGAGATTGAGCAAGCGGGTAGACACTACGGCCGGGTAAGAGGGCTGTCTGTTATGCAGATAACACTTGGCTAGGGTGAATACCCTAAGATAGCTAACTCTCAGCGCGAAAATTGCGAAGAGCGGCGGGATCGACGAGCAGATGCCCCTGGGTGGTGTAGTCGATCATGCCGTTACGACGGAGATAGTTTAATCCCAAAGAGACCCTTTCCCGACGGGCAGCAACCATCTGCGCGATTTCTTCCTGTGTGAAACGAGCGGTAATCTCTACGCGGTCGCCCGCAGGGCGGCCGAGCTGGCCGGTCAGATCCAGCAGCGTTTTTGTGAGCCGCTGCATGGTGTCGCGGAATGCGAGAGAGGTTACCTGCTCGTGAGCGTTCAACAGTGAATCGCAAAAGAGCTGAATTAACTCGCGGAGAAGAGGCTGGTTTTTCTGGACGGTCTCCAGGACTTCCGTGTAGGAAACTTCGACAGCCTCGGTGAGCTCCAGGGCCACGGCGCGATCGATGTGCGGCGAGCTAGAAGCCGAGAGTTCGCCCACCACTTCGCCGGCCTTGCGAATGTCAAAAATGACTTCTTCACCACCCTCGCTGATAGTCCCAATCTTTACGACGCCGCTGCGAATAAAAAAGAATGAGCCTTCGTTGCGCCCAATATCGTAGAGGGTTTCTCCCTTTTCATACGTGTGCGAGCTGCGGTTCTCGAGAAGGATGCGGCAGAATCTGCCCCGAAAGATGCTACTTAGTGAAGAGGAAAGAGTTATTTCCTTATTTGGGGTGGGGCCGGGCGCGGGATTCGAAGAGGAGATATTCTCGAGCATGGCAGTCTCCGAGTGCAGCTCTCGACGACTGATTCTCCCCATCAATCCGAGCGTTTGAATGGTGCAACGTCAGAGAAGGTTGAGCGACGCTGCCGTTTTGTGCCGCACTCCACGCCCCAATTTTTAGATGCAGTTAAAGCGGAAAACGATACCGCATTCGCTATTCAGTAGATCTCCGCTCAGAACCACAGTCACCCGATGGAAGTGATCGCGATGCCAAGGTGTCGCCTCCCCTGGTGATAGCCGTTGCTTTTCCTCATATTCGGAGAGGTGAACAATTCTCTTCGAGCCACACAGAACCAGGGATTTGTGACCTGCTCGTTGTGGTTACCTATTGACGTGATGGCGCGCTCTTTAGAGAGTCGCCACTTCTCGGAAAAGATGAGCCCAGGTAGGGTTCAGGTCGGAAGGATTTGCCAACTGTCACCGAGACGATCTCGGGGACCGCGTCAAGGCGAAAAAATACGAATTTCCGTATTGTTTTTGGGGGCGAACCGTAGTAGTTTTTTGTTCCTATGAGCGAACGCAGGCCCTGACTCCTTCTTGTCGACGACAGTACCGCCGTGCGCGGTGCCATTCAGAATTTCATCGAAGTTACGACCCCCTTCAGAGTGTGCGACGCGATAGATGATGGCGCTCCGGCGGTCCGAAGAGCGATCGACTGCGGCTGCGACGTAATCCTCCTCCATCTCAGGATGCCGCTACAAGATAGCCTGGTAACGGTGTCGCTTCTTCGCAGCAAACTGCCCCAAGTCAAGATCGTCGGCTTAAGCACTTTCTCGTTCGATTTAGGAAACCAGGTGTCTCCAGGAACTGGGTTCGATGCGGTCATCACCAAAGAGGACGGCCTGTCGAAATTGGTGGAGACCTTGAAGGCGCTGGTGCCCGCACCAATACGAGAGTAACCACACTCGCGTGTCCCCGCTCTTTGTTGAAACGGCTAGCGTCTCCCTGAAAACGCAGTCAGGCGGCCGCCCCCGCCTTGGCGACGAGATGTGTCATTACGCCGACGAAGAGTGCAATGAGACCTACGAAACTTCGCCAACTGCGTCCCGCCATGCCAAGTGGCGGCTCTACCGCAAAGGCTAGCGTCAACAAAAAGACAGAAACCAGCGTGAGTATGGAGCCCACCAACTGGAGACCACGTCGCCAGTTCGACGGATGCAGGCGAAGATAGAGACCTAAGACCGTGTTTACCAGGGCCGCGGCCAGCAGATAAATGTGACGCGAGACATACATCATCCGCAATTCCGCGGGCAATTGTTCCATGCGGGGATGATGGTGGCCCATCACTTGTCCGCTCAACAAGAACGCTACAACTGCCATAATTCCAAGAACGAGGTGGACACGGCGGAGCACGGGCGGGACGAATACTAGCACGAACTCGGTGGGCGGCGCGGTTACTCTCGAGCGACATCGACGCCGAACTGCCGCAAATCATCGGGGACGCTGGCGGCCTCTGCGCGGGATGACCGCGCTGCCAAGGGCATTGTCGGATGGGGTGGGCTTCTCGTTAGGTAAGCATGTCCGTTTTCGAACACCACTCTTTGGGTCCGGACAGTATCAGCTTGATGTCGCCCGAACGGGGTCGCGTATGTTCGTGTAGATTCGAAGGTTCCGCAGCCGGCGATTCGGTACGTTGATTGCTCGGGTTGCTGCGAAGAGGTGTTCACGTGTTTAGACTTGCACACGGCTTTCGCTATACGTTCCGCCTGCTGGCAAAATCGCCGGTCTTCACGGGCATTTCTGTCCTGACTATCGCGCTCGGAATCGGGGCCAACACCGCTATCTTTAGCGTGATGAATGCCGTGATCCTGCGGTCTCTTCCCGTCCCGGATCCGCAACAGCTTGTTTATTTCCATCTGAAGAATCAGCCGTTAAGCACCTCGCAGACGGGCTTTAGCGACATGTCCATGTCCCTCCCGGTCTACGAGGCAATGCGCACACGCCGGGAAGTCTTCCAAGATGTCATCGGTTTTGCTCCGCTGGCTTTTGAGAAAGTTGCCGTGCGGGTTCGGCGCGAGCCCGAAGAAGTCCTCGGCGAAATGGTGAGCGGCAACTTCTTCTCGGGCCTGGGGGTGCAGCCTGTTCTGGGCCGCGGGTTCACGCCACAAGACGAATCCACTCACGCTCCCGTTGCGGTTTTGAATTATGCGTGGTGGAAGGGCCGGTTTGCCGAGGCCAAGGACATTTTGGGCAAAACCATCTATATCAAAGGAGTTGCGTTCTCGGTCATAGGTGTCGCGCCGCCGGGTTTTGGGGGCGTCGATCCGGTTCATCCGAGTATGGATTTCTGGGTTCCCCTGCAGAACCGTCCCGAACTGAATGCTTGGGGCGCAGCGCCGACCGATCACACGCTCTACGGATCGCCAAGCTGGCTGGCACTGGACATACTAGGCAGGCTGCAGCCCGGCGTCTCGCCAGAACAGGCGCAAGCCCAACTCACTCCTGCATTTCAGAATGCGCTTGCCAGCGCTTCGCCGGTCGATCCGCACGAGCAAAAACCACTGCTGGTTCTTTCCAACGTTCGTGGTGTTGAGGGTTTGCGCGATGACTACGAACACCCGCTCGGCTTTCTGATGAGCATGGTAGCGTTAGTTCTTCTTATCGCGTGCGCGAATGTGGTGATGCTGATGCTGGCGCGAAATGCCAGCCGCCTCCCTGAGTTTTGTTTGCGTCAAGCACTCGGGGCAAACGGACGCGCCCTTTTTCTGCAAATGTTTCAGGAGAGCGTCCTACTGGTAGCCGTCGGTGCAGGTCTCGGCTGGTTGTTCGCTGGCACAGCCACTCAGGCGCTTACCGCCTGGTCTGGCGTGGACGTTCTCGTTCAGCCGGACAGACGAGTCTTGTTGTTCACCGCCGGCATTGCTGCCGTGGTGGCAATTGCATTCGGTCTGGCCCCTATGCCGTTTCTCAGCCGGCTTCCGCTGAATCTTGCGCTGCGGTCCGCAGGCGGGGCAGTTAGCGCTGGGCGAAACCGTTTCTGGGGCCGCAAGCTCGTCGTGGCCTTTCAGATCTCACTCTGCATTGTGCTGCTTTGCGCCGGGGGACTATTGTACCGGACGCTGCGCAACCTGAAATCCAGCGACCTCGGGATGCGCACGGCCGGCCTGCTGGTGTTTGGGCTCACTCCGCAGTCCAATATCCACTCCGACGCAGACGCAGTCCGCTTTCACACGACGTTGCTCGGGCGCATGCGTGCGTTGCCAGGCGTGGACTCCGCAACGATGATGCAAGTGCGCATCGGCAGCGGAGGCAGCGACAACGATGGTGTCTTAGTGGATGGGCGGAACCCGATGCCCACTCGTCCGTTTGCACCGGTGCGCGTAAACCTTGTAGGACCGGCGTTTCTGCGCACGCTGGGAATCCCGCTGCGGCAAGGGCGCGATATACAAGATTCGGACACTGCCAACTCCCCCAAAGTCGTGATTGTCAACCAGACCTTTGTGGCTCGCTATCTCGCCGGCGGGGAAGCTCTGGGCCACCATCTCGCGGTAGTAGGGGATCCGAAGGTCGAATACACCGTTGTTGGAGTTGCCGGGAATAGCCGCTACACCGAAGTTCGCGAAGCCGACCTCCCCATGGCGTATGTGCCCTTTGCGCAGCCCCAGGGCGTTCTGGGGATGCAATATGAGCTGCACACGACGGGCGATCCGAAAATGCTAATCAGGGAAGCGGCAAAGGTAGTTCACGACAGCGACCCCAATTTGCCGCTGGAAAAGCCCATGACCCAGCAACATCAGTTTGAGGAGACCATCTCGCGAGAACGGCTGATCGCAAACCTGTCGGTCTTTTTTGCCGGGTTGGCCGGTTTCTTGGTGGCCATCGGGCTGTACGGGACGATTTCCTATGGCGTCAGCCGCCGAACCAAGGAAATCGGCGTGCGCATGGCGCTGGGCGCCCAGCGGGGCGAGGTGCTTTGGATGTTTCTCGTGGAGAGCTTGTCCGTGGCCGCCTTGGGTCTCGCCCTGGGTATCCCGGCATCTCTCGCCATAGCCAGGACTTTACGTTCTCTGGTGTACGGTTTGAGCCCCGGCGATCCACCGACCATCCTTCTCGCCTTAGCGGGAATCGCCGCGGTTACGTTGGCTGCAGCCATCTTCCCGGCGCGCCGCGCCGCGTCTATCGATCCCATGCGCGCCTTACGAATGGACTGAGTCAGCCCGGTGAGCTGTCAGAAGTTCCAGGTCTCGACAACAAGAACTCATTGACGGCTCGTCCAACCGGATGGCTTCGCCATTCTAATCGGAATTGGCAGAGCCCGCGGGGCACGGCTGACAAGCGAACGGTTTTGAAGTACAGTGCCGCAGCAACAAAAGCAGATGGCCATTTGGAATTGATGAAAAACCTGCCCCACCGGAGCATTGCGATTGTATACGCGGTTCTATTCCTGACGATGTCGCCGGCCGCACCCGCCCAAACGGCCACAAGCCGTTCTACGGTAGTTTGGCCCACGAATGGCTGGCCGGTGGGAACACCCGCAAGTGTAGGACTCGATGAATCCGCTCTTGAGAGCTTTGACGGGGACCTCGCCCGCGGCAAATACATGCTGGTAGACAGCTTTCAGGTTTTCCGCTGCGGGAGGAAAGTCTTCGAGCGCCAATATTCGCATGATTACGGCCGGATTTACGGCAAGGAAGTCAAAACAAACGGACCGCTGAATGCTCGCCTAATCGGTCCGTACAACTATTTCGATCCCTACTGGCACCCTTACTTTCATGACACTGACATGCATACCATGCAGTCCGTCACTAAGACCATCACGTCCGTTATTTTCGGAGCGGGCATAAACCATGGCGATTTCAGGGCCGGGATCAGCACTCCGGTGCTGAAGTTTTTCGACGTCTCGAAAGTAAAAAATGTGGACGACCGGAAGCGGCGGATGACGCTCAGGCACGTACTTACCATGACCACGGGACTCGATTGGAATGAGGAAGTTCCGTACGACGATCCTCGCAACGACTCCAGCCTGATGGAAGCAACCGATGACTGGGTGCAGTATGCGATCGACAAGCCCATGGCTGAAGAACCTGGCAAGGTCTTCAACTACAACAGCGGAGCGACGGAACTGCTCGCCTACATCTTCCAGAAAGAAACTGGTCAGGATATTGACGCCTATGGAGAAAAGTACCTTTTTGCGCCACTGGGTATCAAGCACTACTGGAAACGCACCTATCTGGGAGTGGCGGACACAGAGGGCGGCCTTTACCTCCGGGGGGAAGATTTGGCAAAAATCGGTTATCTCTACCTGCACGATGGAGATTGGAATGGGAAGCAGATCGTCTCAAAGGAGTGGGTAAAACAGTCTCTCACGCCTTACATCGATGCCGAAGCCGGCCACCCGGGGAGTAAATTCAGGTATGGGTACAAATGGTGGTTGTATCCGCTGAACGGGAGCTTTGTTTGGACGGCTAGAGGATTCGGCGGCCAGAGGCTAATGGTTTTTCCACAAGAGAAACTTATCGGTGTATTCACCGGCTGGGAAATTCTCAAAGACCCAGCGCCCACAAAGGAATTGGTGGACCGTTTGCTGACCGCTGTTAAACAACCCGCGTGCCTTGCACAAGGACAATAGAGATCGTTTGCACCACGGGACGACGCCGGGAGTCCCATTATGAAAACATCTGAAGTGCTAAATTGACGTGCAAACCACAACTGCGAACGAGGTCATCGAAGGGACGGCGTATGAGCAAATGGCGCGGTCCACGAACTGCGCTTCACCTCGGTTCGCGCCTGCGCATGCATGGGCGAGCCTAGAGTCTCTTTCCTCTGCAACATGGGTGACGACGCGGAATCGTTCGTCCGCGATGATGTGGTGGAACCATCTGCGACGGAAACAATGCAGGAGCCCGCGCGAGCGTGAGCGTCAAAGGGACGGGGTGAACCCCTTGTGTTGAGGCTGCATTCGGCTGCACACCATTGGGATCGTGGCTGTCAGTGCGCCAGAGGATCCGGTCGAAGCTGAAAATGCAAAACTTTGCTGGTGGTTCCCTTACCACCCTCGGCGTGGAAGGGCGTTCGCGTGCCGTAGGTGGCCCAAAGACCCTTGCCTTTCCACCCGGCATTGGGATCATCAATTCGTCCATCCATTCCTTTGGCATAGAATCCCATCGGATATGGCACCCGAAGCACCACAAACTTACCGGTATCTGGCAAAAGCGCCAGCAGAGCATCATTGCCATTTCCCGTCGCGATGGGCACGTTCCTGCCTAACCCGAAGGTGTCAAACTGATCGACCCAATCATAATAACTGGCCTCGGCGCTCCCTGGATCCGAGACGCCCTGCAACTGCGGCCCGGGCAGCTGATAAAGATTCCACCCCTCGGGGCAATGCTGCCCTGTTGCAGTTGGACCATTGAGCGGTCCTTTGCATTTCCGCCGGTCGAAGCTCGCCAAATGTCCACTGGCGATGACCGTCCACACCACCCCGTTGCGGTCGATGTCGAGACCTCTTGGTGAGAATCCGTGTACCGGCGCCTTCGGGTTGTTCCATGGAAGCTCGTAGACTTCGGCTAAAGCCGTAGCAGGCGGATTCGATCCGGGATTCAGTCGAACGATAGCCCCCGGAAAGCCCAAGACCGTGCCCCAAACCGAGCCATCCACCGGACTAACTGTCACCCCATAAAAAGCGGCGTTGATGCGCTTGTCCTTGGCGGGATCAACCGGCTGATCGGGCTCAACATATTCATCGCGTTTGCCATTTCCGTTCGTGTCCAGAACTAGCGCCGTCCAGCCCTGCGATTTTTCCTCGTCGTGCGTTTCGTCGAAGCGTTTGGTGTTCAGCCATCCTACGGCTCCTCCGCCACCGCCGCTGCTGGTCCACAGCGTATTGTTGGCATCTTCGGCGAACACCAGATGATGCGTGCCGAAACAGGTGTTGATTAGCGCTTCCTGCTTGCTTTTGGGATCGTAGACGGCCAGTTGACGGCCGCTTGTCTTCAGAGGAAACAGCATCGCGGATGGAAGGGTTGACCCCTGCTTACAAAACGCTGGGTTGTCGCTGCCCCGGATTCTCGAGGTTATCCATACCCGGCCTTGCCCATCGAACATGGGGTTGTGCACGTTGGCTTGGCTATGCCAAATCGGCTCGTCTCCCCAGTAGGCGGATGGTGCTCCAACCGGGTCATCGGCGCTCGTCGGAGTGTTCGGGTCACGAACTTGCAATTTCACCTGGCTTGACGCGGCACTCACCGGTTCAAGGACCGGCAGATAATCTGTGCTGAGTTCCGTCGCGCCGTAGATTTTGCCGTTCGCATTGACGGTTGGATTGCGCTTATCCGTGGCGATCTCGTCGTGCAAGTAAGCCTTGGGATCGGCCCAATCCCATTCGGTAATTACGACATTTCGCTCCACGCCGGACGGCCGCAGAGGCGCAGGGGGCAGTTCGCCCGCCGCGATACGGTCGGTCCAGTCCGCGAACATGCGCAGCGCGCGCTCCGGGCCTAGCTGCCGCAAACCGCCAATCATGTTATTGCCGGCCTGTCCGGACAGCAGCCGACGAGACCAGGCTGCCGTTGTGGAACCGAACTCGCCGAGGCTTTTCGGGATTTCGCGCGTAGCCTGGTCCCCCAATTGGTGACATGACCAGCAGCTATCGGTCTTCAAGAAATGCAACCACTGACCCTGGGTTTTCATATTCTCGGGAATTCCGTTGCCATTTGGCCCGGTTCCGGGGAACTCCGTTTTTTCGGGAACGCGAACCAGGGAAAACCAATAAACGGCCGGGTAATAGTGTGCTGCGGCGCGCTGATTCGGGGCTAGCACCGCCGTCAGGTTCGTGAGTTTTCCGGGGATCGCCTCGACCGGCGAGGAGTCCACTAGGCCATAGCCGCGCACCCAAATCTTATAATGTGCCTTCGGAAGTGCGGGCACGACATACCGCCCGTTATCGTCGGTGACCACAATCTTCACAAATCTGGTCGGCAGCTCATTTGTCTCCGCGATGACCCAAACGCCGGCTTCCGGTCCCTTAGTGCTTGTTACCACCCCGCCGATGTCAGCGCTGCCGATCGCGACCCCTACAGGAGGAGATTGCGCGCCATTGGACCTACAGAACCAACCCGTCAGGGTCAGGCCTAGAGTGATCGCTGCAAATGTACATAGGGAAGTCTTCTTCATGACGAGCACCTCTGCGGAATCGAATGGGATTCCCGTTCTCGAACCGAAGGCGCGAACGAAATCCTAGGTGTCTCGGGCGACCTTGTCAAATGTGGCGATCGATTCAAGAATGTCCTGTGGCGGCGCAATGGTGCGGCCGATTTCTCGACCAATGTTTAAAGCCTCCTCCCGCCCGTGGGCCCGGAAGGTGCCTCGACGCCGTTCTCGAGAAGGCCTTTTCTTGTCTCGAATTCGTGCATCTAGTTGCAGGTCACTGCGTCAGCGATCTCTGAGGAGCGATCAGTAAGGCCTGCCACATGGGGGTGGCGACGACGTTTGGGAATTTCAGCAACCGATCATCGCGGGGGATGTTCGTGCCGATCGCGGGTTTGCGGATCGACCTGCTGAGATATTAGCGAAGCGATTGTTGTGCTCGTGATGTGCGCGTGCAGTGCGAGGATAGCCCGTCCGCATGCCTTCGGCGCCAGAGAGGGCTCCCTGGCGAACGCCGACGCTCAGTTCGGAACTGGTTTCTCACCGGATGGGGCTGAGTGGTTCAGTTTTTCCAGTTTTGCCAGCTGTTCCCGTACCTGATCCCCGTCTTTCGCATGCGGAGCCAAGTCCAGGTAAGCTTGTAACTCCGCTATTGCAACGGCGTAGTTCTTCTTTCCGGCGAAGATGTCGGCGAGTAAAAGATGCAGTTGCGGAAAATTAGTGCGCAGATCCACGCGTTCCGCCCTGAGGGCGCTCTTCTCGGCTTCTTCGACCTTGTTAAGCTTGTAATTTGCGACGGCGTTGTAGAAATAGGCCTCTGCGGGATTCGATTCATCGAGATCCAAGACGTAACCAGCGTCACCATGATTCAGAAGATCAAGGTCGATGATGTGACCTGTAAATTGAAGCACCTCGGTCCAATTTCGTGCTTCGTAAGCCATTTCCGCAAGCGACAGATAAGGCGGCAGAAACCTCGTATCGATGGTGGTAGCTCGCGTATACGCCGCACGAGCCGAATCCTTCTGATTCACCTTCTCGAAAACTGTGCCCAACTGAAACCAGGCGCTCGCGTACTTGGGGTAGATCTCCAATGCCTGCTCAAAATAGTTGCGGGCTTCGGCGAGCTTGCCCTTCCTCTCGGCCTCGAGGCCTTTTTCATAAGCTTTTCTCGCATTTGACGGTGCTTTGTAGGGAGTCGCGTTCAGGGTCATACTTTTGATCTTTGTAGCTCTCTCGACCACGATTGCGCCCACGTCTATGTCGCTGCCCGAAGGCGTCAAGTCGACAAGGCTGATGCTATTGGAGCGAAAACCGCCAGCCGAGGCCCGTAGCTCACAATTCATCAGATCGTGTCGCGGAATTCCGTCCCTCGAAGCTTTATTAGCCACGCCCGGTTGCAAGGCCGGACCAGCGCTAGCGTCAAGGAAAGAGTCGAACCGCGATCCCATTTGCATGGTGAATTCCCCGCGAGGAGACGCATACACTTGTTGAAGAACTGTGTTGCTGCAGATTCGCTCGACCAAGGTGTCGTTTGGAAGCGATGTGCCGTCGTTAGTGGCAATCCTGCCGCGGAGAAACAGCACGAGATCGTCCGCGGCGCTAGGCTCGGTTGGCTGCGAACTCCCAGGCGCGGGACTCGCAGGCTGCGTTGGTTTTGAGGGAGGCGGAGGTGTCGGGGCCGGGGGCTTCTGTGCCAATGCGGCTGGTACGAGAAGTCCCATTGTGAGCGCCAACTCGACGAAAATGCGCAAGCGAAGGTGCACAAACTTATTCCTGCACCTGACTCCCCCATCGTAAGATGCAAGTCCGTTCAAGTC
>Ga0126371_10003539_pt1 | contig 13682 bp, 11 predicted proteins | sample PanSoiMetaPlot_4_FD_110145 | JGI IMG/M metagenome (GOLD analysis project Ga0126371, IMG submission 110145) | Tropical forest soil microbial communities from Panama - MetaG Plot_4 | ecosystem: Environmental > Terrestrial > Soil > Tropical forest > Bulk soil | place: Panama | collected 2016-02-17 | reverse complement strand
GGTTAGTTCGAGTTTGGCGTACTCTTCCTCAGTCACTTTCGTCCCGATGGACTTCGTTCGGAGAGATGGCTTGACCACAAAGTTTCTCGTTTGGAGTTTTATAAATTGTGAGTTCGTAAAATCAACAAGTTAACGTACGGTAACTTTACTGGCGCGACTTTCGGCTCGAAGACTCCAAATTTAGTCGTTACCGGTTATGTTTTCAACAAGTTCGCGTACGGTAACCGAAAGTTACCGTACAGTACCCGTCCGGGGGTGACGTGTCATGGCTAAACCCGATGCCGAAGGCAGCGCAAAAACTCTTACCTAAAATCACCCGCCGGAAGGGCAAGCATCTCACCCCCACCGTGGCGGAACTGCCACACTGGCCGTTTGGTTCCGGATCTTGAAGCCGAGTGTCGATCTAGAATCAAGCGCGATCCAAACTGGAGCGTGGTCACTGGCATTTACAGCTCCTCGGGTGGACGAAGCTTCCGAAATGCTCGGTATAGCGCCAAATCATAGGCGACCTTCGTTCCGCCTCCAATCACGAGAGGTGCGGAGAACGACATGTTCTGCATGACGAGACCTGCGATTGTTGACCCGACCGCCCAAAAGACGTTGCGAGCGAGGTTGGTGAAGCCACTTGCGAATATCCGTTCATTCGGCAGAACTACCGCAGCCACGTACGACTGGCGTGTGGGAACGTCCATTTCGACTAGAGCTTCGCGGCAAAGGAATAACAGGATCGCTACTTTGAAAGAAGGTGCGAATGGGACCGCAATCAGAAACAAGCTCGAAGGCAGGTGAGTAAAGACCATAGTTTTTACAAGTCCGATACGGCGAGCCAGCCATGCTGCTCCCAGATGCGACAGAGCATTCAGAACATGCACCGCGAAAAAAACGAAGCCAAGGTTCTCTTCGCCTATCCCGAAGCGGCGAAAAAACCAATAGGCAACCAGTGCATCCGTCAGGAAGCCCCCGCCAAATGCGTCGAGCGAAAACAGGGCGGTGAGTTTTCGAACGATTCTCTTACTCTGCGGCGCTATCCTTGTCCTCGGCGGCGTGAACCCCGACGGGGCAGCAACTTCAACTGCCGGGGAGAGAAAAAAATAGAGAGCAGCCACTACCAAGAACACCCCGAAATAGCCAAGGAAGACCAAACGGTACGAATGCAGCACCGAAACAGACAGTTGACGTTGGAGAAGAATTGGCAGACCAGCCGCCATCGCTCCGAGCGCGCCTCCACCGTCGAGAAGGACGTTGTACCAAGCAAGGTTCCACGTTCTCTTAACGTCGGAAACTAATCCGGGAATAACCGCTTGATCCAACGCTGAAGCAGCCGATCGGTCGGTGCCCGTGCCGTTCAGCATTCCGACGAACGCCAGTAAGGCAAGTACTGGCAGACTGGGTGAAATCGCTAATGCAATGCCAGCGATGGCGCTTAGCAGTGACAGAATCAGAAGAAAAGATCTACGTCCTACTTGGTCGGCTAGCAGACTCACCGAGAGTGTTGCCAGAGCGGCTCCGGCCAATCCAACTGAAATGACCAACCCGATCGTAAAAGAGGTTAGGCCCACCCGAAAAAGGTAGATTCCCAGTACAACGCCCATCAGCCCCACGCTGAATGAGCGCAGAAAACCTGCAGCGTTGATTATCGCCAGATCGCGAGTAGGATGGGAGACCTTCATTTGCCTCGCACGTAAGCGTACAAGGCATCATAGATAGGAAACTGCCGCACCAGCCGCTCTTCGTCCGAAATGCCCAAAACGGCGAATCCCTGAGCAATGGAGCGTAGTCCTATACCTTCGGGCGCAGCACTCTCTTGGCCCGTCACGTCGGCCGCACGCACGATCAGTGCCAGCTTCTGAAGAGCTGGGTCGGCCACAGCATAGTCTTCAAGAATGGCTTCAAACGAGCAGCGGGATCCCCGATGATTCAGCTTAATTGCCTCGATCTTCGGTGCATCAAACGGTATCGCATCGTGCAGTTTTGCCTGTTCGAGTAACTCCCTCTCCTCCACGAAAAGGAATTCGGCCTGCGGATCAACGAACCGCTTGATTAGCCAAGGGCATGCAACGCGGTCCACTTTGATGTTTTTTCGTGTAATCCATTTCATAGCGACCTCAAGGGCGCAAAGAGTATGTGAACTTGATGGCGAAGCTATTTTCGTAAAACTGTGGTGGGTTTGCGGCAACAAGACTGGCAAATCGCTGGCCGGCTGTATAGATGAAAAACAGGTCGCTGTCTGGACGATAGTTCCATCGCAGGCGAATGTTTGCGCTGGCTGCCTGAGTGTTGGCCGTGTCCATTTGGAGCAACGCAGAAAGAGTGAGGAAGCGTGAGAACGAATAGTTTGTCTGAAAGCTACCGACCACGACCGAGAAGTTACCTGATGTTGGAGGCAAGAGGTGGCCGGTTGAATCACTAACGAAGCCGAGTCGAAACCGATTCCACTGCTCAGCTAAGCTGAATGAGAGCCTTTCGTTCGCACGATACGTGCCACGGATTTGAGCTTCATTCAGGCGCCCGTCATAGTACGTGCCAAAGCGCTCGAAGAAATTTGCCATCAATTTCCGCTCTCGCGATGATCCGTAAGTGAGTTGATGGCGGGTCCAGTGGTATTCACCAATGGGAATGAAGACGTTTTTGTAGATATTGAATGGAGTGGTGAGGCGCTGCGTAAAGACGTCCACAATGTCGTTATCGGTGTAGGCGCCATTATTGAATTCCATACGAAACGTGTTTTGCCATTCTTGGGTTTGTAGAACATGTTTTGTGTCTGGGGCGTGAAAAATGAAGCCTTCGAAATTAAGCGCACGCACGCCGCGAAGTTTGGGCCGCGGCTTGAAGTTGACATCTGCATAGTCACAGATACAGTCGGTACGTTCAAGAAAGCCGACCTCGGGGTTGAAGTTGGGACCGATTACGCGGTGCTGGCCAAAGATTTCTAGCCAGCTATTCTGGTAATTGACTCCAGCCCCGAGATTGCTTTGTCCGGAAGAGACACCTGGCGAACGCGTCTGCGCAGCGTAACCGGTTAGCACCAGATCTTTGTAGAAGACAAGACGAGTGTCTGCACCACTTGTCTGGTTGAAGCTGTCGAATGGATTACCGGAGCTTTTACCGATACCCATCACCCCGATGTATGAACCGCCCCACAGCGAGCGCTTTACACGCGCGACGGCGTAGTTGGCGGAGGGATTCGGACCAGAACTCCGTGTGTCAACGTCCATCACGCCGAGTTCGAAACCATCAAGTGACCCGGTCACCTTGCCGCCAGCATTGACGGGCACCTCCTCACCCGTGATCGGATCAATGCCGATTTGGCGGCTAAAGAACAGCAAGTCTCCGCTGTCACCGCCCAGTGGGAAATTGAATACCCCAGCGTTCTCCAGAAAGAACTGACGTTTCTCCGGGAAGAAGAGTTTGTAAGGCGTGAGATTGAACTGCAGGGTATCTGAATCGGCATCGGCAAAGTCTGTGTTGACCGTGAAGTTAGCTACCAGATTGGAACGGAGGCCAAGCTTGACGTCGACACCGCCGGTGTACAGCGCGCTCGTACCAGGCGTGAATCCGGTGCCTGCCGCGCTTGGAGGAAAGTGGCTGAATCCCGTCAGCCCGTAGGGCTTGACAATGAATAGTCGGCCGCTACCGATATCTGAAATGCCGTGCAGATCGCCGGCCTGACTTATTCGTGACGCTCCAAACGCTCGCCTCCAGCCGGACCAGAGAACTTCTTCATTCTTGCGGCGGATAAAGCGTTTGAAGTTGATCCCCCAGATCACATCGCGCGAGCGCATGAAATTCAGGGTGGAAAACGGAATAGCAATCGTGACTGTCCACCCTCGCTTCGTAATCCGCGTTTCGGAGGTCCACACGCCATCCCAGCCCGGATCACCGTCTCCCTGGTCGCTCTCCGTTGGTTGCTCTTCAGTAATCAGGGCATCCCGCTGCGTGCCGAGAGGATTGACCTGAAACACGTATGCGTTCCGTCGATCATGGGCAGAGTCGATGGTGATCTCAAAATAATCGTCCAATTCTTGAGGGACATCCCTGCGCAACTCCCTGGCCACAATCCTGCTTGGATCGGAATCGAAGCACACAATTCCGAAGTACACATCGTGCCTGTCATAGAGAACGCGAACTTCGGTCCTTTCCGTTGGCGGTTGCCCTTCGAACGGCTCCCTTTGCCGGAAATTTGTGATTGGACTTGCCATTTGCCAGGCGGGGTCGTCGAGCGTGCCATCAAGTTTTGGGGGGTGGTCGACGCGCGTGGCCTGGGCAATCCGAGTGGGCTGCTGGGCTCCCGTCTGCCTCTCCTTTTGCTGAGGGCCACTCTGCTGCTGGGCGTTGAGGAAAGAAGATCCTAAAGAGAAGGATAGCAATACGAACCAGCATGCGGACCTTGGGAAAATTGCCTTAGGGTAAGAGGTCAATACGCCAGAAGTCCTCCAGTTTTCGTGACGAAGAATCAGAATTAGGCGGTTCAACAATAACTCATGTCGGGGTGCATGTTTACTGCGCCGGAACAAAGACTTCGATCGCTGCTGATTGCGAACTCTGGCGCCGCACTGCCAAGAACAAACGATCGAGTTCTGGCGAAAAAAAACTCGTCCGTGCCCCTTTTACCGTGGCTATGCGAGCCAACTCCTTATAATGGTCAGCGTCTTCCTGTTGAAAGACGCTGATTGCCCCCTCGCCCCCGCTCGCATAGATTCGTTTTCGAGTCTTGTCGTAGAACACGTCATCGCAATCGCCAACAGCAGGAAGCTTGTCAACGATCTTGCCTGTATTGGTATCGAAGACGAGCAGACGTGCCGGAGTCCGGGTCACAACGAATAGCCTGTGCTCGCTTTCATCGAGCGCCATCGGGTAGTTGTCGAATGCCAAATCCGTGTTCCAAGTTCCGAGGATTGTGTGCTTTTCTCGATCGACGACAGCGATTTTTCGCGAATGCGGAAGATTGACGTAGATGCGCGGACTGTTCTTCTCAAGCTGAAATGATTCAGGATGCGCATCCAGTTTGATATCAGCGACTTTGTTGCCGTCGCTGTCGATTTCCCCCAGCCCACCGCTGCCATAGCCGACGTAAATGCGCTTGCGAGCAGAGTCGTACCGTAGATTGTCCGCGTCGTCGGCGTAATCCAAGGTTTTCAAATGCGCATAGGAGCTTCCATCGAAGAGACGTACACTGCCGTCGCCATCATTCGCAACATATATTTGGTGCGTTGCCGGAACATAGAGCACTCCTTGCGGCTCCTTGAGTTCACCGATCGTTTTCACCCGCTTACCTGTGTTGACGTCGAGCACTTCCAATGTGTTATTGCCGAGTGCCGAGACGAAGAGCCGGTGACCTTTCACGTCAATGGAGAGATGGTCAATTCGCCCTTGCACATCGGGCAATTCAATGGACTTCTCTAGGCGCAACGGTTTCGACGCCTGACCCCAGGCCAGCGCAGCGGAGGCAAGAATCATCATCAATACCCGCATAGAATTCTCCGATCAATGCTTCTGTGTTGATTCAATGGCTTCGTACACAGCCATCCGAGCTACCGGTTGCCCGTTCTCTTGTTGTTCTGGGGCATACACTCGGTGCGTGGCGGTGTCCACAGCAAGACTGTGCACCATTTTCTGCACAGGAAAGTCCTCAAGCTTGCGGTAGTGGTCCGCATCGTCTTGTCGAAAAACAGAAATGAATCCGCTTGAACACGCGGCGTAAATTCGCTCCAGGCCTGGATCGAATTTCACGACATCGGCTCCTAGAGGCAAAGGAAGATGCGCAATTGCCTTGTGAGTGTCCAACGCGAAAACAGTGAGGGTTCTTGTACTGTTGCATAAAAGGAATGCGCGGTGATGTTCCGAGTCGAGCGCCATGCCGTGGTTATACCGACACCCTTCCACAGGGTAAGCTCCTAGCACCGTGTCGGTTGCTGGATCGATCTCGGCAACTTCGTTCGTATTTCTCAGATTTACGTAAACCTTCGTAGCAACGGAGTCATACTGCGGCATCCCAGTTTCACTTTTGAATGTGATCGTTTTCGTAATTTCGTCTTTTTGAACGTCCACAATTGCCACCGCCTTGCCCAGCGTGTCTGCGACGTACAGCTTGTGAAAGGCAGCGGCGTACGTACTCCCATTGGGTTTCGCCGCGGTTGCTAGGCGTTTAACCACGGTCATGCTTTGCAAATCCACAACTCCAATTTTCTCTTCACCCCAATCCGACGTGTAAACCTTGCGAAACTCAGGCACGTACTCCACACCGGTAATACCTGGCACTCCGGGAATTGCTTTGACCAGCTTGTTCGTCCGTACATCAATCACATAAAGGATGCCCGGCCCAAGATGAGCAGAAAGCAACCAATGGTCTTCGTCATCCATGGTCAGATAGTCGAAGCGCTGCCCTTTGGGACCAGGGAGATCGATGCTCGCTACTTTCTTGAGCGTTTGCGCTTCTGCCGAACACAGCAGTAGAAGAACTGACGCCAGAATGCGACAAGTAACACTGACGATCATCGTCACGCTACCTTATCGTGCAGCAGGAGACCAGCCGCTCCCGCGGCCAGGATCATAACCGGCTCGGGTATCTTCTTCGTCAGCATCAGCACGGTTAGCGTCACAATTCCGATGGTCACCGTTGGGATATCGATTAGAGAGCGGCGGGCCAAAATATACGCGGCTCCAGCGATTGCGCCTACGGCGGCGGCTGTCACCCCTTGTACAAAGGCCTTTACTTGCCGGTTTTGGGCAAAACGTCTGTAATATGGCGCTCCAAGCAAAATAATTAGATAGGGCGGAGCAAAGACTGCAAACGCCGCGAGCACGGCGCCTAGAACTCCCCCCACGAGGTATCCAATGAACGCCGCGGTTATCACGACGGGCCCGGGAGTGATCATTGCTACTGCGACCGCATCAACGAACTGCCGCTCCGTGAGCCAGTGGAACTTTACAACCACGCCACCGTAGAGAAATGGAACGATCGCTAAGCCGCTACCGAATACAAATGCACCTGCTTTCAAGAAGAACAGAAAAAGCGCTCCAATCGTCGCGGCAGTTGCCATGCCATGAATTCCCGCCAGTAGAGGATTCGCAGAAGCCAAAAACATTACGGTATGACTTCGGGAGACGAGGGGAGGGGCCTTAATGAACATTGCAACAACGCCGCACAAGATGAACAACCATACAATCTCCGATTGCGTCCACGCCGTTGTAATCGCGAGGACCGCGAAAATAGCCCAAAGAAGCAAATCATTACGGACGGTCGTACGCACTAACTTGATCGCACTGCGTACGATAATTGCGATCACAGCAGCGCCGATGCCATAGAACATGCCTTGAATCCAGGGAAGACTGCCAAAATGGACATAGAGCGCCGCCACCGCGATCGCCATAAGAAACGAAGGAAGGACAAAGGCAGCGCCCACCAACGTTGCCCCGATAAACCCCGCGCGCAGCCAGCCGATATACATTGCCAATTGAGCGGCGAGCGGCCCCGGAGAAAGCTGTGAAAAGGCGAGACCCTCGAGATAATCTGCTCGCGAGACCCAGCCTCGCGCTTCCACCAGGTCTCGCTGCATATATCCCGCCAGAGCGATTGGCCCTCCGAAGCCGAAGGTACCAAGCCGCAGAAAATAAGCCAGCAACTCTCGCAGGGTGAACGAAACCGTTTCAGTCTCGCCGGTTGATGGTTGCGGCTGGGCTTGTTGGCTCATTGGACTTCTTTATTGTTTGGTTCCCTTCCCGAGTTGATCCACGGCGGCCTTGAACCCAGTGGCCAGCTTGTCAACGGGTCCGCGGCCCCAGTAATGAAGAAAAATGATCATTGGTTGTGTATTAATCATGTGATGATGGATTGCAACCACGTCCAAGCCATTTGAACGGAGTGCCTTTAAAACGGGATTCACTTCGTTCTCTAACATTGCAATGTCACCGGCGACGGCAGCATCGTCATTGGTTCCGAAAAATGCAGCCCAGGTATTCAGACCCATGCGTGCATTAACGGTGGCTCCCATATCTTTCACACTTAGGTCGTCCCGACCGAGTGTGATCTTGTAAACAGGACCGTTTTGCTCACCCGCATGACCGACAATCTTTGCAATGCGTTCTGTATCGATGGTTGTTCCTTGCTTCATCGATGTCTTCGGGGCGGAATTTGCTTCGCCCTCTTTAGCCAAGCCAATCAAATCGAGAGCCGGCCTCAGCCGGTGCGCAAGGTCGACCGCATTTCCATGTCCGTGGACGTGCATGAAGAAGACGCGCGGATCATCCCAGAAGAAATGATTGTGCAGCGCGGTGACCTCAATGCCGTGTTCAAGGAGTGCCGACATGACTGGATTCACCTCGCTTTCGGTGAGGACGAGATCGCCCATGACAACGTCTTCACCACCATCACCTTTCTCCATCGCAAACCAGCCGCCAAATCCGAATGGGGTCGGGACAGCATAATCTGCAATCCTCATGGGCAGATCATTTCGAGGAATGTTCACTTTTAACACATTTGCTTTGTAGTCACCTTGCTTACCGACGATCTTCAACACCTGCTGGTAGTCGCTCGGGATTTCCTGGGCAGCTGAGAAGTGAGCGAATGCCGCGATAACGATTGCGGATAGGAGGATTCGAATTGGAGGGTTTGTTCTGAGTTCGCTCATTGTGTCTTCTTTTTACCTCGGAATTGGATTTGTCTGCCAAATAGCATGCCAGACGAACCTGAAAGCCCCCTGTAAGCCCATTTCAACTGACGAGGCTTAAGAATTGCCGGCCTTAGGGCCTTTTTCGCGCATACAGGTTTCATTCATGTGGCAAATCTAAAATTAAAGGTCTAAACGGAGGACTACCCTGGCGGAGGCGCCATGCATCCATCCATTTTGCTGTGCCTGGTTTCGTCACTGTTTCGGCAGCTTGCGCCGTGAGCCGGTCATGGCTACAACGACTGCCAATGAACCCCAGGAACCCGAGACTGCGCCCACTCGTCTATCAGGAGGTTGAACATGCAGAAGCTAGCTCTGTTGTCCGTGTTGCTGCTATTTGCGTTCGCACTTGGAGCGTATGTCACGCCGAGCGCGTCCGCACAGACAAAAACCGCTGGCAGTAAAACTACCGTTACAGGTTGCTTACAGAAAGGTGACGAGGCTGGCGAGTATTCCATTACCGGAGAGGATGGGAAGACCTATGGGCTCCGCAGCACGACTGTAAAACTCTCCCAACATCTCGGTCATAAGGTAACGATTACAGGAACGCTTAGGGCAGAATCGGCCGAGAAGGAAAAGGGCGAAGCTGAGGAGCACGAAAAGAAGGAGGCAGCCGAAGCGGGCGACATTCGAGTGACTGGTCTCAAAATGGTCAGTGACAAGTGTCAGTAGCGACCCAACGCTTACTCTAACAGGTGGCGCTCTGAACGTCAGGGCGCCATATTTTTTGCCATGTCGGGAGTCCTCAATATTGTTTCATCGTCAGGAATGAGGCTATTGCTCTGCTGGAGACATTCGTTGGCTGATGATCAGCAACTTGGCGCGTAGCCCCTTTTCTTGTGCTTCGAGCGGCAGGTAATGTTCATGCCAGAACGGCGTTCGTTCCGAGGGTGGGAGTTTAGCCGTGTTCTGAATGATCGAAGTTTCCTGCCTCATGACCTGGCTCAAGGCCCGGGAGACACCCAAGATCTCTGACAGGTTTTCCCAATTCGTGATATGCGGCCTCCGGTAAAGTCTGGTGATATTGAGAAGGCTCTCGTCCCGTTGGCGGGCTTGGCTGTAAAGGTCCGTGATTTTCTGCAACTGCCGATCGTAGTCATCGAGGAGAGGTGCTATCTCTGAGTAGGCGCGGATGTAGTCGTTCATGCCTTTCAAGTCGGCGTCTCGGATGCTCATTATCTTTTCGCCCGTATCCTGCAATTGCGAGGCAGTCTCAGTGATCTCCTCAGAAAGAACTCGATCATTATGTTCTTGAACCGCAAACGCGATGGCCAACGTTGTGATGACGATGAGGAGAACTGCTCCAGCCACATAGACCCAAGTAAACGTTCCTCGTCGTTCGTTAGCCATTTTTGAAGCTAACCCGCAATGACTACTTTCCTGGATTTTGCTGCGCCGAAACGGAACTGCCCGAGCGAAGCTCGTCTGTGCCCCGAACGGCGACCATATCGCCCTCGTGCAGATCGCCGAAAACCTCTATCAATTTCTCGGCGGTAGCACCAGTTTTCACATCAACCCATTCTGTTTTCCCATCGCGAATGCGGACGACAAACACTCGTTCGAGCGTATTAGCAACCGCTGTCGTTGGAACAAAGAATGTCGGATAGTTTCTCCTTACCGGCCACCGTACGTCGGAAAAGATTCCGGGCGATAGCTCTCCCTTGACATTTGGTACCTCGAGCTCAACCGGCATCGTGCGGGTCTTCTCATCAACGGAGTGGGCAATGCGGGCGATGGTACCGCTAAAAACTCGGCCCGGAAATGCAGAAACGGTGAATTCAACTTTGGTTCCTTCAGGCACTCCCGCAGCGTACATTTCAGGAACGGGAACCACGACTCGGAGGCGCGATAACGTCTCAATTCGCAGCATCGGAATAGCAACTCCTGGCGCTCCAGCAGGTCCCACGAGCGCTCCCGGGTGTACGTTCCGCTCGGTCACGACTCCGTCAAACGGAGCATTTACCTGCAAGTAAGCCTCCGTCTGTGCAATTGCTTGAAGCGCTTGCTGCGCAGCGTTCACATTATCTTGTTGCGCTTTCAACTGGGCACGATCGGCGTCGACGGCTTTCTGTGCCACAAATAAGTCGTTGCCTGCAACCACACCAGGAGTTGCCGCTGCAGCCTTGAGGTGGTCGTAAGTACCCTCGTCAGACGCGACCTTCGCCTCCGCGGCGGCAAGCTGGGACTGGGCAGCTTGAAGTTTCGACTGCGCCTCCGAGCGCTGGGCGATCAACTCCGGCGCCTCAAGCCGAGCGATAGGCTCTCCAGCTTTAACGTGGGAGCCACGGTCAACTGTGATGGATTTCACAAAGCCGGTGACCTTCGGGAAAACGGCCACGACCTCGTACGGTTCGATCTCGCCGGGCAGGTGAACGGTAATCGCAAGCTTCTGCGCGACCACCTTCGTGACAGGCACTTTTGGGCTGGGGTCTGAAGATGCAGCTTTTGCGGAGCGTGAGTCATCTTTGCCGCACGAAATTAGGAGACTGAGACTAAGGCAAAGCGCAATGGTCTGCGAAAGCTTCATCGCTCACCCCCGGTCGGTCCTCCGCCCGAATTAGCGGAAATAGCATAGCGGCTGTCTGGATCTTCGGGATCGAGCGAAGGCGAATGGATGCCTGCCCGCTCCTGAACTAAAGAAAATATTGAAGGCAGGATCAGCAGACTGGTGATGGTAGCAGCCAACAGTCCTCCTATCACGGCTCGCCCGAGCGGGGCCGTTTGTTCTGCACCAGTTCCGAATGCGATTGCCATTGGAATCATTCCAACGATCATGGCCATGCTGGTCATCAGGATTGGTCGCATGCGGCTCTGCGCACCATGAATGGCGGCTTCGATGGCGCGAGTCCCTCTGCGACGGGATTGCTCCGCGAAAGTCACCAAAAGGATTGCGTTCGCAACAGCCACCCCAATGGCCATGATTGCGCCCATGAAGGATTGAATATTTAGTGTGGTACCGGTAATCAAGAGCATGATGATCACACCCGAGATCACGGCTGGAATGGTTGAGAGTACGACAAGGGAAAGGCGCATCGACTGGAAGTTCGCTGCCAACAGAAGAAAAATTACTAAAATCGCGAGTCCTAACCCGATGCTGAGGTTTGTCAGTGTGTCGCGCATGGGCGCAATCTGCCCCCTTACTCGGACCGTGACTCCCCGGGGCGGAGTTCCAACTCGCTCAATTGCCTTGTCGACTTGGCTGGCTACCCTGCCCAAGTCTGCGCCAAACACATTACCTGAGATCGTGATCATCCTCTGACCGTTCAGTCTGTCATATTCTCCAACCATCGTGCCGTTGCGGACTTGTGCAACGTCCCCGATCAGAGGATGGAGTGCATCACTTCTAGTGATCGGAACATTTGCGATGTCCTGGATAGACGCAACCCTAGGTTGAGGCAATTCGACTTGGACCTGATAGGCGATTCCAGATCGCGGGTCCGCCCAGTAGTTTGGAGTGACAAAACGGCTGGAAGAAGTCGCTGCGACAAGGGATCTGCCGACCTGTTCGACGCTGACGCCAAGCTGGCCCGCCAGTTCTCGATTGACGTTCACTTCAACACTCGGATAGTCAAGAGGCTGCTCGAATTGCAGATCGCGGAGTGGTCGGATTTTACTCATCTCGGCGAGGAGCTTTTCCGAGAATGCGCGGTTATCCTGCAGGTTTGGTCCATTAACTGCGACTTCCACGGGAGTGGGCGCGCCGAAGTTCATCGTCTGGCTCACGATATCGCCCGCTTCAAAGGAGAATTCACTGCCGGGAAATATGCTGGGAAGCTTCTGCCTCAACTGTTCCTCAAGGTTCTCGATGGAGATGCCTGCATCAGGTTTGAGCGCAACTCGTAATAGAGCTTCTTGCGGGCCGCTTGTCCAAAGGAAAATTGTGTTGATGGGATAGGCCGGCGGTTGCGTTCCCACATACCCGAGCGTTACAGCAACATTGCCCATTCCTACCGTCTTACTAATTTCATCCAGCACTTGGAGCGCCATCATCTCCGTCGCTCCAACTCTGGTTCCGGTCGGGGCTCGAAGCCGGAGCTGAAACTGTCCTGCATTGACTCTCGGGAAAATTTCTCGTCCCATCAGTGGTCCAAGGAGAAGAATCGCTGCAAAAGTGACAGCTAAGTAAACCGCCAGTAGCAGCTTGCGACGTCCCATTAGCTTCCCGAGAACATGGCCGAGCTTATCGCGCCACTTGCCCATGCGCGATTGGCCCTCGTCAACCGCATGCGCAGGTTCTCGAAGAATCCAGGCCGACATCACAGGCACAAGAGAACTCGACAGAAAATACGAAGCTGCCATGGCAAATCCCACAGCCAGCGAAAGAGGCACGAATAGGCTTTTTGCAACGCCGGTCATGAAAAATGACGGCACGAATACCGACAGAACGGAAAGCATCGCTAATAGTCGTGGGATTACAACCTCGCGACTCGCATCGAGAACCGCCTTGGCGCGCGGTACACCTTGGGCCAGGTGGGTATGGATGTTCTCGATCGCGACTGTCGCCTCATCGACCAGGATTCCTACTGCCAGTGCGAGACCACCGAGTGTCATTGTATTGATCGTCTGACCCGCTCCCCATAGCGCTACCAGCGCGGTTACTAATGCAAACGGGATTGTGGTTATAACGATTGCAGAGCTGCGCAGGTCTCTTAGGAAAAGCAGGACCATAAGCCCCGTCAGTACCGCTCCAAGAATTCCCTCGCGCACCAAAGACGAGAGTGCGTTCTTTACGTACGTCGACTGATCCAATTCGTAACTGATGTTGATGTCATTAGGGACCAGTGAACGAAAGTGCGGGATACTGCTTTTTACTTCGTTTACGACAGCAACTGTGGACGCGTCTGCTCGTTTCGTAACCGAGAGATAGATGGCTCGCCGTCTGTTTACCAGGGCATAGCCGGTCAGAACGTCGCTAGAATCCGAAATCGTACCGATATCGTGCAGGAACACTGTTGGTCCGGAACCGACACGAATCGGCAAATCAGTCAAATCCTGAATGTTCGTGACAACCGAGTT
>Ga0126371_10003538_pt1 | contig 13686 bp, 15 predicted proteins | sample PanSoiMetaPlot_4_FD_110145 | JGI IMG/M metagenome (GOLD analysis project Ga0126371, IMG submission 110145) | Tropical forest soil microbial communities from Panama - MetaG Plot_4 | ecosystem: Environmental > Terrestrial > Soil > Tropical forest > Bulk soil | place: Panama | collected 2016-02-17 | reverse complement strand
GGAGCCTTGCTTGAAGTTGAGGTTGACGATGGGACCGGAGCCACCCACTGCCCCACCCCTGTTGTAGGGGACTGCGGAGTAGTTGTCCGCAGCCGGGATCACAGCCTCACCACGGTGGAGGAGAGCTAGCTGGGTGCGTGAGATCAACTGGGTGCCACGGGCGTAGCCCTGACCCTTAGACCCCAGGATGTTTTGGGCGTACTTGATCCGGTTCGCCATGTTCGGCTTACCAGCCGCCTCATAGCCGGTCTCAAAAATGGTGGTGGCGTCGGTGACATTGGCACTCCCCTTTAGGGAGGACAGCACGCTGCCGTAGCTGCCGCTTAGCTCCTGCCACAACCAGTCCAACTGGGTCGCCAGGCTCCAGGGGTCACGGTTCTGGCCCTTGGCCCAGGCCGTGAGCGCATCCCAGCGTTGACCTGACCCTGGACCCGTGCCCCATTGGGCAATGCCTCGCCCAGGCCCACCCGATTGCTGCGACTTGGGGTTGACACCGGACTCCTGAGCCAGGTTGCCCAGCACACCGGCTGCCTGGTAGTCCTTCAAGCCTTTGCCGATCAGGAAGTTATACGCCTGCTGGACGTTCCCACTCCCGGTCAGGTTGGTGGGTGTGCCAGCACCAGTCCCACCTGAGCCACCGGAGGTGGAACTGCTCGACCCACTCTGACTGGAACCTGTGTTGGAGAACAGGTAGGACATGTCGACGCCCTGGCCGGATTGGCGTTGGTAGTTCCAGGCGTATGGTCCTTTGCCCCCGGCCCCGCCAGCCCCAGCCGCTCCACCACCACCCATAGTCTGAGCCGCCGCTGGAGTACCACCGAAGAAGGTAGCGAGGGCAGTGCTGATCGCTGCACCACCAGGGACCGCACCCAGGATGCTGCCGAAGATGCCACCGATGCCCTTCTTATGCTGAGTGGGCACGCCCACCCCACCCTGGCCCTGGCCCTTACTGCTGAACATCGCCAGCATGGTGCCCTCTTGGGGCTTCTGTGTGAGCAGATCGAGGGCACTACCCTTTGGCGGATTTTTCAGCAGCGACAGATCGCCATCACCATCAGTCTGCTTCTTCTTGTGGTGACCGAACAGTCCACCAAAGACACTGCCAATGCCATGGCCGATGCCACCGATGACATCTTCCGCACCACCAATGATGCGCTTGCCGCCAATCCCACCCAACAGTGCGCCCAGGGGGCCACCCAGGAGCATGCCCATCATTGCGCCGCCCCCGCCACCCTTGCCAAACATGTCGCCAATGCCATGGGTGACACCGTGGAACGCCTTCTTGCCCAGGCCGATGCCGCCCTTGATCAGACTGGGGCCGAAGGTGGTGAGCGCCATCATGGCAGCGATACCAACCGGGCCACCAAGCAGGCCACCAGCCAGGTCTGCAAGCCCGCCTTCAGCACCCAGGGCACCCAGGCCAGCCAGCCCACCCTTGAGGCCGAGCTTCTCCAGCAGGCTGCCTGCCCCGCCCTTGAGCGTGGCACCTATACCCTTCTCTCCGATCTTGCTGATCAGCCCACCCTCACCGCTGAGGCCAATCCTCCCGGCCAGGTTGCCGATGCCTTTGCCCAGGCCCCCGATGCCCTTACTAAACAGACCCCTGAACCCAGGGTTCTCCATGCCCAGCTTCTCGCCCTCGCTCGCTACGTCCTTGCCGAGGATCTTGCCCAGGAGGTCTCGGATGCCACCCTCTTCGCCACCTCGCATCCAGCCTTTGGCCTTGCCCCACAGGTCTCCGAGCTTGCCCTTGCCACCCTGGAACAGGTTGCCGAGATTGCCGGTCATGCCGCTGGTATCGCAGCCGAAGCAACCCATCAAACTGCCCAGGAATCCCTTCTTCCCACCTCCAGCTACGGCATCCTCAACGGCTGCCTCAGTTTCACCGACTGCGCCGCCACCCTTGCCCATCTTCTTGAACAGCCCACCGAAAAGACCGCCGCCTTTACCACCGGTTCCCTTGAACTTGCCGTACAGTTTTTTCCCAGCCCACAGACCGGCTCCCAACTCCAAGGCCCCACCGACCATGCCACCCGGCCCACCAGGACCAGGGATCAGGCGGGTGATGAAGTTCCCCAGTTCCCCGAGAGGACCAGTGAGATGGGTGGCTGCACTGAGCAGTTCACCAGCGGCATCGTTCAGTCGCTTGGCAGCGTCAGCCAGAGCAGGCTCAGCCTGAGACTCGATGCGAGACTTCGCTGACTGGGCCGTTAACTGGGAGTAGTACGGAGTGTTCCCCAGGGGCGTCTGCTTGACCCCCTTGGAGGTACCGAGGTCAGGCATGCCCTGGCCCATGGCATTGACCTTGCCCTGCTTCTGCATACCCAGCCGGGTAAGGGCGTACTGCATGAAGCCGTAGTACTCGTCGGTACCCGGCTCGATGCCCAGGGCCTGGAGGTTGACCGCACCGGGCGCACCCGGCTGCATCATGGCCTCAAAGGTCTTGGCATCAATCTTGTTGCCCATGGTGAGGCGATTAAAGATCTGGCCGTAGATCTGCTCCGGTGTCTGCATCTGACCACCAGGGCGGAAGTTCATACCGAGGGCCACAGCCCGGTTCAGCACAGGGGCTTGCTGCAAGGCGTTCTGCGCCGCCATGGCACCCTGACGGGACATGCCAGGGACCATGGTCATCAACTGGTTGGCACCCCGGTTGATGGTCGACCAGTTCTGAGTGCCAGGCGCAGCACCCATGTTCATCATGGCGTAGTAGTTGGCCTGGGCGTAGTCCTGGGGGTTCTGCGCCAACGTGCCACCGGGCAGGACATACAGGCTCTTGGCGCTCACGCCAAAGGCCGGTCCCTCCATCTGACCGATGGTGGCTCCCTGCACCGCAGCCGAGACCATGCCCCGGCCATAGCCAGAGGCGAAGTCAATGGCCTTGCCCGCCATGGCAGGCAGGATCGACTCCGCTGCCCGCCCCCACATGTTCTGACCCTGCTGGGCTTGCGCCTGGGCTGCTGTTTGCTGTGGTAGGTCTTGGCCCTGCTTCGCCGGGGCCGGGGCCGCTGCCGGGGGCATTGAGGGATTGCCCTGGAAGGGGCCTGCACTCGGCTTCTCTGACGACGGTGACCAGCCTGGCCCTGGCACATACACACCAGCCGCACCGGTTCCACCTGAGCCACCGTTGCCACTGGCTCCAGGTGTGGGCTGGGCACCCGCTCCCATGCCCCCGCCTCCACCACCCCTGCCACCCATAGCTGCCTGGGTCTGCTGGATGTTCTGCTGGAGACCGGACAGCTTGGTCGACAGATCCTGGATGGCCGTGGAGATCTGGCCGATGCTGTTGGCTGCGGACGTGCCGAAGGAACTGAACGTCTGCTGGACAGCGTTCAGTTCAGTAGCGATGCTCTTGATGGCCCCTGCGAATGCAGTCGGCCCCTTGCTGTCAAACAGCCCGATGCCGTAACCGTCAGCCATTTATCTCTGGCCTTCCAGTACTACGTCCACCCAGTGCTTGCGCTCTGGATACGGCATGGTCTTGATCTCGGACAGGTTCCAGCCCTGGAACTTCTCAGAGATCCTGCGGTACTGGAGATAAAGGAGATCGAGAGGGGTGAGGTCGTTAACGAAATAAATCGACAAGGCTCACTGTGTAGTTCGCCTCTCGACCGCATTCGGTACATGTGACCCCCACCTCCTCCATCTGCGGACCAGGCTGGGCATCGCCCATGGCCTGAACGATCTTGCGCCGGTCAGCCATGCTCATCTTCTGCGAGACATGGCCTGCCACCGGGGCACCGTCGAGCCTGCGGATGCACCGGTCGATAGCGATGGTCACCTCTTCGGGGCCGGTCCTGTTGCCATCGCCCACCATCTCCAACTGGGTGGCCCCATCGAGCAGGGCCACGTTGGCGATGTGCCCGTTGCGAAGCTCGACCTCGACCTCCTGCACCATCGGGTTATCAAGAGTCTTGATAGGGATGGAGTCCAACTCCACGATGGTGCCGAAGGTGGCCCCGCACAGCTTGCAGGGGAAGTCGGGCACCTCCCAGTCGGTACCGAAGGTGAGCATGCGGACTGCCAGGATGAGCGCCGCCCGGTCACCGGTCAGCATCTTGGAGAGCAGCCCAGGCGGGATCGGGTCGATCAGCCCTACTGACAGGACGCACCGCTTGAGGAGGAGGTCGACCACCTTGGGCACGTTGACGGTGGGGCTGCGTAGCTCCCTCGCCATCGCTTCCTCGTCGGCCCCGTTGATCTCCCTGATCCGGCACTCCGTATGCAAGACGCCATCGGCATCGATGTAGCCACCAGGCAGGACGGTGGTGTCGGCTGGCAGTGACGGCATGAGAGGTACAGAAGGCTCCAGGGCCTTCTGTACCTCAGCCGTAGCCTCTGCCGACTCGGCTTCCAGGATCTTTGGTTCAAATACGCTCATAGTGAAGCTGACGTGCTGAGGAACTTACCGACATCCTGAGGCGCACAGATAACGCCCCATCCCTCATGGGCGAGGGTCAGGTTTTCAATGAACACGGCATTGCCACCCGCTTCCAGGTCACTGAATGAGTAACCCATGGGCCAGCAGTTCTGCACCACGAAGCGTGCCTTGATCGGCGGCGGGCTGTCCTTACCAGCGGCATAACCCGTTGTGGTGATGGGGTGTTCCAGCACGTCGATGGTCAGACCCACTCGGAAGTTGGTGGTGGGACTGCCGAAGCCGCCACCGATATTGACGGCAAAGATCTGGCCGAACCACTCGTAGATTTCGTTGGTACCTGCACCACCGACGGCTCCATTGATGATTGGAGCAGCCATGAATCCCCGAGTAAATGTCAATGGACCGAAGTCAGATTGGCCCGGCATTTTTCTCGTAGTTGTGTTGTTACCACCCTCCCTATATGGGATTACCTCGTTGTTCACAGCTAGACCGGAGACAGCCATGAAGCCCATGCGAGGCAGGGTGGGGATGTTCGGATGGTTGATGCTGACGTTGAACCTGAAGTTCCGCAGCGGGTCAGAGTTGAGTCCTCGACTGGTCATGGTTCCTCCTACGTGTTGGATATGTCCAGGCTCTGACCGCCAGCCCATTGGCCGATCTTGATGACCACGAACTCGGCGGGGAACTGGAGGGCCACGCCCACCTCGACGTTGACGATGCCCTGCTGGATGGTGGAGATGGTGTTGTTGGTGCCGTCACAGGTCACATAGAACGCTTGCGCCGCACTCATGCCTGACAGGCCACCGCTCTGCCAGAACTCGTTCAAGAACTGGGACAGCACCGAGGTGATGTGGTTCCACAAGACCCAGTCGTTCGGCTCAAAGACAGCGAACTTGGTCATAGCGATCATCTGGCTGGAGAGGTAGATGATGCTGCGCTCCACCGACACGTACCGAGTGACCAAGTAAGCCGACAGGGTGCGTGCCCCCCAAATGACCACGCCTGACCCAGGTACCGAGATCAGGCAGTTGACATTGGCCTGGTTCAGGTTGCCCTGGTCGGTGTTAGTCATCACCCCAGTCGGTTCCACCCCATAGACACCCAGGAGGGAGGTACCCAGGCCAGCCGGGGCCTTGGCAACGCCCCTGGTCTGATCGGTCTGGATGTACATGCCCGACACGAACCCACCTGGAGGGATCGTCCTGGTCGACCCCGCCGTGGGGTTGTACGGGTCAGCGATGACAAGCTGCGGGTAGTAGACCGCCGCCTTCTCGGTACGGAAGCTCAGGTTCAAGGCCCAGGTCTGCATGGCCGTAGGGGTGTACGCCGGGGGGCAGTCCAGGACCAGGAACACATTGCCCCGGTTCTGCGCCAGGCCCACGATGGGACCGACGATGGTGGGGTCGACCACTCCACACAGGTTGACCACGAAGGGCTGATCGGGGAACTGATCGAGCAGACTGAATGCCGTCTGATAGTCGGTGGGCTGAGGCGTCGGAGGTGCAGCCGGGGGCGATCCCGTGCCGTCGAGGCCACCGGCCAACTGGACAGCAGCAATGGGCTTGGGGTTGTTGGCGGGCGGGAGGGTGGCCGAGGCACCACCAGTGGGCTGAGCCAACTGGATCCACCTGGAGCCGCTGTAGGAGTTGTTCACCATGCCCAGGGCGTAGTTGGCCTGGCCCTGGTAGTTGGAGTTGATCACCATCGACATGTTCCGCCACTGCTCCACCACGTTGGCCGGGGACGGTGTACCGGTCCCACCTGGCAGGTAGTGGACGACGATGTTGAAGGTCAACGTAGGCGTGGTCGGAGTGCTGCTGGCCGATGACTGGTCGCCTGCGGTGACATCGACGTAGATGTTGTTGCTCCAAGAGCCAGGGTTGGCAGCCGAGACCTTGAGGGTTTGCAGCGGGGTGGCAGCCTGGTCCATCAGCGTGGTCGACGCTGCCACCGGCATGGACGCTGCTGTGGTGATGCGGATGACGACGGCGCTCGTCCCACCGGCAGAGAAGTAGCTGTAGACCGCCAGGTGGAGAGGGCTTACGGGGCTGTTCAGTTCAAAGCCACCGAACCAGCCCACGAAGTCCTTCCAGGAGGAGACAACGGTGGGCACCAGCGGACCCCGAGGGGCCTGCCCGATGAAGCAGGCAACCGCATCACCAGGCGTGGAACTGACGAAGGTGGGGAAGGAAGAGGTGTCGATGTAGACGCCTGGGCGGGAGAGGCTGACGGGCATATCACGCTCCTGCTGTTTCGGATTGGTACTGACCGTGAATCTCGCCGGGAAGCACCTGGGGCGTGTCCCCGATGGCACTCACCGCACGCTTGCCCCATACCGTGATGCCGCTGCGGCGCTCGACAAGATCGAGAACCACCTTGGCGACACGGGTAGTGGCAATGGGCAGCATGGCCTCGACCTCAGTCGAGATCCTGACTTGGTAGATCTGACGGAAGAGCCGCTTGTCGGCCTCCATCGAGTTGGTGCGGGTTACCCCCATGATGGTGATCCGACGCACCGTGCCACCAGGACAGGTCATCTGAGCAAAGCGAGGATGCAGTCGACCCAGGGCCAGGGTGCCGCAGATCTGGCTGATGTGTTGGTTGATGCGGGTGCTGACCGTCACCGAGTAGTCGAAGTCCATGGGGATCGGGTACTCCATGAACACCCAATCCGGCCAAGGGATGTTTTGGAGGTAGCGATAGCCGACTGGCACCCAGCCTCGATGCTCTCGCTCATGGGCCACCCGTTCTGACATGAAGTTGATGGTGATATTTGGGTAGGTCACCCTCCTCTCTTCACGTTCAGGGTTCATAAACCACACCGGCACTGGGCGGGGCGTCGTCGGGCTGGAGTTGATGTCAGTGACCGTGACTCCCTGGAGCAGGGATTTCAAGCCCATGTCCTCTTCGGTGTAGAGGCCCAAGAAGGGAGGGTTGGGATCGGTGTCGTACTCAGGGTTGACGATGGTCATTTCAGGGACGCCGCCAGTTCTGAGTAGAACTCCTGCTCGACATCCCCGGCCTGCTTCTCCAGGTCCAGGGCCACGTCAGCCACCTGGAAGACCTCATCCATCCGGTGGGCACGGGGCAGGAGAGGGTCACCGGGCGGGATGCCCACGTAGACGTTGGAGTTGTCGTCCCACACCCTGAAGCCGTTACCCACGTCCCGGTACTGCTCGATGGTGGGTTCCCCATAGACCAGGGTCCGCATGTTCCGCCGAAGAATTTCTCCAGCCGTCTTGGCCGACTGCACTACCACCTGAGGCTTCGCCATTTTCTCGTACTGGCGTGCGGCCTTACCCAGCATCTCCACGTCGCCTTTGTTGACGCAGTTGAATAAAGAGGAAGACATTTTCCCTCTGATCGCTGGGCATTTTTCGGCTGGTACTACTTGACCGGCGTTAGCGGGCCGGATAGCTCCAAGCGTAGGTCGGGGTGGCGCACCCCCCTTGACCACCCGAACCTACGCTTGGCTTGTGTCAGTCACTGGGCCGGTATCAGGACTCCCGAACCCGTACGACATCACGGCGGGCCAACCGGGGCAGTACCCCGACAGCGACCAAGGACTCCTGTACCCTCCGGTCGACCCCGGCTCAACGCAGCGGATCGCTCAGATGGCACGGTTGCGTCTGAGGGATCTGCCCCGGCCCTTCCTGGCCCGCCAGACGTGCAGCGGGGTGGCCTGGCGATTTGAGTTGCCAGTGGAGAATGTCGACGCCGGTCTCCAGGTGGTCCTCACCGACACCACGTCGACAGGAACCGTCAATCAGGTCCAGGACCAGGACTACCTCCTCGATGCCCACGGTGGTGTCCTGACCTTCAGGGCTGCGCCAGCCCAGGGCATGCTCATGGTGGCCCAAGGCACCTACTACAGGGACTTTCTGCCTGCTGAGTTGGACCTCTACATCCGCACGGCCTATATCCAGCACACCTACGGGAGTGACCCTAACTGGGAAGGCCAGATCGACATGGGGTACCCGCCCCCGCCAGGCCCACCACCGCTGAACTCGGCGGGCCAGCCCATCTACCCCGGCACCCCGCCCCCCATGATGCTGAATGAGGTGGAGGAATATCCTCTCTCAATTCTGGTCACCATCATGGCCCTGTGGGACATGGCTGTAGGTATGGCCCGACAGCAAGACGTGCATACACCTGACGGGGTCACCATCCCCATCAGCCAGGTGTTCCAGCAACTCATGTCCATGATCAATGCGCTCCAGCAGCAGTACCTGAACCTGTCGAGCGCCCTGGGCGTGGGCCTGTATCGCATCACCCAGTCCAGGCTGCGCCGGGTCAGCCGTACTACGAAGAGGTTGGTACCTATCTTCCGGTCTAAGGAGTACGACGACATCACCTGGCCTCAGCGAGAGATGCCACAGATCGATGTCACGCAGAAGATGTACACCTATCAGGGCACCTGGGATCCTGAGCGGGCCTACAACATCCAGGATCTCATCGACTTTGAGAACCACCGCTATGTCGCCCTCCAACCCAGCACCAACATCAACCCCACCCTGGATGTCAACCCCAAGACCGGGGGCGGGTACTACTGGGCCTGGACCACCATCAACACAGGCTGGGTTGGGTGGTGGTAGGTGGAGGCTCACTACGACGACAGGGATGACGATGACCTTCGGGCGATAGAGGCGGGTCGACGGGCCAGACAGCAGTGGCACCAAGAGCATCGGCTCAACCAGGAGCAGTTCGGTCCTCACCTCCCAGGCCGGGAGCAGAACCCGCACCAGCTAGCTCTACCTGGCATGGAGAAGATGGCTCACCCCTGGGCGGAACACCTGGCCCGTGGCTACACCCTCCAGTACGGGGCGTCGCAGAGCCAGCACCACCTAGAGGCGTGGAACACCGACAATCCTCACTGGCCTGAGAAGGTCGCCACCCTGGACTGGCAGAAGAGGCGAGGCCCTCATGGGCCAGCAGCCCACCCAGGTGAGATCGCCATGGTGGAGAACTACGCAGCCGGTACCCCCAGGGGCCGGGGCCTGGCCGGGGCGCTCATGCGCTCTGCCCACCACTTCAACTTCGGCCAGGACACCGTGCCCATCCACTCTCCCACCCGCTCCTTTGAGGGCGAGGAGTTCGCCAGCAAGACCATGCCAGAACTCAAGCCCGACGTGTGGAACAACTACATCAACAACGAGCGAACCACTGCTCCCGGCAAGCCCTTCGGTGAGGCTGCGAAGTGGCCCGACATGCCTGCGAACATCCATCCCTTCCAGAAGGTGGAGCAGGCCCAGGTGGACGAGAGAAGGACCAGGGTCAGCAACAAGATGAAGCAGGCTCAGTCAGGACAAGGGACACTCTTCTAATGCCTATCTATACCCCCGACTACATCGCCAAGGATCGGGTCATCCGCATGAACGAGGTCATGCGGAACTACCAGCGCACCTGGGGCGAGTCAGTCCTGTGGGCCGAGTACGACGCTCTGGATGCCTCTAAGCACAACGTCTACGACGAGGGTCCGACCCGTGTGTGGTACCCGCCCGTGGTGCTACCGGTGATGTTCCTGGACTTCCGCCAGGACGATCCGATGGACACCGACGAGGGCTTCTACGTCCTGTCGACAGCCAGTGTGTGCTTCCAGGTGACCGAGGCCATGGACCGCTTCCGCATAAATCCCCTCTTCACGGGGGCGCATTTTCGGGACCGGTTTTCCTACGACAACACCGTTTACAGGGTCACAAAATACGAGAAGCAAGGCTTCGTCCACGGCACCTACCTCACCGTGTCTGCTCTAGGCGAACAGGTCAAGCAGGAAGAGGTGGTCAACGACGCCCAGCAGCAGGACTTCTTCGTACAGACGCTGGTGTGGTGATGGGTGACGCCCTGATGATCTGGAACGCACAGACCCAGGTAGTGGTGGTCAAGTACCCCAGGACTGTGCCCATGAACCCGCCCGATCCCTTCCAGGGCTGGACGGCCCAGGAGAAGGAGATGCGGCCCGAGGTACCAGGAGTGACCGCATGACCGTCCAGTACGACTTCTACCTCAGCGCCGGGGCCGACTGGCAGAAGACGGTGCGCCTGCGTGACCCCACCTCGCAGAAGCTCATCGCCCTGGAAGCTGCCGCCATGGAGATCCGCAACACCAACTACGTCCTGGTCATGCGGCTCGACTACCCGAGCAGCCGGTGCGTGGTCCAGGAGGACGGGGCCTCGATCAGCCTGCACATCACCGCTGCGGACTCGCTGGCCTACCTGTCGCAGGGTAACTACCCAGGGGCGGTCCAGGCCGTGGGGGTGTGGGGCATAGGCCGCTCGTTCATCTACGACCTGTTCGTCCTCTACGCCACCGGGGTGCAGGACCGCATCATGCGGGGCTACTTCTACGTTGATCCCAACATCACCCGTGAAGCCCCATTGTCAGCACAGCCCGCACTCGCCATCGGTCAGAGAGGTAGCTATGACTGACGCCATCGTCCTCACCCCCGACGCAGACATCATCGAGATCGTCACCCCTGGTCTACCGGGGCCTCCCGGCCAGCCCGGTCCCCGAGGCCCAGGTGGGGTGCAAGGGCCGCCTGGTGTACCAGGCCCAGTCGGTCCCAGTGGCCCCCAGGGGCCTCCAGGGGGCTTTGTGGTCGCTGCGGTGGTGCCAGACATCAGTCACCTCCCTGCGGCCCCCACAGCGGCTCAGGCGGGTCAGGTGTGGCTGGTTGGTACTACCAGCTACGTCGTCTACTGGTGGAACGGGACGGCCTGGCAGACCCTCAACATCGCCTCCGGTCCCCAGGGGCCTCCAGGACCAGCGGGGCCGACCGGTGCTGCCGGTCCCCAAGGTGTGGTGGGGCCAACAGGGGCGCAAGGGCCGGTCGGAGCCACGGGTGCAACTGGGGGCATGGACCAACTCCTGCCCGCTCAGTGGCAGGACGCCTCCAGCCTGTTGGTCATCCCCTGGAAGCCAGTACCTGGCTTCCTGGTCCAGTACTTAGTAGACGGCTTCGGTGGCTGCCGGTTAAGGGGGGAGGTTTTTTTCCAGGGCGGCAATCCCAGTGACGCCTCGATCATCATGTCCTGCCCGCCAGGCACCACCCCCACGCAGACCGCCACCCTCCTCGCCACTGAGGATGTCATCCCGACACGGGTGTACAGGGTCGACGTACGCACAGATGGCAACATTGTCCTGAGGTTCCCGGTGCCCCAGTCAACGGGCCAGCTTTTCCTCGACAGTCTCTCTTGGAGCAAGGAGTAACCATGTCCGACGTACAAGAACCATCCGAAGAGTCCCAGGCCGGTATCGAGACCGAGAAGTCTGCTGAGATCACCACCCAGCAGGGTGCCGAGATCACTCACGCCGAGCAGACCGGCGTCGTCTGGCCTCCCGAGGCTGGGGATCCCACTACGGGTGAAGCTGCTCATGGAGAGGCCACTCCTGAAGAGGCTGAAGAGGAATAGTGGCTCTCCACCGGGTAGCTATCCCCAGCCCGAACTATTCCTCTAGGGGTGGGGCTGGGGTCAGACTGATAGTGCTGCATACCGCCGAAGGTTCCCGTACGTACCAGTCATTGGGTTCGTATTTTCAGAACCCAGCCAGCCAGGTGAGCAGCCATGTTGGCATCGATGACACAGCCAACACCGTAGGCGAATATGTGCAGCGCAGTGGCAAAGCCTGGACGGCATCCAACGCCAATCCAGTAGCAGTCCAGGCCGAACTCTGTGCCTTTGCCGCCTGGGACAACGCCGAGTGGCACAGGCACCCCAACATGCTGGAGAACGCCGCCACTTGGATCCGAGAGGAGTCCCAAGCCTTCGGCATCCCCATTGTCAAGCTCAACGCCCAGCAGGCCCAGTCAAGTGGCCGAGGCGTATGCCAGCACGTCGACCTGGGGTCATGGGGTGGTGGTCACACTGACTGCGGACCCGCCTTCCCTATCGATGAGGTCATCTCCATGGCGGGCGGATCGGCACCCCCGACACCGACCCCCACTCCACCACCCTCTGGAAAAGCTCCACCTTTCCCTCTGCCATCCGGTTATTACTACGGGCCAGCTTCAGGGCCAACTGAGTCGGTGTCCGGTCAGTACCCGCCCTACGGTGGGCCGAACGGAGCCGCTGGTTTGAAGCAGTGGCAAGGGCAGATGGCAGCCCGAGGCTGGACGATCAGCGCCGATGGCTTCTACGGAAATCAGACCGCTGGTGTGGCGAGACAGTTTCAACAGGAGAAGGGTTTGTCGGTCGACGGGTTGATCGGTTCTCAGACTTGGTCAACGGCCTGGACTGCGCCTGTGACGTAGCCCGTGTGGAGGCACTCAATGTTGCGGCCATCATCACCGGATTCGCAGGCATCGTCACCGCAGTCGGTGGTGTCCTCCTCGCCATCCGAGCCGTCCGCAACAAGGAGCGCAAAGCAGCGAAGGAGGAACTCGACACCGTTGATGACATGCTTCAGTCGGAACGGAAGGACAGAATCCAGGCGGAACTACAGAACTACAACCTGAGGCTCAAGCTGGCCCAGCATGGGATCGAGGTACCCGATGAGCCGCCCAACGGACATAGCAGCGAGAATCTTCCGTAGCGCACCCATAGCGTTCACCATCTCTGGCTTGCTGCTGGTGCTGTGTGCAGTCTTCATCCTGGCCGGGGACGCAGCGTCATCCACCGTCGCCAAGGTCATCCCCGGCCCACCAGGAGCAACGGGACCACCAGGCAAGAATGGGGCAACTGGGCCAGTGGGACCGCAGGGACCACAGGGGGAGAAGGGTGCAACGGGAGCTACAGGTAGCTCAGGATCTTCTGGCACGAATTCACAATCATCTGGAGGCGGCGGAACGGGATCTACGGGCGCTACGGGGAGTACTGGAGCGACTGGAGGCACAGGTGCCACCGGATCGACCGGAGCAACTGGAGCAACCGGTGCGGCGGGTCAACAAGGATCCACTGGACTCACCGGGAGTACAGGGGCTACTGGAGCGACAGGAGCCGTAGGTGCTACAGGAGCGACGGGTGAACAGGGTGCAACTGGCCCGTCTGGCGACATCGGACCTGCTGGCCCTCCTGGGCCTGCCGGTGCCACTGGACAGACCGGAGCTACGGGGAAGGTCGGTGCGACCGGACCACAAGGGCCAGCAGGCCCACCAGGAGAAGCCTGCCCCACCGGATTCAGCCTCAAGCCCCTCACCCTAAAGGTGCAGGGGACCGTCTATAACTTCCTGGCCTGCCAGCACTAATTACTCGGTGTCACTCGCCAACCGAGAGGTGAACACGGTGTCCACGTAGCCCGTAGCCCCCAGGAGGATGGGGTCTTCCCCAGCCACGGCAGTGATCTGATCAAACAGTGAGGGTGGCTCGTAG
>Ga0126371_10003537_pt1 | contig 13688 bp, 12 predicted proteins | sample PanSoiMetaPlot_4_FD_110145 | JGI IMG/M metagenome (GOLD analysis project Ga0126371, IMG submission 110145) | Tropical forest soil microbial communities from Panama - MetaG Plot_4 | ecosystem: Environmental > Terrestrial > Soil > Tropical forest > Bulk soil | place: Panama | collected 2016-02-17 | reverse complement strand
GCATGGTCGAAGCTCTGCGCGTAGCTACCGAGAGCGGTTGCTGGTGAGGCTTTCAGCTCTTCTGTGATGGGCAGGATAGGTACATCGCCATAAAGAGGGCATCCGGCGCCGCTGAGATGCGTCATGCCGAAGCCGTAAATTTTGCTTTTGTCGTAAAAGTACCAGCCGTTGTCACCGGTATCGGGACTCCACTGCACCATGCCGAAGGGAAGCGCCGCGCCGGGGAAGGTATTGCCGCCGCCAGAAGTTCCGATAAACGGATCGACGGCGTCATAAGCCGATTGGGCTTGCGGAAACGCAGTCGTTGAGGCTGTAAGTGTGAGTGATATTAAGAGCGCAATTCGCCGCAACTGCAACATGTCTTCTCCATTGGGCAGGAAATTCCTGACCAATGTAACAGAGATGGCAGGAGGTGTGGAATCGCAACCATTCCAGCAAATGCCGAGGGAATAACGCGATTATTGTTCTATCAGTTTGGAATTTGGCTGCTGCGGCTGACCCAGCTGATCCTGCGCTGGCGGAGCCTGTCCGTGTGGCGGAGCCGGCGGTTTGGGTCGGTTGGTTAACTTGAAGCCTTCGCGGATGACGTAGAAATTCTGCTGAGGCAGATCGGCTTCAAGAAGATGACCGTCGGGCGAATAAAAGAGTTCGATGGTTACAGCATTCTGGCTGCTGATCGCGGCGATTACGTATTTGACCGGCACAGACTGGCCGTTGAGATGGCCCTGCGTGTCGGGTTGCGGAGTAAATGTAACCGGGACGAGGAAGCCGTTTTCTTTAGGAATAAGCGCCCAGGAGTGCGATGGGGAGCGCATCGCGATCTTCGCAAACAACATGTAGCCGGCAGGGTCGAGATCGGTGAGCAGGGCTGTGTTCTGGTCGCGATCTACAGCGTTAGTCTGCTCTGTCCCGTTTGCAGAAATATGGAGATTAAACTGGCGGCCGGATGGATCGGATGCGGCATTGAAGCTGACCGCTTTTCCGTTCACGACTCCGCTTAGTTGGTCAGTAATGAGGTTCAGCGAGGTGTCAAGCTTCTGCGTGTTGGAGAAGGCGTAGCTGAATTTGTCTTCAACCATCTTGCCGGTTGAAGTGATGACATATTTGTTGGGCTGGCTCTCGATGGTGTAGCTGGCCGCGCCCAGTTTCTTGCCGTTCTGTTCAATACTGTAGCTGACAGTGCCTGGGGTAAGCGTGGTCTGCGCCAAAGACATGGAAGATGTAAAGGCAGCAGCGCAGAAAAAAAACTTCAATCGATTCATTTTCGGAGTGTTTCCCTCCCTGTTTGAGTTAACACGACTTTTTCAGGAAAGTGGCGAGCATGCTCCCATCGCTGAGGGAACCATTCGATGTGACCAAACGTGCGCTTCGCTTTCATAAGGTTGCTTTGCAAGGGATGCGCCCACTTTTGTAGAGTGTTGTTTGTGCCCATAAGATCATGCCCTGAGCTTGTAAAGGTGGGGTACTGTTGTTTCTAATTCACATTAGCACGCTAGAATTCGAGCGACATATGCGGCTGAAAGTGGAAGCTGCTGTTTAGGGAGATTCCATGAGAAACATTGCATTGAACGCGTCCGCGGAGTTGCCGTCCAGGTATCAAGACAAGATCGTGGGGAGGGAAATCAGCCTTCCACCGACTGAGCGTATCTACCTCAATGGTGGAAATCCGCCACTGATCAATCTACTTAGCGGCGATTATCACCGCGTTCTCGACATCGGCTGTGGCGCTGGAAACAATGCTGCCCTGGTCAAGTCCAAGACCCGAGTGCGACGTATTTGGAATTACGCACTCTCCCGCAGAAGCCGAACTTGCTCTGACATATATGAGCAAGTGTTGGGTAGGTGATATCGAATCCGAATTTCCAGGTGATTTGGAAACCGTCCTTTGATGTACTTATTTTTTCTCACGTCCTGGAACATCTTCGGTACCCGGATGCCGTCGTTGCGCACTTCTCAAGACTGTTGTGCCCGGGTGGTCAAGTGCTGATCGCCATCCCGAATGTCCTGTCCTTCAAGATGCGCCTCAGGTTTCTTCGCGGAGATTTTCAATACGAGCCGTCAGGAGTAATGGACGACACTCATCTGCACTTCTATACCTACCTCACCGCCGACAGATATCTGCTCGCGAAATCTCCAGACCTGAAACTTGCTGTTAAAGCTGTAACCGGCAATTTCCTGCTCCCACTGCTTCGCGGTCGTGTAATTCCCCATGCATTGGGTGAACGCATTGACGCGTGGGGTGCCCACCACTGGCCCAATTTGTTTGGACATCAGGTTCTTATCCGCGCTGTAAAGCAGTGAAGTCGATTCAAGCGTCCCTGCGCATATATACAAAATCGCCCCATTCCGAGAAAGACAGACTGGGGCGATTTGTTTTTTAGCCGTTCTTGTTGAAACTACTTCTGCGCTTGATCGAAGCGCTTGTTGATTTCGTCCCAGTTGACAGTGTTCCACCACGCGGCGAGATAGTCGGGACGTTTGTTCTGGTATTTCAGGTAGTAGGCGTGCTCCCAGACATCGTTGCCAAGGATGGGGTAATGGCCCTGCGAGAGAGGCGAGTCCTGGTTTGGAGTGGTGATGATCTTCAGCTTGCCGCCATCCCAGATGAGCCAGCCCCAGCCAGAGCCGAATTGTTTAGCGGTGGTTTCGTTGAACTGCTTTTTAAAAGCCTCAAAGTCGTTGAAGTCCTTACGAATCTGCTCGGCGATACGGCCGGTGGGCTCGCCGCCGCCCTTGGGCTTCATGATCGCCCAGAACATGGTGTGGTTGACATGTCCGCCGCCGTTGTTGCGCACCGCCGTGCGAACGTCTTCCGGAACACTGTTTAGATTGCGCAGCAGGTCTTCTGCGGTGTGCTTCGCGAGGTCTGGATGTTTCTCAATGGCCGCATTGAGATTGTTGACATAGGCCTGGTGGTGCTTGTCGTGGTGCAGCTTCATTGTGGTTTCGTCGATGTGGGGTTCGAGAGCGGCATAGTCATACTGTAGGGGTGGGACTTCGTGTGCCAAAGTTTTCCTCCTGGTCTTGGGGGTCGGGTCGACCGTGAATGTCGCGGGTGACAACTCACCCTTTGTTCTGCGTCCTCAATGATAAGGGATGCGCGAAGTTGATGTTTGGGTGCTGGGACTGTGCATCGACCCAGGCACGCCTCGGCGGCATTCTTATTAGAGCTGGCGGTACATGACGAAGGCGTCGACATAACCTAGTTGGGGGTGGCGGAAGGCTTTTGGTAATAGACCCACAATTTCAAAGCCAAATTTCTGCCATATGTGGACTGCTGCTTCGTTGGTGCTGATGACGATATTAAACTGCATGGCGCGGAATCCGAGCTCGCGGGCGCGCTTGAGCGAATGGACACACATAGTGCTGGCGACGCCACGGCCTGCTGCCCAGGTTGCGGTCACATATCCACAGTTGGCTACGTGGCTGCCTCCGCCCTGCTGGTTTGCGCGCAAATAGTACGTGCCGATGATCTCGCCATTCTCTTCCGCAACAAAGGTCTCGTGATGTGGCGCGTACCAGTATGCGAGCGCCTGCTCACGGGAAAGGTCTTGCGGGAGGGTATAGGTTTCGCCGGCGCGGATGATGGGTTCCAGAATCTTCCAGCATGCATCGGAGTCGGTAATTGCAGATGGCCGTATATAAATCACTCTGACAGGATAGATGTCCGGCATTGAACACATCTTCTTTGTTTTGGATACACTGCGGTTAGAGTTGTTCAGAATTTTGCTGTATCCCACCCCTTGCTCTGCAACGGGATGGGTACCCGGTTCTCACCACAGAGATTTTCTGCGCTTGGGCCGTTCACGCATAACCCGTCGCCAACTTTTGCGCACTGCCGGAGCATCCGGGATGCTGGCGCTGGGAGCCCCCGCTGTCACTGTCGCCGAAGGCTTCCAGAACCAACAGCAGCCTCCTGCAGTGAAGCCGGGCCAGGAGCCCAAAACCGAAGCGCAGGCTGCGGAGCAGTATCAGCGCGGCGCAGGCGTCTTCATCAACCGTCCGCTGACACAGGTCTCAAAGCAGGCGGACGCGCTGCTCGATGACCTTGAAGGTCGCGGATGCGATTACTTTTATAATGAAGCAAGCCCTAAGACGGGGCTGGTCCGCGATCGTGCGCCGGTCGTAGGACGTTCCCTAAGCCGTGTTGCCAGCATCGCTGCAACTGGTTTCGGTCTGACGGCGATGTGTATAGCGGCGAAGCGGAACTATATTCCCAGGCTGCAATGTGAACAGCGTGTCGAGAAGAGCCTTGCGTTTCTTCTGGAAGATTGTCCCCATGAGCACGGCTTCCTCTATCACTTCATCGATATTGAGAGTGGTCAGCGCATGTTTGGCAGCGAGCTTTCGTCGATTGATACGGCCCTGCTGCTGTGCGGCATATTGACGTGCCGGCAGTATTTTTCAGGCAACCCGCGTATCGAAGCATTGGCGACGACTTTCTATCGCCGGATTGACTGGGAATGGATGCTCAATGGCGGCAAGACTCTGGCCATGGGATGGCTGCCGGATCAGGGTTTCCTGAAGCATAGGTGGGACATTTATTCCGAACTGATGACGATGTACCTGCTGGCCATTGGATCGCCGACACATTCGATTGGGGCGGACACCTGGAACGCGCTGCAACGGCCATTGGTGCAATTCGGCGGCATCGATTACATCAGCGGCCTGGCTCCGCTGTTTATTCATCAATACGCGCATGCCTGGTGTGACTACCGCGACCAGCGCGACCTGCACACCAACTATTTTTCCAATTCGATTGCTGCGACGCGCGTGCACCAACTGTGGTGTTTGACGTTGGGCGCAAAATTTCCTTGGATCGATCAGGACCTGTGGGGAATTACTGCTTCGGATTCGCGCGAGGGCTACCGTGTGTGGGGCGGGCCGCCGGCAATGGGTCCGCTCGATGGGACCATTGTGCCCTGCGCCTGCGCCGGATCTCTGCCGTTTCTTCCGGCGGAGACCTCTCACGTGTTGCTTGACATACGGCAGAAATTCGATGACAAAGTCTGGACGCGGTATGGGTTTGTCGATGCGTTCAATCCCAAAGCGAACTGGTATGCCACAGATATCCTCGGCATCGACCAGGGAATCAGCGTTCTGATGGCCGAAAATTTGAGATCCGGGTTCGTATGGCAGCAGTTCATGAAGAACCCGGAGGTTGGTCATGCCATGCGCGAAGTCCAGTTCCACCCTGATCCAGATGCCAATTCGCAGGTTTTGTGAGTTCATATATGCCTGCCACCTTTTTCCACGATTTCTATCAAACTGGAGTAGAGTGCTTATTTCAGATTTCCAGAGGAGAATGCCCACGCTATGACAGTGCTGGCGCCGCAATATAAGTGGATCGACGGACAGGGGATGGCGTTCGGCGCGCCCGGACTTGAGCCGCGCTGGACTTCGAGCGCCAAGGATGCAGTCGGGACAGCCTATTCGGCATCGAGCCGCGCATGGTACACGGTGTCACACGGCATCCTGAACGAGGTTTACTATCCGACCATCGATCGCGCGCAGATTCGCGACATGCAACTGTTGATTACCGACGGCGAGACCTTCTTCCATGAAGAGCGACGCGATCTCGATCATGAATTTGAGTATGTCGATTCCGACGCGCTGGCGGTGAAGGTCCGCAATCGCGACCAGAATGGGCGCTATACCATCAACAAGGTCATCATCAATGATCCACACTATCCGGTGGTGCTGACGCATGTCTCGATCGAAGGCGAAGAAGAGCTGCTGGAGAGATTAAATGTCTACGTGCTGCTCTCCCCGCACATCGAAGGCGGCGGCATGGGCAACAATGCACGCATTGCCGATGTCGGTGGCGAGCAAGTGGCCGTGGCCTGGAGGAACCATACATCGCTGGCTTTGGCTGCAGACTGCGGCTTCGAGCGTGCCAGCTGTGGCTACGTTGGATCAAGCGATGGCTGGCAGGATCTTCACCACAATTTCCATATGGATTGGGAGTTCGGCTCGGCCCTTGACGGCAACATCGCCGTGCTCGGCAAGGTTAAGCAGCATCACGTTCGCAAGTTTACGATTGCGCTGGGGTTCGGCGAGGGACACCATGCGGCGCTGTCGGCGACGAAGGGTGCGTTGTCCAAGCCATTCGAGCTGCACCTGAAGCGGTTTGTCGAGCAGTGGCATCGGGCCGCCAGCCCGCGGGAATTGGCTGCAAGTTCAATGGACGGCGGCCGATTAATGCAGATTAGCCACAACATCATTCTGGCGCATGAGGACAAAACTTATGCCGGTGCGTTCATTGCGTCGGCTTCGATTCCATGGGGCTATGCGAAGGGCGATGACGATTTGGGTGGCTATCACCTGGTGTGGACGCGCGACATGGTGCAGAGCGCAACGGCCCTGCTCGCGTGTGGCCGCGTGGAGACTGCGCGTCGCGCCCTGGTCTACCTGGCATGCACTCAGCGACCGGATGGCAGTTTCGCACAGAATTTCTGGATTGATGGCACACCGTACTGGACAGGATTGCAACTCGATGAAGTTGCGTTTCCCATCATCCTGGCATGGCGGTTATGGAAAGTCGATGGGCTGGGTAATTTCGATGTCTTTCCTTTTGTCGAGCGGGCGGCGGGATTTCTGGTGCGCCATGCCCCTGTGACACAGCAAGAACGATGGGAGGAATGCCCGGGCTATTCGCCTTCGACACTGGCCGCGGTGATTTCAGGGCTGATTTGCGCCGCAGACATTGCGCGCTCGCACAGTTCGCCTGAGCTTGCGCAGTTTCTCGAGGAGCACGCTGACTGGATTGAGAGCCATCTCGAGGACTGGACGGTGACGAACAACGGCGTGCTTCATCCTGATGTGAAACGGCATTACATGCGGATTCGCCCTCCGGAGTGCGGCGAGCCGTACGCTCACGAAGAATGCGGTGTAGAAACCATCCGCATTGCAAACCGTGGACCGGACGAGAAATATGAGTTTGAGGCGCGCGAAGTCATTGATGCCGGGTTCCTGGAACTGGTGAGATATGGTGTCCGGGCGCCTGATGATCCGCTCATTATAGATTCCTTGAAGGTAGTGGACGCGGTGTTGAAGCGCGACACGCCGAAGGGCCCAAGCTGGCGGCGATACAACCATGATGGGTATGGACAGCGAAAGGATAGTGGGCCTTTTCTGACCTTCGGGCAGGGGCGGGTTTGGCCGCTGCTGACAGGCGAGCGAGCGCATTATGAACTGGCCGCAGGTCGAGATATAAAGCCTTTGATCAGTACAATTGAGAGGTTTGCCTCGGTGGGAGGAATGATCCCTGAGCAGATCTGGGATGAGCCGGACAAGAACGGACTGGTCTTTGGCGGCCCGGCAGGTGCGGCGATGCCGCTGGTATGGGCGCATGCGGAGTATCTGAGGCTGCTGCGGTCTGTGACGGATGGAAAGGTCTTCGACCGTATTCCTGTGGTCGAGGACCGATATGCGAAGGGCACGCCGAAAAGTGGTATTGAGCTGTTTAAGCTGCGGCGGAAGATAAACCGCATTCAACCTGGCAAAACGTTGCGGATCACAGCGCAGGGCCGCTTCAAGGTTGTCTGGACAATGGACGGCTGGGAAACCCGAAACATAACTGAAAGTTCGACCGTAGGTTATGCGGGTTCTTTTGCGGATATATCTACCAGTCCGGAGCAGACCGGCGCGGTTTCATTTAATCTTTACTGGATAGAGGAAAACCGGTGGGAAGGCCAGAATTTCGATATACAGATCGAACGAACTTCCTGATTCCTATCTACTCCGGAAAGCATCTTTAACTTTGTGTAATGAACGTTGAGTAGTGTTCTCGCGGACAGATTTTAGATAGTTTCAGCGACGGACGACTTCTTTCCCGGTGCGTGCAGGCTTTCGAAATCGCACCTCAATACGGGGCCGAAAATCTTTTGGAGCGTGAACAGGTTATGAGCGATATCGACCAGCTTTCCATCAATGCACTTCGTTTTCTTGCAGTAGATGCCGTGGACAAGGCCAAGAGCGGCCATCCGGGCGCGCCTCTGGGTGACGCTCCGATTGCCTATCTGCTCTTTCACAAGTACATGCGGCACAATCCGGCAAACTCGCACTGGTCAAACCGCGACCGTTTCGTGCTCTCGAATGGGCATGCTTCAGCCCTGCTGTATGGCGTGCTGCATCTTTCCGGATACAAGGTGAGTATCGCCGACCTCGAGCAGTTCCGGCAGTGGGAGTCAATAACGCCAGGGCATCCGGAGCGCGGCGATACGGATGGCGTGGAAGTGACCACTGGTCCGCTAGGCCAGGGCCTTGCCATGGCGGTCGGTCTTGCAATCGCGGAGAAGCATCTTGCCGCTGTTTACAATCAGCCCGGCTTTGACATTGTTGATCACTACACCTACGGCATGTGCGGCGATGGTGACCTGATGGAAGGCATCTCGCATGAAGCGGCATCGCTCGCCGGGACATTGGGCCTGGGCAAACTGATCTTCTTCTATGATGACAATCTGATTTCGCTCGACGGGCCGACAGAATTGTCGTTCACTGAGGACGTTGAGAAGCGTTTTGAAGCTTATCACTGGCATGTGCAGAAAGTGGCCGATGGCAACGATCTCGATGCCATCTCAAAGGCGCTGGAAGCCGCTAAAGCGGTGAAGGACAAGCCATCGATCATTGCCGTGCGCACGGTGATTGGTTACGGAAGCCCTATCGCTGGTACGAATAAAGTCCACGGTGAAGCCTTGAAGCCGGAAGAGGCCATCGAGACGAAAAAAAATCTTGGCTGGCCTACGGACAAGTTTTTCTATGTGCCGGAAGAGGCGCAGAAGAACTGGGACACCATCAAGGACCGAGGCGCGAAGTCTGAGACAGACTGGAATGCGCTCTTTGCCGAGTACAGGAAGAAATACCCTGAACAGGCAGCAGAGTATGAACGCACGCAGGCAGGCAAACTGAAGAATGGATGGGAGAAATCGCTGCCCACTTTCCCGACAGAAAGGCCGGTGGCGACGCGCAATGCCGGAAATGCGATTATGAACGCCTTCGCGAAGGACGTGCCGGAGCTGATCGGCGGTGCGGCGGACCTGACTGCATCGACCAAGACAATTCTGAAAGAGGGCGGCAATTTTCATGTCGATCCCAAGGGCAGGAACATCTGGTTCGGCGTGCGCGAGTTCGGAATGTGCGCGGCTGTGAACGGCATGGCAGCGCACGGCGGACTCATCCCCTATGGTTCGACCTTCTTCACCTTCAGCGACTACTGCAAATCCGCGATCCGCATGGCTGCGATTATGCAAACGCAGTCACTCTTCATCTTTACGCATGATTCAATCGCACTCGGTGAAGACGGTCCAACGCACCAGCCCATCGAGCACCTGATGATGCTGCGCGCGGTGCCGAAGTTGACGGATTTCCGGCCCGCGGATGCCAACGAAACGTCAGCAGCGTGGCGGCTTGCGCTTGAGCGTAAGAGCCCTGCATTCATGGCATTGTCGCGGCAGGACCTTCCGGTTCTCGATGCGGCGAAGCACGATATTTACCAAGGCGTAAAGCACGGCGCATACATTGTGGGGCAGGGAAGCGATTCGCCTGATGTGCTGATTGTTGCGACCGGAGCGGAACTGTGGCCATCGTTGGATGCGGCGTCTGCCCTAAAGAAAGATGGCATTACAGTCCGCGTTGTCTCGATGCCTAGCTGGAAGATTTTCGAGGAGCAGAGCGCCGATTACAAGGCATCCATCTTCCCCGATCATCTACCGAAGCTGGCAGTTGAGGCGGGAAGCCCCATCGGCTGGTGGAAGTACGTCGGCCGTCACGGCGATGTAATCGGACTGGAGCGTTTTGGGGCATCGGCCCCCGGCAAGATTGCGCTGGAGAAGCTGGGCTTCAGCTCTGCCAATATCGCAAGTCGCGCAAAGGCGTTGGTGGAAAGCGCCGCGCTGGCGAGGAAGTAGTCATGAAGCTGGTGATTGCTGCGGACCACGCGGGATTTCCCTTGAAGGAGGAAGTCCGCGGATACCTGGAGCGGCTGGGGCATGAGGTCATCGACCTGGGCGCTTACAACACGGAGCCTTCTGACTATCCGGATTTCGCGGAAGCCGTAGGCAAGGCGCTGGCTGCTGGAAGAGCAGAGCGCGGCATCCTGATCTGCGGCAGCGGCGTTGGAGTTTGCGTGGCTGCGAATAAGATGCCGGGGATTCGCGCCAGCATGTGCCATGACACTTATTCGGCCCACCAGGGCGTGGAGCACGACGACATGAATGTGCTGGTGATGGGCGCGCGCATTGTCGGCACTGCTCTTGCCTTCGATCTGGTATCGTCGTACCTCAATGCCCACTTCCAGAAGCAGGAAGAGCGTTTTGTGCGGCGTCTGAATAAAGTGAAGGCCATCGAAACGCGCAACATGCCGGAAGCGGCAAAGTTGGAAAACCAGACCGTCAGATAAACGAAACACTGCAAACACCAGATCAGCGCAGGAGCGGCAATGGCAACCATCACTACCATTTTGTGGGACGTTGGCGGGGTCTTGCTGACGAATGGCTGGGACCATCAGGGGCGCGCTGCCGTGCTCGCGCAATTCGGACTCGGCCGCGACGCCTTTGAGCAACGGCATGAACAACCCAATGACGCCTGGGAAAAAGGGTTGATCACAGTCGAGGAGTATCTCAATAAGACGGTCTTCTACCAGCCGCGCAGCTTTACCCCTGCCGACTTTTTTGCTGCTATGAAGGCGCAATCGCAAGTCTTGAAAGACAGCGCGCTCGGGATCCTCAGCAGCCTTGCCACATCTCAATCTCTAACTCTTGGCATGTTGAACAACGAGGCGCGCGAGCTGAATGACTATCGCATCGGGCAATTCCGATTGCGCGAGTATTTCAACGTGTTTTTAAGCTCTTGTTATGTCGCGTTGCGCAAGCCGGGCTCGCAGATATTCCGGCTGGCGCTGAATGTCCTGCAAGCGGACGCTGCATCTGTCGTATTTGTGGACGACCGGCCCGAAAACGTCGAAGGCGCGAACTCGGTTGGAATCCATGGAATTCGCTATCAGGGCTCTGAGCATTTGAAGGCTGAATTTGAGCGGTTGGGTATTTCACTGGGAGCTGAGGCGGTTCCACAGTAAGCATCGAGGCTTGGGAGTGGTGCAATAGCATCGAAAAACGGCATGTCGCAGGCGTATGCTGAAGAGTTTTCGTTCGGCAGCCATGCAATCGAGAAAGACTAGCGGGAGGCATATATGGCAACCACTGAAGTAAGGATTGCTCCAGAAGTCATAGGCACGGCCGCGCCGCGCAGTGAGCGCCTGCCCGATCCAGGAATTGTCGTGATCTTCGGCGCGTCCGGCGATCTGACCAAACGCAAGCTGCTGCCGGCTCTCTTTCATCTCGAGCAGCAGGGGTTGCTGCCGGCGGAATTCGCCATTGTCGGCGTGGCGCGCCGCAACCTGAAGAGCGAATTTGCCGCTGACATGAAAGACGGCATTCTGAAATTCGGCGGTGTGAAGGAAAACGATCAGCGTCTCGACAGCTTCATCGACAAAGTGGACTACCATGCGATGAACTTTGACGATGACGCCGGATACACCGACTTGAAAGCGCTGCTTGATCAGATTGATCGGGAGCGTGGTACGGAAGGCAACCGGCTCTTCTATCTTGCCGTTGCGCCTGAGTATTTTTCTGACATCATCAACCGGCTCGGCGTGCACGGTATGGCACACCCGGAAAAAGGTCATGCCCGAGTGATTATCGAGAAGCCCTTCGGACACGATCTCAAATCGGCGCGCGAATTGAATGACGAAGTCAACAAGGTTTTCAACGAGGAACAGATTTTCCGCATCGATCACTATCTCGGCAAGGAGACGGTGCAGAACATCCTCGTCTTCCGCTTCGCCAATGGTATTTTTGAGCCGATCTGGAACCGCAACTTTATCGACCATGTTCAAATTACTGCGGCGGAAAGTATCGGCATTGAAGGCCGCGGGCCGTTCTATGAAAAGGCCGGAGCGCTGCGCGACGTGGTGCAGAATCATGTCATGGAACTGCTCTCCTTCGTCGCGATGGAGCCGCCGGTTTCATTCGAAGCCAGTGCCGTGCGAGGCGAAAAGGTGAAGGTATGGCGCGCGATCAAGCCAATCGCCATTGAAAACACTGTGCGCGGCCAGTATGCGCTGGGCATGGCGGATGGACAGCAGGTACAGGGCTATCGCGAGGAAGACCGCGTCGATCCCAATTCAGCCACGGAGACTTTTGCGTCGCTGAAGCTCGAGATGGAGAACTGGCGCTGGGCCGGCGTCCCTTTTTATCTGCGTGCGGGCAAGCGGATGGCCAAGCGCGTGACTGAGATCACGATCCAGTTTAAGCAACCGCCATTGTTACTTTTTGACCGGCCGGGAACAGGCGGATGCAGTGAAATTCAGCCAAACCTGATGGTCATTCGTATCCAGCCGGATGAAGGCATTTCGCTGCGCTTCGGCGCCAAGGTGCCTGGGCCCGAAACAAATGTCTGTCCGGTGGTGATGGACTTCCAATATGCAACCGCATTTGGCGTAAATTCCGCCAATGGTTATGAGCGTCTGCTGCTGGACGCGATGCTCGGCGACCAGACCCTGTTCGCGCATCGCGATGGCGTAGAAGCAACGTGGTCTCTCTACACTCCAGTTCTTGAAGCATGGGCGAAAACAAAGCCGAGAGACTTCCCCAACTACACCAGCGGAACATGGGGGCCGAAAGCCGCCGATGGACTCATCGGACGCGATGGCCGGCGTTGGCACAATGGCTGATCATAAGAGGATGTGACGCATGGCGAGGAAGATAGCAGTCGAATATCGCGTGTACGACGGGCCTGACGCATTGGCGCACGCAGCGGCGGAGCATTTTCTGGACTTGGCGCAAAGGGCCGTCGCCTCGCGAGGTAAAGTACGCATAGCCGTCTCCGGCGGCAGCACGCCAAAGCGCACCTTTGAACTCTTGGCGAATCCACAACAGAAATTTCTGCAAGCAATGCCCTGGTCAAACCTCGAATTGTACTGGGTCGATGAGCGTACCGTGCCCCCTGCGGACAAAGACAGCAACTATGGTATGACGCGCGAAGCCATGCTGGACAAAGTCCCAATCAAGCCGGAGCAGGTCTTTCGCATCGAAGGCGAGTTGCCACCAGAAGAAGCTGCTGCGCGATATGAGTCCACGATTCGCAATCAGTTCCGCCTCGAAGGCGCGGAGGTCCCGCGCTTTGATGTTCTGCAACTGGGTATGGGCGACGATGGGCATACCGCGTCGATATTTCCCCACACTGACGCGATCCACGAGCTAGGACCTCTCGTCTATGCAAATCATGTTCCGCAGAAAGATACCTGGCGCATCACCCTTACCTGGCCTGTGATCATCGAGGCAAGTGATGTCTTCTTTCTGATTGGCGGCAAGGACAAGGCAAACCCGTTGCATCGCGTCCTTCAAGGCCCATATGATCCGGAGACGCTGCCATCACAGCTGATTCAGCCAAAAAATGGTAAGCTGCTTTTTCTGCTGGACAAAGATGCAGCGGCCCTGTTGCCCCCGGCTGATGCAAATGTAGGAAGACTGGAGATTGCACGATGATTCTCGCCGGGGATGTGGGCGGCACGAAAGTCCACTTGGCGCTTTACGGGTTCGAAAATGGCGAGTTGTCGCATGTTCGCGACGAGAAGTTTCCGGCGCAGGAATACACAGGACTCGAAATAGTCACAAAGAAGTTTCTCGCTG
>Ga0126371_10003536_pt1 | contig 13693 bp, 8 predicted proteins | sample PanSoiMetaPlot_4_FD_110145 | JGI IMG/M metagenome (GOLD analysis project Ga0126371, IMG submission 110145) | Tropical forest soil microbial communities from Panama - MetaG Plot_4 | ecosystem: Environmental > Terrestrial > Soil > Tropical forest > Bulk soil | place: Panama | collected 2016-02-17 | reverse complement strand
TACAGCCCCTGTCACCATTGAAACGCATAATGCTCCCCAGGCGTTCCGTTTAGTAAACTCCGCAGATTATCCGCAGGAGGAAATACAGCAACCCCACCAGGCGCCGGCTTATCCAGCTCCGCCGCCTTATCCTTATCCATACTACGTGTACGCGCCCTCCTACTATTCTTACTACCCGTATTATGGATACCCGTATTTCTACGGACCTTCGTTTAGTTTCTTTTTTGGCTTTCCCGCTTACTATCACTATCACGGCTATGATGGCGGTCACTACGGGTATGGGTACGCTCCCAGGCCGGTTCCCTATCGTGGCGGCATGATCGCCTACACCTATCGCGGTGGGGCTCACCACTGAACCTACGTGGCTGCAGTCGTGTGTCATTCTACTTTAGAAGGAAAATAATGACCTGCGTGACCGTTTTTAAGCTGTTCCGGGAGATTGCGGAGGCGGCCGCTTGGGGGAGTCTCTTCAGCATCCCCACGTCCTGAAGCACACCGCTGCCATGTTGTTAGTGAATCAAGGAGCCAATGGGGGTTTTATGCTCGGACCATCGCTTCGTGCTTTTGGCGCGTACCTGATCTTTCTGTTGTTTCCACTCTCCGCCCTGCCCCAGCGTCAATCTTTCACTGTCGGTACCGCCTCTGCCGCTGTCGGTGAAAAATCCACGGGCTATCTTGAAGTCCCCGCTGGCGTCGATGCCGCCACTGATATCCCGGTCATCGTCATCAACGGCGCGAAGCCCGGTTCAGTCCTCGCTCTCATCTCCGGCGCCCATGGTACGGAATATGCATCCATTATCGCGGTCGAGAGGCTCATCACTCTACTTGATCCTGCTCAAATCTCCGGCACGGTCATCCTCTTACCGCTCGTGAACATTCAGTCCTTCGAACAAAAAGTCCCTCACGTCAATCCTGTCGACAACAAAAGCATGAACCGCTTCTATCCCGGCAAGGCCGACGGGACGCAAACTGAGCGCGCTTCATTCCTCATCACGAAACAAATCGTCGACCGCTGCGATTACCTTATCGATTACCATGGAGGCGATCTGGATGAAAGCCTCCGCCCCTACGCCTACTGGGCGCCCACGGGTAAACAGGCGCAGGACCGTGTCTCGAAAGCGATGGTCCTCGCCTTTGGCCTCGATCACATCATCATATGGCGCGACCGCCCCTCCGACCTTGGCGCCACACGCTACCTCGACAACACTTCCACGGCTCGCGGCAAGCCTTCTATCGTAGTCGAAGGAGGCTATGCCGGTACCGTAGACGAGGACGACGTCGCCCTGCTCGTCAACGGCACACTCAGTACCATGCGTGCTCTCAAAATGCTTCCCGGCGATCCCCGACCCATCGAGAATCCTGTGTGGTTTGAAAAGACCGTCGATGTAATCTCCGAGGGCCCCGGCATTTGGTACCCGCTAGTCAAGCGCGGCACCTATGTCCAGCAGGGCATGAAGCTCGGCTATGTCACGGACTATTTCGGCAAACTTAGCACCGAAGTCCGCGCCCCCGTTTCCGGCGTGATCCTCCACATCAACGCGGTTCCCTCCCTGAAAAAAGGCGACAACTTTGCGGACATCGGTATCGTAGCTTCGCACGCACCTTAGTTGCGCTCGGTGGCCGCGGAACGCCGAACTTTTCTCTGGCGCGGCAGGATCAATGGTGCCGGGGGGCCAACATTTCAATTGCTGCCGACAGATAGCGCGGTCACCAAATTAACTTCAACGCAAACTGAATCTGCCTGGACGGCGTCTGAGTGGACGTAATCAGGCCAGCGTTGCCAATCGGATTTCCCGAGGAATCAAAAATATTTCGATTATCAAGGGGAGGAGCCAAATTCGTGTGGTTCAGCACGTTAAAGAACTCAGCACGGAACTGTACATTGAACCTATCAGAGATTCGCTTGATGGGATTGTTCTTCAATACCGAAAAATCAAGGTTCACCAAGCCCGGACCGATGAGCGTGTTCCGGCCGAGATTACCGCGGAGGGTAATGGGATTCGGCACTGCAAAACACTGCGTCTTGATATAGTGATCGGGATTACCGGGATTGACAGGAGAACTGCAACCGGGACCGGAAACCAAGTTCGGCACATCAATGTTCGGGTCGGTGCTCTTTACACCCAGAGCGTCGCCCCCGAAACCCGGGGTGAACGGCACCCCCGTGCTGGCTTCAAAGACTCCTCCTATCTGCCATCCGCCGACGGCCCATCTCTGAAATCCATGCGCCCATTTGGGCGTGCCCAATTCCCATGTGAAGTTGACTTCAACGTTATGCGCAACGTTGAAGTCCGCCAGCCCGCGATTCAGATGTTGTGCAAACCATAATGGGCTCGAGATGGAATTCGAATATTCATCTCCCACCATACTTCCCGAAGAGGTGTCGATCGTCTTGCCCCAGGTGTAGGAGCCCTCAACTTCCGCTCCGCTTCCAATCTTGGTTTTGACTTTTACTTGGAGTGCGTCATAGAACGAGTTCCCTTGCCAGAGACCTTGATTCACGAGACCCGAATTCTCATTGAGCCGTGTGCCGCTACCGACGGGTGAGGGCCAGAGATAACCCTGCGGAGTGAGTGTGGGCAGAACGATGTCTGCGTCTTCCACACGGAAAATCTGGTGTACGCCTCGGGCTCCCACGTAGCCCACTCGCAGGCTAAGGTCGCGTGTTAGGTCACGGCTCAACGTCAAATTCCATTGCATTACGTAGTTGCGTTTTGGATGCGGGTCGAAATAACCATGCCGAAATCCGCTGGTTGACGCTGCAACGATGGAGAACGCTTCTTTAGGGAACGTGCCTGGCGGCAAACTCGTAGAGTTCCCGAGTTCGAAAAAAGGAGCGGAGAATAGCTCGTTGAATTGAATCAGGTACGGTAGTGGGAGAACGTCGAACATCCCGAAACCCGCAGCCAACGCGGTCTTCCCGTCACCAAAAGGGTCCCAAGAAAAGCCCACACGCGGTTCGAAATTGCGAAGCGTGGGATTGGAAAACAATGAATCACCCAAATGAGGTTGCGCATCGGTCAGATGGCGCAGCACGGTCAGCTTGCCTTGCACCTCTGTGGGCACAGTCGCCATCTCATACCGCAGTCCCAAATTCACGGTTAGGTTCGGTCGCCACCTCCAATCGTCCTGAACGTAGGCGCCTACGATTGTCTGGCGGAATCCTCGCTCGGAGATCGCGCTCGGAATGGCCGCGCTCAAGGAGAATGGTCGATTGCTCAAAAAGTCCGACAGCGAGCTGAATGAAAATTCTCCGCCGGGGTTTGAAATCGCCAGGATATTGTCCCGAATGCGCTCCACGTTCGCACCGACCTTCACGGAGTGAACTCCTCTCGTCAAAGTCGCACCATCCGAACCCTGGATGGAAGTCCAGTGGAAACGGAAATTGGAGGGTGTCCCTAGACCGCCAGAAAAGAATGTAAGCCCCGGCACGATGACTGCCGCTGCATTCAGATCCGGAACCGTCCCAAAGGATGGGTCCGCAACAAGTGAGTTCCCGCCGGGGAAGGTCAACCCAGTGGTAGCCACCACGCGATTGACCCCGAAAAGACCAGAATTCAAAGTCTGTGCGCTGAACACGTGCGTTTCGTGTAGCGTCAGCAGCTGGCGGCTCGAATCATAGCCCGTTCGTTTATTATTCAATTCGTCCGGCTGTCTGACATTCCCGCTGTCGAACATGTATGTGCCATAGATACTGTCTGATGCTAGAAGCTTATGATCGACCCTGGTTGTAAAGTAATTTTCAGGAGTAACCTGCTGCCCCGCAAAGGTGAAGACTCCTGTATCGCCAGAACCCAGAAGAGACTTGTTGGGGAGCGGATAGAAGGCATTCACGAACCGCACGACGGTAGGGTCGGGCGTAATCTGTCCCGTCGAGAGGCTACCAGCACGCGCTGCCGCTGAGGGAACAGTCGTAACCTGAGTAATTCCTTCTGATTGTCGCAGTCCTTCATAAACACCAAAAATGAATGTACGGTCCTTCCAAATGGGCCCTCCCGCCGATCCTCCAAATTGGTTTCGATGAAAGGCAGGTTTGGTTACGTCGAAGAAATTCCGTGCGTCCAAGGCACTGTTGCGAATGTACTCGAATGCGTTTCCGTGAAAGCGGTCGGTTCCTGACCGCGTTGTAGCGCCGACAATTCCTCCCGAGGATCGGCCGTACTGCGCCGGATAATTGCTCGTGAGAACCGTGAATTCCTCGACGGCGTCCGAACCCAGATTGACGCCCAAAGCGCTAGCGGGGGGGCCGTTTGCGTAATCATTGACGCTGATTCCATCCAACCGAGAGTCATTCTGCCGCGGCCTCCCCCCAGAAATAGTCATCTGATTGCCAAACCCACGCTGAGCCTGGCCAACCGTCTGTGTTCGAGCGCTTGCTACTCCTGGCTCCAGGGTCGCGAGATCCGAGGCGGAGCGAGCATTCAGGGGAAGGTCACTCACGCTTTTGCGGCCTACAACTCCACTGACTCCAGACGTCTCGCCTTGCTGCTTTTCTGGCGCGCCGACGGTCTCAGTGTCCAGCAATACCTTGAAGACTTGCGGCGCAGTCTCAGGGATTGTTACTGTTGTTTTCCATTCGGCAAATCCAGATGCGGTGACCACGATTTCGTAGGTTGCCGGGGAAAGATTGTCGAGAAGGAACGAACCATCTTGATTTTCTACTACGGTCTTCGTTTCGCCGCTGGCGATATTTTTGGCAGAGATGGTCGCTTTCGACACAAGCGAGCCGGTTTTGGAAGTGATCATACCGGATATTGTGCCGGGAGCCTGCGCGCACAAGGGCGTGACGAGCGCACAAAATAGGAAGCCAAACAGCGTCCAAAAATGCGCGGCCTTGGCAGGTGAGGTCACGGCAGTACCCATAGTCTGTCCTGAGACGCAGTCTCGCAGCGTCCTAATCTTTTTGGCAGACGTCAAGGTTGGGACGCTTCGCGAGTGCCACTCAAAAATGAGTAAATTTTGGACTCGAAGAGCTAAACGTAGGATTAACGACGTCTCGGGGCAGTGCCAGCTTGTATTTTGGGCGGCTACGCGCGCGTGAGGTGAGGCGTGTTCTTTCGCACCCACCACGACTTAAAGCTGCACCACCAAATGACTACTTGGACGTCGTCATCGGCTGTATTTCTTAAGGAAAGATGCGCATTTGAAGAACCGGTATCCTGTAATGTCAGTGATCTTGGAATAGACTGCCTCGGGTTCCTTGGGCAAATACCCCGGACAAAACAGAGTGCAAAGGGCAAAGTGAAAAACGTCAGAACGCAGCACATTCTCTGATTTCGTGTTTCAGGAAGCATCCCTTGGCCTCCAAGCCAGCTAAACCCGGCTCAGATGTGAGAGGTGGCCTATGACGCCGTTTCCTTGGCGACGAGCGTTGCCAGCAAACCGCAAGCTGCGGCGAAACAGAGCCATGCGCCGGGAATCGCGCGGTTGCCGGAAATATGAATCAGGTAAGTGCTGAGCGCAGGCGTGAATCCGCCGAAGATTGCCGTGGCTAGGCTGTAGGCCAATGCGAAGCCGGATGTGCGTACATCGACAGGCATGATCTCGGTGAGAAAAACTACCATGGCCGCGTTATAACTCCCATAAAGGAACGAAAGCCAGAGCTCCACTGTCAGTAGCCTGGCAAAGGAAGGCTCATGAACTAGCCAGAGCATCGTGGGATACGCGGTGGTCAGCATCAGGATAGTGCAGGCGATGAGCAGCGGGCGGCGGCCGATGCGGTCAGAAAGTGAACCCATGATGGGAAGCCAGAAAAGATTAGAGGCGCCAACGCACAGCGTGACGAAGAGGCTGTTGCCGCTCGAAAGATGCAACACCGAATTTCCGAAGGTTGGCGTATACGCGGTGATCATGTAAAACGAAACCGTGGTCATCGTCACCATCAGCGTTCCCACCGCCACAATGGCCCAGTTATTTGCCAGGGAGTGCAGAATTTCCGTTGTGCCAAGGTGCCGTTTGCGCGCGGTGAATTCGTTGGTCTCCTGCAACGACTTCCGCAGACGGAAGAGAAAAGGAACGATGACGCAACCGAGAAGCAGAGGCACACGCCAGCCCCATTGCTCCATTTTTTCGGGCGGCAACATGGAATTCAGCGCCACTCCTACCGAGGCCGCTACCATCACCGCAATTTGTTGGCTGCCGGACTGCCAACTTACATAGAAACCTTTGTGGCCGGGCGTGGCAATCTCTGAGAGATAAACGGAAACACCACCGAGTTCCATACCAGCAGAAAACCCTTGTAGCAACCGGCCAATCACCACAAGCAGCGGCGCCAGCAGACCAATTGTGGCGTAGCCGGGCATGCAGGCAATCGAGAAGATTCCCACAGACATCAAACCGAGCGTGAGCAACAAGCCTGCCCGTCGCCCCTTGCGGTCGGTGTACGCCCCCAACACGAGTGCGCCGAACGGACGCATGAGAAAACCCGCGCCAAACGTCATCAACGAAAGCATCAATGAAAGAAAAGCGCTGCCACTGGGGAAAAACGCCTTGCCTATCGCCGAGGCGTAATACCCAAAGACCATGAAATCGTACATCTCCAGGAAGTTTCCGCTGGAAACGCGCACCACGGACCAAAACTTCCCTCGCCGTTCAGAGGGATCAATCATGGGGCCTATTCGTTCTGCCAAACTGCGCTCCTAGCTTCGTGGAATAATCGCTTCCCTAGATGCTTTGCTTATAGGAACTCAAGAAACGAAATTAACTTTGGTTTGGCGATGGATCGCCAGCATCATGTCAGGACGTAACTGCTTCGCCGCGCAGATGGTGGCGCAGAACGTCGCGATCCAATTCGTTTTCCCATCGTGCAATCACCAAGGTTGCGACCGCATTACCAGTCATATTCACGACTGCGCGGCACATGCTCAAGAACCGATCGATGCCCAGTATCAGCGCCATCCCCGCAACGGGAATCGTGGGAATCACCATCATCGTGGCCACCAGGGCAATGAATGCAGCTCCTTGCACGCCGCTTGCTCCCTTTGAGGTCAGCAGGGCCACGCCTAGGATCGTGAGCTGTTGAAAGATCGTGAGGTGCGTGTTCGTTGCCTGCGCTACGAAGAGAGCTGCAAGAGTCATATACAGGCTCGTGCCATCGGCGTTGAACGTATAACCGGTCGGCACAACCAACCCGACCAACGCCTTGGAGCAACCGAGATTTTCCAGCTTTGCCATAAGGCTGGGCAGCGCGGGTTCGGAGGAACTCGTGGCCAGCACCAGGATAATTTCATCGCGTAGATACCAGAGAAAACGCAGGATTCCGAAGCCGGCAAAGCGAGCGATCCCTCCAAGGATCACGAGGACAAAGACTGCAGCGGTTATATATAGCGTGGCCATTAATTTTGCGAGTGGCCCCAAGGAGGCCAGGCCATATTTGCCGACGGTGAATGCCATGGCGCCGAAGGCCCCAATGGGTGCGAATTTCATCAAAATCGCAACCACACCAAAAACCGCCCGCGTCAGACCTTCTAGGACGTTTACCAGAGATTTGCAGTGTGGCCCAGCAATTGAAAGAGCGAATCCGAAAAGCAGGGATATCAGCAGGACCTGCAAGATGTCCCCTTTTGCGAAAGCATCGACGATGGTATTCGGAATGATGTGGAAGAGAAATTCCGTTACGCTCTGCGCTTTCGCTTGGCCCGCGTATGCGGCAACTGCATTGCTGTCCAGAGTCGCAGGGTCCACATTAAATCCGTTTCCAGGACGCACCACGTTTCCAGCCACGAGTCCAAAGACCAAGGCTAGCGTGGAGACCGATTCAAAATAAAGAAGAGCTTTGCCACCCACACGCCCGACCTTTTTCATGTCCTCCATGCCGGCGATTCCCGTCACCAGGGTACAGAAAATTACCAGGGTAATAATCATAGTGATGAGGCGGATAAAGGCGTCGCCAAGAGGTTTCATAGACACAGCGACAGAAGGGCTGGCATACGCGAGAGCAACGGCAATTACAACGCCAACGAACACCTGAAACGATAGGCCCGTGTAAAAGGGCCGTCGCTTAGAAAACGCAAGCCTCTCTGGCTCGTGCGGAGTAGAAACTAGCATTGATTGCATCAGCTCCTTTGTAGTGTGGGCCGGAGTTCGCGGACGTTTCGCAAGGTTTCAAGAGCGAGCAGTTTGTCGATCAGGTTCGAGCAGGTGGAAGTGCCAAGGACGGGAGCGATGAGGTCGTGAGCTTTGTCCACCACCTCGGCGCGGGCCATGGGATTATCTGCGGTGCCCCTAACGTCGCGAACCCACTGCGTAAGTTCGGTTCCATCGTTCAAGCTCAGTTCAACGATGGCTTCGCGGCGTGGCCGCCGTGCGTCGATGCGCGGATCGGCAAGGACTTCCACCTTGGCGCGTTGCCGGAGCACGGCAGGATCCTTCATTCGTGCTTTGTCGTGAACGGACCGGAAACTCACCGTTTTATCGAGCAGCATCACCGCGATCATGTGCTCCATGCAAATATCCGGAATGTCTCGATTGCTGACGGTGTTGGCTTCATCGGTGGCTATGCGAACCACCACCTTCTTCACGTCGTCCGCCGTAAAGGAGCGCTGTTGAAAGAAATTAACCAAGGCGTCGAGGGGGGCTTGAATGGGCGAACCTACTGTCCATTTTTTGATGTTGGTGCGCGTGATCTCATAGCGTTCGCCAAGCTTGTCAACAAGGACGGACGGATCGGCCTTTATGACGCCATTTTCGCGAGGCGCGAGGGCCTCGTAGAAGTTGTCTGATCCGGAAAATACATCTTCGACACCGGTCCAGCCGGAACGAATCAAGGATGCGATAAGAACGGCAACGCTCGCGGGCTTTCCGGCAAACAAAAATGCTTTCTCCATGTGTTCGGCATCCCGTGCCCACGCTCCGATTCCCGAGGTTTGTTGCGCTGTATAGTCGAGCAGCAGCCGCATTTGTGCCGCGCTGAGCCCTGTGGCACACCCTGCCGCAGCCCCGGCGCAGAAGCATGCCGCCGTGCCATGCGTGCTGCGGTGTGTGGCGGCCTGGTAGCCAGGGCCTCCCAGGCTCATGGACACTCGTGTGCCAATGTCATAGCCGAGTGTGACTGCCTGGATAAAGCGGGCTCCACTGATTGCGTATTGTTCACCGGCGGCGAAAGCCGCGGGAACCGTGGAAACGCCAGGATGTGAACGCGACGGGCCATGTGAATCGTCAGTCTCGTCAGAGTGTGCGAGCACTCCATTCGCAAAAGCAGCTTCGATTGGTCCGCAAACGACGTTGGAAGCAACCACAGTCGCGACTTCCTTCCCGCCATAGCTTCGGGCAAATTCCAGTGCGGCGTGGCCCGGGGGCAACTCAGAACCAGAAATCATCGCGGCAAAAGTATCCAGAATATGCTGCTTTGCTTTTTCGACGACCTCATCAGGTAAAGCGCGTGTACCAGCAGCGCTCATGTAATTGCTGAGCTGCGTCATGGTGGAGCTAATCTCGTGTGGGCCTTGCTCTTGGGTCAGAAATGCAGCGGCTTTCAGGAGTTTCGGCGAAAATGCCGCAGCGACCGCACTCGCGAACCCGCCGGCTTCTAGCAGGCGGCGACGGCTTATTTGCGCGTGAAAATTATTTCCTTTTCGAGCATCAACCCAGTGGCTCATTGCCGCACCCACTCACTTGAACGCGGGTTATCCTTCTACTTTCGCTGCTGTGCCTAAGCTTCAACCAATGTTCTCATCAGGCCGAACAATCCGCTCTTGGCTTCAAATCCAATTCCCGGAATCTCCGGGAGGCGCACATAGCTTTCTTCCACAGGAATGCCGTCGGCAAACCCTCCAAAAGGCTGGAAAATGCCGGGATAGGATTCGTTTCCGCCAAGCCCCAAGCCCGCCGCGATATTCAGGGACATCTGGTGTCCCCCATGAGGAATGCAACGCCTAGACGACCAGCCATATTCCTTCAACATTTCCAGGATGCGAAGATACTCCACCAAGCCGTAGCTGAGTGCGCAATCGAACTGCAAAACGTCGCGGTCCGGCCGCATTCCCGCGTAACGAATCAGATTTCGAGCATCTTGATGAGAAAACAGATTTTCACCGGTTGCCATTGGGCCAGGGTAGTGGGGGGCAAGCTTGGCTTGCAGTTCGTAATCGAGTGGGTCACCTGGCTCCTCGTACCAACGAAGTCTATACGGCGAAAGCGCCTTCGCATATTCAATCGCGGTAGGTAAATCGAAGCCGCCGTTGGCGTCCACAGCAAGTTGATCCGGAGCTTTCAGGATTTTCAGAACGGCTTCAATGCGCTTCAAGTCTTCGCCAAGTGATGCCCCCCCGATTTTCATTTTTACAACGGTATAACCGAGATCCAGGTATCCGACCATTTCATCGCGGAGCGCCGCCAAATCCTTGCCGGGATAGTAATAGCCGCCTGCGGCATAAACAAAAACGCGGTTGTCTGCGATTCCGTCACGAAACCGGCCTGCGAGAAGTCTAAATAAAGGGACACGGGCGATCTTGGCCGTTGCGTCCCAGGCCGCCATATCCAGCACGCCAACGGCGGCCGACCGCTCCCCGTGCCCTCCGGGCTTCTCATTCCGCATCACAACTTCCCAAATCCGGGCCGGATCGAAATTTTCGCCGGTGTCGTCCATCAACGCTCGCGGATCCGCGGCTTTCAGGCGGGGGATGAAGCGATCCCGCAGTAAGCCGCTTGGTGCGTAGCGGCCATTCGAATTGAATCCGAATCCGACGACAGGTGTGCCATCGCGAATAACGTCGGTGATCAGACCGAGGACACTGACGGTCATCTGGCTGAAATCGATAAAGGCGTTGCGGATCGGCGATTTGATCGGCACGACCATTTCGCGAATATCCACAATCTTCACGAGTTCATCCTTACGTGGAAGGTCATCACGTTCATGAAAGTTGCAGTAACGGCCTTAGTTCCCGAAGATCGCCTACATTCTCGAGATTATTGATTTTGCTGATAAGTTCGGTGCACTTCTTTGCGCCGAGCACGGGAGCAATCAGGTCGCGCGCCTTGGCCACGACTTCCTCGCGAGTCATGGGATTTTCAGGGGTTCCGCGAACATTGTCGACACGGCGCGAAAGTTTCGTTCCATCCGCGAGCGTCACGTCGAGAATGGCCACGCGCAGCGGCATGAGCCCCTCCAGCTCAGCATCTGGTACAAGCCGTATCTTTGCCCGTGCGCGCAAGACCGCCGGTTCCTTCATGCGCGCGCGGTCGTGCGCCGAAGCGAAGGTGACGGTTTTATCCAACAGGGCCACCGCCAACATATGCTGAACACAAATGTCTGGAATCTCTCGATTGTTGACGATAGCCGCTTCATCGGTTGCCAGTTTGACGTTTACCTCCAGTACCTGATCGGCATCGAATGGATGGTTCTGGCGAAGAAGTTCGAGTGCATCCAGTGCCGCCTGGATAGGTGAGCCAACGGGCCACTTTTTGATATTGGTCCGCACGACTTCGAATCGTTCGCCAAGTTTTTCAACGAGTCCTACTGGATCAGCGTGTGGATTGTAGGCGGCGAAGAAATTGTCTTTTCCGGAAAAAATGTCGTCAACACCAGTCCAGCCGGTATGAACCAGCAGTGCGGAAGTGACGCCACTCCGCGCTGTCATGCCGCCGAAGAGGAATGCTTTTTGAATGTGCTCCGTGTCGCGATTCCAAGCCCCAAGGCCGGACGATTGTTGCGCCGTATAACCCAACATCCACCGCATCTGTTGTGCGTTCAGGTTTGCGGCGCAACTTGCCGCCGCTGAAGCACCAAAAAGCGGCGAGATACTGTGCGTGCTCCAATGGCTTTCGGCTTCAAATTGCTGGCCGCCCAACGTCACCGTGACACGGGTCCCAATGTCATAGCCAAGCGCAATGGAGCGGATGAAATGCGCACCATTGATACGGAACTGTTCGCCCGCGGCCAGCGCGGCGGGCACCACCGCACAACCAGGGTGGGATTGCGAGGGTGAATGAGAATCGTCGGTCTCGTCGGCATGGGCCAGCATGCCGTTCGCAAGCGCGGCTTCAATAGGCCCGCAAACGATTTTGGAGGCCACAACTGTGGCATCGCCGCTGCCGCGGTAAGCTTCGACAAACTGAAATGCGCGCTCGCCGGGAAGCAGCTTCGACCCGGAAATCATGGCTGCCAGTGTATCCAGAATGTGATGCTTAGTTTTCTCCGTTACTTCGTCCGGGAGCGCACGGTTGGCTGCGTCGCTCATGTAGACACCAAGTTGATTCATCACCAACCCAGCAGGTTTCGCGGGGACGGGCAGCTGATGAGAAGAATCCGGGCTAGCGGCGCTAGCAGGCATTGTTGCACCGGCAAGGGCAAAGCCGGCCAGCTGCAGTACGACACGGCGGGAGAAGCCGGGTGAATCAGAGAAGCCAGTGTCAGTCCGTTGAGTTTTCATTGCGAATGTCACTCTCGCTCTATTATTCCTCGACCACCGCGAGCCTCAGCGAAATACAAACTAGGCTCCGCGGACCCGCTTGGCAATTGCTTCTCCCAGGTCCTGCGTGGTCGAGTTGCCTCCAATATCCGGGGTACGAATTTTCGAAGAAGCTAAGGTAGCGGCGATTGCCGAATCAACTGCATCAGCAGCCTCTGCTGCGCCCAAATGCCGCAGCATCATTGCGCCAGACCATATCTGCCCGATTGGATTCGCAATACCTTTTCCCGCGATATCCGGAGCGGAACCGTGAACCGGCTCAAACATCGACGGCAATTCCTTCTCCGGATTCAGATTTGCTGAGGGAGCAATCCCAATAGAACCCACTACGGCCGGGCCGAGGTCGGACAGGATATCCCCGAACAAGTTGGAGCCCACGACTACGTCAAACCAATCTGGGTGCCGGACAAAGTGGGCGGCGAGGATGTCGATGTGATACTGGTCGGTGTGAACGTCTGGATATTTGGTGGCCATCGCACGGAAGCATTCGTCCCAGAAAGGCATGGTATGAATGATCCCGTTGGACTTCGTGGCTGACGTGAGATGCTTGTTGCGCCTGCGCGCGAGTTCAAACGCAAAATGCAGCACGCGATTCACGCCTCGGCGTGTAAATACCGTTTGCTGCACTGCCATTTCATCTTCCGTGCCTTCATATAGCCGTCCGCCAATATTGGAGTATTCCCCTTCGTTGTTTTCCCGAACGATGGCGAAATCGATCTGGCCGGGCTTCCAGTTCTTCAGCGGCGAATCGATTCCATCAAAAAGTTTCACAGGACGAAGGTTGACGTATTGCCGGAAGGCGCGGCGGATAGGGATCAAGAGGCCCCAGAGGGAAACGTGATCGGGAACGTTGGGATGACCAACGGCACCAAGGAAGATTGCGTCGAATGGCCGCAGTTGCTGCAAGCCATCGTCCGGCATCATCTTGCCGGTCCGAACGTAGGTTTCGCAACTCCAGTCAAATTCCTTCCAATTCCACCGGAAGCCAAAGCGATGGCCCGCTGCTTCCAGCACGCGGATACCTTCCGGCACCACCTCCTTTCCTATGCCGTCGCCCGCAATGACCGCGATGTTGAAGGTTTGCATTTGAATGCGATTCATTCCCCGTCCACCGAGAGCAACGGCGTCAGCGGCGAAAGATCGGGAGCCGATTCCAACCCGCGGACGAAGGCGATGATTTTTTCGGCTTTTGCCGTCGGCCACGCCGAGTACTCCGCGCAACCTCGGAATTTTGTGGCAACTTCGTCGAACGTCATGGGATTTTCAGGGCTTCCCTTGCCAAAAGC
>Ga0126371_10003535_pt1 | contig 13697 bp, 9 predicted proteins | sample PanSoiMetaPlot_4_FD_110145 | JGI IMG/M metagenome (GOLD analysis project Ga0126371, IMG submission 110145) | Tropical forest soil microbial communities from Panama - MetaG Plot_4 | ecosystem: Environmental > Terrestrial > Soil > Tropical forest > Bulk soil | place: Panama | collected 2016-02-17 | reverse complement strand
TTTATTGCCGCCGGCACGGCCTACGCCAACTACGGTATCAACATGGTGCCCTTCTACTTCTATTATTCGATGTTTGGATTCCAGCGCATCGGCGATTTGATGTGGGCGGCGGGCGACATCAAAGCCAAGGGATTTCTCCTGGGTGCCACGGCCGGGCGTACGACTTTGAATGGCGAGGGGCTCCAGCATCAGGACGGCCATAGCCACATCTTGGCCAGCACCGTTCCGACGTTGCTCACTTATGATCCCGGTTTTGCCTACGAAATCGCCGTCATTATTCGCGACGGCCTCAGACGGCTTTACGTTGAAGGCGAAGAATATTTTTACTATCTGACGCTCTACAATGAGAGCTATGAGATGCCGGAAATGCCCGCTGGCGCCGAACCTGGGATTCTTCAGGGGCTCTACAAGTTTAAAGCGGCTCCAAAAGGAAGGAAGCATAAAGCCCATATTTTTGGCAGCGGCCCGCTTCTACGGGAAGCCCTGCGCGCACAAGCCATTTTAGCGGAGCAGTACGATGTCTCGGCGGATGTGTGGAGCGCCACTAGCTATAAGCTCTTGCGCGGCGATGCGCAGCGGGTGAAACGCTGGAACATGCTGCATCCCACTGCGCCCAAGAAGCAATCGTATCTAGAGACAACCTTGCAAAACGAAGAGGGCGTCTTTGTCGCGGTTTCCGACTACATGAAAATGGTTCCGGATCAGATCGCCCCATGGGTACCCGGCGGCCTCATGACGTTGGGAACGGATGGCTTCGGCCGCAGCGACACCCGGCCTAGTCTCCGGCGCTTTTTCGAGGTCGACGCGGAGCTCATTGTCGTTGCGACTCTCTCCGCTCTCTATCAAAAGGGTTCGCTGCCGGGCGAGTCAGTGCAGGCGGCCATTAATAATCTGGGCATCAATCCTGAAAAACCATTCCCGTTCTCCCTCTAGTATCCTTACGATCTCGACACCCAATTTTGATGGACGTCAAACTCCCGCAGCTCGCCGAAGGCGTAGAATCCGGAACGGTCGTAAGCATCTTAGTCTCCGAGGGACAGGAGGTTAAGAAAGACCAACCCATCATGGAGCTCGAGACCCAGAAAGCGGTGGGCTCCATTCCCTCTCCCGCTTCTGGCACCGTAACGAAAATCCACGTCAAGGAAGGGATGGAGGTTGCGGTGGGCCAAACGCTTCTCTCCATCGCGGCCGACCAGGGCGCCGCTGGCCCGACAGTACAGAGCGCAAGGCCTGCAGCAACGCCGGCGCCGCAAGCGCGCCATGAAAGACCTATTGCCCGTCAACCGACAACCGAGCCACCGCCCCAACAGACCACAGACACTTACCGCTATGAATCCAAGAGCGGCGTGCCGCCCCCCGCGGCCCCGTCAATCCGCAAGATTGCCCGGGACCTTGGCATCGACCTGACGCGCGTCAGAGGCAGCGAGTCCGGCGGTAGAATTGTGATGGAAGACCTGCGCGCCTATGTTCAGGGGCTGCAGCAAATAGCCTTTCGCGAAAGCGCGGAGACAGTTTCATCGGTGCCCACCACGGCAAAACCGCGGCAAGTTGACACTGTCGATTTCGCCAAGTGGGGTCCGGTTCGGCGCGAGAAAATGTCCAGCCTGCGGCGCACCGTGAGCCAACGCATGGTGCAATCTTGGACCACGATTCCTAAGATCAACCAGTTCGCTGATGCCGACGTTACCGCGCTCCTGGCGTTGCGCAAAAAATTTGCCGCCGCTTACGACAAAAAACAGGCTCACCTGACCTTGACCCCATTTATCTTGAGAGTCGTGTCGAACGCATTGCAGAAATATCCGCGCGCCAACTCAAGCCTGGACGCTGCTACCCAGGAAATTATCTTTAAGGACTATTGCCACATCGGAGTAGCCGTGGACACGGACGCGGGCCTGATCGTTCCCGTGCTGCGCGACGTTGACAAGAAGAACCTGCTCGAGCTGTCGCGGGAGCTGAACGAATTAACGGAGAAAACGCGCCAAAGAAAGATCTCTGTCGAAGAGCTGCAGGGTGGCACGTTCACGATCTCCAATCAGGGCAGCATCGGTGGCAGCCACTTCACACCGATCATCTATGCTCCCCAAGTCGCTATTCTGGGCGTTGGCCAAGGCGGCCCGAGGCCGGTGGTCGTGGATGAAAAGGTCGTTATTCGAACCCTTTTGCCTCTCTGCCTCGCCTACGATCATCGGGTTCTGGATGGCGCTGATGCAGTGCGCTTCTTGAAAGAAATTATCGCCGGTCTCGAATCCTTTGCCGAGAAAGACGTGAAAATTAACTGATCGACATGGATCCTATCAAAAGCGAAATCGTCGTACTCGGTGCGGGCCCCGGAGGCTACACAGCGGCATTTTACGCTGCCGATCGCGGCAAGAAAGTGACAATGGTTGAACAGGCGCCGAGGCTTGGCGGCATCTGTCTCAATAGCGGCTGCATTCCCTCCAAGGCTTTAATCCATGCCACAGCGGTTCTTCGGGAAGCCAAGGACTCGGCCGCCCGCGGTATCGAACTTGGCCAGGCGAAGGTCGATCTCGACAAACTGAGAGCGTGGAAGGAATCGATTCTGGAAAAATTGGGCCAGGGTCTCAAAACGCTTGCCCAGAAACGTGCCGTGCAGGTGATTCACGGACGAGGGCACTTCGAAGATTCCGAAACTCTGAGAGTCGAAACGTCAGAGGGCCAAAAGTTCGTCAATTACGAAAAGGCCATCATCGCCGTCGGTTCAAAGCCCGCGATGCCGGCGGCTTTCAATCTTGGCAATCCGCGGATCATGACCTCCAAGGAAGCGCTCGAGATCCAAGAAACCCCAGCCGATCTTCTCATCGTCGGCGGTGGCTATATTGGTATGGAACTGGGCACCGTTTATGCCGCTCTCGGCAGTAACGTCGTAGTGTTAGAAGCCTTGCCTTCGATATTGACCGGAGTCGATCCTGATTTAGTTCGGCCTGTCACTCGCGCAGCCCAGAAAATGTTTCGCGAGATCCGCCTCAACACCAAAGTCATTAAAATGGCTACCGCCGGACGGCAAATCAAAGTAACCACGCAAATCGACAAAGACCAGCGTGAGGAGCTTTACGATCGGGTATTGGTTAGCGTTGGGCGATCGCCAAACTGCGCCGACCTCGGCCTGGAAAATACGCAGGTCACCAAAGACGACAAAGGATTCATCAAAACTAACGAGCAACAACAAACCGACGACCCACACATCTATGCCATTGGCGATGTAAGTGGCGGAGTGCTGCTCGCCCACCGGGCGTCGAAACAAGCGCGCATCGCCGTCGAAGCCATGCTCGGAGAAAACTCCGCTTTTGAAGACATCGTCATTCCGGCCGTCGTATTTACCGACCCGGAAGTCGCCTGGTGCGGTCTTACGGAGGGCGAAGCGAAACAACGGGGCATCGAAGTCAAAATCGCTAAGTTTTTATGGGGAGCGTCGGGACGCGCTCTCACCTTGGACCGGCCGGACGGGCTAACCAAATTGATCATCGAGCCGGAAACAGAGCGAATACTCGGCGTCGGGATCGTCGGCGCCGGCGCCGGCGAATTGATTGGCGAGGGTGTGTTCGCCGTCGAAATGGGTGCCACAGCAAGAGACATCAGAAGCCGTGCATCCTCATCCCACGCTCTCCGAAACGATCATGGAAGCCGCGGAAGTTTTCTACGGAACTTCCACCAACACGCTACCGCCGAGGCGAGAATTGCCATAAGCGGACGACGAGTGCGCCGCGGTTTGCACCCGAATTTCGCAGTTCAACTCAGTAAGGAGCGAACCTGGAGTAGCGAAGACACCCAACCGTCCAGGTTCAAAGTCCTTTTTGGTTCTTGGCATTTGCTTCATCGGCCCAACGTACTTACGCAGAGTACTGATGATTGTTGCGCGCTCATAGGCATAATGCATTGTCTTCGCTGCGGACGGTTTGCTCCTCGCTCATGAGTTAGGTCTAACTTTGGAATTCAGATTGAATGACCTTTAACTCTTGAGCCCGTTCGCCGAGCTCAGGGCAAGCTCTGGAACCTTGAACCCTCGACTCGTCGAGTGTCGGAGCAGCGCTTGACACCGATTTTCCTGTTTGGTACCGCTCGCAACAAGGGTTGAGCTTTCTTAATCTGATTTAGTTAGAAGGAGGATTATTTATGGCACGCGTGGAACCTCGCGGGGCAGTCCATTGGATCGACCACTACGTGGTCGGAACGAATGATTTAGCCAGCTGGGCGGACTGGGCAAACAAAGCCACTGGCCTTCCTCCAAGGCCGATGAATGGACTCACGACCAACATGAGAAAGAAAAATACGCCGATATTCTGCTTTATGTGGTGGGAGGGCGGCTCCTGCCGCATCGGCGCATTCCTCCAGCCTGAGAACTACCCGCCGGCAAAAGAGCTGGGCAAAGATATGCCTCGCTGTGGGTTTTATACCAGGCCCGAAGACATTGAGAGCCACCTACGCCGGCTCGACCGACACAAGATCCCGCATACGGACCCGGTAAAGACGGCCGCCGACGGTGATGACGGCACGGTCATCTGCTTTGCCGACCCTGACGGCAATCAATACGAGTTTTGGGCGCCGGACCATATGCCGGAAGGCGCCATGGAGATCGCCACGGAGGAGAAAGTCGGCCGCATCAGTCATGCGGTCTACGGCTCTCGCGACCTCGCAAGAACCGCGGCCTTCTTCGAAAAATATTGCGGTGTGGAAGTGGAGCATAATTCGAAGATCGCGGAAGGAACTCTGGTCCTGCGCTTAGTGGCTGGCGCCAGGTTGATCTACAAGCTGGTCGACCAGGTCGATGAGCGCATCGCTGGACACAGTCCTTGGTGGGACATGCATACGGCGTTGTTGGTTCGTGAGCAAGAATTTCTTCCCAACTACCGCCGCATGTGGGAAGGGCTTCCCGAAGAAGCGGGGCCGAAGGAACACCTCAATGATGCCCGTGATAAGGAGGATGCGTTCCCAGCGCGGACGGGTCTACACCGCAGTCCTGTTGGCTACAAGTGGAAGGAAGTCTATGAGCGAGGGGATGAGTTCTACGACTGGGACGGCCACGCCTTTCACTTTTTCGGCGGCATACCGTTGAAAAATGACGGTTCGCTGGCGTTATATGAGGGTAAGGAACAGGAAGAATATTTGAAGGAACTCACCCAGTCTCTGAAAAAAGGAACTCAACGCTAGCTAGGTACAGATTTTAATGCTTAGGCCTAGAAGGTGCCGAGGCCGGTAGTCGTACGGATCCGCTTCATGTCACTCTCCTCCTAGCGACGACCTCCTCATTGGAGGTCTCGCTCCGAACCTTCAATACTCAGAAAAGGCGTCGTGGGGATAGCAATACAGCCACCGCTCCCCACGCTCCGCCGATGCGATCACCGGATGCTTGCTGGCCCGCGCGTGCTCGGTGGCGTGGCGGTTCGGTGAGTCATCGCAACAACGGGTCGTCCCACATTCTTGACAGGTCCTCAGATGGACCCACGGTGAGCCGATTTTGACGCACTCCTCGCATTGCCGGCGTTTTGCGTGTTTGAAGGTCGTAATCGCCCCGATATGAGCACAGCTTCCTTCTGCCATTGTTGTTTTCTCTTACTCGCGCAACGCCTGATGCACGAAGGAGATCGCGATGGATCCTTCGCCCACCGCCGATGCCACGCGCTTGATGTTTCCGCCCCGCACATCACCTACCGCAAAAACTCCCGGCAGGCTGGTTTCCAACAGATGCGGCGCTCTCGCAAGCGGCCAACGGGCTTCGTTCAAATCATCCTGCGAGAGATCGGGTCCCGTCTTGATAAAACCTTTATCATCGAGCTTTACGCAACCATCGAGCCAGCGCGTGCCGGGAACCGCTCCCGTCATAAGAAAAACGTGTCTGATATCGTGGGACTCGACTTCGCCGGACTTCTCTTCCCGCCACTGTACCTGTTCGAGATGATCGCCCCCATGCAAAGCCACAATTTCTGTATTGGTCTTCAAAACAATGACCGGATTTTGTTCAATGCGACGAATCAAATAGCGCGACATGCTTTCCGCCAAACCGCTCGACCGCACGAGCATGTAAACGCGCTTGGCGGTCTGCGCCAGGAAAACCGCCGCTTGACCGGCTGAATTGCCCCCGCCTACGATAACGACTTCCTCGTCCCGGCAAAGCTGCGCCTCCATGAAAGTCGCGCCGTAGTAAACCCCCGCGCCCTCGAATTGCGACAGGTTCTCAATCTCGGGCTTCCTGTATGTGGCGCCGGTAGCGATGATAACAGCGCGCGCCGGCACGCGAAGATCGTCATCGATCTCAATGGCGTAGGGTCTCCGTTCACACTCAAGCTTCTGCCCGCTTTTCGCGATGATCACCTGCGCCCCGAACTTCCGCGCCTGGGTGTAGGCTCGACCGGCCAGGGCTTGACCGGAAATCCCCGTAGGAAAGCCAAGATAGTTTTCGATTTTCGAGCTGGAGCCTGCTTGTCCTCCCGGCGCATTGGTCTCCAACACCAAAACATCGAGGCCTTCCGAAGCGGCGTAGACCGCTGCCGCGAGTCCGGCGGGGCCGGCACCGACAATCACGACATCGCGTATCTGGCTCTGGTCGATGGCCTCATTAAAACCGAGGCAATCGGCAATTTGCCTGTTGGTCGGGCTCCGCAGCACCACGTCGCCCCGGCATATCAGAACCGGCACATCTGCAGCGCTCACTCGAAAACGGTCCAAAAGACCCTGAACGTCAGAGTCTCGGTCGAGATCAATGTAGGCATAAGGATGGCCGTTGCGTGACAGGAACTCTTTTACCCGAAGCGTTCCGGAACAATGGTTCGATCCAAGGAGCACCACATCCCCGAAGCCGTGGGCCATTAATTCGACCCGGCGAACGATGAAGGCTCTCATGATCAGCTCGCTCAGTTCGCTGTCGGTTTGCACGAGATCCAGCAATTGTTCGCGGCTCAGTTCGATGACCTCGCCGGGTTCTTTGACGCGCGCGCGTAGCAACGCGGGCCGGCCAGAGAGCATGCTCACATCGCCGGTGAATTGGCCCGGTCCATGCACTACAATGAGCATTTCATTGTGCCCGGGGCCGGACGGGCGGATCACCTCGATCTGGCCTGACTCAACAACAAAAAACGACCCAATGGGTTTGCCTGATTCGATAAGCACTTCCCCAGTCTGCATGGGTCGTGCGCGGCCTTGCGCAGCAATCCGCGCTATCTGCGCGGGCTTCAAGGTGGGGAACATCCGTTCCATCCCCGAAGCGAGTGTCAGCGCCGCCGGAAGAGTTGTATCGGCCATGGGCAACGTGCCTATTTCTGTCATCGTATCTCGCTCCCTTGAATGAGTTTTGCGCCGCTCAGTGCGAGCGCTTCACGGCGTTGACTCCACGCTCATGACCAATGTAACGCTTATTGGCGCTGGCCGCCAGAACGGACAAGCGATTGGGCCGTGACCCGACCTGCATCTTCTGCTGCGAAAAGGGTACTGCAGGACGGGCTAACCGATGAGTTTCTTGAGTCTCGCTCATAACGACCCGCCGAAGACCAACATTGACGGAGACGAGCTTCGTGTCAACTTTCATAGGGAAGGCCTTCCTTAATTGTCAAGCAAGTTTCGGAGCGCCGCTCAATCTTGTTTTGCGAAGAATTAAGCCGATCTTCGTTGACTGGTCCTATGACGTGGGAAAGGTAGAGCAACGCATGTGCCAGATCAATCTCCGGCGTTTCTAAACACCTGAAGATTATAAAGGTTTCCACTATTTCAGCTTGGTTAAAGAAGGATCGTGATGAGGGTCGTTCGCCTAATTATCGGCACGTGACGAAATGTCTGCTGGGCGCGCGAGGGGACCGCCCGGGCTTTCACACCAGGAGTGGGAGGGCTGATGCAAGCCGCCCATCAAAGATCTGAAAACAACTAAAGAGCAGATCGGACTCGGCGGCGCCGCCTCTTGGAACGAATTGGCGCGCTCGCAGCTGTGATCGGAACTGTGGGCGCACCCAACAATTTCAGATAGTAGTTATGGTCGTGCTGGTCGAGGGCCTCGGCAAAAATGTCACCTGTGGGCGACGACACCCCAGGAAGGCTTTCACCCGCACCATTTGGTTGGCAGTAGCTGACCTTAATAGCACTCAGCCAATCTAAGACCAGATCAATGGTGCCCTTCAATTCCCAGGGACAGGCAGGTCCTTGAGGCGAGTACAGGCTTTTTATACTCGCCAGATCCGCCCAGGCCTTCGGCACCACATCGATAACATTGTAGTAACGATATGAATCTCGAAACAATCCTGTGTAAAAAGTCGCGAAGCTCGCGTTACCTGCTGTCGGTGCAGCGTAGGTGTAGGGAATGACGACGTTGTGCGCATTTTTCTGCGATAACCGATACACTAACCAGGGAGCCAACACCGTCGTCAGCGCTCCGCCCAGACTATGGCCGGTTACAAAAACGTCCGCGCCGGACGGCGCGATTTGTGAATCGACGAACGTGGTAAATGCAACACCGCCGGAGGTGAAGGAAATGATGTCGTCAAGGCCGTCAAGTGTGCCTCCAGCGACTACCGCGCCCGGGACATTAGGGTATTCCCACGCCAAGGGATTGCTGACATCGAGATCCTCATACAGATCCACGAGCAGAGCGAGGCCGAAAGTTGGATAGGTACCCCGGATTGCAATCGCATATTGGTTTGTCGATTTATTGTAAGTGATAAACATCAGATCGCCTTCGTCTACAGCCGTCACCGCAGCTCCCCAGACCAGCCCCCACTCGCCATTGGTCGCGTTTGGCGGCTTTGTAGTTGGCAGCAAATAACTCTGTATGTCTTTAGGCGGCGCGTAGGTGATCGCGGCCAGCGTCATCATGACCTGTGGGTTGGTGTAATTCATCTTTCCCCTTTTGGGACCCGGCCCGCTGAGTCAGTTCAGCGGTTGATTAGACAGTCTGTCGCGGCATGAACAAAAAAAGCAGATTCCTGCGTCTCATTCATGCCATTACCTCGACTTGGATCGCAAATCGTCAGGCTTGCTGCCTCCCTGAACCGATTCGTTTGGCCACTTGCGCGTGAGCAAGAACCACGTGGGGATCTCGCTGCAAAGCAGCCATATAGCGATCGCCGAATTCACCTCCTCTTTCCGCCGGCACCAGCAGAAATACGGACTCGTTCATCAACACGTCGACGCCGTCACGAGTCAACGGTTCCTTGGCGTCGAGAGCTTCGTCCATCGCAACGATTAGCTGGGAAACCGGACGCAGCCAGGCAAACCATGGATCACCGGAAAGAAGCTGAAGGAAATGATGCGGCGAATTAATCGGGCCAACGTTGGTTTCGTAGACCGCGCGTTCGGAATCGATCAGCGCTTTGTGCAGGTCGAGCAATGCGTCGCGAAGCTCTTGCAGGGGTTGCCGGATGGCGGCATCTTCCGGTGCTTGATTTCTTGATCTTATCTTTCTCATTAACTAACAATAGCACAACCTTTTGAACGCTTTGAACGATTAGGACGGCTGATAAGCAACGGCCTCGGTCAGCTCTGTTGAGCAGCCCTATCATATATGCAACCCTAACGACGACCAAACACTGATAACAGGAGGAGTCCGATGCATTACGAACTTTACTACCAACCATCGATTCAAGGACGCGGCGAATTCATTCGACTGCCATTGGAGGATGCTGGCTCGGAATACGTTGATGTTGCGCGGGATCCGAACTTCGGCCGTCCTGGAATCATGAAGTTTCTTGAAGACCAGTCTCTGGAACATCCACCGTTTGCCCCGCCTTTTTTGAAAGCAGGTAAACTTCTGATTTCCCAAACTGCCAACATTCTCCAGTTTCTCGGCCCTCGGCTCAATCTGGTGCCTAAAAGCGAAGCCAGCCGCGTCTGGGTGAACCAAATGCAACTGACGGTTGCCGACTGGCTCTATGAAACAAGCCAGACGCACCATCCGATCGCAAACGTTTTGTACTACGAAGAGCAGACCGCCGAGGCTAAAAAGCGTGCTGCGAATTTCACCGCCAATCGTATCCCCAAATTTCTTGCCTATTTTGAAAGAATTCTGAAACGCAATCCCAAAGGCAACGATTTTATCTTAGGCAAGAAGGTTTGCTATGTCGATTTCTCGCTATTCCAGATGATCGAGGGATTACGCTATGCCTTCCCTCGCACAATGGCGAAACTTGAACCGGGATCGCCCCGGTTAACAAACTTGCATGATCGCATCATGGCTCGTCCTCGTATCGCTGCCTACTTGTCCTCACCGCGGCGATTGCCTTTCAATCAACAAGGAATTTTTCGCCATTATCCAGAGCTAGAAGAGGAATAGCTAACGTTGTCGCCGAATGTCTTATCGTAAAGCCAGAAGCATGTCGGACTAGTGCATGGCAGCGAAGGCGAAAAAGTCTATGCCCAAAAAACCCGTCCCCGAAAATTCGCTTTCCTCCAAGCGCGGCCGGGCACAACATTCTTTGCTGGTCTGGCTCCTGCCACTTTCCATCGTGCTGTTAACCTTTCTCGCTTTTCTTCCGGTGCTACAGAACGGATTCATAAACTGGGACGACGTGGGCAATTTGATCCAAAATACGCACTATCGCGGCTTCGACTGGAATAAGGTGCGGTGGATGTTTAGCAACTTTAGCCTGGGTTTGTACCGGCCCGTTACCTGGATGACGCTCGGGTTCGACTATCTCTTATGGGAAATGAATCCCGCCGGTTATCATTTGACTAGTTTACTCTTTCATTGCGCCAACGCCCTGCTATTTTATTTCGTCGCTCTTCGTCTGTTTCGTCTTAGCCTCGCCGTTCTGTCGGCATCGGAAGCAACCTTGCGCCTGGCCGCGGGATTTGCCGCGCTATTTTTCTCGCTCCATCCATTGCGCGTCGAGGCCGTCGCGTGGGCATCGGCGCGCGGCGACGTAGTCGCGACCTTTTTTCTTTTGGCGGCGGTGCTTAGCTATCTGCGCGCAACAGGAAATGCCAGTGATGCGACTCACGATAGACGGTGGTTGGCTTTCTCGCTGCTGATGTACTCCGCTTCCTTGCTCGCAAAGAGTAGCGGCATGCCCCTTCCCTTCGTGTTGATCGCTCTCGACATTTATCCCCTCCGACGCCTCTCAGGTGCGCCTCAAAAATGGTTCAGTGCGGAAAAGCGGAGAATTTGGTGGGAAAAAATTCCATTCCTCTTGTTGTCGGTCGCAGCGGGAGCAGCCGCTGTCATCGCCAAGCGCGGCGCTCAAGACCTCTACAGCGTCGGACAATACGGTCTTTGGGCTCGGATCGCAGAGTCGTTTTACGGTCTGTCGTTTTACCTATGGAAGACGCTGGTGCCTGTACGTCTCTCACCGCTGTATCAGCGCGCCGATCGGCTAGATCCCTCCCAATCCGTCTTCTGGATTTACCTGCTGGCTGTCTGTATCGGCGTCGTAATCACCATCGCGCTGATTGCGTTGCGCCGGCGCTGGCCCGCGGTGCTTACTATCTGCATAACTTACGCGCTATTTTTGGCACCGGTGTTGGGTATCGTCCAATTCGGTTTCCAAGCAGTCGCTGACCGTTATACCTACCTTGCCTGTCTCGGCTGGGCGTTGTTGGCTGGGGGAGCTTCCGTTTATCTCTGGCGTTCAACGGCTCCGCAACCGTTGAACCAAATAATATTGAAATCCGTTCGGGCATGCACCATCATTCTGCTCTTTCTCTTTGGGATCCTGAGCTGGCGGCAAACGCAAGTATGGCACGATGCCGAACGGCTCTGGAGACACGTGCTCAGCATTGAGCCAAATTCCAGTTACGCTTACACGAACTTGGCAGAATCGATTCTGACGTCACCCACCAATAACAAAAGCAAAGTAGACGAGGCGATCGCCTATTACAAAAAAGCTGCAACGTTACGGCCGAATTGGACAGTTCCCCTCCTCAATCTGGGCGCGATCTACATCGGTCTTGGCCGCCTCGACGAGGGGGAACGATACTATCGTAGGATCATGAGTATCGATCCAAAATCCGTGACAGGTTATCTGCGTTTGGCGCCTCTGCTGGCGAGGCAAAATCGTTTCGACGAATCATTGGCGCTCTATTCCAAAGCGGTCGAATTGGATCCAAAAAATGGTTCGGTCCACAAAGAATTCGCCAACACGTTGGTAAAGATGGGACAATGGGAAAAAGCGGTCGAGCACTATCACAAAGCGGCAGCGTCTGAACCCACGCGCGCTGAGGCCTATTTCAATCTGGGCAATCTAATGACCGGACACGGCCTTCTAGACGAAGCGATTAGATATTATCGCGAAGCGCTGAAAATTGATGCCGACTACGCCGAAGCCCACCATAATTTGGGCCGAGTGCTCGCCGCCGAGAACAAGCTGGACGAGGCCGTGAAACATTTTCGAGCAGCGATCCGGCTGCAACCGGATTTCATGCAAGCGCGAGAGAGCTTGGTGCTTGCTTTGCAGCAACAAGGAAAAAACGACGAGGCCAACCGAGAATATGTAGAGGCCATGCAAAGATCCCGCGACCCCAGCAGTAAGCCGTGATCTGGCTTTTGAACTTGCATGAATTTCACCTGCTCGGCTGACTGCGAGCCGCTCATCGCGCAGGCGCCCCTCCGCGACAAACCGTTCACACAACCAATTATTGATATATCGTCCGCGCCATCGTTATCGATTTGCAGGGTGTCCCACTTGAGTTATTTTCATAGACGGAAGAGCAGCTTAATTTCACACGCATCGCCTTTGCCGCTCTGCTCGATTCGGTCGGCGTGCAGTCCGGAAAGATAGCCTGTCAGGCCACTAACGAAGCTTTGCTCTTCCACGAGATCCCGTTTGGGCCGCGCATCGGGGAGATTCGGCAGATTGCCCGTGTACGTAAGCGTGACTGTGATATCGAATGTATCGCTCCCGATCCGAATATACATAGGCCCCTGGGCGCTAGCCGCCACATGCTCGATGGCCTGATCCACTACCTCGCGCACACGCTGAACGTCATCCGCTGGAATCTTCCACTCGGCGGCCTGCTTCCCAAAAAAGTCGTTGAACGAGGCCGGTGTCAGCGGCGTTCCGTTGTCCCCGAGGCGCAATTGGCTGTAGTGCCACGCTCCGAGCAGGAATAGGGCGTTGAGGGCTACGGCAACGATCACTGCGACGGTTATTTCGGATGCCGTGAACTGATGCGTCCAGGGCGGCAGCGATTTATAGAAATCCGGAAAGAACAGCACCGACAGCGCCGACAGCAGCGAAAGCCCGATGATCAGTGAGGCGCGCAATGTAATGGGTCGGCTGACAACAATTTGAATGCCGGCCACAAACATCAGTGCTCCGTTGAAAAACAACGCCGCCGCCATCACCGGCCGCGGCATATTGACGATCAGACTCGCAAACTTCGGAAGGCATGAAAGCACAAGCAACCAGCCAGCGATCGACCAGGCGATGACGCGGCTCGTGACACCGGTGATTTTTTCGATCCCGACAAGACTCGGACTAGCGCTCATTCCTGGCGTCCCTAGCGCGCCGCCCACCGCACACCCGATTCCGTCAGCGATCACGCCCGCCGAGATACTTTTGATGTCGGGCCGGCGCCAGGACACATCATTCATCTGCTGGCATGTAGTCAACACCCCAACCACCCGCAAACCCGAGGCCAAACCTGCGATGGCAAAGGGCAACATGAAAGATGGTTCGAAACCATAGGAAATAAATCTCGGATCTGGTATCGCAAAGATTGGACTCACCGACAACTGAACGCCGAAGTCCGCGGGAAAAACGTGT
>Ga0126371_10003533_pt1 | contig 13701 bp, 16 predicted proteins | sample PanSoiMetaPlot_4_FD_110145 | JGI IMG/M metagenome (GOLD analysis project Ga0126371, IMG submission 110145) | Tropical forest soil microbial communities from Panama - MetaG Plot_4 | ecosystem: Environmental > Terrestrial > Soil > Tropical forest > Bulk soil | place: Panama | collected 2016-02-17 | reverse complement strand
GGGCGCCGCGACGTCTTGGCCGGCTCAGGCCACGAGCCGGTCCTGAATCGTGCCGTCGATGCTGAAACACGCGGCGACCAGCGCGCCGTCGGGACCGGCGCCGCCATCGACCAGCGCCGCGTGCGCGCTTTCGCTCACACCGCGATGGGCGTCGTCGATGCCGCACACGATTCGTTTGAACCCGGCATAAGGCTGTGTCAGCGCGAGCACGTTGGCGCCGGTGGCACGCCACCAAAACGCGTCACGTTGCATTTCGAGCGGTTTTTCGGGATCGACGCCGGCATGGGCGAACAGCAGCGCGCCGTCTTCGGTGAAGGCGGCGCGTCGTAGCGCGCTGAGCAATTGGCGATGGCCGGGTCGGGCGTCGATCGCGTTGCGCAGCGTGCCGGTCCAGCGGGTAATCGCCATCGTCCCTTCGCGGCACGCGGCTTCGCCCTGGCGCGGATCGACACCGTAGGCGCGTAGCGTTGCTTCGAGACCGCGCGCCAGGATCCACGGCAGCACCTCACGCGGATTGGGCGCGAATTGGAGTTCTTGCAGCTTCTGCCACATTGCCTCTTGCGTACCACGTAAATAAGCGAGCTCGCAGGCAAAGGCCCGACGGCGCGCCAAGGCCAGGGCGCGAAAATGCAGCAGCGCGTCGACCGTGGCGACGGCGTCGGTGCCGGGCGCGAGATAATTGCCGAGATAGACAATGCGGTCGCCAGGCTCGAGGCGCTCGATGAGCTGGCGGTGCAGCGCCGTCAGCCGTTTGGCTTCGCCGTTGACCGGCGCAACCGCCCAGACGCGGCGCGCGCGATTGAAGCGGGCGTAGATCTCGTTGTCGCTGGAAAATGTCACCGGCGCGCGATGCCGGCGTGCGCGCGGCTCACGCCGCGCTCAGCATCTGTTCCACGCGCTTCGCCGCCGACGCTTCGTCGATATTCTCGACGGCCGCGAATTCGCGCACCAGTCGGTCGAGCGCCGCCTGATAGATCTGGCGTTCGCTGTAAGACTGTTCGGGCTGACCGACGTTGCGGTAGAGATCGCGCACCACTTCGGCGATCGAGGCGGGGTCGCCCGAATTGATCTTGGCCTCGTACTCCTGCGCGCGGCGGCTCCACATTGTGCGCTTGGCGCGCGAACGGCCCTTGAGCTTGGACAAGGCGGCGTCCATCTCCTTGCGGGTCGACAGCCGGCGCAGGCCGGAATTCTTCGCCTTGGCCACTGGCACGCGCAGCGTCATGCGGTCCTTGTCGAAATGGACGACGAAGACCTTGAGCTGATATCCGGCGATCTCCTGGTTCTCAATGCCAAGGATCTTGCCGACCCCATGGGTCGGATAGACGACGAAATCACCGGTCGAAAAACCGAGCGTTTCCGCCAGGGTTTTCTCTTCTTTCTTGCGCGCGACAGCCATTTTCAGGACAGCCCTCAGCCGAAAACGCGAGTGACCCCCGGCCGCTCAAAAAGCCTGCGGTAACGGATCGTTATCCCCGGGAGAGACGCACCCGTCGTGCATCCAGTGTCATAAATACCACAATTAGCCTGAAAAAGCCAGCGCTGGAGCCATGCAACGCTTGCAGGCTGGGGCTCAACGCACGGATTTCCCTGGGTTTTTTGCTAGCGCTTGCCGGGATTTGCGCTGAAGAACTTGGCGAACTTATCGGGAACACCTTTGAACGCGTCAGCGTCGGCCGGCGCCTCGGCTTTGCGCGTGATGTTCGGCCACGACGCCGAATACTGGCGATTGGTTTCAACCCACTTTTCGGCCTGCGGATCGCTGTCTGGAACGATCGCTTCGGCCGGGCATTCCGGCTCGCAGACGCCGCAATCGATGCACTCGTCGGGGTGGATAACCAGCATGTTCTCGCCCTCGTAGAAACAATCCACCGGGCAGACCTCGACGCAGTCCATGTATTTGCACTTGATGCAGGCTTCGGTCACGACATAGGTCATCGGGAAAACTCGATTGCTGGCTGGGAATCGCCGCTCGTACCACGCGGCCGAAGTCGGTTTCAACCCCTGCTGGATTGGGGACTTGCACCGCTCTCCGGCGGCAAGCCGATATAAGCGCCGCGGGCCTGGCAGGCGCGCTCGGCTGTACGTTCCTCGGCGACATGTGCCATGAGGCCGATGGCCCGGCCGATGGCATAGAGCGTTGCCGCGCCGCCGGCCGGCAAGGCCAGCGCCGTGCCAAGCTTCGTCATCGCTTCAGGTAAGGTGCGCGGCGTAGTCAACCGCTGCGGCAACAGCGCGATCAAGGCGCCGGCGCGCGCGTCGACGGCACCGATGAAATCGAGCGCCGCCAATCCAGCCGCGACCGAACGCCACGGCGGCACGCCAGCGGCGGCGGCGGCCCGGGCCGCCAACGCCGCTGCATCGACGCCGTTGTCGGCCGACAGGATCAGGCCGGCGCGCAACAGCGGCCGCGCTTCGCGACCGAGACCCCACGCCTCCGCCAGCACCGCTTCGATTGGCCGCGCCGACGGGATGCCGCCGGCCGCGGCTGCGGCAAGAAATCGCAGTAGTCGCGCGCCGGCGTAGCCGAAGAATTCGGCCGTCGCCTGCGGCCAGTATGGCTCGTCCACAGTCGCGATCTGCAACAGCGCCAACATGCGCGCCATGGGCGAGACCGTTGCCAGCGCGCTGCGCAGCGTGTCACCGCCGGGGAGCAATTCGGGCAGGTTGTCAGCCGCGAAGCTGGCCGCTGGATCGCAATCCCAGACCAACGCTGCTGCCTCGCGCACCGACAAAGCGCGCGCCAGCTCAACGGCGTCGCGGCCGCGGAAAAAGACTTGGCCGCCGCGTATCACGGTGATTGCCGTTTTTAGCAACGGTCCGCTGGGTAAGCCGCCGCGTTTCAACGCCGCGATGTCGGCGGCGGCGTAGCGACGCGCCCGACCGCTCGCACGCTCGGAGCGGATCAGGCCGCGGCTGACATAGGCATAAAGCGTCGCCGGCGTGACGCCGAGCGCGCGGGCCGCTTCGGCAGCCGTGAGCGAATCACTATTCATTGATCAATATAATCAATATATTTGCCGCCGCGTCAAGCGAAGCCGGGAGCGGTGGGCCCTCAGCCGCTCCCCGGCAACGCGCCGCCGGTTCCGCCGGCATGGCGCTCTGCTATTGTCCGGCGCGCTTGGATGATTAAGGCGGAGCATGCGGGCGATGGCCGCGCGCGGGCGGGTGGTGGTGATGCATTTCGCAGGGCAGATGCCGCTCGCCGGGATCGCCTGGCAGGCGCTGCACTATCTCGCCGGCCTCCGCCGCCTCGGCTACGATGTCTGGTACGTCGAGGACCATGGCGCCAACCCCTATGACCCGCGCGCCAACAGCGTCGTCACCGATAACGCGGCGAACATCGCCTATCTGGCCGAGCTCATGGCGCGCTTCGGCTTCGACGGCCGCTGGGCCTATTGGGACGCGATCCGCGACGATTATCACGGCTTGACGCGCGAAGCGGTGTACGCGTTGTTCCGCGACAGCGACGCGTTGCTCAACCTGTGCGGCGCGACGCGGTTGCGCGAGCATCATCTCGCTTGTCCGCGGCGGCTGATGATCGACACCGATCCGGTTTACGAGCAGATCAAGTACGCCGACGCCGATCCGGCGGCGCGCAGCTACCTCGACGCGCACACGCATTTCTTCACTTACGGTGAAAATGTCGGCGGACCGGGCTGGATCGTGCCGCTTTGCGGCATCGACTGGAAGCCGACGCGGCCGCCGGTGGTGCTCGATTTCTGGCCAGCCGACGCCATGGGCGGCGCCTGTTTTTCGACGATCGCCACGTGGGAAAACAAGGGCAAGGACATCGTTTTCCACGGCGAACGCTATCTCTGGTCGAAGCACGTCAACTTCGTGCGCTTTCTCGACGTGCCACGCCAGGCAGATCGCTGCTTCACCGTTGCGCTCAACTCCGCAGCCGACAACACACAGCGCGAAGTCGCCGCGCGCGGCTGGACCGTGATTGATGCCCGCACCGTCTCGCTCGGCATCGACGCCTATCGCGACTTCATCCGTGACTCGCGCGGCGAATTCACCGTCGCCAAGGACATTTATGTTCGGCCGCGCAGCGGCTGGTTCAGCGACCGCAGCGTCTGTTACCTCGCGGCCGGACGGCCGGTGATTACGATGAACACTGGCTTTTCGCGTTTCTATCCGGTCGGCGAAGGCCTATTCGAGTTCGCCGACGCCGGCGAGGCGCTGGCGGCGGTGGCGGCGATCAACGCCGACTATCCGCGCCACGCGCGCGCGGCGCGCGATCTGGCGGCGGAATATTTCGCCTCCGACCGCGTGCTGTCGGCGCTGATGGCCGGCGCCGGTCTATGAGCGCGACGCGGCACATCGCCGACGCGGCGCTGGCGCGCTGTCGCGCCCGATTCAACTGGGACGATACGGCGCTGGCGCTCTTTGCCGTGCTGCTAATTCTGGCGCTCATCACCTTCCAGGATTACGGCGTCACCTGGGACGAGGATGCCCAGAATTGGTACGGCGTGGCGGTTCTCAATTATTACCTCTCCGGCTTCACCGATCATTCCTACATGCGGCTCTACGACCTGTTCTATTACGGGTCGATTTTCGACACGCTCGCGGCGGCGCTCAACCACGTCTCGCCGTTCGGCACGTTCGAGACACGTCACCTGCTCAACGCGCTGATCGGCATCGTCGGAATCGTCGGCACCTGGAAGCTCGGCCGGGTTCTCGGTGGGCCGCGTGCGGGCTTTGTCGCAGCGCTCTTTCTGGCGCTGACGCCGAACTATTACGGCCAGATGTTCAACAATCCGAAGGACGTGCCGTTCGCCGCCAGCATGGTCTGGGCGCTGTACTATCTCGTGTGCGCGATCCGGCAATTGCCGCGGCCCGACTGGCGTCTGGGCGCCAAGCTCGGCCTGACCGCCGGTCTGGCGCTTGCCGTGCGCGTCGGCGGTCTGTTGATCTTCGGCTATATCGGCGTGGCGTTGCTGGCGTTCGGATTGTGGTACCTCGCCGAAACCCGCCGCGTCGCGACGGCGCTTGGCGATACCTGGGCTGGCGGCTGGCGGCTGTACGTGCCGACAATCGCAGTCGCCTATCCGGTGATGCTGTTGTTCTGGCCGTGGGCGCAGCAATCGCCTTTGGTCAATCCGGTTCACGCGCTGCTCTATTTTTCGCACGAGATCTTTCCCTACGGGACGCTGTTCGATGGCCACTACATACCGGCCGCCGATCTACCGTGGACCTATCTGCCGACCTATATCGTCTTGGCGTTGCCGGAGCTGGTGCTACTCCTGTTCGCCGCGGCGCCAGTTGTCGCCGTCGTGCAGCTCCGTCGTGCCGACCTACGGCACGACCGCGCGTGCCTCCTTGGCCGCTTCATGCTCGGCTTCGCCATCATCTTTCCGGTGGCCTACGCCATCGCGATCAAGGCGGTGCTGTTCGACGGCATGCGGCATTTCATTTTCGTGCTGCCGCCGATCGCAGTGGCTGCTGCGCTCGCCGCCGAGCAGGCGCTCGTCGCGCTCACGCAACTAACATGGCGGCCGTGGATTTACGGTGCGCTTGCGCTTTACGGTGCTTACCACGTCGCGGTGATGGTGATGCTGCACCCTGACGAGTACGTCTATTACAACGCCTTCGTCGGCGGCACGCGCGGCGCGGAGGGCCTGTTCAAACTCGACTATTGGGCTAATTCCTACGCCGAGGACGTCGCCGCGCTCGAGAACGATCTGCGCGCTGAGTACGGCAACGATTTCATGGATCACGATTTCACCGTGTTCGTGTGCGGACCGCCGGAATCGGCGGCCTACTACTTTCCGCCGAATTTCGTCTTCACGCCCGATCGCGCGAACGCCCAATTCGTCATCGCTTTCACCAAGGACGAGTGCAACAAATCAGAGACCGGGCGCACGATTTATCGCGTCACGCGCCTGGGTACGCTGCTGTCGGTGGTGATCGACCGGCGTGCGGTGCTGGCACACAGAGCGCCCGCGGCGGCGGTCGCCGCCGCCCGCTGAGGTCCCGTGGAGCGCGGCGAATATGAGCGGCTGGCCGCGGTCGAGGACCGCATGTGGTGGGCGCGCGCGCTGCACCGCAATCTGCGCGCCGCCGCGGCACCGTTCGCGGTCGCGCCGGGCGCCCGGCTACTCGACGTTGGCTGCGGCACCGGCGGATTCCTTGCCACACTGGCACATCGTGCGAGCTTCGGATTCGATCGCGACGGTTTCGCCTGCCGCTTGGCGCTAGGCAAGGGGCGGCGTCCCGTGGCGCAGGGCTCGGTCGACGACCTGCCGTTCCGTGACGCCGCGTTCGACGTCATCGTCAGCGCCGACGTGCTGTGCCACCGCGGCGTCGGCGTCGAGCGCGCGCTGAGCGAGATGTACCGCTGCCTCAAGCCGGGCGGTGCGCTCATCATCAATCTGCCGGCTTATCCGTGGCTCTATTCGGCGCACGACCGTGCGGTCGACAATGCCCGACGCTTCCGCTGCCACGACGTGACGCGGTTGTTGGCCGCGGCCGGCTTCGGCTGTATCCGCGCGACTTATTGGAACACGCTGCTGTTTCCGTTGATGGTGGTACGCCGCCTGCTGCCCGGTGGCGGCAGCGAGGTCGGCCTGTTGCCGTCGACGCTCGAGCGGCTGTTCGATGTCATCGCGACATTTGAGTCGGCGCTGCTCAGATGGGGCTTGCGTCTTCCCTTCGGTGGCTCGATTCTGGCCATCGGAACCCGCCCATGACCGCGCCCGCGCTCAGCATCGTCATTCCCGTCTATAATGGCGCGCAGACTATCGAAGCGCTGGTCACTGCACTCCAGGTGCTGTCGGTGCCGGGCGGCCACGAGATCGTGCTGGTCAACGACGGCAGCCCGGACAACAGCCTTGAAATCTGCCACGGCTTGCTAGCGCGGACGCCGGTGCCGATCACGCTGGTCGATTTAGCGCGCAATTTCGGCGAGCATAACGCCGTGATGGCCGGGCTGCGCGAAGCACGCGGCGCGCACATCATCACCATGGACGACGATCTCCAGAACCCGCCGACCGAAGTGCTGCGGCTACTCGAACATGCGCAGCACGGCGACGCCGACGTAGTCTATGCAAGGCCGCTTGAGAAGCACCACGCCGGTTGGCGCAATCTCGGCAGCCGCTTCACCAACCGGATCGCCGATTTCGTTCTCGACAAGCCGAAGGGACTCTACCTGTCGAGCTTCCGCTGCATCAGCGCCTTCGCCGCGCAGCAGGCGATCGCTTATGAAGGCCCGTTCCCGTACGTCGACGGGCTGCTGCTGCAAGTGACGCAGCGCGTCGACAGCCTGGCGGTCGAGCACCTGCCGCGGCCGCACGGGCGCAGCAACTACACGCTGCGCCGGCTGGTGCGGCTGTGGCTCAATATGTTCGTCAATTTCTCGGTGATGCCGCTGCGGCTGTCGACCTTCACCGGCATCGGGCTCAGTATTCTGGGCCTTGCCGGCGCGGCGTGGGCTGCCGTGTCGGCGCTGTTCCTGGAGAAAACCCCGCCGGGCTGGGCGTCGCTGACGGTCGCGGTGATGCTGCTATCGGGTGTGCAGCTATTGATTCTCGGCTTGGTCGGCGAATATCTCGGCCGCGTCTACCTCACGGTCAATCGCCGGCCGCAAACCGTCGTGCGGACGGTGTCGCGCAGCGAAGCGATGCCATCCGGCCAGCGGCACAATGCTCGCGGCGCAATCAGGCGGGTGTGATGCCGACATTGTTGCCTTACTACGCCGCGCTGTTCGGCGGAATTCTGATTGCGGTCTGCGGTCAGTTGCTGCTCAAGGCCGGCGTCAAGGGCACGGCCGACATCGTCGCGCAGATCACCAACGGCTTCACCATCGTCGGCGTCGGCTTCTATGGCTGCGCCGCGTTCCTCTATCTGATCGCTATCCGCAAGATTCCGCTATCGGTCGCCTACCCGTCGGTCGCGGTGAGCTACATCGTGGTCGCGGTGGTGGCGCATTTCTTCTGGGACGAGACGCTGACCGCCGGCAAGATCATGGCGATCCTGCTCATCCTCGCCGGCGTCGCCTTGCTCCAGCGCGCCTAGACCGAGGTGGCCGACCGTCAGTCGCGGTGCCGCCCGCCAACGCGTCGATGACCGGACAGTTGGGCGAATTGCCCGCCGCGCACCGGTCGACGGCATAACCCAGCACGCGCTCCATCGCGCGCAGATCCGCGATCTTGCCGCGCACCTCCGCGAGGTGCGCCGCCGCGAGTTCGCGCGCCTCGGCGCACGGGCCATCAGACGGCCCGGGCGCCAAGGTCAGCAGCCTCCGCACGTCCGTCAGTGGGAAACCGAGTTCGCGGGCGCGCCGGACGAAGGCGAGGCGGCGCACGTCTGCTTCGCTATAGAGCCGGTAGCGGCCGGCGGTCCGCGGCGCCGGAGGCATCAAACCGACGCGCTCGTAGTAGCGCACAGTTTCGATTTTGCAGCCGGTACGCCGTGACAGCTCGCCGATGGTGATCGCGACAGGTCCGTTCATGGCGCGTCCCGCGAATAAAATGACCGCTTGAGTCTGTAGCGACTACAGAGTGTAGCGTCATCCCGTTGCGAATTCCAGGAGGGCGCGATGTCGAATGACGTGAAATCGGAAGCCGCCTTGCCGGCGCGCCTTGTGTCACTGCGCGCGATCGGACCGGCTGCGCTCGCTGCCGGCGGCGTGGCGGCAGCCTTCGGCGCGGCTTCCTGTTGCGCGATCCCGATGCTGCTCGGCGGCATCGGCCTCGGCGGCCTCGGATCGGCACTGTTCATGCCGGTGTTGGCGCCGTTTCAACCGTATCTCCTCGCCGCAGCGCTGGCCTGCCTCATCGCCGGTGGCGCGCTGCTGTGGCGACGCCAAACCTGCGGCTCATGCGGTACGCGGGTAACGACGACGCTAACCCTGGCCGGCCTCGTGCTCGGCGTCACCCTTGTGGCGCTGGGCTTCACGTACGGTTGACGACGCCGAAATCGAACCGATCACCATTGTCACAAGCAAAGGAGATGACCATGCAACCGACCAAAGTCACGCTCTGCCCCGCTTGCGGCGGCTGCCCCGCGGTGGAGATCACCGCCGACGGCGTCACCATCGGCGAGGATCGCAACACGGTGCGGCTGACGCATGCCGAATGGAACGATCTCGTCGCGCGCGTCAAACGCGGCGAACTGTACGAGGTCTGAGGACATGCGGTTGCCGGTGACCACCGAGTCGACTGTCACCTGTCCGGTCTGCGGCACCGTCCGACGTGAGACCATGCCCGTCGACGCCTGCGTGATCGCATATCAGTGCACGGCCTGCGGCGCGCGGCTTCGACCGAAGCCGGGGACGTGCTGCGTCTTCTGTTCGTACGGCTCGACGCCGTGTCCGCCGATGCAGACGGCGCCTACGCCCTAGAACGGCACGTGCGCCGCCGGCCGGCTTAACGAGTCGCGCTTGCCGCATCGGGCGTGGCTGTGATTCCTTCAGAGCTATGCCGTCATGGCGCATACCAATGCGGTGGGCGGCGCTGGCCATCGCGCTGCTGGCGCCGGCCGGATGCGGGCCGCGCACGCGTCCACCGCCGGTAACGTATCTGTCGCCGGCCGTTTGCCGGGTCGATCTCAATCGGCTGCACGTTCAATATGTCGCTGCCGAAGTGCCCGAAGGACCGTGTCCGGTCTACGACGCGGTGCGCGTGAGCGCGGACGGCGTGCCGTGGAATCAATCCGGTCTTGTCACCTGCGACTTGGCGCTCCGTCTTGAACGGTTCAACCGCGAAATTGTGCAGCCGGCGGCGCAACGATATCTGCACGCCTCGGTGAGCCAGCTTCGCAATCTCGGCACCTATTCCTGCCGCAACCAGCCCAATGGCGAATGGAGCGAGCACGCGAAGGGCGACGCCATCGATGTTGCCGGCTTCGCGCTCGACAACGGCGACACGGTCATGGTCGAACGCGATTGGCGGGGCAGCGGACCGAAAAGCAATTTTCTGCACGCGGTGGCGCGCGGCGCTTGCGGCTTATTCAGCGTCGTGTTGACGCCCCACACCAACTACGACCACCGCAATCACATCCATCTCGATATCGGCCCGTGGAAGGATTGCAGCGTGTGACCAGTCGGCGTCAGGCGCCGACTTCCTCCTCAAGCAGCGCGACCCACGGCTCGCTCGCGATCGGCTGCGGCGGCTCGGGCTCATCGTAAAGCCGGTGCGCCTCGGTAGCACCGCCGCGCCGGTCGCCCAGGGCCGTAACGCGCAGCCGGCGATGCCAGCGCCCTTGCTCGACCGTGATCCAATCGCCGATTCGCACCGGCTGATGTGGCTTGAACGCAGGAATTCCGGCGATAGCGACACGGCCTTCGGCGCACAGCCGCGCGGCCGCCGAACGCGTGCGGGCCAAACGTGCGAACCAGAGGAATTTGTCGAGCCGCAAGGCTGGCACGCCGCTGCCGTCAACGGACAAGGCTGAGCTCCTTCAACTTGGCGAACGGGCTGTCGGCAGTTTGGCCCGGCGACCGACGCCTGCGGCCATGTCGCCTGTGACGCGCCGGCGCGCACCGCGCCGTGAACCGTGCGCTGTCGGTGTGCTGGGTTGCGCGATAGCCGAGCGCCAAAAGCACGGCCGTCATTTCGTCTATCGGACATTCGGCGAGCGACGCCAGCTCCGGCGTGACCGTAAAGCCGCCTTGCCGCGCCAGACCGCGCAGCCGGGCGGTAAAGCTCTCGAACCGATCGACCCTGAGGACGCGCGGCCCCACGACGCGATACCCCATCGCGGCATAGGCCGCCGCGCCGATCGCCGGATCGCGCGGCGCGCCCGCATCCGCGTCCGCCGGCGTCACCGGCACAGTCGTGCGCGCCGCCACGGCCCACAACAAGCCGCGGAGCGCAACCATCTCGGGCGTCAGCAACCCCGCGTGATAGACACTTTCGACCCCGAGGCGGATGCCGAGCCGGGCCAACGCCTTACGGTCGGCGGGCGATAGTGCGCGCAATACGGGCGCCACCGTCACCGTCGGCAGACTGCCGAGCGCTTCGGCGAGCTGGAAGGCCAAGCCGCGCGCCGGCGCCGCAAGCTCGGCGTCGCGGGCGCGGAATAGCGGCGCTAGGCGCTGGCGCAGACATGTCGACGCGAAATCCGCCAAGCGCCGCCGTACGATTTCGCGCTGTTCGCCTTCGAAAAAATCGCTCGTGATCGCCTCGACCCGCGGCTGCAGCGCGTGCGCGCCGGCGATCAGCCGGCCGACCGCGCCGCCGTTCCAGGCCAGCGTGCCGTCGGCGGTGAGCGCAAATTCGCGGTCCGGCGACGCCGCGAGGCGCGCGACGCGGCGCGCAATCTCGCCGCGCAGCACGCGCTGCGCCGCCGCCAGCAGCGTCTTGGCGGCATCGCCGGACGCCGCCAGGTCGGGCCGAAACCGGAACCCGTCGAGCCGGCCGACATAATGACCTTCGACCTTGACCTCGCCGGCTCCGCTCACCGATGCGAGCATCTCGCGCGGATCGGCCAGGCGGCGCATGAGATAGGCCACGCGCTTGTCGACGAACCGCTGGGTAATGCGATCGTGCAATGCATCCGAAAGATTGTCCTCGATGGTACGGGCGCGCTCCTGCCACCCGCCGGAATCGTCGAGCCAGTCGGCGCGATGCGCGACGTAAGTCCAGGTCCGCGTATGCGCGATGCGCATCATCAACGTGTCGATATCGCCATCGACGCGATCGAGCCGGTCGACCTGGCTCGCCACCCAGTCGGTGGGCAACCGGCCGCGCGGCCCGGCGAGATGGCCGTAAATCTGCGCCAGCAGCCGCGCGTGCGTGTCGCTCAGCGCCTTGCGGAAATCCGGAATCTGGCAGACCTCCCAGAGCAAGCGCACCGCCGCCGGATTCGTCGTTATCGCGGCGACGTCTGCCATCTGCGCCAGCGCGCGCAACGCGCCGTGGTCGTCGGCCTGCGGCGCCGAGACTAGGCCGGGAAGAGTCGGCCGCCGCTCAAGCGAGGCGATCAAGGCACCGAGCGAGCGATAGTCGAGCCGCACGTTGCGCCAATAAAGGCGCGCCAACGGGTCGAAGCGATGGCTCTCGACCGCCTCGACCACGGCGCCGTCCAGTTCCTTGATCTCGTCCGTGACGCCGAAGGTGCCGTCGTTCATGTGACGGCCGGCGCGGCCGGCGATCTGCGCGATCTCGGCCGGCGCGAGACGCCGCGGCGCATGACCGTCGAACTTGACCAGCCGCGCAAACGCAACATGATCGAGGTCCATGTTGAGACCCATGCCGATGGCGTCGGTCGCCACCAGATAGTCGACCTCGCCCGACTGGAAGAGGCCGACCTGGGCGTTGCGCGCGCGCGGACTCAAGGCGCCAAGCACGATGGCGGTGCCGCCCTGGCGCCGCCGCATGATCTCGGCGAGCGCAAAAACGTCGGCGACGGCGAAGGCGACCACGACGCTGCGCGGCGGCAGACGTGTCAGCTTCTTGGCGCCGGTATAGAACAAGGTCGAGAAGCGCGGGCGCGATGAGATTTTAGCTTCCGGCACCAGGCGCCGCAGCAATGGCGCGATCGTGTCGGCGCCGAGGAACATCGTCTCGTCCAAACCGCGCGCATGCAGCAACCGGTCAGTGAAGACATGGCCGCGCTCGCGGTCGCCGCAGAGCTGGATCTCGTCGACGGCGAGGAAATCGACCGACCGGTCCAACGGCATCGATTCGACAGTGCAGACGAAATAGCTCGGATTCGGCGGGACGATCTTTTCCTCGCCGGTGATCAGCGCGACGGCACGCGCGCCTTTGAGTCGCGCGACGCGGTCGTAATTTTCGCGCGCCAGCAGACGCAGCGGAAAGCCGATCATACCGGTCTGGTGACCGAGCATGCGTTCGATGGCGAGATGGGTCTTGCCGGTATTGGTCGGGCCGAGCACGGCTCGGATGCGTGACGGACGGGAAACCAGTCCCATGCCCCGCGATGATGAGTCATCGCGCCGCGAAACGCAACCGTCGGGGAATAATCCGCCGCCCGTGACGTTTTCTTGACGCTGGGCCGGCGGAGTCCTAGGAGATTCGGCGATGGCGGCTATTGCGTTTCACGGACGATTGCGGCTGGCGGTGGCCTTTGCGGCCGCGGCTTTGGCGGCTACACCCGCGGCCGCAGCGCCCGGGCCCGGGCCGCAACCTTATTATGGCGTGCCGATTCCCGCGCCGCCATTCCTCGACCCGTTCGCGCCAGCACCGACGCCGCGATTCGCCCAGGCCTGTGACGGCAGCGAGCCGATTTTCGGCGGCATTCTCGGCGCTTCGGCCGGCGGCTTGCTGGCCGCAATCCTGAGCGAGCGCCACGGCCGCGCCGATCCGGGCGCGACGGTGTTCGGCGTCATCACCGGAGCGATGATCGGCGCCACGCTGGCCGCCAGCCACTGTCCGCCCAACCCGGCCGACTGAAAGAAAAAGGGCGGAGACTCGCCGCCTCCGCCCCGATCTCGAAATTCCCGACTCGATGAGTCGCGCCTAAGCGCCCTCGTCGTATTCCGTCGAGATGTCCTTGCCGGTGTAATCCGGCATCAGAGCCGCCGACACCAGGCTGACCACCGCGCAGCCGGCAATATAAATCGCGATGGCATAGCCGGTGTGATAGGCGGCGAACAACGCCGTGGCGATGATCGGCGCCGGTCCGCCGGCGATGATCGACGCGAGCTGATAGCCGAGCGACGCGCCGCTGTAACGCAAACGCGGCGTGAACGATTCGGCGATCAGCGCCGCCTGCGGTCCGTATTGCATGTCG
>Ga0126371_10003532_pt1 | contig 13701 bp, 21 predicted proteins | sample PanSoiMetaPlot_4_FD_110145 | JGI IMG/M metagenome (GOLD analysis project Ga0126371, IMG submission 110145) | Tropical forest soil microbial communities from Panama - MetaG Plot_4 | ecosystem: Environmental > Terrestrial > Soil > Tropical forest > Bulk soil | place: Panama | collected 2016-02-17 | reverse complement strand
TTGCCGGACCCTGATGTAGTTCTAGAGGCGAGAAGTGAGCTATGGCACGTCGACCGAGTTACGCTTAATACGACGACCTCGGATGTGTTGGTTGGCGAAGACGGATTGATTTTTTTAGACCAAGCGCAAGTGTTCTATGATTCGGTTACGCTCTCGTTTGGCGAAACGCCTTTGAGGCAAGTTAACGTAACTGGTACCGTTAGTTGGACTCAAGCGGCGAGCGCAACGGGGCTTGATGTATCTCCGTATCTTGGATTTAACGACGGGGACGAGGGGGTTCATGTTCCTCCGTTCAAGCCCGGCAATACTTGGATTTGGACTTTTACGGGCGAAGGGCTTGTGAAGCAATGGCCGCAGCCCGGAACGAGCATAGGCGGCGGTTGGGCTGTGGCTGCGGGTAGTTATGCAAAGTTCACGAGCGGCGGAGGTCGCGTTTATATCAAGGCGACTCCGACTATCCAGGAAGGGAAAATAATTGACTGAGCGGAGCCGAGCTTATGTCTAATGGCGGTCAAGTCGGAAGTAGAGGCACCGATGTTACCCCGCCTTCAGGGGACCCGCTTAAGGACCCATTGCTAGGGACAGACGTACAAAACGCGATAAGGACGCTTGGCGTAGGGGCCTATCCGGCGAAGCCATTTTTCGGATTTACGCGCGCGATTCCTTGGTATCAAGGTCCTACTCTTTATTACATCGGCTCGGCTTGGGGCGGGATGACGTTTTACGTTCCCGGATTTACCGTCGAGCCGCATTTAGTTTTGGGATATGACGCTTCGCGCGGCAAAAGCGAGGTTGTCAATTTTAGCCTTGTCGCAGATTGTCAGAGCGTTATTACGGACGTGGCTGGCGCGGACGTTGCGACGATAAGCATTGCGTCACAAAATGTTGCGTCGCCGATTGATCCGGGTGGGGCGTTGCCGATTGGGGCTCCCTCGGCGGCTGTTTATTTTGCGGGGCCGCGTGGCGATCAAAGCCTAGAATATTTGATATGCTTGGCGCGCGCTCAATTGCGTATTCGCTCGCGCGCGGCTATTGTCGAGTTCCAAATCTCTTTTGCGCTTGGTGTTTCGCTTAATCTCTCTTGCCGCAAGAGCGTTACCATTTTGGACGCGCGTTTACCCGGCGGACAGGCGACGGGAAAGATAATTGAATACGAATTGTCGTTTGATGGCGACACGGGCGCCAACGCCTGCAAGATAAGAATTGGTTGCGCCATTGGACATGGCGGCACGGTCGAGCCGGCCGAAGGGACGCCGAGCTATGTTGAAGACGGCTACGTGAACGACGGCTATATCCGGCGCGACGGCGCGTTCGTAATGCCAATTGACGGTGAGGTTGCCTACGAGAGTTTAAGCGGTCTTGCGCCGACTGATGACGGGATTGATTTTAACCGCATGACGGCTAACCGCTGCGTTCTGTCGATTACGAAGACGAATCCTCGGCTCGATCAATATTATGCTCTGGCGCGCACGGACCAAGAAAAGGCGACGTGGGCCGATCCGGGCGAGCCTAGTAGTCCTGGAACGATTCTCGGTTGGTGTAACGAGAAGCAAACGACGATTGACATTGCAATGGTTCCCCTCGATGGCGGTCCGTTTACGACAAATTTTTCGCCTAACGTCGACCTTTTGCCGATACCGAAGCTAATCAATCTAGAGGCCTCGTCGTGACGCTTGAAAAGGTTGTCCGGCCATATTTACCGCCGTCTGTTTTTACTGGCGTGGCGGTTCCTCCGGCTTCTCCTAAGCAGCCGACTGAGGCGAAGCTATCTTTAACGGGGCCTACGGGAACGGATTTCGTTGAAACCGACGTGTCTGTGACGGTAACAGATTGGAAGGTTGAAAAGAACAAAGAGGACGGGACGAAACGCCAAACAACGACGAAGCGCATAGAGAACCCAGACGACTCGTCTCAGTATGTTATGGTCGAGCGGATGCAAAAGGCGACATTTGAGGACGAAGACACGAAAAAAAAGCAAGAGTTTGAGTTTGCCCAATGGGAGGACGAGCAAAAGCAGGCAATTTTAGGCGGCTAGTTGGCTTATGACGGTTGAAAAAATTGTCCGGCCTTATTTGCCGCCTCCCGGGTACACGGGCTTGCCGGTTCCTCCGGCTTCGCCAAAGGCTCCGACGGAGGCGAAGGTAACGTTGACCGGGCCGACGGGGACAGACTTTGTTGAAACCGATATTTCGGTGACGGTAACGGATTGGAAGGTCGAGAAGAACAAGGAAGACAGCACACAGAGAAAGACGGAGCAACAGCGCGTCGAAAATCCAGACGACCCGAACCAATTTGTTATGGTCCCTCGGATAACGGAGACGACCTTCGAGAACAAGGACACCAAGCAAAGGAAGCGCTTTACGTTTGAGTCTATGACGGGCGGCAAAGGCGCGACTGGCGGCGGCGGCGGCAAAGGCTCGCCAACGGACCCGCAGGGGAGCAAAGACAAGCCGGTACAGTTAGACCCGTTCCAGACGATAAAGGAGGTTGGTTGGGGTGGCGGAGTTTTTGCCGTATTCAAGTTTTATTCGTTTGATTATCACTTTGCGCAGATCGGGCGCGCTAAATTTATTCCGGTGTCGGTTAAGCTGGCCTATGAGCTTGAATGGAACGAGGATATTTTTGGCGACGGTAGCTCCTTTTCCTATAACAAGATGGCGGTAGTAAAGGTATCGACATTAATGGGGCCGACGGATATTCCGGTACCCGGCAAAAAGCAACCGCCGTTTTCGACTATTATTTCCGGTTGCCGAGTCATGCATGACGTTCCTCCGGTCCCCGAGGATTATTTTTGCGGCGTTGGCGTCAACCTTGAACAGACGGCTTTTGACTCGGACCTCCCGCCGGGTAATCCTTATCTGAAGCCGGGAGGAGTCGTAACGAAAGATGACGTAAATTTTATTGCGAAGCCGGATGACTTTAATATTGCGGGCGAGACGCGCGATTACGGTCCTTGGTGGCTATACCGGGAGCCCGATACGGAAGGTAATTTTGTTCCGTATAGTTCCGACGTCGACCACTTGTGGTCGCGTGAGAAGGGGCTCGATCCTGACATTATCCCTAAATCATATTGGCAACAGATAAGCCCTCCGACCGACCCGCCGGACCCGGTGAATCCTAATGGTATTTGGAACAATCGCGTTCCCTGCGGATATGTGCCGCCGACCTCTCAACTTGATTATGGCGAAAAAATTTGGATTGATCTTTGGCTTTATCCTGTCGCGAATCATGAGGTTTATCCGTCTGATAGGGACAAGCCGATACGCAAGATTGTGAAAACGGACCCGAAAACTAAAGTAAAGACCTACGGCGATCCGACAATTTTGTGGCATTCGCAGCACCAATCAAAGAACGCAACGATACCGTGGTGGTTTGCACAAAATTATTATGCGCTCGGCGATTCAATCCATAAAATCCCAATGGGTTATCCGCTGGCGGGCGTTTCGGTAAAAGATAGCGATTGGTACGTAAAGGGTCCTCCTCCGCCGCCCTCGCAGGGCTATATCGTCGTTGAGTTTCGCAAAAAAGCGGATGGGCGGCTGATAAAGGGCGATGATGTTGCTCCGGGAGGGGCTCCTCATTGGGGGCCAATCGGTACAGCGCTAGGTCGGCCTCCGCCGCTCGATACAATGCCTCCCGATAATCTGCCGCCGTCGCCATGAGGCTTTGCAATGCCGTTTGATATTGTTTTTCGGACCGACGACCTAACGAAGTGGGGTAGCGGCAAGGGAACGAATCTTTTGCCGGCGGAGGTCGACGACAATTTTTGGGCATTGCTGACGCGCCTTGATTATCTAGTAAACAATCCGGTGCAAGCCAACAACATTGTCAACATAACATTTGAGAACGGCGTTCTAACGTTCACTATGGGCGACGGAACGTCGTATGCGGTTCCGTTTCCCTCTATGATGATACAATGGGCCGGCGAGTGGCAAGCCGGCGCGACTTATCGCTCTTATATCGACCTCTTTAGCGTCTCGGGTAGCGGCGTTTATTTTACGCTCCAAACTCATACGTCGGTCGCGCCGTTTAATCCGGACGCGACGATTAACGCCCAAGCCGTTTATGCGTTGATGATGCCAGCGCCGGCTGTTCAGCCGTACGATTTGTCAATGTACTACTCTGCGCGCGTGCTTGGCGATTCTGTTGTGCTGTTCGAGCACGTTGTCGCGCGTCCCTTGGTTATGCCGACGGGGCTACCAAGCTCACAAGCGGTTTTTCGTGTTGGGACCTCGACGGCTGCAATCTCGCTTCCGATAGAGGTAAACGGGACACAAGTCGGCTCGATTGACTTTGACGCGGCGGGAAGTCCGGGAACGTTCACGTTTACCGCGGACGTCAATATCAACGTGGGCGACCGTATTACGATTTGGTCGGATAGCGTCGCGGACGATACGGCGCAAGGTCTCGCGGTTACGCTCGTTCTCCAGTACCAGCAACCGACCTCCTAATGCTCGTCGCCTGCATTGTCGACCCGCCGCTTCCGCCGCGGGATATCTACCCTACGGCGCTTCCGAGCGTAGAGGTCGACGGTCGTCCCATTGTTGGCTTTGCGAGTAAGCTCGACATACGGTCCGCGGTAATGCCGTCGGCCACTACTTTCGGCTCGCCGGTTGTCAGCAACTTTGGCCTTCGGACCACACGAGTACCGAGCGCAAACACGTTCGGCGCAACGACGATTGCGCGCTACGGGCTGGCGCCGCATGTCTTGCCTAGTACGACGGTTGTTAATCCGGCGATTGTCTTGCCGGCGCGGTATCTAACGCAAACGCGTGTTGCAAGCTCGACAAGCTTTGGAGCGAATCAAGTCGCGCGCTACGGTCTCGCGCCGACGCGCTTTCAAAATGTCTCGACGTTTGGCGCTCCGACTATTCGGCGTTTCGGGCTCGACCTCACGCGCGTAGTGAACGTGTCGACTGTCAATCCGGCCGCGGTATTGCCGACGCGCTATCTTAGTCAAAACCGGTTTGCGAACGCCTCGACGTTTGGCGCGACAGCGATAATTAGCGCTGGCGAGCAAGAGGTAGGGCCGACAGCGGTTGTCAACACGTCGACCGTTGGCTATCCGGCTTTGTCGCTCGGCTTGGTTCAAAGCGTTGTTACGAATACGAGTACGTTTGGGGCGCAGAGCGTTGGTCCGGACCTCACGCAACACCACGTTACGAACGCCTCAACGTTTGGCAATCCAAGCATCGCGATTGTTGTGGCGCCGAGCTACTCGAACGTAGGTGGGCAGGGCTTCCGGCGCGATATGATCGCCGTCACGTGGTCCGGTACGAGCGGCGCGCAGCCGCCGGATTGGCTTGTCGATGGGAGCCGAACCGACAATGATTTCTTCTGGTCGAATGGTATCTTCGGCCCATATAATATGATGTTCGATTTCCGGTCGATTGGTCCGCAGAAAATTACGGAGGCCACTTGGTATCAAAGCGCGTCGGACACGCATGGAATTTGGAAATGGCAAGGCTCTAACGACAATTCGACGTGGACGGATATTGGCGGTTCGTTCACGCTTGGCGGTTCTACAACGCAGGTATTGAGCACGCTAAGCGGTAACACCGCTTCTTATCTTTATTACAGGATCATCCAGGTATCGGGCGTTACGAGTTGGAACCCGTACCTAAACGAGATTGAGTTTAAGCTCGTCGATGGCGACGAGCCGGCGGCCTCGGTACAAAGCGTGTTGCATCCGGGTGGCAAGGGCGACCGGACTTCAAGTATTACCATTTCGACAACCGCGACACTTGGCGCCGGTACGATTAATAACATAATCGACGGCGGTTGGGGCACGAACACAACGGACGCGTTTTGGTGGACGGCTAGTCAAAGTTCGGTCGTTGTTCTATTTGACTTCGGTTCGAAGCGAATTATCGACGAGGCGTATTGGGCGCAAGATAGAACGGACGCGCACGGAACTTGGAAATGGCAAGGCTCCAACGACGGTACGACGTTCACGGATATTGGCAGTACCTTCACGTTAGGCGGGGCATTTAGGAATCGGCTTAGCACGCTCAACGGCAATGTGACGCCGTATCGTTATTATCGGTTGACGCAGACGGCCGCCGGAACCGCCGCTTTGCCGCAAAACGTCGAGATTACCTTCCGGATTGACAATGTATCCCACCCATGAAAGGCGCTAACGATGGCGAATAAAGTTTACCCGAAATATAAGCAGGCCGTCTTGAGCGGCGGCACGACAACCGATCTAACCGCGAACAACGTGAAGGTGAGCCTTGTCGTTATTTCTGGCGGGACGCCGTATTCGTATTCGGACTCGCACCAATATTTGAGCGACGTTCCGAGCGGCTCGATTACGTCGACCTCGCCCAATCTCACGACGAAGGTCGTTTCGGCGCTAGCCGCGTTCACGTCGGACAACGTCGTTTTTAGCGCGGTCTCAGGCTCGGTAAGCGGCGCGCTAATCATGTATATTGACACGGGGACCTCGACGACCTCGCGGCTAGTCATGTATCAGGACACGGGCGTAACGGGGCTTCCGATTACGCCGAACGGCTCGGATATCCGTGTTACGGTCGACTCTAGCGGGTGGTTCATTCTCTAAGGGGCCGGCTATGGGCACTTCTGGCAATCCATATCACGACCCGAAGACGGGCGAGTTTACAAGCTCCGACGGAGCCGGTAGCGGAGGCGGAGGCGGCGCAAGCCACGCGAATGTACCGTCCGCGCATGGCGAGGAGGTAGTTCCGGCACAATCGTCGACCAAGTTGCCGTACGGCGGCAAGGCCGGACAAACGTATCCCTATTCTCATTTGTCTTCGACTGCGCTAAAGGGCGCGTATGACAAGCACAAGATGAAAGGCTCAGCAATTAATCAAGAAATGATTGACGCGGGGCGTGGATATGAAAAGCCAAGCGAGACACGCACGAAAAGCGACCCATTATCGCAACGTAAGAACGCGGCGAGCGATGTTCATAGCCATTTAGTTACCGAAATGCAGCGGCGGGAATCCGCTCATGGGTCGCTTAAGCCACTTCGCGAAAGTGTGCGGAAGAGTTTTACCGCGTCTACGCAAGGTCGGTTTTAAGAGATTTGGGAGAAGCTCGAAATGGACGAAAACGGCAAAGTAGCGTCGGCTAATTGTCCGATTTTCCCGGCGCATTGGGACAACACGCCGATAACGGCTAGCTCGCAAGCGCCGCAGCCGATTAGTGCGGGCGACAAGGCTGTAAAGCTCGGTAATCCGCCTCCCGGCTACAAGCCGGGCTAAGGAGGCGCGCCAATGGAAAACCCTTACCACGACGACCAAGGCCGTTTTACTGAGGCCGGAGGCGGCGGAGGCGGCAAGGGCGATCAAAAGAAGCAAGCCCCGAAAAAGAGGGCGCATAGCCACGGGGGAGGTGGCGGAGGGGGCGGCGGAGGCGGCGGAGGACACCACGGGGGACACAAGGGCGGCGGAGGCGGCGGCGCGAGTGCCGGACACGAGGCTCCGGCGAAGGTTGGCTCGTATGCTGGCGGCAAGGGTGGTGTTCCGAGTGTGAAGAGCGTTTCGAGTGGCGGGGCGTCGCACAAGAACCCGCCGACCGCCAAGGGCGAGAAGGTCAAGGCGAAGGGCGGCAACACACCAAAGGGTGGGAAGGTCGCCAAAGCTCCAGCGCAACCTCACGCGTCGAAGCAACCGGCGAGCCACAAGAATCCCCCTGCGTCATCCGGCCAAACTGTAAAAGGGCCGGCGACCAAGACGACTACACACGGCGCGCCGGTTAAGGCTGCGAAGGTCTCGACCCCGAAGGCTCCGGCCGCGGCAAAGGCTCTAGCTCCGAAGGTTACGCTAAGGACCACGACGTCGCACACCACGGGCCGGAAGATATGATATTTGCCGCTTATGTTGCCGTGCATTTGCTCAAGCTAACCGGGCTTGACGGTCAGATAATAGAAGTTAATCCGGAACAGATAGTGAGCATTCGTGTGCCGCGTGATGAGGGGACGCTGCATTCAGGCATACGGTGTTTGATTCACACGACTGACGGCAAATTTATTGCGGTTCTAGAGACGTGCGAGGTTATTCAAAAGCTATTGGAGCAACAGTGATGATGAATCCCGGTCCCGTCGAAGAGGGAGCAAAAGTTGCTGGTAGCGTTGTTGACGCGCTTAGGAATCAACCGATTTTATTGGGACTTCTTATTATTATCGCGGCGTTGGTTGGGTTACTATTTTTTGTTGGATACAAATCCGCAGATACCCGTCAACGCGAGCTAGACAAGTTTTACGAGTCACAGAAAGAGACGCAAAAGCTTCTTGCTAATTGTATAACGATTGACGCCGAGACGCTGTTGCGTCTGCAAAAGGGAGAACCACTTCATGGCGACGCCAAGCCGAAAGGTGATTGATATTAGCCACCACAACGACGTTTCCTCGTGGGACGACGTTGTTTCCGCCGGTATTGTCGGCGTGATTCATAAAGCTACCGAGGGGCAAACCTACGTTGACCCCATGTATTTGAAACGTTGCGCTCCGGCTATGCGCGTGGGTCTTGTGTGGGGCGCGTACCATTTTGCCCACGGCGGCGAGAGTATTCAGGGGCAATGCGATAATTTTTTGAATGTTACTGGCGTAGATAACGACATGCTTTACGCGTTGGACTGGGAAGACAATCCGAGCGGGCCGACTATGACGGCGTCGGAGGCGCGCCAGTTTATCGAGCTATTAGAAGCGCGTATCGGTCCGAATCGGTGCGTAATTTATTCGGGAAACACTTGCAAGGAAGCTTTGGGGAGCGCTGACAACGCATTTTTTGGCGCGCGACGTTTGTGGCTTGCGCAATACGGCACGAGTCCGGCGTGTCAAAACTCGTGGGACGATTATTGGCTATGGCAATACTCGGACGGCAACGTTGGCCCCGGTCCGCAGGGGTGTCCCGGTGTAACGGGCGACGTTGATACGAACTCGTGGAGCGGAACCGACGCCGAGCTACGGGCGCAATGGAGTGGCGCGGGCGCGCCGGCTCCAGCGCCGGAGGTCGCAACGGTTGAGATTACCGTAACCGGCGACGTGCAAATAATCGTCAATGGGCAAGTTGTGCCGGTCGGCTAGTGGCCGAGGAACTCTTTACCGATTAGCGTCACTGTCATAACGAGATTAAAGCCCGCCATCCAAATGAGAACGGTAAGCTTGGCCTCGATATTTGCGATCCGGTTTTCGTAGGTGGCGACCTCCTCGGAGGCTCCGCGCGCCTTATCGGCGTCGACGCCAGCCTCGCGGAGGGCCGTGTAGAGCTTACCCAACATAAGCGCCATGGCGTGGATATAGCCGCCGCAGGCACGAGTTACAATCGTTTCGAGGGGCGAGCCCCGGCTCTCTCGTGTGAGTGAGAACCGGGGCTCCCGGTCGTCGTTGTTCCTGGGGAGGGACTTCGCCGACCAATCTCGTCCGAGGCCCCTATCGGGGCATTTCCTCCCTTGACGCACGTCTACCTTACCCCCGGCGAGCTTAGGCTCGCCGGGGGTCTTTCGCGCGTTGAAAGAGGGGAGTTGTCGCGTAGAACGAGGAGACTATTTCAGATTTACAACTTCTCCGCAAGGGGTATTTTTGCGGCACGGAAGCGGAAGGTCTGGCGCTTCGGCTTTTCCTCTTGTTCGGCCTTAAGGGCCGCGCCTATCTCTGCGATTGTTCGATAAATTTGCGCCTCGGTTATTTTCGGGTCGCTGGCCATTAGTTCGAGGCCGCGGCAAATTAGGCGCATGGCGTGGTCCGGCGGGTTCGGTAGTTGGCGCTTTAGCGCCAACTTTGCAATGCCGGTAGCGATTTCTAACAGGATGAGGTTGGGGGTCTTGAGATCATCGGGCACGCTTTCCCTCCCGTACGTACTAACCCTGAGGTTTGATTACTAGGCTCCCTGCGGCTCCCGGTTGAAATTAGATCGGTATTTCGTGGGGATTGCAATAAAAAGTTCATTGCTCGGCCATAACGGCGACGTAATGCGGTATCCGGCCCCTGGATACAAGTTAATACAACGCGCGCCGGCTACCGCCGCTTGTGTCCGAGCGTTCTAATTGGTGAACTATGCTTACCTTCCAGCCTCGTCGGCGGCAGTAGTCGCGGACCATATTTCGAGTCCAGCCCTTGCCGCGTCGCATGTATTTGAGAACGTCGGCCGCCTCGATTACGCGCGCGGCGTCACCTTCGCCCCATAGGACGAGGCCGGCGCAAAAGTGGGGAGCCTCGATAACGGCGAGGGTCTCAATCATAGCCAAACCTCGACTATTGCCGGGTCGTCGTCGGGTTGGCGCGGTAGGCGGTAGAGCCCCGGATTTTTGAGTAGGAGCGCGGCCCGTAGCGCGTCGAGCGTGTCGGCGAGGACACAATCAGGGGTCTCCTCGCCGTATGGCGGCCGGCATATCCAACGCCGCGCAACGAAATGGTTCGGGAAGTCGTTCGGGTGGTCGTATATCGCCCACATATCGAGGACGCGGTCGTCGTCGCTCATGGCTAGAGGCTTTCTATCGCGCGTAGGGCCTCGTGGCGGGCTACGGCGAGGCCGGCGCTCGCTTGGTCGAGGGCCGTCTTAACGCGAACCACGAGGGGCAGGAGGCGTTCTCGCTCGGCCTCGGGGAGCTTGGCGGTTTTGATCGCCTCTTGAAGTATGACCATGCCGGAGTGGGCGCGCTCCAAGGCGATATTGACTTGGTTTTTGGTCATGGATTATCGCCCCAATTGATGGCAACGCCGACGCATGGGAGCGGCAAAACGTAGAGTATGCGTTTTTTGCGGTTCCAGTAGAGGCCGACGAAAAAATCGTACCATGCGAGCACTGGGCGGACGCGCCAGCGCGGATTGATCGGGTAGCCGCACGCGCGGCAACGGAGCCGGTCGTCGAGGCGGACGACTTCCTCGGCGGCCTCGACGGCTGATAGGAGGCTGCGGAATTGGCAAGAGCACAAGCGTTCGGAGGTCACGGTGTCCCCCGATGGCTCGTGAGACAGTTTGTCGGAAAACCTTTGCGTATCAAAGGGGGCTTTTGGAAACCGTGAGACAGTTTGGGGCTAGGAAAATCAAGGACTTGCGTCGTTTTTGGTGGTTCGGCCTGTACCGTCGGCATGTTCGCAAGCCCTTGTTTTATCGTGTTTTTATCGCCTAACTGTCTCACGGAATTGCCTCGTGAGACAAATAATCGTTCTTGTTCTAGCCCCGGCAATCGCCGGGGGTCGCTAGCAGGGCGATTACGTCGGCTGCGAACCGCGCTACGCCCATATCGACGGGCGTTTGTGCGGCGGGGCGCAACTCGCGAAGCGCCCTCGCCCGAATCATGCGGGCCGCGGTCTCATGATCGCGGTGCTCACACTCCGGCGGTTCTTGGTTACACACTGGGCAATAGGTAGCCATTTTGCATTACTCCTTAATGTGTTGCGCTGACGGCTTCATGCGTTCCGCCTTTTTGTCGGTCGAGTCATCGTAATATCTTGGCATTTTGCTTTGCGCCAAGTCGAGCAAGCGATTGCCGACGCGGCCCAAGATTTTTTGCTCACGCCGCGTTAGTCCAATGTGCTCGATACCGTCGTCCATAATTCCGGCACTAAGACCGCGATTGAGTAGCGTCAACTCCTTCGTTGATAAAATCGCGACGTGTCGGCGTCGCATATCGTTGAGCACGTCGACGATGTGGGCGAAGTCCGGTTGCTTGGCTTGCTGGTCGGAATGGTCCCATTCGCCAGCCGCCAACTCGTTAACGGCGTCGAGAACGATATCCCATTCGCGTTTTGTTAGTCGTTTCATTTGCGTTACTCCTATCGTGTCGCGGTTTTTGTGGCGTGCGGAGCCTCGTCGATAAAGACGACCTCCGCGCCAGCGCCGCGGATGGCGGCTTGGGTACGGTTGAACTTCTCCGTATAGCGTTGGACTTCCCGAATTGAACGGTGTCCACTCTTGGCCATGAGGGCGAAAGCGTCTATGCCGGCGTCACCGTCACGGGTAAGGCTGGTTTTGCGTACGCCGTGAACGCCGAGGCCTTTTTGCGTGAGCCCGGCCTCGTTCATGCGGTCGCGGAACCACTCGCCGAACGAGCTTGCGCTCGCGAACGGGCGGCCGTGTTCGTTGGTGAGGAACGTTAGCTGTGTCGCCGGCAACCGGGCGGCGTCGATTGCCTCCTTAAGCTCCTTCGTAACGACGTTGACCACGTGCGAGGGCTTGCGCTTGCGGTTCTTCCACTGGGTAAACGCAAGGGCTTGAACTTGTCGGCCGTTGCAAGGGACGAGCTTGTAGTGTTGCGGCCCTAGCAAATGGAGGTCGCTGCGGCGCTGAGAGGTCTCAAGGCAAAGCGTAATTGCGAGGTAGGCTTTCGAGCCTTTTTTGTGCCTTTGCTTGAACTGCGCGACTTGCGCCTCCGTCCAAGTCTCGTGGCCGTCGGGGTTCTTGGGTGGAACCACGGTAGCGACAAGCGTCGGGTTCTCGGGAACGAGGCCGTTAGCCTTGGCCCACTTGAACATACCGCGGAGCGAGCGGCGAAGATTTGTCATAGCGCCGGGTTGCGCTTGCTTCTTGTCCAAGATTTGTTGGACCTCCTCGCTGGTCATAACCATGATACGCTTGTCGTTGCGCTCGACATAAACGACAATGTCGCCGCATTCGGTCTTAAGCCGTGACAGGTAGCTCCGGCGTTGCGTTTGCGTGTCCTTGTCAAGTGTGAAGTAGTGGGAATCGCCACGGGTAAGGTAGATTGTCACGAGCGCCGCTAGCAGGAACTTGCCGTCGGTTTTCTCGTTCGGGTTCGGGAGCGCTTCGCCGCCTAGTGCGGCTTGGCACGCTGCAATAAAGCCGGCTAGATCGGTCGGGCTCGTCCATATGCGTTTAGTGGTGCCGTCGGGGAGCCGGAGCCGGTACTCGTCGCGGAAGTTGCCGGCGGCGTCGCGCTTGCGCTCGCGCTTGATGCCGGGGAAGAGTGGGTTTTTAGGCCCGCGTCGTCTACTCATAACCTCGCCTTTCGTATCGCTTCACTACACGCCTTGCGTAGGGCTGCGACTTCTTTTTCCGTATCGGCTTCCGACTGGGCCGTGTCGTCTTTGAGGATAAAAATGAGCTTGCCAGCCTTGTCGATTTCCACACGGGCGACCTCGATACCGACCGCTCGTAGGGCCTTCATGGCGCGGGCTACATCCCTCTGCTTAAACGTCGAGGTACCGCGAGCCATTCAGGCGCTCCGATTATAGCCGGCGAGGTCTTTATATTGGCGAGGAAATTACCCGGTAGTTAACGAGGATTTAACACCTTCCGGACGACGGGTTCAACACGTAAAAAGTCGCCATTTATCAGGGGGTCCGGAGCCTCTCGGAACTCGATTGCGCCTTTGTCGTGGAGGCAAGCGGCGAGGAAATAAGCCCGCGCGTGGGGGGTGTCCGGGACGGTAGGCCCGGCCGGCGCCCGACAGCCCGCAATCTTGTCTAGAACCACTTGGAACGGGGAGAAGTCGACCGGGAAGAGGTCGAGGGCCTCGCGTTCTGCAAGCGTGAAGCTCGGAGGCGCGTTTAGAGCGGCAAGGGCCGCCTCTTGGTCGTCTCCGTACTCGACCCCGTCGACGACCCACGAGCGCGTTAAATGGCCTTGTGGGTCTTGCCGGGTGGCCCTCCACGAGCGTTCGATTATCCGGAGCCGTGGCCAGCGTTCGAACCGGTAGCCGTAGCCGGTTCCCTTGTCGCCCATGTTGTAGAAACAATCGCGAACGACGTTCGCGCCTTCAAGATCGCCGGCCG
>Ga0126371_10003530_pt1 | contig 13704 bp, 10 predicted proteins | sample PanSoiMetaPlot_4_FD_110145 | JGI IMG/M metagenome (GOLD analysis project Ga0126371, IMG submission 110145) | Tropical forest soil microbial communities from Panama - MetaG Plot_4 | ecosystem: Environmental > Terrestrial > Soil > Tropical forest > Bulk soil | place: Panama | collected 2016-02-17 | reverse complement strand
GGTGGAAATCACTTCCCCTGCGCTTCCCGCTTGATCCGCTCCCACCACTCCATCCGCTCGCGGACCGTCTTCTCATACCCGTGTTCGGACGGCGCATACCAATGCGCGCCCCGGAGCGGCTCCGGCAGATACTCCTGCGGGATGTAGGCGTCGGGGTGGTCGTGTGCGTACCGATAACCTTCGCCGTACCCGAGTCCCTTCATCAGGGGGGTCGGGGCGCTGCGGAGATGAAGCGGGACCGTTTCCGTCGGATACTGGCGCGCCGCGTCCTGTGCCTCACCGAACGCGGCGTACACCCGGTTCGACTTCGGTGCTGTGGCGAGATAGACCACCGCCTGGGCGAGCGCCAGCTCCCCTTCCGGTGAGCCGAGGAAGTGGTAGACCTCCTTGGCGGCGTTCGCGATGGTGACGGCGCGGGGATCCGCGAGCCCCACATCTTCGATCGACATGCGGACGATCCGGCGCGCGAGATAGAGCGGGTCCTCGCCACCCACCAGCATCCGCGCCAGCCAATAGAGCGCCGCGTCAGGATCGCTCCCCCGTACCGCTTTGTGCAGTGCCGAGATGAGGTTGTAGTGCTCTTCACCGGACTTGTCGTACTTCGGGACGGGGGACTCGAGCAGGGACGCGACGGTCTCTCGGGAAAGCGGATTGGGGATTCGGGATTCGGGATGGGTAGCCGCGCCCCGCGAGTCCAGCGCGATCGCCTCGACGGCGTTCAAGGCGCGACGGGCATCGCCCTGAGCGTAGTCGACCAGCGCCTCGATGGCGGCATCCGACAGCACCAATCCCGAATCCCTGCTTCCGAATCCCGCCTCCTGGGCCCCTCGTTGGACGACCGTTCGAATGTGCTCCCACGAAAGGGGTTCGAGGACGAACACCCGGCACCGGGACAGCAGCGCGCCCGTCAACTCGAAGCTCGGGTTCTCGGTGGTCGCGCCGATGAGCGTGATGACGCCGTTCTCGACCCACGGCAGAAACGCGTCCTGCTGCGCACGGTTGAAGCGATGGATCTCGTCGCAAAAGAGAATTGTCCCCCGCCCCTGATACTTCAGGCGCTCTTCTGCTTCCTTGATGATCTCGCGGACGCGCGCCACGCCTTCGGTGACCGCGGAGAACGGCTCGAAGTGCCGGTCCGTGTAGTTGGCAATGATCTTGGCGAGGGTGGTTTTCCCGGAGCCCGGCGGCCCCCAGAAGATGCAGCTGCCCACAGACCCCCGGCGGATGAGATCACCGAGGGCGCGGCCGGGGCCAAGGAGATGCTCCTGGCCCAGGAAGTCGCCGAGGGTCTTGGGGCGAAGCCGCGCCGCAAGCGGCTCGGCGCTTCCTTGAAAAAGGGAAGGTTCAGTCACGGGACCGCGGGATTGGGGATTCGGGAGTCGGGATTGGTGCGTTCAAAGATGCCACCCTTGCAATCGATTGGTTACACGTCCCCGACCACGCGCCGGCATTCTTATGCATGAGACAGCTCGAAACACTGAAAGCATGGAACTGCGCGGAACAGATCGCCCGCCAGGCATATTCACTCACACTTAAGGCGCCATTGAAGCAGCACTTTGGGCTCGCCGATCAAATCCGTCGTGCTGCGGTCTCCGTGCCGGCCAACATTGTCGAGGGCTATGCTCTCGGCACAACGCCACAATTCATACGATTCCTCAAGATCGCCCTCGGGTCCGCCGCCGAGCTCCACACTCACCTTCGTATCGCCCGAGACTTGCGGCTGTGTGACTCGCGTGGGGCCGAGGCGACGATTGACGAAACAAACCGCACTATCAGGCTACTTGTCGGATTGATCAGGAAGCTTCAGGAGCGCCTGGGCCAATCCCGAATCCCGAATCCCCCATCCCCTCAGGGAGTCCGCGCCAGAAGTTCGAAGAGGTAGACCGCGCCCGCCCCTATGAAGAAACTCGTGGCGGAGCCCCAGCTCCTCTTGGCCTGAAACTCGGGCACCAAGTTCGATGCTGCCACATAGAGGGTCACTCCACCCGAGATGGCAAGTCCATGCTGGGCCAGCACGCCGAGTCTGTTGGTCAGGACGACGCCCAGGACGGTAGCGATGCCCAACAGGGCTGCGGCTCCGATGGCCTGCGGGCGCGTCCGTCCACCCGCCAGCATCAGGCTCGAAATCGTCACCCCTTCCGGCAACTTGTGCAACAGGATCGCCAGGAAGAGCAGTACGCCGAGGGACGGGCGCACCAGGAACCCGCTGGCGATCGCCACCCCGTCGAAAAGGGTGTGGAGCAGCAGCCCGACCAGCGCGCTGGTGCCGGCCACGGCGCGGACGTGATGGGTCTCCTCCCCAAAGTGGAAGTGTGGCGTGACGGTGTGCTGCGTGAGGTGCACCGCGAGATACCCGGCAAGCACGAGCGGCATCGCCAATGCGCCGCTGCGGGCGAACGCCTCGGGGATCACGTCGATCAGAGCCACCGCGAGCATGAACCCGGCGCCGAACGCCACGCCATGCTCGATGAGCTTGAGACTCTTGGACGCGTGCCTGGTGACTGCGAGCGCGCCCACGATGTTGCCGAACGCCGCGATCAGCGCGTAGCCGAGTGCTTCACCCACGGGTGCCCACCCGCTGCAGCAGGTGGTCGCGCGTGTTCCGGGTGGGGTCTTCCAGTACCTCGTCGAGCAGGCGGGCCAGGGTCTCACCGATCGCCGGACCGGGACGGACCCCGGCAGCGATCAGGTCGTCGCCTTTGACGGCGAGATCCGCGAGGACGAGGGGATCGCCGGCGTCGCGGATGGCACGGACGACGTCCGGGAGACGGGACAGGGGATTCGTGATTCGGGATTGGTCTATCCCCGGTATCAGTGCCAGCAAATCGTTGGCGAATTCCCCCACGCGAGACAGCCATTTCCGAACGTCGGGAATGTGTTTGGGATCGGGATACCTCTCGCGCCAGTCCCGAATCGCCCGAGCTCGCTCGATATCCTTGTTCGAGCACTTGAGTCTGGTCAGCAGCGAGGCGGGATCGCTCGACAACAAACTGGAGACGACGACGGGGTCGCGGGCGAGTTTATCCACCCGTCCCGAATCCCCAATCCCCAGTCCCGGTCTGGCGAGCTCCGGCAGCCAGATTCTCGCGGCCCCGACGTCCCGCCACAACGAAAGCAGTTTGGCGATCCGCTTCGCCGTCGCGATCCCCTTCCACCACTCGTCCTTCACCCGCTCCGCCGACAGCTGCGACAGTCCCTGCGCGTTCGCCTTCGCCGCCTCGAGCGTTCGCGGATGTATCCGGAACTCGAAGCGGGCACTGAACCGGAGCGCGCGGAGAATGCGGAGGTAGTCCTCCTGGAAGCGCCAGTTGGGGTCGCCCACGGCCCGGATCACGTGCGCGTCCAGGTCGGCGCGACCGTCGAAGGGGTCCTTCCACTCATGTTTGAGGGGATGGTACGCGATCGCGTTGATCGTGAAGTCGCGCCGGGCCAGGTCGTCCATCAGTGATCCGCCGAACTCGACCACCGCATGGCGCCCGTCGGTCTTGATGTCCCGCCGGAAGGTCGTGACCTCATGCGGCTGGCCCTTTCCGTCCAGCACCGCGACGGTGCCATGCTCGATGCCCACGGGCACCGTGCGCTTGAACAGCTCCCGTACTTTCTCGGGGTGGGCCGCGGTGGTCAGGTCGAAATCGTGGTGCGGCAGGCCGAGCAGTGTATCCCGGACCGCACCGCCCACGCACCAGGTCTCGAACCCCGCGTCTTCGAGCTTGCCGGCAATCCGGAGAACGTTGTCGGGAACGGCGATCGTGTTCGGGAACGTCATCCGCAGAGCACCGAGCCACCGTTCACGTTGAGGATTTCACCGGTGATGTGGCGCGCCAGGTCGGAGCACAGAAATACGATGGGGCCCGCGATATCCTGGGCCGACGCCACCCGCCTGAGCGGGATCCCGGCCTCGATGGCGCGCCTCCCCTTGCCACCCTCCTTCTCATAGGGGACGCGCGCCATCTCCGTATCCACCCAGCCGGGTGCGACGCAGTTTACGTTGATGCCGGGCGCGAGCTCGACGGCCAGCGACTTCGTGAACGCGATGACCCCGCCTCTCGCGGCTCCGTAGTCGGCGTGGAAGGCTTCGCCACGCTGTCCTGCCGTCGACGACACGAGCACGATCTTCCCACCCTCGGAGAGATGTGGGATGGCGGCCCGGCAGACGTAAAAGTGCGAGTCATAGTTCGCCCCGCGCGTCGATTCCCACTGGGCGTCGGTCATCTGCGACAGGGGGACTTCTTCGGGTGGCCACACGCCGTGGTTCACCACGAGGATATCGAGTCCCCCGAGCTGGCGGACCGCATCATCCACGGCGCTCCGGGCCGCGGCGGAAACTCCCAGGTCTCCGGCGATGGCGACCGCGGCGTGCCCAAGCTTCGCGAGCGCGGCATCGGCGTCGGCGCGGCGGGACCGGTACCCCAGTGCAACGCGGGCCCCCGACCGCACCAGCATTTCGGCGGTCGCGAGCCCGATTCCCCGGGTCCCACCCGTGATGAATGCGCGCTTCCCGGTGAACTCGATCAGCCCTTCATCCTTTCTTCCACGATGTCGCAGATGATGTGCTCGATCGCGAGATGGAGCTCCTGAATCCGCGCCGTCTCGTCTGCGGGCACCACCAGGGCGACGTCGGCCAGCGCCTTGAGCTGGCCTCCGGACTTGCCGAGAAACGCGATCACGGGCACTCCCCGCGCCTTCGCCGATTGCGCCGCCCGAATGACATTGGGGCTCTCACCGGACGTGGAGTGCAGAACCAGCAAGTCTCCGGGCCGGGCGAGGGACTCCACCTGACGCGCGAACACCTCATCGAAGCCGAGGTCGTTGGCGCAGGCGGTCAGGACCGACGTGTCGGTGGTGAGCGCCATCGCCGACAGACCCGGCCGCGTCGTCTGGTAGCGCACGACATACTCGGCGGCGATGTGCTGGGCATCGGCGGCGCTGCCGCCATTGCCCGCGAAGAACAGGGTCCCGCCACCCCGCAACACCGCTTCGTATCGCGCGGCAAGATCCGCGACCGCTCCCGATTGCTCGTTCGCGACCCGGTCCGCCAACGCCGACAGCCTGGTGAGGGATGCGCGAATCCGTTCCACGGGGTTCACGCGCTCACCGCCCTGACGAAGGACTCGATCTGGGTTCTCCACCCGTCGTCCGTTCCCTCTTCGACCGCGGTCCCGATCACCACGAAGTCCGCTCCGGCTTTCCGCGCCGCGGCCGCCTCAGCCGGCGTCCGGATCCCGCCCCCCACAAAGAGGGTGACCTCCGGGCTGATCGCTGCCCGGCAGGCGGCCACGACGGAGGGTGGGACCGGATGCGCCGCGCCGCTTCCGGCATCCAGATAGACCGCGCTCATGCCGATCATCCGGGCGGCCAGCGCGTGCGCCGCGGCGAGCTCGGGCTTGTCCGCCGGCAGCGGGCGGGTCTGGCTCACGGCCTCGACACTCGTGACGCGGCCGCCATCGATGAGGATGTAGCCGGTCGACAGCGCGGGGACCTGATGCCGCTGGAAGAACGGCACCGCGCGCACGTGCTCTTCGATGAGGTACTGCGGGTTGCGGCCGGAAATCAGGGAGAGGAAGAGCACCAGGTCGACGTGCTCGGTCAGCTGCATCGCCGACCCGGGAAACAGCGCGACGGGAAGCTCGGATGCCCCCTCGCGCAGGGCGCGAGCGACCTGATGCGTTTCGCGGGTCCCGTCGTATGAGGAGCCGATCATGACGCCCGCCGCGCCCGCTTGATGGGCCGCGCGCGCGACGCGTGTGGCCTCCGCGGCAGGTGTGCGGCTCGGATCGACCAGAATGAGAATCCCCGGACGGCGGGCGAGGAGATCCTTCACGCGCTGCTCTCACGACTGATCTTCTCGGCGAGGCTGGTGAGTCCGCGCACGTCGGCCTCCGCCTGCGCTTCGAAGGCGTACGTGACGAGCGCGTCAGCGGCCAGGAGATCGAGTGCCTGCCGCCGGTCCTGCGTCGTCGCGGCGGCGACGCGACCGAGCAGATGATCGCCCAGAAAGGCGAGCGTCGACGGCGGGGCGCCGGCTTCGTTGCCGACGGCGTCCGCGAGTCTCACGGCCAGGGCCGCGGGCGCCGCCGGTTTCCGTCCCGAAAGCCACGTCGACAGGTCTTCGGCGCTCACGCCCTGGCTCCTTTGAGGGCTTCCGTGACGATCGTGAGGGTCTGCTCACGGGCCGCGTCCAGGCGCGCCGGGTCACCGGCGCCCGCGGAGGCGAAGTGCGGGCGTCCCCCGCCCTTTCCGCCACTCACGGCGGCGATTGCGCCGGCCAATTTGCCGGCCTGCACGCTCTTCGCCACCAGGTCGTCGGTCACGGCCACATGGATCCCCGGGCGTTCGCCCCTCGTGAAGAGCACAGATATCGCCCGCGAACGTCCCTGGCGGAAGGCGTCCATCACGAGGGCGATCTGCTCGCGGTCTTCGAGTGGCGACTCGGCGACGTGCAGCTCGACGTCGCCGATCGTCGTCACACTTCCCGTTTCCCGCTTCCCGCCTCCCGACTTGAGCATCTCCTGGATCTGTCGCTCGAGCTTGTGCCGCTCGTCGAGCAGGGTTTCGATCCGCTTCTCGATGTGCTCGGGCTGGGCCTTGAGCAGGCGCGCCGCCGCCGCGAGCCGTTCGTCGAGCTCGCGAAGATGCCGGTAGACGGACGGACCGGTGATCGCCTCGATTCGCCGAACCCCGGCCTCGGCGCCGGTCTCGTGCGTGAACCGGAACAATCCGATCTGACCGGTGCTCGGGACGTGGGTGCCACCGCACAACTCGAGTGACACGCCGTGGCCGATGTCCACCACCCGGACGCGTTCGCCGTATTTCTCCCCGAACAGGGCCATCGCCCCCTTCGCGATCGCCTCGTCCCGCCCCATTTCGCTGGTCGTGACCGGAAGGCTTTCCAGAATCCGGCCATTCACCTCTTCTTCGATATTGGCCAACGTCCGGTCGTCGATCGGACCATGATGACTGAAGTCGAAGCGCAGGCGCTCCGGTGCAACGAGCGATCCACGCTGACGCACGTGGGTGCCCAGGACCTTCCGCAGGGCGGCATGCACCAGGTGCGTCCCGGTGTGGTTCCGCTCGATGTTCCGGCGGCGGGCCTCATTCACGTGGGCGCGGACCGCAGTCGGCTCGAAGGTGTCCCCGAACCGCCCGACCACCGCACTCTTCCCGTTTTCCTTCACGACGTCTTCGACGGTCAACTCCCAGCCGTCGCCCGTCACGACACCGGTATCCGAGACCTGTCCGCCCGACTCGGCATAGAAGGGATTGTCCTGCAGCACGAGCTCGACCAGCTCACCCGTCTGCCGGAACGCGAGCACGTCGGTTTCCGACGCGGTCTCGTCGTAACCGACGAAGCGCTGGCGGCCTTCCGGGCGCACGTCCACCCACTCGCCCCGCTTGCCCGCCTGCGCCATCGCCGCATGCGACGACACGCGCGCCGCGCGCGACCGCCGGCGCTGTTGCGCAAGTGCGTGCTCGAAGCCTTCAACATCCACGTCCTGGTGCCGCTCCGTCGCGATGACTTGCGTGAGATCGAGCGGAAATCCGTAGGTGTCGTAGAGCTTGAACGCGTCTTCGCCGGAGATCCTCGTCGCGGACTTGAGCTCGTCCAGCCGCCGCATCCCGCCTTCGATGGTCTCGAGGAAGCGCTCTTCTTCTGCCTTGGTCGCGCGAACGATCTCTGCCTTCTTGGAGACCAGATCGGGGTACACGTCCCCCATCGTCTCGATCACCCGTTCCGCCAGGAGTGCGAGGGTAGGCTCGGCACGACCTTCCTGCCAGGCGTACCGCACGCCGCGACGCAGGATGCGCCGCAGCACGTAGCCACGGCCATCCGATGACGGCGCCACACCGTCGGCGAGCAGGAACGTCACGGCACGCGCGTGGTCGGCGAGCACGCGATAGGGCGCGCCCTTCGGTCCGCGATCATAGGGACGCCCGATCACTTCGGCGGTCCGCTCGAGGATGGGAATGAAGAGATCGGTGTCGAAGTTGGACGGCACGTTCTGCATCACGGCCGCGATGCGCTCGAGCCCCGCCCCGGTGTCGACCGATGGGCGTGGCAGCGGATGCCGCGATCCGTCCGCCTGGAGGTCGTACTGCATGAAAACGAGGTTCCAGATTTCGACGAGGGCGCCCGACTCAGCGAGCTCCTCGAAGTGCTCGCGGGTGAGCGCCTGCCCCCAATCCTTCCGGTCGCGAAGGTCGACGTAGATCTCGGAACAGGGACCGGCCGGGCCGGTGTCCCCCATCTGCCAGAAGTTGTCCTTGTCCGAGAGCCCGAAGATCCGCTCGTCCTTCACACCGGTGACCTCGCGCCAGAGCTTGCGCGCTTCGTCGTCCGCGTGGTGGACGGAGACGCGGACGCGCTCCGGCGCGATGCCGAGCCAGGACTTTCCGGTCACCCACTCCCACGCGTAGCCGATTGCCTCGCGTTTGAAATAGTCGCCGAACGAGAAGTTGCCGAGCATTTCGAAGAACGTGTGGTGCCGCGCGGTGTGACCGACTTGCTCCAGATCATTGTGCTTCCCACCGGCCCGCACGCATTTCTGGGCCGTGGTGGCGCGGAGGTAGTCGCGCTTCTCGACGCCCTGGAACACGCGCTTGAACTGCACCATCCCCGCGTTGGTGAAGAGGAGAGTGGGATCGTCGGCCGGAACCAGGAGGGAGCTCGGGACTTCCTGGTGACCCCGCCCAACGAAATAGTCGAGGAATTGACGGCGAATCTGTGCGGCCTTCATGGGGCGGAATATAGCCGCCCCCTTTGGCAACTCATAGACGCATGGGGACTTAAGGCCCTTCGACCGTTGACTAACGCGCGGCCACTGACGAATGTAACGGCCGCCATGACTCCTCCCCGATTCGACGCCCTCATCCTCAACGCCGGCGTTCGACAGTCACTGATGGCTATCCGCTCATTGGGTCGGCGGAGCCTCCGGGTTGCTGCCGCCCTTGCCGGTACGAGCGAGGCGGAGCGCATACCCGCCTTCGCTTCGCGGTGGTGTGCCGGACCGGTCCACTTCGAGGCACCCGACGGCTCCGACGGCTACCTCACCCGGCTCGATTCCTGGCTGACACAGTCGGGAGCCCGGGTGGTGATTCCCTCGCACGACGGGACCATCTCGATGCTCCGGGCGCATCGCGCCCGGATCGAACGGCAGACGCGTATCGCGATGGCTTCCGAGGCGGCATTGGAGATCGCCGTCAATAAGGAGCGCACACTGGCAGCCGCCCGGCGGGTGGGCCTCCTCGTTCCCCGCGAGGCGGTCATTCGCGGATCCCCGGATCTCCGCGCGGCACTGCGTGACATCGGATTGCCCGCCGTGGTGAAACCGGCGGAGTCGTGGGTCGGGGAGGATGAGACGGGTCATTGGGTGGGACCGAAGCTCGTCGTGACCGAAGCGGAAGCCACCGCAGCCGTCGAAGCCGTCACCCGCTTCGGGGCCGCGGTGCTGTTCCAGCAATACCTCACCGGCCGCCGGGAGGCCGTCAGCTTTCTCTATGCCCGGGGACAGATCCACGCATCGTTCGCGCAGTGGGCATCGCGCACCCGCCCTCCGTTGGGTGGGGAATCGGTCCTCCGTCAGAGCATCGCGATCCCCCCGGACTTGGGACCCGGCGCGGAAGAACTCATCCGGGAGATCGACCTCGAGGGATACTCCGAAGTCGAGTTCCGGCGAGACGGCGAGGGGAGACCCTACTTGATGGAAATCAATCCCCGGCTGTCGGCGTCGGTCGAGGTGGCCGTGCGTGCCGGAGTCGACTTTCCCCTCCTGCTCTATCGGTGGGCCGCCGGGGAGCGCATCCCGAGCGTGCCGTCCTACCGGGTTGGAGGCTGGATGCGGAATCTGGGAGGAGACGTCGATTCGGCGCTCCTGGCCATGGGGGAGCAGGGCCGCCCCGGCATTCCGTCCCGGCCCAGGATCCTCCTCGATTTCGCGGCGTCATTCTTCCGGCCGTCCGGTTACGACTACTTTTGGTGGAGTGATCCCGGTCCGGCCGTCATCGCGACCGGCCGCTTCTTCAAGAATCAGGTCTGGGCCCGGGTCGCTTCCCGCATTCGGAGGGTGTTCCGTTGAATCGATACGACGCGGTGGTCGTCGGCGCCGGACCCTACGGTCTGTCGACCGCGGCGCACCTGAAGGGGCGTGGTCTGAACGTCGCCACGTTCGGAAAGCCGCTGGGCATGTGGCGAGACCACATGCCGCGCGGGATGAACCTTCGCTCTCAGTGGTGGGCCAGCAACCTGTGGGATTCGCGCGCGGATCTCGGCTTTGCCAGGTTCTTTCAGGAGTCCGCGTACCGCGAGGGGCATCCGCTCTCGATCGACGCGTTCATCGACTACGGATTCTGGTTCCAGAAGCGCGCGGTGCCCGACGTCGACGAGACGCTGATCACCTCAATTGCCCAGCGGGACGGCCTGTTCCACCTCCGGCTGCAGGACGGTCGGGAGATCGAAAGCCGGGCGGTGGTCATGGCGATCGGGCTCTACTACTACGCGCACCGGCCCGAGCCCTATACCGGGCTGCCGGACGCCCTCGTGTCGCACTCGTCGACGTACAACGACTACTCCCGCTTCAAGAATCGCGAAGTCATCGTCGTCGGCGGCGGACAGAGCGCCATCGAGTACGCGGCGCTCCTGCACGAGGCCGGCGCCCGGGTGCAAGTCGTCTCCCGTCGGGAGATCATGTGGCTGGGGCCCGATCGAGGCAGGAACCGGCCGCTGCTGGAGCGCATGCGGTACCCGTCGGCCGGCGTGGCGCCGGGGTGGAAGAACTGGATGCTCGACCATGCGCCGTACGCGTTCTACCGCCTCCCGCAGTGGTACAAGGACTCCTGGAACAGCGACTACCGGTCGGGGGCCAGCGACTGGCTGCATCACCGGGTGGTCGGCAAGGTCACGGTGCGGGAAGGTCAGACGGTCACGCGGCTGAGCGCCGCGGGTGACCGGGTGGACGCGGTCGTGTCCAACGGGGAGGTCCTCAAGGTCGACCACGTGATGCTCGCGACCGGTTATCGGGTGGACGTCAACCGGCTCACCATGCTCGATCCGTCTCTCCGCAGCCGGATCCGCGCGACACAGAATATCCCCGAGCTGTCGCCCTGGTTCGAAAGCAGCGTACCGGGGCTCTACTTCATCGGCATCACCTCACTCCGCGCCTTCGGACCCTTGTTCCGGTTCGTTGCGGGCTGCGGAGCTGCGGCTCGACGTGTCGCCGCGCACGTCCCGAGGAGCTGAGTATCCCTATCGGGAGCCCGCCAGCGGCAACACGTTGAGTGCCGCCGCGTTCGCCTGCAACGCCTGGAGGAGACAGTTCGCGAGTAGCGCGTGACCCGCTGCGTTGGGGTGCGTGTCCACGGTCGACACCCGATACTCGCGAATCACCTTCCCCTGCCAGATGCCGGTGCAGTCCAGGGGGGGCAGCCCCGACTCCCGGACGGCCTGACGGACCGTTCCGAGGTTGAAGTCACCGGGAAGATCCGGAAGACGTACTTCCATCACCGCCAACCGCGCCCCCGTCCCCTGCACGAGTTGTGCAGCCCAATGCAATGCGCGCTCCTCCACCGGGGCTTCGATGAGTCGCAAGTTCGCGGGGGTTCCCTGGCCACCCGCATCGACGCCCGCCCCGGATGCCAGTCGTGACAGCCCGGTGTCCGGAATGCTCCATTTGAACATTTGGACGGCGTGAAACGTCTCCTCCAGCGACCACAGCTCATACGGATGGACGGACAGGAGGACCAGGTCGGGCTGGAAGCGCATGCCCCGGTTGGCCAGGAGCGCCACTTCCTGCGCGACGCTGGTGCCCGGCACCGAGAAGTTCATGACTTCGGCCCGCATACCACGGGTGCGGGCTGCAGAGTCCAGCGCCGCTTCCAGCAGCGTCGAGAAGACCTGTTGATCGCCCACGCCCCACCCCATCAGGTCCGAAGCCCCGTAGATCTCGATCCGGTAGGTGTCGCGGGGTTTGGCGAGCTCGTAGTCGTGCCCGCGGAACCCCCATCGATTGGTGGTCAGGCGCCGGCCCCGGAAAGTGATGACCGCACTCCGCGGATACTCCCGTTGCAGAAAATCCTTTTGCGGTCCGAATACCTCCCACTCGTGGGTGTAGTTCGGCGGTGGCACCCACGGCCGTGCGGTGCGGTCATTCTCCGTGGTCAGCGCCTGATAGTAGCCCCGCTGGACCAGCGCGAACCCGGCGGCGGACTCGCCCCGGCCGTGCAACGAGTCTCCGATGTCACCGTAGCGGTCCGGTAACGCATTCCAGAATGCCGGCAGGCCGACCATGACCAGCACGCCGAGAACCGCCACCCGACGTCCGCCGCGGATCGCGATGGTCCGCCAGGGCTCGGGCTCGGACTGCGGCGTCTCGAGCCGCGCCGCTCCCCAGGCGAATCCCGCAAACGCCACGAAGCACGAGACCAGCGCGGCAAACGCCACCCAGTCCGTCAGCGTGCCTCGCCTGGCTTCGCTCCACATCATCATCCACGTTCCGCCGGTCTCGGCGTTCCAGAGCGACCAGAGCGACGCCACGGCCCCGAACGTGAGCAACGTCGTGACGCCGCGGCGCAGGCTCCATCCTTTCGTCGTCCTCGGCCGCTGCCGACGTCCCGGTTGGATCTCCCAGATGGTCGCCCCCACGACGAGGATGGCGAAGATCCCCCAGAACAGGGCATTCCGACGGGACATGATCTGCCATTCGCCCTGGATCCAGAAGTACTGATATGAGTGGAGGAACCAGCTGGCAATGAACACCATGACCGTCGCTGCGACGATGGCGAACGTCTGGCCGTACCGACGAAGGCGGAAGAACGAAGGCGTGTAGACCACCTTCAGCATGAAGTCCTTCCAATAGATGTTGATCCGCCGCCAGAATTCCGTCGGACTCGACGCCAGGACGTAGAGATGATTGGTCTCGGGCAGGCGGAATCCATACAAGCTCAGGATCCCGACGATCAGGTGAAATTGCCCGGAGACCTTGGTGTACAGCAGGAAGTTCGACACGACGTACCGGAGCAGCTCGCCCGGCGTATCCACGTACAGGCTGTCCATCGCCAAGCCGTAGTACACGACGCGGTAGGCGAGCAGCTGCAGAATGCCCCGGAGGATGTAGCGGAGACCCCGGTCGTAGATCCGGAACCGCTCGCTATCGTAGTGGGTGGCGACGAAGGTGTCGTAATCCACCACCGGAAAGAACGGATAGCAGACGTTCGGCATCATGAAGAAGTAGGCCACCGCCCACCATGGGCCGTGGGGCGACACCCCGTCGTTGACCGACTTGGCGTACAGCACCGTGCGGAACATGAACATCCCGCCGAGCGCGGGGCCGACCAGCGCCGGCGTGTCTCCCATTCCCGGCCAGGCCCGCAGCCAGCAGAGCGCAGCACCCAGCACGAGCAGAATGACGACCCGGAGGCGGTACCCGAGCGGCGCGTGGCAGACGGCGATGAGCGTGGCGCCGACGCCGATGACGTAGAGTGACCCCGGGAACCCGAGCACGGCGACGGTGCTTCCGAGCGAAAGCGTCGCAAAGAAGGGGAGTCGGTATTTGGGGGGCAGGCGGTCGTGAACGACGAAGCCGAGGACGGCAAGGACGAGGACCGCGAACACCGTCCGATTCTCGAGCTGCAAGGCATAGACCGCCGCCAGCGCCAGCACCAACTGTCCGACCAGAACGACGACTCGGGACCAATCCCCGGTGCGATACTCTG
>Ga0126371_10003527_pt1 | contig 13708 bp, 10 predicted proteins | sample PanSoiMetaPlot_4_FD_110145 | JGI IMG/M metagenome (GOLD analysis project Ga0126371, IMG submission 110145) | Tropical forest soil microbial communities from Panama - MetaG Plot_4 | ecosystem: Environmental > Terrestrial > Soil > Tropical forest > Bulk soil | place: Panama | collected 2016-02-17 | reverse complement strand
CGGGGTGGTCGAGATTGCCGGCTTGCAGAAGTTGCTGCACTACATCTGCGAGAACGGCTTCGAGCACCACGTGGCGGCAAATTTCTCGAGCGTGGCCTCCATGGTGCACGAAGCCGCCAGCCGCTACCTCGGCTGGAACATGTACGCCCACCCGGCATAAGGCAGGATAAACAGAGATCGCCGAAGATCTTGAAGGCATCTATTTGCCTCGCGATTTTGCATGACAACTCACTGAAGCGGGGAAGACATATGGGGAACAAGCAACAGATTTCACGTCGCAAATTTGTAGGCAATGCTATTTCCGCGGCGGCGCTAGGCGCGCTGCCGATCCACAGCCTGCTTCCTGATTCGCTGCACAGAAATCTCGACACATCGAATCCCGCTTGGAGAGATGAGGGAATTCTCTATTTGGACAAGTCGCCCTACGCGAAATTAAGGAACATCCCGGTGCACGCGGTGACAATCAGTTCGGGATTCTGGGGAGCACGGCGAGAGATAAACGTCCAGAAGAGCATTCCGTCGATGGAGAAGCTACTTGAGGCGAACGGTCGCATGACGAATTTCCTGCGACTTGTGGGAAAGAGCAGCGAGCCGCAAAAGGGCCCGGTGTATTCAGATTCAGACATTTACAAGTGGGTGGAGGCGGTGGGTTTCGCGCTGCAGTCGGGCGAAATTCCCGGATTGCGCGAGCAAACAGATAAGATCATCCGGGATGTCGTAGCGGCCCAGGAATCGAGCGGATACTTGAACACCTACTACGTCGAGGGCAAGGTGAAGGATCGGATGCTTCCCGAGATTCAACGCTGGGGCCACGAGCTTTACAACATCGGCCACTTGATTCAAGGGGCGATCGCTTACTATCGGGGAACTGGCGAGCGGACGCTGCTCGATGCGGGTCTGCGCTTTGTGAATGACTTTCTGTCGCCGAATTTCGGGCCGGGAAGCGACAAAAAACCCATATTTTCCGGGCATCCGGAGATCGAGATGGCTTTGATCGAGCTGTACCGTACGACCGGCGACAAACGCCATCTCGAACTTGCCGGATATATTTTGCACGGCGACGATCGCATCCAAGAGCCCAAGCACGCCTACGTATATCACTTCTGCGGGATACCATTTACTTCGCGCACACACCTGGAGGGGCATGCGGTGAGAGCGATGTACGCCTGCTGCGGCGCGACCGACTATTACATGGAAACGGGCGATCCAACGTATTGGAAAACTCTGAATACGCTCTGGCAAGACCTGGTCGCGGATCAGATGTACGTTACCGGCGGAGTAGGAGCACGGAGTCAGGGCGAAGCGTTCGGCGATTCCTATGAACTGCCGAATGCCACGGCGTACGGCGAAAGCTGCGCCGCGATTGGGAACATGATGTGGAATTGGAGGATGCTAGCGGCAACCGGTGAGGCCAAGTATGCCGATGTGATCGAGCGCGCTTTGTACAATGGCATCAATTCCGGAATGTCGCTCGATGGAACGCTCTACTGCTACCGCAATCCCCTAGGATTTGATCCTTCCTCCGGCGATCAGATTCGGAACCCATGGTACGACACGACCTGTTGCCCACCGAACCTGGAGCGCACGTTCGCATCGCTACCCGGATATTTCTACAGCACGAGCAAGGACGGCCTGTACGTTCACTTGTACGACAATTCCGTGCTCGACTGGCATTTGCAGGACGGGACAGGATTGAAGGTGACGCAGAAGACAAAATATCCCGTGGACGGAACGGTGAGCATTAGCGTCGCTCCTGCCAAACCGACAGACTTTACCTTTTACTTGCGCATTCCAGGGTGGTCAAGTAGCACTCGAGCGACCGTAAACGGAAAACAGATTTCCGGTGCGTCCCCCGGGCAGTACCTTGCGATCAAGCGGAGCTGGTCGAGCGGCGATGTGGTGGAACTGACCTTCAACATGGCACCTCAGGTGCTGGAGGCGAACCGCCGGGTTGTAGAGGATTACGGACGGGTCGCAGTGCAGCGCGGACCCATCGTCTACTGCCTGGAACAACTGGACCAATCGGAAGGCGTGCAGCTGTTCGATGTGTCTTTTGATCTGCGGCAGAAGGCCGCCGGGGAGTTTCGCGAGGAATTTCAGGCCGACCTGCTCGGCGGTATTGTCGTGCTGAAACATCCGGGAGCGGTGGAAGAGAAATCGAATGACGCGAATAGGCTCTATCATCCGTATTCGAGCAAGACGGATAGCATGCGCGAGATCGAGCTGAAATTCATCCCCTACTATGCGTGGGCCAACCGGTCGGCCACGCAAATGCAAGTGTGGACGCCGATTCTCAAAGCTTGACAGCGCTCGTTACCAAAACGCCCAACCACACTTCGTCTTTGGCGTAGTTGTCTGCCGAGCCAAGGCAGATCGCCAAGGCCGTGAGCCACACACGCTTTACCACTGGTTCGATCTCCCTCGAGGAGCATCTGCCCATCGCATAGGATCAATTCGCTCAGACCATCCGTTCGGCAAATCACGCTGCAAACCCGTCTCTTGCAAATGCTCACAGCGCGATCCAACCGCGCTGAATTCCCAGTAGGGAAAGCGTCCCCACGACAATCCAAAGGACAATCGCCAAGGCCATCGGCCGCCAACCAACCTGTCGCAGTGTCTCTCGGGAAATGCCTGAGCCGATCAGAAAAAGCGTTGCCGTCAGCCCCAGCCTTCCCGCCTGAAATAACCCGTGACCGTAACGCGCCATCGCGGGCACCAAGGTATTCAAGAGCGACGCAAGAGAAAAGAAAAGAATGAACCAAGGAAACACGATCTTTGTTTTGCTGCGCTTGATTGCTGCCGTCGCCAGCGCCAGTGGCACAATCCAGAGAGCGCGCGCAAGTTTCACGGTGGTCCCGATAAGCAGCGCTTCAGCTCCGTACCGCGATGCGGCGCCAACCACTGAGCTTGTGTCGTGAATCGCCAATGCGGCCCACAACCCGAATTGGATTTGCGTGAGCTTCAGCCAATGGCCGAGCGGTGGAAAAATAAACAGCGCTACGGAGTTCAGCGCAAACACCGCGCCCAACGAAACGGCCATCTCTTCTGCGTCCGCGCGCAGAATGGGGCCCACCGCCGCGATGGCACTGCCTCCGCAGATTGCCGTGCCGGCGGTTATCAGGTAGCCGCAGTGCCCCCCGATAACCAGCCATCTCGCCAAAACCAGCCCAACGGCGAACCCAAAGGCGATGCCAACAGCCGTATAAACAAAGCCACTGCGCCCTGCCTTCAAGACCTCGTGCAGGTTCATGCCGAAGCCAAGCGCGACCACAGAAAACTGCAGCAAAAGTCGCGCTCCCACTCGACTCTGGTCCGGAAAAGGAGTCTCCAGGAGCAGGCCAAACAGAATCCCAATAGTCAGAGCAACCGGAGGCGAGAGAAATCCAGTGAAACACACGGCAAGAACTAACACGAAGAAGAATTGTCGAACGAGGACCATGAAATCCCTTTCCCAAATCAAGCGCTGGAACAGTCGTGGTCAGTCCGCAAACTTCACGTCAATCGGTTTGAGCGGCCGCAGCTCGAAGCGAATCGTCTCTCCCGCCTGTACCCAGATCGGTGGCGTGATGGAACCCGCGATGATGATCTGCCCGGCGCGCAGCTTCTCGCCAAAGAACGCGAGCAAATTCGCCACGTGTCCCACAATGGTGATCAATTCTCCCGTCAGTGCCTCAAAGTCCGTCGTGTCGGCCATGACCGTGCCATTTCTTTCCACGTGAGCCCGCAGGCCTCTCAAGGATCCTCCGGCGTGCGAGCAATCGCACCCACTGAGGATCAAATGCCTCTGGTAAATGTTTCGTGCCAGCGTTCCTTCCACATCCTCCGAAGGATGATCCACGTCTGCCACTTCGATCGCTGCCCCAAGTCCCCCAATCGCAGCCGTCGTCGTCTGGCGGTCAGCCGAGGGCTGCAGGTCCTTGCTCATATACACGGTGAGTTCCGGTTCCGCTGCGGGTTTCATCCAATTCGTTAGCGGAATGGCCGATCCGGAAGGGAGCAATGCTTCCTCCATGAGAAAGCCCACCAGCGGTGCATCGATTCGCAAGCGCTGCATCGCCGCTGGTCCGCCGAACGCCAGCTTCCAACCTAATGCCTTCTTTCCGGCGTTCAACAAGTCGCGGCGCCACCGCAATTCCTGCCGCATTCCTTCCCTAATTCGCGCGTCGTCCCATGCAGCGGTCATCGTCGGTCCGTTTCTTTCAGTAACCCTCCGGTGGGATCTCATAACCCGCGGCTTCCAATGACCCAGCTCCGCTCCAGCCCCACACTAGAACCACGTCTTCTGCGCCGGTGTTGTCAAACCCGTGCCAGTGGCCGCGCGGTGTAAAGATCACGTCGCCCTTGCTCGAGGGCTCCCGGCCCGTGTCAGTGTAGATGTAGCCGCTACCCTGAAGCACGATAAAAAACTCGTCACAATTCGGATGGCGATGTTTATCATGACGCGCCCCCGGAGGCAGCACGGTATGCCCGACCAGTAAGTTGTCAGAACCAGCCGTCTTTTGATCGATCAAGAACTGCACCTGCATCTTGATCCAGCCCTCTTCCTCCAGCAAGCCGCCGACGCGCGGCACATCCCTAAGGTTGGTGCGGTATGGCTTCATTACGACATTCCTCCCAAACGACGATACACCTCATAAACGGTGACAAAATCGTGCTGCGCGAGGCCCAGCCCGCGGCACGCGTTCAACATTTCGTTCGCCGCTGCACCAAGCGGCACCGGCACTCCCATCTTTCTTCCCAGCGTCAGCGCCAGCAACATGTCCTTCTGCTGCAGGTTCACGCTTCCGTATGTGGCATCGGAAATGTGCCCCTCCAGAATTAACGGCGCCCGATAAGCAATCACCGGTGAAGCCACCACGCTTTTCAGCATCGCCTCGACAGCCACTTCGCGCGGCACGCCTCCCTTTTCCGCCAGCGCCACACCTTCGCAGAATCCGATCACCTCAATGACTAGCGTCATGTTCAGCGCAACCTTCAATTGCACTGCCAACCCTTGCGCCCCGATGTAGGTGACCTTCGGCCCAATCGCCAGCAATACCGGCTGCACGCGCTCGAACGCCGCCTTGTCGCCTCCTACCATCAACGAAGCCTTGCCCTGCGCAATCGTGAGTGTCGTGCCCGAAATGGGCGTGTCCATCATGATCAGGCCGACCTTGGAAAACGCCGTTCCAATCGCACGGCTCACCTCCGGATCGATGGTGCTCATATCCAGATACGCCGCATCCTTGGGCAGGCCGGAAATTACGCCGTTTTCTCCGAGGGCGACAGCTTTCACCGCTTCGGAATCGGTCACGATCGAGATCACCACATCCGACCCCCCGGCCAGCTCCCGCGCCGAATTCGCCCAGCTCATTCCCAGCTTGAAAAGTGGCTTGCCTTTTTCCTTCGAACGGTTCCAACCGGTCACCTCATGCCCGGCGGCCAGCAGGCGCGGCACAATCGCCTGCCCCATGGCGCCGAAGCCGATAAATCCCACCTTCACAGCACACCTCCACGTTCGGCTTTGTCAAAAGAGTCCATGAAGATAACGTCTTTTTCTGCGTGTCACCCGGTTGGTAGGGGCCATCCGGTTGGTGAAGACAAACACATATCCGTGGACAGGACGATCGAAGCTGGCCCATTGTGCATCCTTGCCGGCCTCTTTCATCCATCCGCAGGTCTCCGCGGAACATGGTTCTACCACCAGACCTTTGCCTCGTCAACCTTTTTGCGGTATCTTCGCGGGCCGGAGGTGCTATGCGTCTTTTCTATCCGTTTTTCGAAGTTTTTTTGGTTCTCGCTTTTCCCTTGCTCCAAGCGCAAACCGTGGCCGTTCCAGAACCTCCGCGTCCCCTGGTTCTCACCGAAGCTATCCCCACTCCCGGCGTTCAGGGACGATTCGATCATTTCGGCTTCGACGGCAAAAACCAACTCTTCGTGGCCGCGCTCGGCAATCACTCCGTCGAGGTCATCGATATCAGTGCCCGCGTTCGTGCCCGTTCAATAACCGGCATTCCTAACCCACAAGGAGTTGTCTACGCCCCGGACGCAAAGAAACTTTTCGTAGCCAGCAGCAAGGGCACTCTGCGAATTTTCGATGGCTCCAGTTTCGAACTGGTCAAGGAAATCGACTTTCACGGCGATGTGGACAATCTCCGCTACGACGGCGTGGCGCATCGCGTCTACGTCGGTTACGGTGACGACGAAACCGGCGCCATCGGTACCGTAGACGCACTCACCAACGAGCGCCTCCCTGAAGAATATAAATTGGGCGCTCATCCGGAATCCTTTCAAGTCGAAGCCACAGGCCCGAATATTTACGTGAATTTGCCGGATCTAAAGCAAATCGCCGCCATCAATCGCAAGACGGGCGCGATCGCCCGTTGGCCAATGACCCTTCGGCACAACTTCCCCATGGCCCTCAACGAATCTGAGCATCGCGTAATGGTCGCCACCCACGAGCCTCCCCGCTTTGCCGTCTTCGATACCAACACCGGTCGCTCCGTCGCCGAACTCCCGTGCGTTCAGGACGCGGATGATGTCTATTACGATTCGGGCCGAAAACGTATCTACATTCCCGGGGGCGAAGGCTATATCAGCGTTTTCCAGGAGGCCGACGCAGATCACTATCAACTTCTCGCCAAGGTTCCTTCGACGCTCGGCGCGCGAACTGCCGGCTACTTCGGCAAAGGCCGCAAGGGATTTGACCGCTTTTTCCTGGGAGTTCCGGCGCGCGCCGATCATGGCGCAGAGATCTGGATCTATACCGTGCAGGATTAGCCACAAGATTTATAAGCGCTCATACCCTACGCTGTTCCGCGCAGGAGCCCGCGCAAGACTCGGACTCGATCCGGCCCCGAAAAACGGGCCATAGGCAGCCGATTGGTCAGTCCATTGAACCAATTGCCGTTTACTTAGACCTTTATCAGTCATTTTGCTTCGCAAAAGAAAGGAAATAGTTGACAAACGATGTTGTATGGTGGTACAGCGGCTATACCTATTGTACGGGGGTTGGTTCCCGAGCAGGGATTCTTACAGGGGTGTGCCATGCAGATTTGTGTGATTTTGAAGAAATCCTTTGGGATTCTCGCAGTACTCTGCGCTGTCTTTCTCCTACCGGTCCCAGCCTTTCCCCAGGGAAATACCGGTCGTATCCTCGGCACCGTTAGCGACACCTCCGGCGGCTACATCGCCGGAGCCACCGTAACCGTATCCGACGTTGCCCGCGGCGTCAGCCGCAATCTTGTCACGGATAATGTCGGCAGCTATGTGGCCATCGGCCTCCCTGCAGGGAATTACAGCGTCCGCGTGGAATCGAAAGGCTTCAAGGTCTTTAATCGAGAGAATCTCCTGCTTGAGGTAGGCAAGGACCTTCAGGTGGATGTTGTCTTGCAGACTGGCGCCGCGACGGAAGTGATTACCGTCACCGAAAATGCGCCCATGATTGACTCGACCAGCACCACACTGGGCGGCACCATCAGCAACGAAATCATCAACGACCTGCCGCTCAACGGACGCAACTATCAGAACCTGATCTCTCTGCGCCCTGGCACCTCGGTCTACCCCGGCGGTGGCCCTTGGACGCAGACCACCAACGGAATTCGCCCTGAAGATACTAGCTTCATCGTCGATGGCATCACCAATGACGAAGCTTTCATGGGGCTCAGCGTTACAAACGCGGCGGCGGTCATCGGCGACGCCGCGACGATTCTGCCGATCGACGCGATTCAGGAATTCAACACGCAGGTGAACCCCAAGGCAGAATTCGGATGGAAACCCGGTGCGATCACCAGCGTGGGAATCAAATCGGGAACCAATGATATTCACGGCTCCGCTTATGCCTTCGGCCGTTCGGATTCGTTCGATGCCCGCAACTATTTCAATCCGGGTGGGCAGCCCAAGACTCCAGTGGAATTGGAGCAATACGGCGGCAGCTTCGGCGGAAAAATCATTCGCGACAAATTGTTCTACTTTGGCGCCTATGAGGCGCAAGACTACACCGTGGGTAACGCCCTCGGCGCCGACGTACCTACAAGCGCTTCCATTACCGGAGGAGGGGGAAATGGCTGCGTTGTGCTCACTACGGGTGATTGCAATGTCAGCGTTCCGGACGCAACGGCCGATCTTGCCGCCAATGGAATCAGCGTTAATCCATTAAGCGCGTACTTGCTGGGTTTTTATACGCCCAACAGTTCTCAGGCAACCGGCGTGACCCTCAATTTCCCCAACGAAAACAGCTCCAAGAATGCCTTGGGCAAAATCGATTACCATCCGAGTGACCACAACACTATTGGCGGTTCTTATTTTTTCGGCAACGACACCATCGTCGGCATGGATTTCAATGAACTCCTGCCGCAGTTCCGGACCAACGTTCATTCCCGCGCACAGGCTGTGTCCACACACTGGACTTACACCCCAAACTCAACGTGGGCAAATGAGATGCGTTTCGGTTTTACTCATTACACGCTCAACATTCTTCCCAATGATCTCAATTTCCACTACGACATCAATACCGGGCTGACCAACCCTCTGCTCTCGGGTATCCCGAACATTCGAATCAGCGGCTTTACCCAGTTGGGTGCTTTCCATAATTTTCCTAAGATCGTTGGACCCGACAAAGTTTTCGATTTTATCGACCAGGCTTCCTATCTGCGAGGCAAGCACGCCATTAAGTTTGGCGGCGAACTGCGCCGAGATCTGGTTCATCAGGGCACTTTCCGCGCCGGACGAGGCCGCATCCGATTCCAGGGCAACCTGGCTATCCCGGCCCCGGATGCAAACAGTCCTGGTTCGACGCCGTTGGAGGATTTCCTGGCCGGCGATCCTTCACAAGCCACTATCCTCGCGGGCGATCCCACGCGCAACATCTCACAGTGGCTTTATGCTGGCTTCATCCAGGACGACTGGCGCGTCACGCCGCGCATCACCTTGAATCTGGGACTGCGCTACGAATTCCAGGCCGTGCCGACCGAAGCTCACGACCTGCTCGGGAATTTTGAGCCCTCCGTGGGCTTTGAGCAGGTCGGCAAGAACATTGGTTCGGTCTACAACCCCGACTACAAAAATTTTTCTCCCCGCGTCGGAGTTGCCTGGGACGTGACCGGAAAAGGCACCACGGTCGTGCGCGCCGGAGTCAGCATCGTTTACAGCTTGCTCTCGATGAATACTTATCTTTCCCAGCAGAACACGCAGAACACGGTGACTTTGGGTGTTGGCACGGTGCCGACGGGCGCAACCATCTTCGATGCTGCCTGCCCCACGGGATGCCCCGGCATCGGCAACATTATTACCACCGGGATCACCCTGCCTAGTTCAAGCCTGACCTGGGTGGACCAGCAGACAGCCATCTATCCCTCGAGCGTCACAGGGTTGGTTCAATGCGGCGACGGCATCGGCAACAATCCCGGACCGTGCGATACCTTCGCCATGAATCGCCATTTCCGCTCTCCCTATGTAACCAATTGGACCCTGGGTGTTCAGCACGCCTTCTCGAGCAAACTCTCGTTCGAATCCACCTATATCGGCAATCACGGCACGCGTCTTGCTGGCGTTGCTGACCAGAATCAGGGAGCATTAGGAACCGGAGCGCTGCCGCTGGCCGACCAGTACCCCTATCTGGGATTTGTCAACACTCTTTCGAACTTGTACGGCTCTACATACAACGGTTGGCAGAACACTTTGACTGCGCGCAATCTACACGGTCTCGATTTTGTGCTTGGCTACACCTACTCTCACGCCCTCGACGATATGTCGTCCAACTGGGTGGCGTTTCTGCCACAAGACAGCACGCATCCACTGCGCGATCACGCCAGTGGCGATGAGGACATCCGCCATCGTTTCACTTTCTCAATCACCTACACTCTTCCGGAAAAGAAGGGCTATTGGCAGGCGTTTGAAGGCTGGCAACTCAATACCATCATCGCTTTGCAGAGCGGCCAGCCCTGGAATGTGAACGATCAGTCCAACAATTTCAGCGGCGTCAATGAGGCGACCGACCGCTGGGATTTCTTTGGCAGTCCCGCCGATTTCAAGTCCGGAGGCCAGAATACCCAGATCTTCTGCTCGGGCCCGGCCTCCGGCGACTGCTCCTATTTCACGCAGGGTGGTCTGGTCCAGGTTCCGATTTCTGACGCTCAGACAACCGCCGCTTGGAACCTCTGCAGCAGTAAAGCACCTGACCCGAGCACGCTCGCCGCCGCAGGTTGCTATGTCAGCCGCAATGGCAAGTCGGTTCTCGTTCCCAACGCTACGGGCCAATTCGGCACCATGGGCCGCAATATCTTCCGCGATACCGGCTTCCACAACGTGGATCTGTCGGTGAGCAAGAACTTCCACTTCGGCGAACGGCTGAAAGCGCAATTCCGCGTGGAAATGTTCAACATCTTCAACCATCCCAACTTTGCGAACCCCAACGGAGCAACCAGCGGTTACGGCCAGGGAGCTTTCTCCGATCCGTCGCAAACCGGCCAGTTCGGCTGCGGTTGCGCCACGCCGGACAGCGCTGCGTTCAACCCCGTGCTTGGATCGGGCAGCGCCCGTGCCATCCAGCTTGGCTTGAAATTCACGTTCTAGCGCAACGCCAGGTCTGAGCTTCGGAAGGGGCCGGACTTTCCGGCCCCTTCTCTTTTCGTGATAGGTTTGCCGCGGGAGTCACATTCCACAGGTGAAAGGATTCGTTGCCAATGCACGCTCTGACTCGAAAGGTTTTGGCAGTCGCTGTCTCATCGTTGTCTTCCTTCAGCCCGCTGATTGGAACAAAGACCAAAGCCGCCGAGGGCGATTCCGCGCTACTGCAGGCCGACAAGAAATTCGTCCAGGCAGCCTCCTTGGAGAATGGATCGCTACTCGCCAAACTCCTCGACAGCGACTTCACTTGGACCGATGCCGACGGCAAGACCATGACCAGCTCCGAGGTCTTACACAACCCTCCGAAGCCTATTTTGGGAGACGAAAGTGGCATCGACCTTGCCGAACGCACCTACGGGCAAGTTGGCGCCGTCTCGGCAAGTCGAGGCAAGGTGCACGTCCTTCGCATGTGGGTCGAGCGCCCGACTGGTTGGCGGTTGCTGGTTTATCACGAGGTGAAACAACTTGATCAGCCATCTAACGTTGCGGGGACCGGAGTGAACCAATGCGAGAACCCTTGCAAAACCGTGCCATTCCAGCCTGCCAACGAAGCCGAAGCCGCGGTCATCGCTTCCTGGCAAGCCCTCGAGACCGGCGTCACCACGCATGATGCGGCCGCTTGGGCGCCGCATATCGCCGATGAATTTGTGCAGATCAGTTCCAACAGCGACCACCCAATATCGAAGAGCGGCCGCATGGAAACGCTCAATAAGCAAAAGGCCAACGGCGTCGGCGCAGCGCCTTCCCCGCTGGTTTCCGCAAAGATGTTCGATTTCGGCGATGCCGTAATCATGACTTGCCTGCATCAACCGTACGCCGGAAATCCTGTCCATGTCAGCCGCTTGTGGATCAAACGGAACGGCAATTGGATCATGTCCATCAGTTATCAAACGGCCATTCAGGCGGGGACACCGAAGTAGCTTCAAGACGCGCGAGCCTTCGAACGAGTTTCGAGCGTTTTGACGGGTCATGATAGGAGTGGAGTTGTGAACGTTCCGGAAAATATTGGACGAAATGCACTTCGATGATGTCACTTTCTGGTTTCTGCAAGCACAAAAGATGCGCAAATGTCGGCGCATCGGCATTCATCGTCTTTATTCTGCTGTATGTGTCGCCGTCAATACTTCGGGCCGACGGCACTACCGCCGTGCTCCAGTCCGACCAGGCGTTTGTGCGATCCTTCCTGCAGAAGGACGCAGCCACCGCCGACAAGCTTCTCGCCGCGCACTTCACGTGGATCAATTCCGCTGGCAAACGTTTGACGCGCGACGAAGCGCTAGAAACATTACCTTCCGTTGCCAATGCCGACGTGAGAACTGAAGGGCGCCTTTACGGTGCCTCTGCTGTTATTCGTGCCAACAAAGGCAAAGTGAATGTGCTTCGCGCTTGGGTCGAAGGTGCAGACGGTTGGAAGATTCTGCTTTACCAGGAGGTCACGCAGGTCGAAAAATCGGAGTCCCCAGGCGGCGACAGCTCCGGCAAGTGCCTGAATCCGTGCCAAGAGATTCCTTTTCAGCCTGCCACTGCCTCTGAGAAAGAAGCCGTCGCTTCGTGGCAAGGCGTAATGAGAGCCATGGCCGAAAACGATCTGGCGGCATACGCTCGGCTCATCGCCGACGAATTCACAGCCACCGACACCCATCACGACCGGCCGTACACAAAAGCGGATCGCCTCGCACAGATCCAAAAGCAGAAAGATTCCGGAAAGCACAATGCTCCGCCGGAACTTCTTTCTGCCGAAATGTTCGATCTGGGCGAAACGGTATTGATGATTGCGCGCGAACGGCGCAGCGGCGCAAAAGCCTACTTCAATTCTCGCATGTGGGTTCAACGCGAGGCACGCTGGCAGATGCTGTTCAGCTTCAACACCCGCATCGAGTAGTTACGCGCTCTGATACAGTTTAGTCATCACGAATTCGCGATGACCCAGCGCCTCGGCGCACGTTAGGCGGCCGTTGCAGGTGCGCAGCGTCAGATCGACTAGGTGGTCCCCGGCCTCATCGAGCGTCATTTCTCGCCGAAGAATTCCGGAGACGTCCAGGTCAATGTGTTCACCCATCGTTCGCGCAGTCTTCGGATTCGCGGTCAGCTTGATCACAGGTTCGATAGGATTTCCAATGACATTACCTTGGCCCGTGGGGAACAAATGCACCACGAAACCCGCGGCTGCTTGCAGCGTCACGCATTCCGCGGCGGCAGACGAAGTATCCATGTAATAGAGTCCTGCGCCTTTTGCCGGAGCCTCGGCTGGTTTCAGCACGTCAATGAACCTCGCCTTCTTGCCGATTTTCTGGAAATTGCCGAACGCTTTTTCTTCGATGGTGGTCAAACCCCCGGCGATGTTTCCCTTTGTTGGCTGCGACTCGGAAAGATCGCTGGTCTTATGACGCTCAATCACTTCCTGATAGGCGCGGAACACCTGCATGAATTTTTCGGAAACATCTTTGGTAGCCGCGCGGCCCGCACAGACCATTTCTGCGCCCGTCAACTCGGAGGTCTCCCCGAAACACGTCGTCGCCCCAAGCGGATCGAGCTTGTCAATCAGATTGCCTACCGTCGGGCAGGAGGCGAGTCCTGAGGTGGTGTCACTCTCGCCGCATTTTGTGGAAATAAATAGATCCCGAATCGAGCAAACCTGGCGTTGCTTCTCGCTGGCCCACTGCAGCAAATCCTGAGCCTTGCGCGAAGCATGGGCAATCGTCGCGATGTCGCCGTTTCCTTCAATCGAGAATCCCGCAACGGGCTTGCCAGTCTTTGCGATCCCCTCCACGACGCGTGCAGTCCAACCTGGTTCGATGCCGATGACCACGCAGGCAGCGACGTTAGGATTGCTTCCCGTGCCGATCAATGTGCGGAAGTGCAGCTCCAAATCTTCGCCGAACTGCAAGCGCCCGTAAGCGTGTGGCAGCGCCAGCGTTCCTTTGATGTTGTTGGCGACAGCCTCCGAGGCCGCGTTCGACAAATCATCCAGCGGCAAAATCACCACGTGGTTGCGAATGCCCACGCGACCGTTTTCCCTGCGGTAGCCGCAAAAATCGAAACGCCCCATCGTTACCACCTCTTTGTCTTCATGTTGTGAACGTGTACGTGATGCCCTCTGCCG
>Ga0126371_10003526_pt1 | contig 13708 bp, 7 predicted proteins | sample PanSoiMetaPlot_4_FD_110145 | JGI IMG/M metagenome (GOLD analysis project Ga0126371, IMG submission 110145) | Tropical forest soil microbial communities from Panama - MetaG Plot_4 | ecosystem: Environmental > Terrestrial > Soil > Tropical forest > Bulk soil | place: Panama | collected 2016-02-17 | reverse complement strand
GTGACCGCGTCAAGCCCGGCAGCCAGCGTCGGCAAGCTTGCGCTGGCGTTCACCGCGACCTCGAACATCACCAGTTTCACCGCGCACATCATCACCAGCAGCGGGACCGACGTGCTCGACCTTCCCCAGTCAGCGTTCACTAAGACCCAGGGGACCCTGACGCAGGGCACCTGGACCGTCAACACTCCGATCACCCAGCAGCAACTGACTCTCGGCAGTTACACGGTCACCGTCGACGCCACCGATGCCGGCAGCGATCAGATCACCGGAGTGACGGCGGGAACCCTCAACTACCTCATCCAGCCGACCGTGACGCTGAAGGCCAGCCCCACCACGATCGGCCTCTCGCATCCGACCAGCACGGTGTCAGGAACTGTCACTGGCCTGTGGCCAGACGGGTCGACCCACCCCATCGCTGATGAGCTGGTTCAGTCGACCGGCCCGTTGCCAAGCACGCCCTTCACCGACGCGAGCGGCAGATTCTCGTTCACCACGAGCTTCGGCGGTACGTTCAACGTCTACGTCCAGGGCGGCGACGTCGCCCCCGCTAACTCACCGCCGGTCACGATCAAAGCCAACTACGCGCCGACCGCGATCACGGCGAAACTGAGCACTTCGAAGTTCAGTTATGGGAAGGCCGTCACGGTATCCGGCACCCTCACCTACAAGCCGGGATCAGCCTGGAAGCCGCTCGCCGGAGTTCAGGTCGTTGTCAGCGCCCCTGGCTACCCGCAGAGCGCGCCCATCACCGACTCAGCCGGACATTACTCGGCTACCTTCACGGCGCTCTCCAGCGGCCCCGTCACCGTCTACTTCAACAACGTGAACGCGGAGGACTTCGCGACTTACCAGTGGCTGAACCCCGCCCAGACCGCGACCCGGACTCTGCTCCTCACGCTGCCCACGTCGGTCACGCAGTTCTCGGCGACCGTCGACCCGCTGGGGTTTGTCCATGTCAGCGGTTGCATCGGCATCGAAAGCCTGCCATTCGACGAGGCCTATGGCTCCAGACAGCCCATGATCATCCAGTACTCGCCGCACCCATCAGGTCCGTGGACGCGGCTTGGCAAGATAACCCAGCTGACCCCCAACGACGACAGTTGCGGCATCACCGAGCTCGATGCATCCTTCGCTGGGCGCCTGCCGGTACGCTCCGCGCGGGCCTACTACCGCGCCTACTTCCCCGGCGATGCCAGCGAGCAAATCCAGCCGTCGGTCAGCCCGTCCCGGCTTGCCTGGAAATACCTGACCAAGATCAAGTCGCTCGACGTAGCGCCGAGGCACGTCGCCGCGGGCGGGCACATCAGGATCTCGGGCCAGCTACTGCAGGACACCACCGGCTGGAAAGCCTTCGGCCGCCAGCAGATCCTGATCGTGTACCGCAAGCCAGGCAAGAAGACCTGGTTCATCGTCGCCAGCACCAGGACCAACTCCCACGGCCGGTTCACCGCGAGGGTGAGGGGCAGATTCAGCGCCTACTGGTCAGCCTTCTACGCCGGGGATGCCACGCACTACTTCAGCTTGCCGGCCGGCATCTTCGTCAGAGTCGGCTAGGGCCGCGCGCCAGGCGGCCGCGCGCGAGGTGTTCAAGTGCCCAGGTGGGGGAACTGGTTTCAGCAGGTCGTTGTGCGGTGAGCCAGCGACGTCAGTGCGATGGCTTCGCTTCCGATCGTTGAGACTCCAAGAGTGCGAGTGTGATGGCAGGGCCCGACCGCCACGGACCTCAGCCTGCCGCTTCGCAGGGGGCGATGCCCGCGTGGCGCAAGGCTCTGGCCGCAGCGCGCGATTGGTTCGACGGCTCGGTCGCACAGGATGTCGTCAGAGAACTGAAGGCGCTGGACTTTTCGAATCTGGCCACGCTGTTCGGCGCCGGCTTGCTGGCCTCCCTGCTTCCCTTCCTCATCCTGCTGACCACGTTCGCCAGCGCGCGGGTCGGCGATTACATCGCGCTGCGCCTCGGCCTTAATCACCGGGCAGCGGGCGTCGTGAACCATCTGTTCGGCTCGTCGCATATATCCCTCAATGCGGCAACCATCATCAGCGTGCTCTTCATCATCACCGGCACACTGGCGGTCGCCAATTCGCTTCAGCAGATCTACGAGAAGGCCTTCCATCTGAGCCATCGGAGCCCGCGTGGCCTGCTACGACTGCCTGTCTGGATCGTCGCCCTGTGCCTTACGGTGACGCTCGAAACCGCGGTCGTCCGGCCGGTCAGCACCCTGCCTGCCGGCCTCTGGCTGATTGCCGTCGTCACCTTCGTGATCATGACGGCGTTCTTCTGGTGGACAATCCATTTCCTGCTGGAAGGCCGCATCCCGTGGCGCACGCTGCTGCCACCGGCCGTCGTGACGGGGATACTCTTTGCCGGTTTCGGCGTCTTCTCGAGGTTCTACTTCTCGCGAACGATCATCTCTAATAGCAAGCTCTACGGAGCGATCGGCGCGGTCTTCGGCATCATGACCTGGCTTATAGCGACCGGAGCGATGATCATCCTCGGAGCCGTCGCCGGTGCCGTCTGGCAGGACCGCAGTGCCAGCCGCGGCAGGAAAAGAATCCCTGAGAATTTATATCGTACAGCGATATTACTGTGCGACAATGAGCCCTTGTGGACCAAGGTGGCCCGCAAAGGAGGGGAATCACATGCGAAGGGCTCTCGTTTCAGCTGCTATCGGCGCGGCGGTCGTGGGATCGGCAGGCACCGCGCTCGCCGTGACTGGCAGCTCACCCTCGCCGGTGTTCAGCGGCTGCATCGCTGGTGCCAACAGGGCACTGATCAACGTCCACAAGGCGGCTTCGGTGACGTGCGCCAAGGGCGAGACCGAGATCTCATGGAATCAGAAGGGCCAGCGGGGTCCTGTCGGCCCGCGTGGACCTGCTGGACCGCCAGGAAAGCCCTCCAAGCCGGTCGAGGCGTCGGCCGTCTTCAACCTGACCGGACGCGATGACTCCGGCAGCGGAGGCAACACCTGGGCGAAGGACAACATAACGCGCACCGTCACGGTCATTCGTCAGGACGCAGTACCGGCCACTGACTGCGGCACATCCGCGACGCAGTGCTGGTTCTACACCATGACCGTCTCCGACACCGGCACGTTCACAACCCAGCCGGGCCTGACCCCCAACCAGGGCTGCACCGAGCCAAACAGCCAGTCGTGTTCCGGTCTCGACATCAGCGGCACAGTCGTCGGCAGCCTGACGGGCGGCGGAGACCAGGAGTTCTACGCCGATCAGCCCGCGCCTGCCGCACCGAAGGTGCTCTCCTACACAGGCGATGGCCCGACCGGCACCAGCACCTGGTACACGCTGTTCTTCCCGTCGAGCACCAACTTCGGCTTCCCCACGGCGACCACCGCGGGTCAGCCGTGGACAAACTGGTCCTGGAGTTACGCGGCCCCGGCAACCTGCGAGACGTGGACGGACGCGTACAACAACGGTTCTGGCAATGGCAGCTACGCGGTCGATGGCAATATCGCCGGGATCAACCAGTGCGCAGGCTAACCTCAATCACATGGAAACCGTGAGGTCAGCGGACGGCACGCCCATCGCCTACGACAGCGCCGGGCATGGCCCTGCGCTCATTGTCAGCGTCGGCGCCTTCTGCACCCGCCAGACGTTCGTGGCTCCAGACGACCTCAGACAGCGCTTCACCGTCGTCACCTACGATCGTCGCGGCCGGGGTGACAGCGGCGACACAGATCCGTTCGCTGCGGAGCGGGAGTACGAAGACCTCGCGGCCGTGGCCACGGCGACCGGGCCGGAGCCGCCGTTCGTATTCGGCCACTCCTCCGGTGCGGCCATCGCGTTGCGGGCCGCCGCGGGCGGCCTGCCGACCGCCGGCATCGTCGCGTACGAGGCACCCTTTGCCACCGAGGACACGCCACAGCCGACCATCGACCCTGCGGCACATATTCGGGAGCTGGTCAGCTCCGGCCGCAGAGGCGACGCGGTTACCTTCTGGATGTCCGAGGTCGTCAGGCTGCCAGCCGAGATGCTCGCACAGGCGGCCGGTGCCCCATGGGCAAGAGCCCTGGAGCCGCTGACCCCCACGCTGCCCTACGACATCGCCGTCACCGCTGGCGGCGTGCCCACGGCCGAACTCGGGAAGATCACCACGCCCGTCCTTATTCTTGGCGGCAACAACAGCCCGGCCTGGTTCCGGCGCTCAGTGGCCGAGCAAGCCTCGGCCACGCCCGGTGGGCGGCTCATGATGCTCGATGGGTACGACCACAACGCACCGCCTGAGGTCATCGCCCCGATCCTGATCGAGTTCTTCGGCCAGCAGCGCTAGCGGTCATTTTCCCCTAAGGGTGTTTAGCCCTCAGGGGTACTTCGTCAATATCGCCTGGCCGGGTTCAGGGATAGCGTTCGCCTCAAGCGCCCCATCACTCAGAAAGGTTTGAGGCAGAACTCAGCCTATTTTAATGCGGGAGTGCTGCCGGGCGGGATGCCGGTATTTTCCGGCCATCTCGCGGGTCCCGCGCGCCGAAAATCGGCGGCAGGAAGGACGATGCGATGCGGATCGCGCACATCAATGTCGAAGAAGGCGGCTTAAGACCGCCTGAAAACAAGGGCGGACGTCATGGCACGTAATCGGACTAGAAGCGCTGACGACCGCAAGCGGCCGCGGAAGGCAGCGACGGACGCTCCACGGATGCCTGGCCTTCGCTGGGTGCCGGTGCCGCTCGCATTTCTCTTGGCAGTCATCGGCTGGCTGATCTTCGGCTCCGCGATCGGCCAGCACGCACTCGCTAGCGCTCATGCCGGGCCCGAGCAAGGTGGCATGGGTCTGACGGTCAACCAGGCGGTGTGGATGGCCGATGACATGGCTGACCCAGGGTCGGCGAACCCGAAGGGGTTCCAGATGCCCGACACCATGATGCCGGGCATGCAGACCGTGGGCGATAAGCGGCTCCGCATCGAGCTTTACTTGCGGAACATCAGCGGCAGCCCGCAGCGGTACGGACTGGCCGAGTTCCGTCTGCTCGGCACGGGGCACCAGAGCTGGCCGCCTCTCGACAACTCCGCGGTACGCGGCCAGCCGCTGTCAGCGGTGCTCGCTCCGGACTTCCAGGCGACCACTGACCTCTACTTCGACCTCCCTGCCTCGCAGCGCGGCCAGCTCAGGCTCGAGTGGGAACACAACGGCCACATTATGACCATTCCGCTCCATATCGGCGCCTCGATGGTCGGGATGTAGCGGACCACACCGCGCGGCCAGACGGCATCGCGCACCAGTGACCAGCTGATCGGCATCAGGGCTGATCGGCACGACAAAAGGGAACATCGAGAGAGGAAACATTCATGTTAACTCCTACCGGCGTCACCCGACATCGATCACGATGGCGCGGTGAACTCACGCTGGCGCTCGTGCTGAGTGTCGGCGTGGTCGGCTTCCTGTCCCTGGTCAATACGATATTCGGCCAGGCGCCTGGAGGTTCCGACCCGGGACCGCGTGGCATTCTGATAGCGGCGCCCGTAGCCCTTATCGCGGTTTTCCTCGGCCTGCGGCTCGCGTCACGGATGGGCCTGGACAAGGCTGGCCCAGCCGCCGCGCTCAACAAGTCCGCGGTCGTGTCGCTCATCTTCACGGCGCTGATGGCACCTGCGACACTGCTGATGCCATCGGTAAGCACCACCCTCGCGGGTGGCGCGTTCGGGACTGGCCCCGGTATTGGTGGCGAGCTGCTCAACGGTCTGGCGGGCGCGCTGCTCGGCCAGGTCGTGGGCCTGCCGCTACTGTTCCTCGGCATCGTCCTTGTCGGCTATTTCCACGTCAGCGACAGCACCGTCGAAGCTGAGAAGGCGACAGCTCGGGCCCGCCTGCCGCGGTCCGTCTACATCGTGTCCGCGCTCGCCCTGCTGGGTGTTTACGGAGCGTCGAGCGGAGTAGCGTTCGCCTCTATCGCTCAAAACGGCAGTGCGGCGGCCACAACCACGAACACCAACCCGTGCGCCACGGCTCCGCACGACACGTTCAATGTCTCAGCGATCAACATGACCATGATCCTGAACAGGTACGGCGTCAACGACCCGAACGCGATGATGTACACGCTTGACAGCAACATCGCCGCGGTCCGGGCCGAAGACGCTGCCGGGACCGTGTCGAGCGGTCTCCAGGGCAATGACGCCATACAGCCGCTGGTGCTTCGCGCGCACATGGGCGACTGTGTGACTGTCAACTTCACAAACCGTACCACCTTCGGCCTGGAGGCTTTCGACCAGTCGAATTCGTCCCAGGCGTCGGAGCCGTGCACCCCGGTGACGGCCACCAACCCGGACGGGACCACGCGAGTCGTGGCCGACTGCGCCGGATCGCTGTTCCACACGGCGGCCCAGAACCTGGCCTGGAACGTCGACGGCTTGCCGGCCGTCGGTAATGCCGACCAGGTATCAAGCGACGTGGGCCAGAACGCGGACAACACCGCTGCGCCGGGCAAGACGGTGAGTTACACCGTCTACATGGACCCGGCCCTGGGCTACGGTGCGCACGTTTTCCACTCGACCGGCGACTACCACCAAAACCAGGTCCACGGCCTGTTCGGCGTCCTGGTCTCGGAGCCCAAGGGTTCTCAGTGGCTGGACCCGCACACCCTGCAGCCCGAGCAGAGCGGGTGGGACGCCGTCATCCAGATGCCGTCTGGCCCCAGCTTCCGAGAGTTCAACCTGATATTCCACGAGATTGGCAACGAGGGCTACCGCCAGATCGACGAGGCACCCGGCACGACCTGCCAGACCAAGTACGACGAAGTCTTGCAGCCTGACGGCCAGTGCGAGCTTCCCGTGGTCGACCCCTTCACCTCGGCTTACCGGCCGTGCAGCAAGGCGATCAACTACCGGAGCGAGTGCTTCTTCGAGCGTGAGCTCGTCCAGGCAGAGCACGGCTTCACGCCCGACGCGGCGCAGGACTACGGCTCGTACACCAACGGCGACATGGCCACGCCTCGGCCAGAGGCCTACGTCGGCGACCCGTACAAGATCCTGATCACCAACGCGGGCTCGGAGATGGGCCACGTCTTCCACGAGCACGGCGGCGGCATCCGCTGGCTGCGCAACCCGCAGGCGGCCAACCCCGACATCGCGGGCGGGCTCGAGAAGTTCCCGCCGGTGTCGAAGGCCTCGATCAGGCTCGACTCACAGACCATCGAGCCGGGCGAGTCCTACGACCTCGAAACCGAGTGCGGCGCGGGAGGCTGCCAGCAGGCTGCTGGCGACTTCCTATTCCACTGCCATATCGCATCGCACTACATCGCTGGAATGGTGAGCTTCATCCGCGTCTTCGACACCAAACAGGCTGACCTGGCGACCGTGCCTGGCCGAACGCCGAAACCGCAGGCGGTCACCTCGGCCGGCCTGATAGGCAAGGTGATCGAGGGCAAGACCGTAGTGCCCCAGTCGCAACTAACCGATCCGAGCACGCAGGTCTCGCTGGAGAGCCTGGTCGAAGGCCAACTCCCGCCCCAAGGGGTCCGTTTCAACGCCCAGGACGCGACGGTCTGGAACTGGGTCAAGAGCGGTCCCGCGAACGCCCCGGTCTACCTGCGCGAACCTGAGGACACGACCTCCTGGGCCGACTACACACCACCGAACCCGGGCCAGCGAGATCCGATCCTGTTCGATCCGAGCAACGGCCGGTATGCCTGGCCGCTGCTGCAACCCCACCTAGGCGAGAGACCCCCGTTCTCGCCCAACGGGCATAGCGGGGCACCCTGGCTCGGGCCAAATGTCACGGCTACGAGACCTGACGGCCTGTGCCCGCAAGGGGCTCCGCTACGCACATACAACATCACCGCGATCACGGTCCCCATTCAGGAGACGAACGGCGGGGTAGACGCCAAGGGCAACCCCATTCCGCCGCGGACCGACCCCAACGGTGAGATCTTCGTGCTCAACCAGCATGTCGCGGCGACGCTGAACGGCTCCATGGCGCCGACCCCGCTGGCCATCAGGTCCGATGTCGGCGACTGCATCGCCATCACCTTGACCAACGAGCTGAAGAATCCGCTGGGATCTGATCCCACCGATCCCTTGGTTAACATCTTCAAGAAGATCAACATCCACACCCACTTCGTGCAGTTCGACCCGCAAGCCTCCGACGGCGTGATCACGGGCCTGTCCTTCGAGCAGTCAGTAGCGCCCGACAACGGAGTGCAAGGGGAGACCACGCTGACCGCGGCGGCGGCGGCCGGAGCGACGTCGATCACCGTTGCTGACACCACCGGGCTACGCCCAGGCATCAGCATCGAGGTCGGCCAGGGCCTGCCGAACACCGAGGTCGTCAACAAGATCACGGCGATCAACGGCAACACGCTGACGCTGGGATCCCCGTTGCAGAACGCCCACGCGTCGGGTGAGCGGACCGGAGTCGAGTTCGTCCAGTACCGCTGGTACAGCGACGTCGACGACGGCACCGTGTTCTTCCACGACCACGTGGACGGCCTGCACTCGTGGGGCCACGGCCTGTTCGGCGCCCACATCATCGAGCCCGCGGGCTCCACCTTCCACGACCCGGTGACGGGCGCGCCGATCGACAGCGGGCCCATTGCCGACATCTACACCAAGGGCTCAGTGGGCTTTGGTGAGCACGGTGACTTCCGCGAGTACGTGCTGTGGGAGCACACCGGGATCAGGAACGACGGCTCACCGCAAGGTTGCGAGATGTCCAGCTTCAACCTGCTCGCGGCGCCGCTGATCGACCGCGATCCCAACGCCCAGGACCCGAACAACGCCCCAGGGCCAGGCGTCAGCATCCCTGATGGAGTGGGCAACTACACGATGGGCTTCACCGCCCACGAAGAGCCCGCGAACCCGTCTGATCAGGTGTTCTGCGGCAACATCGGGGCATCCAACGACCCATATGTGTTCTCGTCGGTCGCCCATGGTGATCCGGCGACACCGCTGCTGAAAGCCTACGTGGGCGACCCGGTGGTGATCAGGCAAGTCGGCCTTGATGAACAAGTTGGAGATATCCGTGTCACCGGTCATCGGTTCGCCGAGGAACGGTTCAACCCGAATGGAGTGTTGACTGACGCCGGCACCGCCGGCATCTCGGAAAAGATGGACTACGTCCTCAACGCGGGCAACTTCGCCGGGGACTACCTCTACTACAGCGGACGCCAACTGTCGCTGGAGAGCGGTGCGTGGGGCATCTTCCGGGTGATGAACACGCTCCACACCTCGGGACCGAACGCTCTTGAGCCGCTGCCCGACCGGACGGCTCCACCGAATGTGCCAGGGTTCCCGACGCTCACATTCACCGGCAAGGCACCGCCGACGGCGCCAGCTGACAATGAATCTGTCTGCCCGAGCACCGCACCGGACCGTCATTACGACGTGTCGATCTTCAACAGCCAAACCAGCCTTAACAACGGCGGAAAGGGGATCACCTTCGACACGGGGGAGCCGGGCGAAAGCGACAACGCCCAACCTCAAAACACTGGTTCCTGGGCAACGATGTACTCGTTGACCAGTGACGAGCCAGCCATCCTGGCCGGCACCAAGCCGCCCGTGCCGCTCGTCATCCGCGCTAACGCGGGCGACTGCCTCCAGGTAACGCTGCACAACGACCTGCCGGTGGATAACTGGACTTGGTCCTGGGGCTCAGGCCCGACCAGGGCCGGGTTCAACGTCGGCAATGTCCTCTACAATCCGCAGACATCGTTCGGCGGCGCGATCGGGTACGACCCCGACACGACCGTGGCCCCGGGCGGTCAGCGCACCTACGTCTACTACGTCGACAAGGAGTTGGGCACCAACCTGGTGGAAAACTTCGGCAACGAGTCGTCGATGCGGCAGGGTGCGTACGCAGCGGTGATCGCCGAGCCCAAGGGTTCGGAGTGGGAAGACCCGTTCACCGGCAGACCAATCCAGTCTGGAGTCTTCGCTGACATCTTCCGCCCGGACGGCACTGCCTTCCGGGAGTACGTGACGATCTTCAGCGACCGGGAGCCATTGCTGAGCCACAGCATCATGGACTACTACCTGGACTCCGATCACTCCTACACCGACTACAACGAGGCGTCGATTACCAACCTGGAAGGAGCTGATGAGCACGGACTCTGCGGAACCGGTGAAAACGGAGCCGACTCCGCGTGTCTGTGGGAAGGCAAGAGCGACGCCGCCAATGGCGGGAATGACCCGAATACGCCGTTGTTTGAGGCGTACGCCGGGGACCCGGTCATCTGGCGAGTCGCCGACGCCGCTGGTGACAACGTGATCGCCTTCCAGGTCTCTGGCCATGAGTTCCCGCTCGACCACGGACTTACCGGCTCTCAGATGATCGAGGCCCGGACCCTGGTTACTGGCGAGACATTCGACGCCTACATCAACGCCGCGGGTGGTGCCACAGGTGCCACCGGCGACTTCGAGTACAACATCGGCCGCGATCCGATATGGAGGTCCGGTGCCTGGGGCATCCTCCGGGTGCTACCGCCGCCGGGCACTGCGCTCGCGGCTCAGAGGAAGGCTGTTACAAATCCGAACACAGGTACAAGTATGACAACGCTCCAGCGGCTCTAGTTAGCTAGCCGCGCCGCTGCCGTCCCGGACCCCAAGGGTCCGGGACGGCAGCACGCCAGTGTGGCCCTGCCAAGACGACCTAATGCGGAGATGACATGTCCATTGCACTCGGCCAGCCGAGGACCCATTTAACTGCCCGCACCCTGCGTCGTGCCTGCATCGCCTTCGCCGCGACGGCGGCTGCGATGGTCCTGCTCGCGGCGCCTGCATTGGCCCACATCACCGTTACCCCCGACTCCGTGCCCGCCGGGTCAACCACCGTGCTGACCTTCCACGTACCGAATGAGGAGTCCAAGGCGGACACGGTCAAGGTGGACGTGCAGATCCCGACCACTCACCCGATCGCCCAGCTGCTGGTCCAGCCCGTTCCCGGCTGGAGCGTCTCGGTGAAAACCATCACGCTGGCCAAGCCGCTCACCACCGACGACGGGACGTTCAATCAGGCGGTCTCCGAGGTCACGTGGTCTGGCGGCAAGATCCTGCCTGGCCAGTTCCAGAGCTTCACGATCTCCGCTGACCCGATGCCGACTGGCGAAAGCCAGGTGGCGTTCAAGGCAATCCAGACGTACTCCAACGGAGACGTCGTGCGCTGGATCGACTTGCCGCAACCGGGGCTGCCTGACCCAGCGCATCCCGCTCCTGTTGTCACGCTGACTACTGCCAAGGCGGCTCCGGCCGGGACCGCCCCCGTCAGCACTCCGGGAGTTAGCTCGGGCACCGGCGGCCTCACCAGCCCGCTGGCAGTGGCCAGCCTCATAGTTGGCGTGCTCGCGATCCTGCTGGCGCTCACCGCAGGCCTGTGGGTCAGGCGGCTGGCATTCTGGGTCAGCGCTCAGGCAGCCGCCGCGAATACAAATGCGCGGCGAGATCAGGCGCCATCGAGCAATAAAGCATCCGCGCGGCGAACGGTGCCAGCGAACACGAAAGCATCCAGCCGGCAGCCTCAGGGACGCCGTCGAGGCTGACCTCGACATTAAGGCAGCGCTAGTGACAGCTCTATAGGTTTCTGGAGGTGGCTCGCATTGGCCCGCAGAATCGCTTACCTGGTGGCAACGCTGTTCCTTGCCGGGTTCGGCCTGCTGGCCGGGCCACCGGCTGCCTGGGCGCACGCGACTCTTGAGGCCACGAGCCCGGCCGAGGGCTCGATTGTGCCGCACGCGCCGACCCATGTAACCGCGACGTTCGACGAGCCGGTCGGCGTCAGCCGCACCAGCCTGGAGGTCTTCTCGCCGACCGGCGCCCGCGTCGATACGGGCGGCACCACGCATGGCAGCACGCCGGACCAGATCGCCGTTCCGCTGAAGCCTGGGCTTGGCAATGGCACGTACACGGTCGGCTGGCACGTGATCTCCGCCGACTCGCATCCAGTTCAGGGCGCGTTCACGTTCTCGATCGGGGCACCGAGCAGCACCACGGTCAACCCGGCCACCATCAACCAGGGAGGCAGTCCGCTCATCGGCATGGCGTTTGGTGTCGTGCGGTTTGTCGCTTTCTGCTGCTTCGCGCTGCTGATCGGCGCGGTGGGGTTCGTGCTCTGGTGCTGGCCTTCCGGGGCTTCGAGCCCGCTGGTGCTGCGCCTGACCATGGCCGCCTGGAGCGGGCTCGCTGGTTCAGTACTCGGCGCGGTGCTGTTGCAAGGTGTCTACGGCGGCGGGGAGGGCGTGAACAAGGTGTTCTGGCCCAATGTGCTGCATGCCACCCTGTACAGCCGCTATGGCCGGTCCCTCGGAGTGCGGCTGCTTCTGGTCATCGTCGCGCTCTTTATCTTCACCTCAATACTCGGCAACCTGCGGCTCGAAGGCCGCCGAATGTCCGCGAAGGCGTCGGTGACCTGGGGAGTGCTGGCGGCAGCGCTCGCGGCTACCTGGGCCGCCGCGGATCACGCAGGCCAAGGAATCCAGGTGCCGCTGTCGGTTGTCTCCGACACCATCCACCTCAGCGCGGTCGCCATCTGGCTTGGCGGGCTGACCATGCTCGCCACGATCGTGCTCCGCCGGCCCAAGTCGGCGGGATCTCCGGCCAGCCACAAGGGCCGCACGGCGACCGCCGAGTCCGTTCAGGCAGTCGAGCGGTTCTCTGCGATCGCGCTTGGCTGCGTCGGCGCTATCCTGCTCACCGGCACGTACCAGGCCTGGCGCAACGTCGGCACCTTGCCAGCGCTGTTCGACACCACCTACGGTCGCCTGCTGCTGATAAAGATCGGCGCGATGTGCGTGCTGATCGCGCTTGGCTATGTGGCTCGCATTCGCATCGCCGCGCTGCGAGCGCCGGCATCGCAAGCTCCGGTTTCCCTCGTGGAATTCGTCACCGCGGGCCTGCCTCGGGTCAGCGTGGGCGCCATGCTCAACCAGAGCATGCCGGGCCTCATCGGCCCACCGGGTCTACGGGGCGGCGACGGCTCATCGAATGGCGCGTCCAACGGCTCGTCTCATGGCTTGCTTGCCGACTCGTTGAACGGCTCATCTAACGGCTCTGCTAACGGCTCGTCGCCAGACTCGGGCCGGACGACTGTCACACTGCGGAGGCTGCGCTGGTCCGTCGCCGCCGAGGCGACGATCGCCTCGGTGATACTCGCCGTCACCGCCGTGCTGGTGAACACCGCGACCGCGCGAGAAACGTTCACCAAGCCGGTAACGGCAACGGTCCCGTTCAACACCGGCGGACCCGGCGGGCAGGGCGACGTCAGCATCACCGTGACGCCCGCTGTGCTCGGACCCAACCAGATCAAAGTGTCGGTCACCGGCAGCGGAGGAAAGCCGTACCGGCCGGCGCAGCTCCAGGTGGCCCTTGATATGCCGGCCCGTCACCTGGGGCCGCTGGCCGTTCCCGTCAAAGCGGACGGACTCGGCCGATACGCCAGTCAGGCGGTCACGATGACCATTACCGGGCAATGGCAGGTGCAGATCACGATCCGCAGCGATGCCTTCGACGAGACAACGGTCGTCGTTCCCGTCCCCGTCCACTAGATCAGCGCCCCGCAGATAGACAATCGCAATCGCCTGTAAATTCGTCTTGAGGTAGGTAACGCCCAAGAATTATTAGGCCCCCTAGGGGGGATTCGTCCTTGGCGACCTCCGCGCCGCTGCTCTAACGTACATGTGTACGTTACCCGCAAGTTAAGCTTGCCGCCCGAGACCGTGAGCAGGCCTCGGCGTGTCCATCCGCACAGCCCGGAGGCCGTCGTGGTTGTATC
>Ga0126371_10003525_pt1 | contig 13711 bp, 14 predicted proteins | sample PanSoiMetaPlot_4_FD_110145 | JGI IMG/M metagenome (GOLD analysis project Ga0126371, IMG submission 110145) | Tropical forest soil microbial communities from Panama - MetaG Plot_4 | ecosystem: Environmental > Terrestrial > Soil > Tropical forest > Bulk soil | place: Panama | collected 2016-02-17 | reverse complement strand
GTGAGCGACAGGGGGCGGCGGCGCGCCACCTCGCTCAGCGTCGAATCATGAAATATGACGTAAGGTGGAAGCTCTTGACGGCGTGCCTCGGTGAGGCGCCAGGCGCGCAGCGCATCCCAGATTGCCTTCGCGGCGGGGTCGAGACCCCCCGAGCCCATCCCTGATTTCGCGTCGGCACGGGAACCTCGTGCTTCGCGCCTGCGCTCATCGCGGCGAAACTGCACTGTTCTGGTCCCACGCAGGATTTCGGCCGCGCTCGGCGCCAGCGAGAGACCACCGTGACCGGCGATATCCGGCAGAACAAACCCTTGCGCTATCAGCTGGCGGAAGACGGAAAGCCAGCCGCGGCGGTCGAGTTCGGTGCCGACCCCAAAGGTCTTCAGCCGGTTATGCGCGAGTTTGAGGATGCGCTCGGTTTCGGCGCCGAGCAGCACATCCACCAGGTGCCGCGTGCCAAAGCGCTGCCCGGTTCGATAGATCGCCGACAAGGCCTTCTGGGCAGCGATCGTCCCATCCCAGCTCGGGACCGGCGTTCGGCAATTGTCGCAATTTCCGCACGGCAGATGATCGGTTTCCCCGAAATAGCCCAGCAGAACTTGCCGTCGGCAATTGACTGATTCGCAATATCCGAGCAGTGCTTCGATCTTCTGCCGCTCGATGCGGCGTTGGCGTTCGGTCACCTCACTGCTGTCGAGCAACCGGAAGAGGCTCGTCACATCGGCCATGCCGTAGGTCATCCAGGCATCGGCGGGGAGGCCATCGCGCCCGGCGCGACCGGTCTCCTGATAATAAGCCTCGAGGTTCTTTGGCGCGTCGAGATGAGCGACGAAGCGGACATTCGGCTTGTCGATTCCCATGCCGAAGGCGACCGTCGCGACGATTACGACGCCTTCCTCCCGCAGGAAGCGCTCTTGGTGGCGCTCGCGCACCGCCGCCTCGAGGCCCGCATGATACGGAACAGCCTCGCGGCCGCGTGCTTTGAGCCATGAAGCAGTCTCTTCGACCGCCCTCCGCGTGAAGCAATAGACGATCCCTGCATCGCCCTGATGCTCGGTCGAGAGAAATTCCCAGAGCTGCTCCAGCGGGTTGCGCTTGGCCACCACGAGATAAAAGAGGTTCGGCCGGTCGTACCCGGCGGCAAAGATGCGCGCCTCGGCCAAATTCAGCTGATCGACGATGTCGCGCCGCGTCGGCCCGTCTGCGGTCGCGGTGAGCGCCACGAGCGGGACACCGGGAAAGCGGCCCTTCAGAATCTTGAGCTGCTGGTATTCCGGACGGAAATCGTGGCCCCATTGCGAGATGCAATGCGCCTCGTCGACGGCAAAGAGGGACAGCGGGGTGTGAGACAACAGCGCGAGGCAGCGCGGCGTCAGCAGCCGCTCAGGTGAGACATAAAGAATATCGACGGCCGTTTCGCGGACGGCGCGTTCGATCTCGGCAGCCTCGCCTGGTGCCAGGCGCGAGTTCAGCGCTGCCGCGCGCACGCCCGCCTGGCGCAGCGCGTCGACCTGGTCCTTCATCAGCGCGATCAGCGGCGAGATCACGACAGCAACCCCAGGGCGCAGCAGCGCCGGCACCTGGTAGCACAGCGATTTGCCGCCACCGGTCGGCATCAGCACGACGGCGTCGCCACCGGCGATCACTTGCTCGATGATCGCGAGCTGCTGGCCGCGGAAGCAGTCGAACCCGAACACCTCGCGCAGCACCCTCAGCGGGGTCCGCTCCTCGTCGCTGTATTCGGGCAAGTCCGGCATTAGCTCGTCTGTTTTAGCATTCATCGCCTTAACAGCCTGGTCAACCCGACTAATCCCGGGGGGGTCTACTATGCCAAGGCCGGGCAGTCGATGAACGGACACGCTCCCGGCCTGGCGAGGGAGGTCTTTAATGCCGGCACATCGGGTCTCGACCAACTGCTCATGTTCTTGGTGGATGCGGCCAAGCCGTTCTTGGTGTCGGCCAAGTTCGAGTGAGTGCGGGACAACATCGGCTCAGCCGCGCACCCGCGCGGCTGGGACGAGCGCCGCCAGGCGATCGCCCAGGCGGCGGACAAAGGCCGGGTGGACCGGGCTAACGTGAAGGGCCCTCGGACTTTGTCTCGAGCCCGGCAAAGCCGATCGGTTCGACTGGCTTCGGGTTGTTCCCTGCGGAATGAAGGAGCGTCGCGCCGCTCGTCGGCTGCTCGATCTGGCCCGCGAGCGACAACCACCTCCTGAGGGAGCCAGCCGTTCGCACTTGTAAAAGATGACTCGGCCCGCCAGGCGCGGTTATAATGGCGTCGAAGCGGGGGGAGGGTCGACAACGATACGCCGCTCAAGATGGCTTCTCACTGTGTCGTCATGACGCTCGGAAGGGGCGAAAACGGTGAGATCAAATCTTAGACCGACGGAAGAATACATCACTCCGGTATATACCGGCGGCTGGGTGCCGCGAGCGTTGCCGAGAATTTATCTAGTCGGCACGATGCGGGCCGTCGCACCCGGCGGGGCGGACTTTTTGCCGCGCGGACGTAAAACACGCGGGTTGCTGGCCTGTCTGTGCATCGCGCATGGCGAGCGGCTGTCGCGAAGCCGTCTTGTCGGGCTGTTGTGGGATCGCTCGGCCGACGCTCAGGCCAGGATGAGCTTGCGCCAATCGCTATCGGAGCTCAACAGCGTCGTCAATCGCCACGTTCCCGGACTTGTCGAGATAGACCGCGACAGCGTTCGCCTCGATGTCGGAAAGTGCTGGGTCGATGTGTTGGCGATTCTCGAGGCGAGCGCCGACGCGACGGCCGATACCAGCAATCTCGTCCAGCCTTACGGCGAGCGCCTCCTCGAGGACCTCGACGGGATTACACCCTCCTTTGATCACTGGCTCGCGGCCGAGCGAACGCGCTTTGAGGATCGCGTAAGAAAAATTTACGAGGCGGAGCTCGACCGGTTGACCGAGCAAAATGCTAAGCCGGAAGCTCGCGCGGCGGCGGCACGCCGACTCATCAACTTCGAACCGATACACGAGGGCGCCGTGCGCAGCCTGATGAAGGCTTTTGCACAAATGGGCGATCGTGCCCAGGCGGTCCGCGAATTCGAGCGCTGCCGGCAGGCGCTTCATACGGTCCTCGACTTGCCCCCTTCCAATGAAACCACCGCCGTCTACGAAGCCATCCGGATCGAGTCGCCGCACGCGACTTCCTCCGAGGTCCTCGAGAGGCCGGCCAGCTTAGAGGTGAGCGAGACCGCGGCGGCGGGTCTGGCCCCCCCGCCGCCTGCGCTCTGGAAGATTCAGGAGCAAAGCGGTCCGGTCGTCGACACCAGGCACGAGCTCAGGCGTGAACCTTCGATCGCGGTGCTGCCGTTTCGCAACCTCACAAGCGACCCGGCGCACGATTTCGTGGCCGAGGGGCTCGTCGAGGATCTCATTGAAGCATTGTCTCGCGTTCCGAACTTTTTCGTGATCTCCCGGCTGTCGACACGGGCCTTCAGAGACCAGGAACGCCAGCCGCGCGAGATCGGCGATGTGCTCGGGGTTCGCTACGTTCTGTCGGGCAGCGTGCGGGTGCTCGGCGATCGCTTACGTTTGACGATCGAACTGACCGACACCCAGCTGGAAACGGCGCTATGGTTCTCGAAACTCGACGAGAGATTTCTCGATCTGTTCGAGGTCCAGGACCGCTTGTGCGAGGTGATTGTTCGAAAGGTCGCGCCGTACCTGCACGCGGCCGAGATGAACCGCATTCGCGTTAAGCGGCCGGACAGCCTCGAGGCTTACGACCTCTTTCTGCGCGCCCAAGAGAGTATGCACAACACCGTGCGCGCAGTCTTTGAAACGTCGGAAGCACTGTTCGACGCAGCGATCGCGAAGGATCCGCACTACGCGGCTGCTCTTGCCTGGCGAGCTTACTGGCATGTGCTGCGCGTCGGACAGGGATGGTCACCCGATCCGGCGGATGACGCAATGCAGGCCGACCGCTTCGCGAGGTCGGCAATCGAATGCAACAATATGGAGCCGATGGCCTTCGCCGTTCACGGCCACGTTGCCTCCTATCTGTACAAGGATTTTGACCTCGCATCCCGCCGTTTCGAGACAGCGCTGAGCATCAATGCGAACGCGGCGGCGGCATGGTTGTGGAGCGCTGCGGCGCAGGCCTGGATGGGCAATGGTTCGCGGGCCATCGAGGAGATCAATAAAGCAATGGCGCTGTCGCCTTACGACCCGCTGATGTACGCTTACAGTGGCAACGCCGCGATGGCCTATCTCGTCGACGGCCAATATGAGCGGGCGATCGAGTGCGCTCTTCGATCCTTACGAGAGAACCGCACCTACACCTCCGCGTATCGGCAGCTGACAATGGCGCTGGTGCTAGCCGGCCGCGAGGAAGAAGCTCGAGCACCCGCACGGCGGCTGCTGGAGCTTGAGCCGGGGCTGACGGTGGCGGGCTTCCGGCGACGCTACCCCGGCAGCGCCAGCCCGCATGCCGACGTCTTGTGCGATGCTCTGGCCAGGGCCGGGGTCCCGCTTTCCGGCCAGGGCTGAATGGTGACAGTGAGGACACGACCCGAACAGCAACAGGATGAGGCGGGGCGGTGAGCAGGCCCACCGCTGAGGCATGCGAGTGGCCGGACGGGTGCTGCTTTACAGCGTTCGACCCTCGAAATGATCGGCTCTCCGCTCGTAGCTTGCGGCGAGCTGTAGCAGCTCCCGTCGCGCGCCGGCGAAGCGACACTGTCGGGCCAGTTCGCGAAGCCCATGCGCCATTTCTCTATAGTGTTGCGCGCCGTCCAGAGGCGGGGTGGTGTTCGGTGGCTCGCTCATCGGCAAAGGCTCACAGATGTCAAGATCTCTCACGAGCATCACCCAGCTGTTTTAGAGATACGGCCGCCGGTCGTGCGGCACTGGATCGGCGGTATTGCTGAATGCGGGTAGTGCGTAAACCAGCAAGACCATTGATCTCGAACGCGCGTTCCCAGGAGAGCAACTCTTCCTCAGACAACTGATAGGTACGGCAAGCCTCCTCGATGGTGATCCTGCCGCTACGCACTGCGGCAACCACCGCGGCCTTGCGACGGACTACCCACCTTTTGGTGTCTGAACCTGGCAGGTTCTCGATTGGCGGGGTCACGTTCGGTGCCTCGCTGGAAAGCATTTCGTCGGATGGCGCGGACACGCCACCCTCCAGCGTCTCTCCAGCGAGATCCGCCGGCGACCGATCTAGTCCGAAAGTTGGTTGCATCTCCTCTGTTTCCTTGTTCTCGGACCCGATTCCTCCGGGGCAATTCCCGTATCTTTCACGATTTTTTCACGATTTCGGGTGGGTTTGTCACCAATTTTTTTGAGTTTCCGAAGGTATCCCCAAAAAAGCGGCAAAGCGCGGGGAGTGGAGTATCTTAACGAACCGGTGATCAAGCTCGGGATCGGGCCGGTTCGATAATGCCGATGCCTTATCTCCCGGCTGACCGGCGCGGGGCTGTGCATCCGCTCCGACGGATGCAACCTTCATGCCGATATACGCTCATCCACCGAGCAAATTGCTGATTTCCTCTATTATTCACGATGAGAAGAAAACTTTTTCACGGTGCGTTCTTGCGCCGTCTGCGAATCTCGTTTTCGTTAAAGAAGGGCGATTAAGCCCTACCTACAATCGAGGAGAGACGAGATGAATTCGACTGGACGGCTAACCTGCTGGGCGATGACGACCGCCTTCCCGCCGTTGCGGCAGCCAAAGCCCGAGATCGCCGATCGCGCCGCCGTGCGGCTCGGCAGTGGATGCATCACCGCCGCCTTCCCGCCGTTGCGGCAGCCAAAGCCCGAGATCGCCGATCGCGCCGCCGTGCGGCTCGGCAGCGGATGCATCACCGCCGCCTTCCCACCGTTGCGGCAGCCAAAGCCCGAGATCGCCGATCGCGCCGCCGTGCGGCTCGGCAGCGGATGCATCACCGCGGCCTTCCCGCCGCTGCGTCGTTAGAACGACCAAAGACCGCCGCGGAAGATGGAGTGCCGGAGATGCTCGAGCAGCCTGAAAACATGATCTGCAGATTTTATCGACTCATCCCCGACGCCCCGCTCCCGCGGCCGGCCGATCGGTCTGCCGATGGTATGCTACCTACCCGCGGCTATCGGTATTGCGAAGCCCTCGCGTCCGCCTCGGCATTCGGATGGTATATCTACCCGCCGCTGAATTTCAGCATGGTGTGGGACGGTGTCGAGATTGCATGGACCTACGAAGGCGCCGAGGACTGGTACCCGTTGCGGGGCGCTCAGTTTCCCGGGTTTCGCCAGCTATTCGAGGAGGCGGCGCCCGATCCGGTCAAGCCGCTGTCCCCGACTTTTCTGGCCACCGCGCGAGAGCCTGGTGTCGTGCAGATCTGGAGTGGTTATCTGGCGCGCACCGCGCCGGGCTGGGCATTGCTGTCGCGGGGGCCCGCCAACATCCCCCGAACCCAAGGTTACGAACATTTCGAAGGCATCATCGAGTCGGAAACCTGGTTTGGTCCGCTCTTTACCAACATCCGGCTAACCCGCACAAATTCGCCGGTCGAGTTCCATGTCCGCTACCCGCTGTTCCAGGTGCAGCCGCTGCTGCGCCAATGCTACAGTGAGGCCTCTTTCGAGGTCGTCGGCTTGGCGGAATTGAGTGCCGCCGATTGGACAGACTTCGAGGCGACGATGAAACCCAATACCGATCAGATGCGGATGCTGGGTCATTACGCCGTGAATACACGACGACGAAGCCGAAAGAAGTCATGAAGGCGGTTTGCGCGTAGTCACCACGATTCCGACTACGACAATCCCGGTTCCCAGCCATGCCACCGCACTGACTTGCTCTCCGAGGATGGCCCAACCCAGCAGGCTTGCCCAGACCGGCTGGAGATACGCCACGAGCGCCGCCGGAACGGATGCCGCGCGCGCTAGAAGACGGAGATAGAGTGCGGTCGGCAACGCCGAGCAAATCACCCCGACGATCACCAGCAATAGCCACACCGCGGCCGGCTGGTTCCACTCCGTTCGAGGCTCAAACAGAACGGAAACAAGTGCGGCGATCACGGCACCGCACGCTTGCTGGCCACAGGCCAGCGCCGCCGGATTTGTCGAGGCGATATAACGGCCATAAACGGTTCCGCACGCAAATGACAGCGCCGTTAGAATCATCGCTGCAATACCCAGAAGAGCCCCATGGCTCCCCAAGACCGCGACTGGCCCGATAATCAGCAAGATACCTGTCAGACCGGTTATGATTCCGATAAATTGACGGAGTCGGAAAGGTTCTTCGACAAAGAGAAAATGCGCCAGCACTGCGACCATCAACGGAACAGACGCTTGCAGCATCGCGACCACGGCACTGTCGACCCGGCTGACGGCCATAGCGGTCAAAACATTGGCGAGCCAGCCATTGGTGGTCCCGAGAACGACCATGTGCCCGAGGTTTTTCCAAGCCGAGCGCGTCAACGGGCCGCAAAGAGGAAGCGCTCGGTTGCGCCATGCCAACCAAGCGAGCAGCGCCGACATGGCAATGAACCCGCGCGACGCCGCGAACGCAAACGGGTGCATCGACTGGGTAATAAGCTTCACGAAAACGAAGCTGCTGCCCCACGCTCCCGAGATGACGATCAGATTCACCCACAGCGCAGAAAGTGGCACGTTTCCCATACGTCTCACGCAAATCGACTTCGGGACTATCTTGCTGGGGAGAGGCACTGAGGGCGGCTTGATAGACCAAGAACTCGGTCGCCGCTGTGCCCGAGACAGGGCGGCTGAGGAAAGTGTTCCACCTTTTATAGCTGGGAAAGCAGATACGATCCCGGCGGATTGTGGTAAACGGATCTAACCCGTGACCGGCGGAATGTCAACCAATGACGGGTAACGCGGGTTCAGGAGTTCTGCCGCCCCGTACCCGGAGCAGCGGCGCCGGGCGATAGCTCTGGCGGTCGGGCGACCGCGCGACGGCCTGCCACGACATCCGAGCGCGCCTCGGACGAGCACCGCCGGCTCGGGATTTCGGGAGGCACCGGTGACAGGGGCCTGTCGACATCATCCGCAATGTAGGTGATGCCGAGGAGGTTCTGCCCAAATCGACGCTTTTCCCGCGACGGCTGATATGGAACCAGCTTAGTCTTCGGCTTGCCGGCTTTGGCGATGACGATCTCTTCGCCGGCGGCGGCGCGCTCGACCAGCTTCGAAAGGTTCGTCTTGGCAGCGTAGAGGTCGAGCGTGTTGGTCATTGCAGCAGTTCCCATAGGCTGCGAATTGACCACGTTGACCAACGCCTAATGAGCCGGCAGTCTTCCTTCAACGTTAGCGGTGCTCGGCAAATAGGGCAAATCGTGGGACGGCAGATCGAACGGTTCCGCTGCCAGGAAGGAGCGTTACATGGAGCTGCAAGCACAGGTAGCCATAGTTACCGGCGCCGGACGTGGCATCGGCCGCGCCACCGCATTGGAGCTTGCACGGATGGGCGCGGAAATCGTCGTGGCCGAGCTCGACCGGGCCAATGCCGAGCGCACCGCGACCGAGATACGCGGCTGCGGCCGCCGCGCGCTGGCGGTGCCGACAGACGTTACCTCGCGCCAAGATCTCGCGGCCCTGGTCGAGCAGACGCGCGCCGAGTTCGGCAGGATCGATATCCTGGTGAACAACGCCGGCATCTATCGCGCGGCACCGACGCTCGAGGTTACCGAGGCGCACTGGGATGCGGTCATGAACATCAACGCCAAAGCTGTCTTCTTCGCCACCCAGGCGGTGCTGCCGACGATGATCGCGCAAAAGCGCGGCGCCATCGTCAGCCTGGCCTCGATGGCCGGCAAGATCGGCAGCCGCGCCAACCTGCCGTACAACGCCGGCAAGGCCGCGGTCATCAGCATGACCAAAAGCCTCGCGGTGGCCCACGCCGCCGATGGGATCCGGGTGAACTGCGTGTGCCCGGGCTTTGTCGAGACTGACATGTGGACCGCTGTCGCTCGCGAGCAGGGGATGCTGCTCGCGCAATCCCCCGAGGAGTTCACCCGACGGCAGGCGCGTCGGATCCCGTTGGGGCGCATGGAGCGCCCCGAGGACGTCGCCAACGTCATCGGGTTCCTCGTGTCGCCGCGCTCGGACTATATGACGGGTCAGGCGCTCAGCGTCGATGGCGGGCTCGTCATGCACGGCTGATACGGCTCACAGAACCGCGCCTGCGAGCGGACCCCGACGCCAGCCAAATGGGTGACGGAGCAAAAGGAGCAAAACGTCATGATCGACCCCGCGAGCGGCGTGCGGTTTCATTCCGTCGGCAGGCTCGGCGCCTGTGCGGCCGCCGCAGCGGTATTGGCGGTGGCGAGCGCGGCGAACCTTGGCAATGCCGCCGCCACGGTCGACCGGGCGTCCTACGGCACGACGCAAAGCGGGGAGGCGGTCGACATCTTTACCATGACCAACGACCACGGCATGCGCGTGCGGCTTCTCAGCTTGGGCGGTGTCGTCACCGAGATCGCCGTGCCCGACCGCGCCGGCCGGCTCGACAACGTCGTGCTCGGGCTCAGAACCTTGCGGGAATACGAGACTCTCCCCGGCCATTTCGGCGCCATTACCGGCCGCTATGCCAACCGCATCGGCGGCGCGCAGTTTACGCTCAATAGCGAGACCTATCATCTGATCGCCAACAACGGCGCCAATACGTTGCATGGTGGTCCCAACGCGCTCGACCGGCGGGTCTGGAACGTGTCATCGACACCAGTGCCCGACGGGGTCGCTGCGATGTTGAGTTATGTCAGCCAGGACGGCGACCAGAATTTCCCCGGCACGTTGACAACCCAGGTGACCTATACGCTGACCAACGATAACGCGCTGCGCATCGACTATCTGGCCCGCACCGACAAGGACACGGTCGTCAACTTCACCAACCATTCCTACTTCAACCTGGCCGGCAACGGCTCCGGCTCGGTCGCCGACCAATTGCTACTGGTGAATGCCGACCGCTACACCCCGACCGGACCCGATCAGATCCCGAACGGAGAGATCGCGCCCGTCGCCGACACGCCGCTCGATTTCCGGCAGATGATGCCGATCGGCGCGCGGCTGCACAGCGCCTTTCAGCAGATGGTCTACGCGCACGGCTATGACCACAACTTCGTGCTCAACAAAGGCCCCGGCGACGGCACGGTCTTCGCGGCGCGCGGCTATGATCCGCGCACCGGCCGGGTCACCGATTGTTTTACGACCGAGCCCGCGGTGCAGGTCTATACCAGCAACGGCATGAACGGCTCGGTGGTCGGGTCGTCGGGCACGACCTACCGCCAGACCGAGGGGTTCACCCTCGAGACGCAGCATTATCCCGACAGCCCCAACAAGCCGAACTTTCCGACAACGGAGTTGCAACCGGGGCAGGAGTTCCGCTCGACGACGATATTCCGCTTTGCGACGGATGCGCCCTTGCCGCCACTGCCGCATTGAGGGTAGACCGAGGATCGCGCAGTTCGTTTCAACTGTTCGGCACCAGCCTCGGCCGTGAGAGCGCGATCGCGGGTCCTGCTATCCGCTTTCCTCAGCCCTCCGAAGCTCTGACAAAGCAGCGCACCACCGGATGCCCGTCGTAGTGGCGCAGGCACGCGACGCCGCGCCCGGTCGGGTTGTCGGTGCGCTGCAGGATCTTGTCGGGGGGCACCTGGATGCGCTCGCCCTCGGCGGTGATCCAATAGCGGCCCTCGGCGTCGGTCTCGTAATCGGTGGCCTGGCAATCGCTCGCCGGCGAGCAGCACGAGACGCTGTTGCCGTTTGGTCCCTCGGTACCGGGCTCCTTGAGGCTGCCGTACCAATCGGCAAACTCGGTCCCGGGCGGATGCGCCGCAGCGCCGGCGCACAGCAGCAGCACCGTGGCGATGATCGAGAACGACTGCGGCAAACGCCGACCCAGCGCTCGCCACCGGCTTCGCGGCAGCCTGCGCGCGGCCCTATGGATATTGGTCATTGTCGACCGGTGGCGGGCAGGGCAGGGTGTTGCCGTCAGGGCCGGCCCTGTAGCACCAGCAATCCGTGCTCGACCCGCCTTCGCGGATGGCGCATTTGCCATCACGCTGAAGACGCAGCGCGGTCATGCGTTGGCGGATCGTGACAAAATCGTCGGCGGCGCGGGCTGTGTGTGGTGTCATGCGGGTCGATAATTACTTTCACCGCGTCAAATTGCTGTCCGGGCAAGCCCGACCGATGCCGACGAGCCGGCGCGTGCCGTTTTGTCCGGCCGTGCACCCGTCATGCCAGAAGAGGATTGCTCAATCGTTAAAATAGCGGCGGCTGAGATCGCCGGTCGGACGAGATGCGGAAGGCGCGAGACGCCTCATGCCAGATCGGCCATATGGGCGACGCTTGGGACGTCGCCTATGCGTGCCTTTATCTCGCCTCGGACGAAGCGAAACGCGCAACCGGCATCAGCTGGTTGTCGGCGGTGGGGTTTCGCTCAAATTGCATCTGAGCGGTCTGCGCTAGACCGTTTGTCCCGCTACGGGTGCGCCAAAGCGGCTCGCGCCTCTGGCTCGCGCTTTTGCCGCCTCGACGGTGCGGTCGCGTGGTGGCGCGTTGGTCACCAAGGCGTGGAGCAGTTCGTGCGCTGCCTTCGCCACCTCGTCGACGGCTCGGTCGAACGCGGCTTGGTTGGTCTTGGAGGGCCGGGTGAAGCCGCTCAACTTGCGGACGAATTGCAGGGCGGACGCCCGGATCTCCACGGCGGTCGCGGGCGGCTTGAAATTATGCAGCGTCTTGATGTTGCGGCACATGACAATCATCCTCGCTCACTGATCATTGGATCGGCTTCACCAACAGGCTTACCGCCAGTCGTCAATCACATAGACACCAGGCCGACTATACCCGGCCTCGTTCGGGCGATGCATGGCGATTCCCACCAGCTCCGTACGAAATCCGTGCGCCGTCAAATAATCATAAGCTTCGTGGCGCGCCGTATTGACGCCGGCGACCAGCCTTTCCAGCTTTTGCCCCGCCGCGTGGGCTGCACAAGCACCGATCAGCCGGCCAAACGTCTGCTCGGCTAGGGTACCGGGCCGTATTGCCGCGAATTTGATAAAGCAGGCGTCGGCACCGGCCTCGCTGGCTGGTCCATAATGGCAGACCGCAAATCCAGCAACCCGAGTCCCATCGCCGATCAGAACCGTGTCTCCAAGTTGCTGGGCGTGAACAGTACGGATTTCTTCTCTCAGATCGAGCCCGTCGTAGATCGCGTCGGTGATCTCGCGGCAATCTTTTAGACAAGGCTCGCGGTCGGCCTCGGACAGAGCCGAGTACCTAGTCGATCCAGCCACTTCGGGCGCCGGCCGAACCGGCAATCCCATGACTGGCGTAAGAAAACGCGGGTAGAAGCCGAATTTACCGTAGAGGCCAATATGCTTCGGGCTGTAGGGGAAGGTGAAAAGACCGGCATGCCGGGTGCCCCAATCGTTGAAGGACCCGATCACCGCTTCGATCAGCCTCGCCCCTATGCCTTGGTCGGCCAAGTCCGGACGAACCGTGATCGGCCCGAAAAAGCCGACGCTGCCCCAGTTGGTGGCAAAATTGCTGCCGGCCAATTCACCGCCGGTTTCGGCGCCAAAGGCGGCAATGTGCGCCGCGCGCCAGCGGCCATGGATATAGTCGCGGTCGGCCCAGAAGGTTTCGGGTTCCGGTACCCCGAGAAAGGTCCCGAAGGCGACCCGACATATCCTTGCCGCCGCCGGCAGATCGTCTTCGCGCAATGGTCGAATGAGGGAATCGGACGGCATCGCGGTCTATTCCTCCAGTGCCTGAGCCAGGCCCATCAGCATCTCCGCACCGTTGCCACGCCAGGCGCTGCCATGCATGCGTGCGAGCAGCTTCGGCCGGACTTCTGCGAGACGCGCCAGGATCTGCTGAGCGTGTTTGGTGTGCGAGTAGTAGTCCATCTGTCGGCGGAATCGCTCGCTCGGCTCGAGGATGTCGGTTTCGGTGATCGGCGGATGATCCGAGCCACCCTCGGTAAACAAATCACTGCACAGCAGAGTGCGCGTCGTGCGCTCGAACAGCACGCCGCATTCCCAAGCGTGCGGCATGTGCGGCGTATCGAACCACTGGACTTCTCGTCGGCCCAGTGAAACGACCTCGCCGTCGTCGAGCCCGCGTGCTTGGCGGTCGGCGATGTCGTTGACCGAAACCAGCGCCGCGATCTTGCCGCATAACGGCGCAGCAGCGGGTGCCAGGGCCAGGAACTCGTTGAGCGAGCCGCATTCGTCGGCCTCGAAATGCGAAAAGCCGATGTAGCGGAGCCGGTCGATCGGCATCACGTGAGAGATCGCTTCGCGCACCAGCGGAAAGAGCTTGCGCGGCCCTGTATGAAACAGCAGTGGGGTGTTATCATCGACCAAGTACTGGTTGAAGCTGAACCCGCCGGGTAATTTTTGCACCGGCGTGCTGATCCGATAGATCCGATCGTCGATCTCGTCGATCCTCGTGCCGGATTCACGGTTGGTGATGGTCATCTCGCTCAGCCTCCAATTCCCAGCAAGCTCAGGCCTACGCGATCAACCCTGTCGAGTCCATACCAGAACTCTGGTATCCTGCGCCGTATCGCAGACGCTGTATGATCGAGCCGATGGGAGCCGATCATGGCTGGAAGCAACGCCGAGACCAGGGCCTATCATGAAATAGTGCGGCTGGCGCATAGTGGTCTCGACTCGTATGCGCTGCGGCTCGAGGTGATGCGCCGACTCCGCAAGGTCATCCCGGTCGACGCTTTTTGGATCGC
>Ga0126371_10003524_pt1 | contig 13711 bp, 14 predicted proteins | sample PanSoiMetaPlot_4_FD_110145 | JGI IMG/M metagenome (GOLD analysis project Ga0126371, IMG submission 110145) | Tropical forest soil microbial communities from Panama - MetaG Plot_4 | ecosystem: Environmental > Terrestrial > Soil > Tropical forest > Bulk soil | place: Panama | collected 2016-02-17 | reverse complement strand
GGGTCGAGCCGGCCGAGATAGGGCTCGACGAAGTTCGAGTACCACACGAAGCCCTGCGCATCGCGGCGCACGTCGTGCGGCGCAATCGTCGGCCGCGGCAGCGCGTATTCGGTGATGATCACGCGCGTCGCCCGCCCGCGCGGGCGCGGCAGCGTCTTGAGCGGATAGGACCAGGTTTTCCGCCCCGCGAGGTTGATGGTCGCGACGTAATTGGCGAGCGCCCGCGCGCGGGTCTCGGACATCTCGCGCTTGGCGACGCGCAGCTGCGGATGCTGGGTCGTCGAGTTGTTGGCATAGTTCTCCATGCGCGCGAGCACGCCCATGAACTGATCGGCCGTGTAGGTCGAGCGCACCACGCGTTCGAGCGTGTGGCAGCTCATGCACTCGATCAGCGGCCGCTTCTGCTCGGCCGTGCCCGGCATGCTGATCAGCCATTCGGTGCTGGTGAGCTGCGCCGCCAAGTCGGCCGAGGGCTTGAGCCGCAGGTCGGCGGTGACGGCCTGTCCGGCCGCGACGGTCGCGGTGGCGGGCGCCGCCAGCTCGTAGCCGGACGCGCGGATCGTCAACGCGTAGGCGCCGGCCGCCAATCGGTCGGCCGGGAAGGCGTAGTGGCCCTTCGCGTCGCTCACCACCGTGATGGTGAGGGCTGAGCCGTCGGCGTGCGCGCTCACCAGCACGCCTTCCATCGCGCCTTCCTGCGCCGACGTGACCGCGCCGGTGAGCGCGGGCACCTGCGCGAGGGCGGCGCCGGCGAGAAGCGCAGACCAAAGAACGAGGGCGCAGGCTGGAGCATGATCCCGAAAAGTGGATGCCGGTTTTCGGAAAAAGATCATGCGCAAACAAAGCGGAAGGTCATTTCGGCGGCGGCGCGGCTTGCTGCTTCGCCATCAGGCAGTCGACCTCGACCGGCGCGCCCGGGTCGCTCGACAGCTTGCGCCGCACGGTGCGCTCGAGCTTGTAGCCGTCGACCGCGCAGGTGATCTCGACGGTGTTCGGGTCGACGTCCTTGGCGAAGCCGGTGAACTTGAAGTGGCCCTGCGCGTCGGCGCGCATGACGAAGCTGGTGTTGCCGCCCTTGAGCGAGGCCGTCACCTTGGCGTCGGGGATCGCCCGGCCGCGGCGGTCGAGGTCCTTGACGATGCCGAAGAACGGCGTGCCGACATCCGCATCGTCGGGTTCGTCGAGTCCCGAGCCGCCCGCCCAGCCGCGGTCCGTTGGCGCCAGCATCATGACGAGCGCGACGCCGAATGCGATCGATCTCATCGTGGCCCTCTAACGCAGAAAGTAGCCGCGCAGAACATAGCCTATCACGCCCATCATCGCGACCGGCACCAGCCAGACCAGCACGGCGCCCGCGCGCTCGACCAGCCGGGCCGGCAGGGCGAGCGAGAGCAGCGCGATCGCACCGGCGCCCAGCGCCGAGGTCGCGAGCCAGCCGTACCAGTACATGGGCGTGCCTTCGCGCGGCTGGACCAGCCAGCCCCATTGGCCGGACTGCGCCTGATAGGTGAAGAGCGCCCAGTTGTACTGGACGCTCGCGATGTAGATCGCCGCGAAGGCGGCCGAGAACACCGGCAAAACACGTGCGAGGTTCCCGCTTGCGCCATTCATGATCCGAACCCGCGGATGTTGTTGAGCACGTGGCCGGTGAGGAAGCCGTACCACACGATGGCGGCGAGCAGCGTCGTCACGATCGCACGCGCCCGCGCGCGATCTTTCGCGCCGGCGTGCCGCCAATAGTACCAGTAGGCCGGCAGCAGGCCGAGCCCGATGCTGATGAAGTGCTCCTTGAGCTCGAACGCGCCCTCCGGAACGTGCATCCGGTAATCCTGCAGCGCCACGCGGACGCTCAGCCGGTATTCGGGGTATACGATGCTGCCGAGAATCGCAGTCAGGACGAACAGCGCGATCACGGCGTTGGTGTAGGTGAACGACGGAACCGAGCGCAGGCTCGACACGAACGAGCCGGTGCGCTGGCGCGCCGGCCACCACACGCTGATCGCCTGATGCGTCAGCGCTCCGAGCAGCGCCACCGCCGACAGGCTGTGAAGGATCAGCAGGAAACTGATCACGCGTTTCCACCCCGAGATTTTTCTTCTCTGTTGGAGAGCGTAACACCGGCACGAGAGCGCGATCAATTCCTCAGGACCCGACCCGTCATCCTGAGGTGCGAGCGAAGCGAGCCTCGAAGGATACGGCCGAGGTGGCGCGGCAAAAGTGCGCAAGCGGCGTCGCAGCGGCCCTTCGAGGCTCGGCGCTATGCGCCGAGCACCTCAGGGTGACGGATTGGATAAGGTCACACGCCCTTCAATCCGCCCATGGCGCAGACCAGCTTCCATTCCGCCGCGGTCACCGGCTGAACCGAGAGGCGCGACTGCTTGACCAGCGCCATCTCGGCGAGCTTTGGCTCCGCCTTGATCGCCGCGAGCGTCACCGGCTGCGGCATCGGCGCCACCGCCTTGAAGTCGACGGCGACGAACATCTTGGTCTTGTCGGTCGGGTCGACGAAATGCTCGCGCACCACCTCGGCGACGCCGACGATCTCCTTGCCGACATTGGAGTGATAGAAGAACGCGCGGTCGCCCTTCTTCATCGCCTGCAGATTGGCCTTGGCGGTGTGGTTGCGCACGCCCGTCCACGCCGTGCCCTTGGCGCCCGCCTCGACCTGCTGCTGCCACGACCAGGAGTCGGGTTCCGATTTCACCAGCCAGTAGGACATGTTCCCTCCAACCCGTCGTCATTGCGAGGTGCGAAGCGCCGAAGCAATCTCGATCCGCATGCACGTGTGGAGCGGGATTGCTTCGGCGTGCTGCGCACGCCTCGCAATGACGGCTATTCTACTCCCCCCGCAGCGGGCGCGTCAGCAGCGCCTCGGTGGCGGCATCGACGCCGAGGGTGCCGTCGAGCACCGCCGCGACCGCGGCCGCGACCGGCATGTCGATCTTCTTCGCGATCGCCATGTCGATCAGCACGGAGGCCGTGTAGGCGCCCTCGGCGAGCGCGCCGTGCGATGCCGCGGCGGGCGCCTCGCCCTTGCCGAGCGCGACGCCGAGCGAAAAATTGCGCGACTGCGGGCTCGAGCAGGTGAGAATCAGGTCGCCGAGGCCGGAGAGCCCGGTCAGCGTCTCGCTGCGCGCGCCGTACGCCGTGCCGAAGCGCATCAGCTCGGCGAACCCGCGGGTGGTGAGCGCCGCCGCCGCGCTGGCGCCGAGGCCGCGGCCCGCTACGATGCCGGCGCCGATCGCCAGCACGTTCTTCGCCGCGCCGCCGATCTCGACGCCGCGCAGGTCGGTCGTGTGGTAGGGCCGGAACGTCGGCGAGCCGAGCGCGCGGGCCAGCGCTTCTGCCGTGTTGCGCTCGCGCGCCGCGAGCGTCACCGCCGTCGGCAGGCCGCGTGCAACGTCGGCCGCGAAGCTCGGACCCGACAGGACCGCCGGCACCGCGGCGGGCACGCTCTCGGCGATCACCTCGGTCATGAAACGGTGCGTGCCGCGCTCGATGCCCTTGGCGCAGGCGATCACCGGCGTGCCGGGCCGGATCGCGCCGGCGAGCGCGCGCGCGGCCTCGCGCAGCGCCTGCGCCGGCACCACCAGCAGCACCGCGTCGGCGCCGGCGAGGTCGGAGGCGTCGCCCGTCACCGCGATGCGCTCGTCGAGCCGCACGCCGGGCAGGCGCGGACTCATGCGGCTCGCCCGTATGGCGGCGACCGCCGCCGCGTCGCGCGCGAAAAGCGAAACGCCGCGCCCGGCATGCGCCGCCGCATTGGCGAGCGCCGCGCCCCAGGCGCCGGCACCCACCACGGCGATGCGATCGAGCGCCATCGCGATCACACGCCGGTCGTGCCGTCGGCGACCGGGGCAGCCGCGGCAATCACCGCCGCGGCCGCCGGCCGCGCCGGCTTGCTGACCTCGGCGAGCGGCCAGCGCGCGCGCGGCGACACCTCGAGCGAATCGGTGAGGCCGAGCGCGAGTCGCTCGGCGCCCGCCCAGGCGATCATCGCGCCGTTGTCGGTGCACAGCTCCGGCGGCGGCACGATGAGCACGGTGCCGGCCTCGAAGGCGGTGCGATGCAGCGTCTTTCGGATGGTCTCGTTGGCGGCGACGCCACCCGCCGCGACCAGCGACGACGGCATGCCGAAGGTGTCGCGGAACATGCGCAGGCCGCAGCGCAGCCGGTCCGCCACCACGTCGACCACCGCCTGCTGGAACCCGGCGCAGAGATCCGCGACATCGCTGTCGCTCAGCGGCGCGACCTTCTCGGCCTCGAGCCGCAGCGCCGTCTTGAGGCCGGAGAGCGAGAAGTCGCAGTCGATGCGCCCCGCCATCGGGCGCGGCAGGGCGAAGCGCGCCGGATTGCCGTTTTTCGCCTCGCGCTCGACCTGCGGGCCGCCCGGATAGCCGAGGCCGAGCAGCTTCGCGGTCTTGTCGAACGCCTCGCCGATGGCGTCGTCGAGAGTGGTGCCGAGCCGCACATAGTCGCCGACGCCGCGCACCGCGACGATCTGCGTGTGCCCGCCCGAGGCGAGGAAGAGGCAATAGGGGAACGGCACGTAGTCGGTGAGCCGCGCCGTGAGCGCATGCGCCTCGAGGTGATTGACGGCGATCAGCGGCTTCTCGCGCACCAGCGCGATCGCCTTGGCGGTGGTGAGCCCGACGATGACGCCGCCGATCAGGCCGGGCCCGGCCGCCGCCGCGACGCCGTCGAGCTGGTGGAACCCGCATTCCGCCTCGCGCATCGCCCGGCTGACCAGGAGGTCGAGCACCTCGACATGGGCACGCGCCGCGATCTCCGGCACCACGCCGCCGAACGCCGCGTGATCGGCGATCTGCGACAGCACCACGTTGGACATGATCCGCCCGCGCCCGTCCGGCCGCCGCTCCACCACCGCGGCCGCGGTCTCGTCGCAGGTCGTCTCGATGCCGAGGACGATCATCTCGCGCCCCTGCACTGAGGCAGCGCTCCCTCTCCCCGCAGGGGAGAGGGTCGGGGTGAGGGGCTCTCGGAGCCAGAAAGGACACTCCGAGCGGCCCTCACCCGGCTCGCTTCGCTCGCCACCCTCTCCCCTTCGGGGAGAGGGTTTGCTCCGCCTTTCATCCACATTGTTCGCTGCATATAACCCATCCGACAGACGCTTAGCACATCGCGAGGTCTCCTGGTGGCATCCGGCTCGCCTCTTCTGCGCATCGGCACGCGCGGCAGTCCGCTCGCGCTCGCCCAGGCGCATCAGGTGCAGGCGCGGCTCGCGGCGTCGCTCGGCGTCGAGCCGGCCGCGATCGCGCTCGTGATCATCAAGACCACCGGCGATGCGATCCAGAACCGTCCGCTCACCGAGATCGGCGGCAAAGGGCTGTTCGTCAAGGAGATCGAGCAGGCGCTGATCGACGGCGCGATCGATCTCGCGGTGCATTCCGCAAAAGACGTGCCCGGCGTGCTGCCGGAAAACCTCGTGATCGCCGCCTGCCTGCCGCGCGAGGACGCGCGCGACGCCTTCATCAGCCGCCGCGCCGCGGGTTTTTCCACGCTGGCGCCGGGCGCCGTGATCGGCACCGCCTCGCCACGCCGCCACGCGATGGTCAAACGGTTGCGGCCCGATCTCGAGGTGGTGCCGCTGCGCGGCAATGTGGAGACGCGACTGAAGAAGCTCGACGCCGGCGAGGTCGATGCGACGCTGCTCGCCATGGCCGGCCTCAACCGGCTCGGCCTCGCGGCCGCCGCCACCGCGCCGCTCGACATCGACGCGTTCCTGCCCGCCGTCGGCCAGGGCGTGATCGCGCTGGAGACGCGCGCGAACGACAAGCTCACGCGCGTGCATCTTGCCACGATCGATGATGCCGCGGCCGCGACGGCGCTTTTGGCCGAGCGCGCGTTTCTCGCCGTGCTCGACGGCTCCTGCCGCACGCCGATCGCGGGCCATGCGCGCCTCGCCGGCGATGCGTTGCATTTGCGCGGCCTGATCGTGAAGCCCGACGGCAGCGAATCGTTCGAGACCGAGCGCCGCGGCAGCACCAGCGATGCCGCCGCGCTCGGCGAGGACGCCGGCCGCGAGCTGCGCGGCCGGGCGGGCGCGGATTTTTTCGAGGTGTGAATGATGCGTGTTACTTGGCACAGCGTCTGCGCTCCCTCTCCCCGCAAGCGGGGAGAGGGAGCGCACGCACCGAGCGAGTAAAACCCATGCGCCTGCTCGTAACCCGCCCCGCGCCGGACGGCAGCCGCACCGCGGCGGCGCTGCGCGCGCGCGGGCATGACGTGATGCTGGCGCCGCTGCTCACCATCGAGCCCGAGGCCGAGGCCGATCTCGGCACGGGCCCGTGGGGCGGCGTGCTGATCACCAGCGCCAATGCGGTGCGCGCGCTGGCGGCGCATCCGCGCAAGGACGAGCTGCTCGGGCTGCCGCTCCTGGCGGTCGGCCGGCGCAGCGCCGAGGCGGCCCGCGCCACCGGATTCGCCGAGGTGGTGTCGGCCGATGGCGACGCCGCCGGTCTCGCGCGCCTCGCCGCGGCGCGCGACCGCACGCCGCAGGCCCCGGCTCACGTGCGCCTGCCGTTCCTCTGGCTCGCGGGCGAGGACCGCGCCGGCGATCTCGATGGCCAACTCGCGACGCAGGGCATCGCGGTCCGGACGGTCGTGCTCTACCGCGCCGTGATCGCGACCGCCCTGCCGTCCGACGTCAAGGATGCGCTCGCGGCCGGGAACATCGACGGCGTGCTGCACTATTCGCGCCGCAGCGCCGACGCCTTCGTGGCCCTGGCGCTGGCCGCCCTGATCGACATCAAGAAATTGACAACAAAGCATTATTGCGTGTCGTCGCAGGCGGCGGCGCCGCTCCGGGAGGCGGGCGCGGCGGCGCTCGCGGCGGCGGCGCCCGACGAGGCCGAATTGTTCGGGTTGATCGACGCCGGGTGACCGGCAGGCGCGTTGCCGCCGCAACGGTGTCACATTATGTGACGATGGAACGGGCGCCATTTCGGCCGGCCCTCGTGGAGAAGCGGTGATGGACGAGAAGCAAGACACCGCAGAGACGGCCGAGTTGGCCGATGGTGCGCCGCGCCGTCGCCGCGTGCCGCCGCCGACCATCGATCTCGAGGCGACCGAATCGCCGAAATCGCCGGCCGAAAGCGTGAACGCATCGGAGCAGGCACAGAGCACCACCGCGGATCCGCCGCCGGCCGGATCAGGCGGCGGTTCGCGCGGTTGGGGGTCACAGATCGCGGCCGGCGCCCTCGGCGCCGTGATCGCGCTCGCCGCCGCGGCGGCCGCCTGGATGTGGCTCGGCCCTGGCAGCCACCGCGGCGCTGACAGCGACGCGCGGCTGGGCCGCATCGAGACGCAGCTCGAGGCGCTCGCCCACCGCAATGTCGCGGTGGCGCCAGCGGCGCCGGCGGCGCAAATACCCGCTGCCGACACGCAGGCGCTGGGCGAGCTGAGCCAGCGGCTCGGCCGCATCGAGTCGAAGCTCGCCGAGCAGGCGGGCGCGGTCGACCGCGAGGTCAAGCCGCTGACCGCCAAGCTCACCGACCTCGGCCAGCGCAACGACGCGATCATGGCGGCCGCGCAGGTCGCGCGCGACCGCGCCGATGCGGCCGCGAAATCGCTCGCCGACGTCGCGCAGCAGCTCACCAAGCTCAATGCCGAGCGCGCCCGCACGCCGCAGGTCCAGCCCGCCGATCTCGACGCGCTCGCGACCCGGCTCGCCAGCGTCGAGAGCGTGACCAAGAACATCAGCCAGCAGCTCTCGCGCATGGCCGGCGCCGCAACGGCCGGCGACACGCGGCAGGCGGTGCTCGCCATCGCACTCGACGCCGCCGTCGAGCGCGGCGCGCCCTATGGGCGCGAGCTCGCCGCGATCGATGCCTCGGCGGCGAGCGCCGACACGCTCGCGGCGCTCAAGCCGTTTGCCGCCACCGGCGTGCCGAGCGCCGCCGCGCTCGCGCGCGAGCTCGCCGGCGCGCTGCCGGCGGCGCGCGCCGCCGCCGGGGAGCAGCGGCCCGCCGGCGGCTTTTTGCAGCGCCTGCAGTCGAACGCCGAGCGGCTGATGCGCGTGCGCCCGATCGGCGCCGCGCCGGGCGACGAGCCCATCGCGATCCTCTCCCGCGTCGAGGCCAAGGCGAACCAGGGCGACATCAAGGGCGCGCTCGCCGAGGCCGACAAGCTCGGCGCCACCGTGCGTGCGCCGCTCGATCCGTGGATCAAGCGCGCGCAGGCGCGCGAGGCCGCGCTGGCGGCGGCCTCGGCGCTGGCGATGCGCTCGCTTGACGTGATCCGGCAGCCGGGGCAGAGCCGGCAAGGAACACAGGGTGCCGCACCGGGCGCCACCCAGGGTACGGCTGAAAAACAATGATCCGCGTCGTCCTCTATCTCGTCGCGGTCGCCGTCGTGGCGCTCGGCGCCGCGTGGCTCGCCGACCGGCCGGGCGACGTGGTGATCACCTGGCCGTGGCTCGGCAAGGTGATCGACCTTCAGCTCGGCGTCGTAGTGATCGCGGTGCTCGTCCTCGCGATCGTGCTCGCGGCGTTGTTCTGGCTGTTGCGCGCGATCGTGGCGTCGCCCTCCAATGTGGCGTTCTTCTTCCGCCATCGCCGCTCCGCCCGCGGCCACCGCGCGATCACGCGCGGGCTGATCGCGGTCGGCGCCGGCGACCTCAAGACGGCGCGGCGCTTTGCCGTCGAGGCGAAGCGCTATGCCGGCGACGAGCCGCTCGCGCTGCTGCTCGGTGCGCAGGCGGCGCAGCTCGCCGGCAACCGGCCGGCCGCCGAGGTGTTCTTCCGCCGCATGGCGGACCAGGGCGAGACGCGCATGCTCGGCCTGCACGGTCTGTTCGTGGAGGCGCAGCGCCGCCACGACATGCCGGCGGCGCGCACCATTGCGGAGGAGGCCGTCGCGGACAATCCGGCCGCCGGCTGGGCCGCGCAGGCGGTGCTCGATGCGCGCTGCGCCGAGCACGACTGGGCCGGCGCGCTCGCGGCGCTCGATTCCAACATGAAATGCGGCCTGATCGACAAGCCCACCTTCCGCCGCAGCCGCGCCGTGCTGCTCACCGCCCGCGCGCTGTCGGGCGCGGACCGCGACGCCGCGCGCGCCGACGTGCTCGAGGCCGTGAAGCTCGCGCCCGGACTGGTGCCGGCGGCGGCGCTCGCCGGCCGCCTGCTCTCGGAGGCCGGCGAGGTGCGCAAGGCCGGCCGCCTCGTCGAGGCCGCCTGGCGACTCAATCCGCATCCCGATCTCGCGCTGACCTATGCGCACGTGCGCTTCGGCGACTCGGCGCGCGACCGGCTCGCGCGCGTACAGTCGCTGGCGCGAGCGAGCGGCGACGAGCCCGAGGGAAAGCTCGCGGTCGCGCGCGCCGCGATCGATGCGCGCGAGTTCGGCGCCGCGCGGGCGGCGCTCGGCTCGCTTGCCGCGGCGCCGACGCGCCGCGTCGCCCTGATGATGGCGGAGATCGAGGAGCGCGACTCCGGCGACATCGGCCGCGCGCGCGAATGGACGGCGCGGGCGCTGACGGCGGCGCAGGATCCGTCCTGGACGGCCGACGGTCTCGTCTCCGACAAATGGCTGCCGGTGTCGCCCGCGACCGGCCGGCTCGACGCCTTTCAATGGAAGGTGCCGCTCGCCGACCTCAATCCGCCCGGTCCGATGATCGAGCAGACCGGGTACGAGACGGTTGCGGCGCCGGCGCCTCATGCCGAGCCCGAGCCTGTCGCGGCACCGGCGCCGGCTCCTCCTCCGCCGGCCGCGGAGGCTATCGCTAAAGCCGAACCACCCGAAGCCGTCGCGGCATCCGAGTCGGCGCCCGCGCCGCGCCAGGAGGTCATCCTGCCCGCCGTCGTGCCGCGCCGTCCGCCGGTGGACGCGCAACACGTCGACAGCGTCATTCCGCTGGTGCACAGCCCCGACGATCCCGGCCCCGAGGGCGAGCTCGCCGATGAGCCGGCGCCCGCGCCGCCCGATTCGGACAGCTGGTGGCGCAAGCGGGTACGCTGATAATTCACGGGTCATTGCGAGGAGGCTGAAAGCCGACGAAGCAATCTCGGTCGGCAGAGTATGCGGCGCGAGATTGCTTCGGCGCTGACGCGCCTCGCAATGACGCTCAACCCGGCCCGTAATACACGCACGTATCGCCGCTGCTGTCGCGATAGATGGTGACGCGCGCGAGCGCCGGGACCGCGGGCGCGAGGCGCCGCCAGATCCAGGCGCTGAGATTCTCCATTGTGGCGGGGCCGAGGTCGTCGACCTCGTCGAGGAAGCGATGGTCGAGCGCGTCGCGCGTCTCCTCGAGCACCCGCGCGAAGAGGCCGAGGTCCATCAGCATGCCGCTCGTCTTGTCCGGCTCGCCGCGGATCGTCACCTCGGCGCGGTACGAGTGGCCGTGGATGCGCCGGCTCGACTCGGTCTCGATCGCGCGCTCGAGCGTATGCGCGGCATCGAAACGGAATTGTTTTGAGAGTTCGAACATCTAAGGAATTCCGATGAGCTTGTGCGTCTGCAGGCTCAGGCGCCACTGCGGATGGTCGAGGCAGTAGCGCACGGCGCGCGCCGTGTTGGCGGCGCGCTCGGGCCCGTCCATCGGCTGCAGCCACAGGTGACGGAAGGAGAAGTCGGCGAGGTCGTCGGGGCCGAGCCCTTCCTGCGGATAGACCAGCTTGAGCTCGTCGCCCGCCCGCAGATTCCACGCCGCCCTGGCCTTCGGGCTCACGCAGATCCAGTCGATGCCGGCGGGCGGCGCCAGCGTGCCGTTGGTCTCGATCGCGATCTCGATTCCGCGCGCATGCGCGGCCGCGACCAGCGCCGCGTCGAGCTGCAGCAGCGGCTCGCCGCCGGTGAAGACGACGAACGGATGCCCCGGTGCGCCATCCCAGGTGCGCACGATCGCATCGGCGAGCGCCTCGGGCGTGTCGAACTTGCCGCCGCCGTCGCCGTCGGTGCCGACGAAATCGGTGTCGCAGAACGTGCAGGTCGCCGCCGCGCGATCCTCCTCGCGCCCGCTCCACAGATTGCAGCCCGCGAACCGGCAGAACACGGCCGCGCGCCCCGCCTGGGCGCCTTCGCCCTGCAGGGTCTTGAACAGCTCTTTGACGCTGTAGGTCATCGGTTCGTCTTTGCGGGCCTTAAATCGTCGAGTCGCGCAACATCCTGCGGGCATGCGGCTCGCCGGCCGGCCAGGCATCGCGCAACCCGTCGAAGGAGCGTGATCAGGCCTGTTTATAGGGATTCAGACGCCAAAAAGGAAGGCCGCGGGTGTCAACCACCGTCATGGCCGGGCTTGCTCGCCCCGCCGCAGCTTGCGCAGCAAGCGAAGGCGGGTCCCGGCCATCCACGTCTTGCTTGCTGGATCGCCAGGAAAGACGTGGATGCCCGCATTTCGCGGGCATGACGCCGCGGCTCCCTCACTCCCGCCGAACCGCCTCTTTCGGCTCGCGCTGTTCCCGCCGATAGGCCTGCATGAACTCGCGGGAAAACTCGGCGAAGCGCCCGTCGATCAGCGCCGCCCGGGCGTCGCGCATCAGCCGCAGGCAGAAGTTGACGTTATGGATGGTCGCGAACATCTGCGCGGTGGTGCGGGTGGTCGAGAAGAGGTGGTGCAGGTAGCCACGGCTGACATTGCGGCAGGTGTAGCAGTCGCAGCTGGTATCGACCGCGATGCGGTCCTTGGCGTAGCGCGGCTTCTGGATGTAGACGAGCCCGCGGTAGGTGAGCAGCGAGCCCTCGCGCGCGTAGCGCACCGGGATGATCGAATCCATGAGATCGACGCCGGCCGCGACCGCGTCGAGCATGGCGGCCGGCCGGCCCACGCCCATGAGATAGCGCGGCCGCTCGTCCGGCAGGTGGCGGACCGTGAAGTCGAGGGTCTTGCGGAAATCCTCCTCGCTCTCGCCGACATTGAGCCCGCCGATCGCGAAGGCGCCGAAGCCCATGCGGTCGAGCGCGCGGATCGACTGCTCGCGCAAATCGGGAAACGTGCCGCCCTGCACGATGCCGAACAGCGTCTGGCCCGGCCGCAGGTCCTTGCCGGCGTCGAGCGAGCGCTGCGCCCAGCGCAAGGTGCGCTCGAGCGCGGCCTGCGCCTTGCCCTTCGGCGCCGGCAGCGCGATGCATTCGTCGAGCGGCATGACGAAGTCGGAGCCGATCACGGCCTGGATGTCGATCGCATCCTCGGGCCGCCACAGGGTCTTGCCGCCGGCCGGATCGGGGAACTCGACGCCCTCGTCGCGCACCACCCGGTTCTCCAGCCGGTAGACCTGGAAGCCGCCGCTGTCGGTCAGGATCGCACGCGGCCAGCCCATGAACTTGTGCAGGCTGTCGTAGCCGCGCAGCACCGAGCGCCCCGGCGCCCGCGCCAGGTGGAAGGCGTTGCACACGATGATCTCGGCGCCGTGCTCCGCGAGCTGCGCCGGCACCATGGCGTTGACGGCGCCATGCGTCCCGACCGGCATGAAGGCCGGCGTGTGGATGTCGCCGCGGCTGGTGCGCAGCACCCCGGCGCGCGCCATGCTGCCGCCCGGCGCGCGCGCCACCACGTCGATTGCAAGCCGTTCAGGCACGCTGATTCCTTTAGTTTACGTCATGCGCGGGCTTGTCCCGCGCATCCACGTCTTTCCTTTCGGGCAAAGGCGTGGATGGCCGGGACAAGCCCGGCCATGACGGCGTGTCTGGACCCGAATATATAGAACCGTCATGAACGACAACCCGGCCGCACACCCCCATATCGCGCTCGCAATCGCGCGCGGGTTTGACGACTACGCGCTCCTCGACTGCGGCAATGGCCGCAAGCTCGAGCGTTTCGGCGCCGTCACGGTCGACCGCCCCGAGCCGCAGGCCCTGTGGGCGCCGCGCCTCCCGGCCGAGGACTGGGCGCGCGCCGCCGGCGTCTTCGTCGGCGATGCCGAGGGCGAGGAGGGCCGCTGGCGGCTGCAGGGCAACCCGCCCGCGAGCTGGCCGATGCGAATCAAGGGCGTCACGGCGACCTGCCGCTTCGGCAATTTCCGCCATGTCGGCGTCTTCCCCGAGCAGCTGCCGCTGTGGGAGTGGATGCTGGAGAAGCTTCCCTCCGGCGGCCCTGAGCCGCCGCGCCTGCTCAACCTGTTCGCCTACACCGGCATCGCCTCCCTGCTCGCCGCCGCCGCTGGCGCGCAGGTGACGCATGTCGACGCCTCCAAGCGCGCCATCGACTGGGCGAAGGAGAACCAGGCCGCCTCCGGCCTCGAGCGTGCGCCGGTCCGCTGGATGCTCGACGACGCGCGCAAATTCGCGGCGCGCGAGGTGCGGCGCGGCCGCACCTATCACGGCATCCTGGTCGACCCGCCGAAGTTCGGCCGCGGCCCCAACAAGGAGGTGTGGGAGATTTTCGACCACCTGCCGGATCTCCTGCGCACGCTCGCGCAGCTCCTCGATCCGGCGCACGGCTTTCTGATCCTCACCGTCTACGCCATCCGCGCCTCGTCGGTCTCGATCGACCTCCTCGCCCGCGAGGTTCTGGCCGGCCGCGGCGGCACCTTCGCGAGCGGCGAGGTCGCGATCGCCGAGGAGGGGGGCGGGCGGCTGTTGTCGACGTCGCTGTTCACCCGGTGGTGCAGCGGCACGGAGTGATTTTATGACCGTCACCCTTGTAAGTCACGAATCGCCAAATCGGCTAGGTTTGCCGGCGCGGTGGCGGACGGGAGACCGAGTCACCCTAGGGCTTTGAAGCCCGTGCCTCAGCTCGGGCCTCCGTCCGCCG